>JAABUU010004556.1_pt1 | contig 16239 bp, 15 predicted proteins | sample 5559301 | NCBI WGS metagenome assembly JAABUU01 (sample SAMN10711884, study PRJNA513360) | rock metagenome | isolation source: Antarctica rocks | place: Antarctica: Victoria Land, Richard Nunatak white | reverse complement strand
GCGGGCACAGTCTCGATGGTGCTCACAAAGTCAATAAGTCATTTGAATCATGCTCACTCGATCTGGAACGCATTGCATGGTGCGCAGACAGGCTCCCATCAAGCAGACCACAACCAGAACAGATATATTAAAGTCTAACCCAACTTAAATGTAGATTATCTTGCTGCCAGATGCCTTCTGCAGTCACCTGACAGCAACACAAGTAATTCTGTACTTCTTCAAGGGTGTGTATCTGATTTTCCTCCTACCAAATCTTTACTGTAGAAACGCTGGTTTATTGCTGTGCACTGAGTCTGGAATCAGTTATGACATGCATCACCTGATCTTGTCTACGCATGCCATGCACACAACAGATGCTACCATGTAACATGCTTAAAACCTGCTGGCGAGCGCAACATGTATTGTTGTGCACGCCTTGCACACATTGTTAGAGAGCCTTACCGGCTGCTTGCGTAAGAGGCTGAATAGCAGCCGTCAAAGAGCCAATCTGAGTTCCATTCATGCCCTGAAAAGCAGTCATCACCCTCAAACGCACAGACATTTAACTGCACACTACATGCTTTTATGCTTAGTGCCTGATGGCGTCAGGAGGCCGTGCGATTTGCCACATTTTGTTGCAGTAGCTGCGCATTGCATCACGGCTGCTGCAAATGTGTTTTGCTGATCTTGTTCGCTTGATGCAAGTAGGCATGTGCACATGTGATACAGATCTTTCTGCCCCTCTCTTTGCAGATGGCTCAACACGCTAAAAGTCTGCATCTGGCACAGGAAGCTGCACACCTGATGGAAGAGTGCAAGCACTTGTGAGTAGTTCAAGGCATTGTCATATATTGACAGGTGGCTCAGAGCCCCATCATAGTTTCTGGGGAATGTGGAGTCTGAGTGGTCACACAGCACAATCTGGCCATCCAGTTGCATGGGACGGCCGCCGTCACCACCTGTGAACAGACTGCCATTTGCCCCTGCAAGTCACAACAGCTTACACTCATGCTTCAACAGTCTCAGCCAGTCAGTACACACACTGGGGCGCACATGTCCATTCAGCATTGCAGACTTGGGCCGTACCATAGGGCCTCATCTCATATTGTCTTATCTTGTCTTGTTATGCTAGCACCTTTCTGGCAACACTTCAAGGAAGCGAGATGGCGGTGAGTCTGTGCATGCCTGTATTTGATGTAAAGGTGCAGCCAATTATTGCTGTCATCTGTTTTGGTCTTGTGTCACAGCTTGCACAAGGCAGCAAGGCCGGACCAAATCACTGGTGTACTCATGTTGTAATGCATTGGTGATTAAGCATGCAATGAAGGGGTTATGCACTCCTCACCTACGTAGAACTGATCAGCTGCTTGGTACGCCATCTGCTGTCCGTCCAGAGACATGACGTAGCCTTGCAGACCTGACGCATTGTTGGATAGGGTTGACAGGGTGAGCATGTGCCATAGGTCATCTGCCAGGAAGTGTCTGCCCCAAGCAGGTGGGCCATTTGCAAAGCTCTCATAGTTGACCCCAACTCGGCCGTCTGAGTCAGTGTATGAGGCTCGGTTTGACGTGTCAGTGGAATCTTTGACGAGGGCTCTGATTACGCCATAGGCTGGGTGGCCTGTCTCAGGATAGTACAGCCGGATCTGTAGACCAGAAGACACATAATTTTGATGCCCTGTCTGATTTCACAGTTGCAGCAGCCGCAGTCAATGAGGTTGAGTCCACATGATCTGAGGCAATGTGTCTGAACATTCAAACCTGGCCACTGTAAAGATGCAAATCTCAAAACAGCAACAAGGGAAAGAACCAGATGTGCACAGCATAAGACTCTCCAGATTGTGACCATCACAAGGCAGATGCATCTTGAGCAAAACAGTCATACCTGATTTGCTGCATATGGACAGGCTGTGTAGTTATAGCACTGAGTGCTGTTATGGCTGTACAGGTACTGAAAGTTGGTGCCGTATTCAGAAGAGGGCTTGAACCAGAGGTTGATTGCCCAGGGGCCTTGAGTGCCGTATGGTACAGCTGGTAACTCTACCCTGCTGGAGTTCGCCTGCCACAATGTGTCACACCACGTCAGCAATGCCATGTGCACAAATAGGGGCAGATACTGACCACCGAATGTTACAGACACAACGGGCTTTGTGATCATTCTAATAAAAAATTGTGGCCATACTTAGAGCAGTAGAGGGGGTATTACAGGATGCCGGTGCTTTTGCAGACACAGGAGGCTATAACACCATCCCATCCAAGATTTGCAGACATGTCCGCAGCAGCACATGGTGTATCACAGGGTGCTAGGTGATGCTCATGCATGCAGAGTCTGGTTGACATGTAGCCGAGGCCTTCAGCAGATGCATGTCAACTAGCAGGACTGCCACTTGCCAATATCAGCAGACACATCAAGACACAAGTGTAAGTGGAAAGTTTTGTAGGCTGCTGAATACCTTTGAGCACTGCAGCACAGTGCCTGCATCCGCATCCTGTGTCCACGTATGATTGTGACCAATGCCAGCAAAGTAGGTGCTGCTGGTGTTACCATGACCAATGAGGTCTCCTGCAAGTAGAAGCAGCACAGCATTGGCAAGCGTATGCAGACCATGCAGATGTGACATGTGCAGTCTACATCTGACATTGGATCCATGTCAAGAGCTGTGACTTGCCTGTCAATGGAAACACAGCAACTGCTTCAGGGATGCCAGAAGAGGTTGGTGCCTGTACACAAAAGAATCAGCTGCTATTGTTTGCTCACTGTTTTGGCTGCTTCAGCATTAACGCGACCAAGCAGGCTGCTGACTAGGTTTGTCTCCAGAAGAGAGCGGACATTAGTGGCAAGGAAGCTTGCTTCCAGCGGTCTGTCGTAGGCCGCCGCTACCTTCGGAGGAGAGCTCAAGGCGGTGAAGGCAAGCGCATATGACAAAAAGATGCAGAGGCGTCCATGGGCAGCCGCAGGCATAGCACTGACAGAGCGCAGCAAAGCCAGCTGATGGAGGTATCCCCAACTGCCCGCTGCAGAGCACCGCTGACTTTTGCAGATACCCAGTGTCCAGTGTTGGCTGCGGCGAATCTTGTGTTGAGACCAAACAGCCTTACGGAGCAGAAGGCAGGGTAAAATCCTGCCGTATGAGGTCAGCTAATGTCCTCGTAGTCATCGTGGGTCCTCTGACAGACTCGCTGTGCTTCCGTCAGGCCTTCATAGGCAGGCCCACGGGACCGATCTCATGTCTTGGAAGACTCAAAGGGACATGTGTATACACGTCGACAGCCGTTAGGGCATACGGCCATGCCAATCACATTGGATTTCAGAAGCGCAGGTCACCGTAAAGGTGCCAAGGGGAGGGTATAAGACCACCATGTCCAGTGCATGGGTGGGAAGAATGCTTGGTGCTCCTGTAGTAGTGAGACAAACATCAAAGGGTTCCCTTTACGAAGACAGCTGTAGAGATTTACTAAGCTTGCTCAGGTTTACAGCGACCAACATTAGCTTGTTGGGCCAGGTTGCATCACGACTTGGAGCCTGTAATCTAGCTGCAAGTGCTACCTGACTACAGGATGGGCTGTTACAGCTCATAATTGAGCACTAGTGTACTTTCATCTCCAATCTCATGGGTTCAACTTCAAGCAGTCGACAAGCTGCTAAGCAGGACAAGATGCAGCAACAGCCTTGCAATGTTCATCTGTACAGAAACATGCTGTCATCATGCTGCACACCAGCTCAAGCCCTTGATGAGGACACACGATTCTTCAGTGCATCTGCTCTAGACTGAGCAACCTTGTTGTCTGGGGCATAAGCGAGTGCCTCTTTGTAGGCCTTATATGCATTTTCAAAGTCTTTGACCTTCTCACAGGCATCTCCAAGGTTGTTCCAGGCTGTGACATACCCCGGCTGCAGGTCCACTGCCTGTCTGTAAGCTGCTTGTGCCAGCTCATTCCTTTCCATGTTGAAGTACGCAAATCCAAGTGCATTGTACACCTGTCCACGCAGCAGCATTCACTCAGCTGTCATTCCTTTACACAGCATTACGCACCACATGATGGGGCATTGCTGGAGCAAGGTAAGGCATGGCAGTCAGTCAATGGGGTGTTGTAAGTGATGCATTTTGGCGAAAATGTTGGTTACCAGACACAGTCATAGTTGCTCAGTCTGTAACACCACAGACGCCGGCTGCTAATGTTCGTTGCAGCTTTTGGGCTGATGTGCTCTGATGCTCTTGTGCATGCTGAAGCTCCCCATAAACAATTGCACATGATCAGAGAGCTGCCGTCATGATCACATGATATAGATGACAATTTGATGATGAACCTACCTGTGCTAGCTCGTCCGGCTCGCCATTCCAGGTCTTCTTTGCCTTTTCTAGGTTCTTGGTAGCTTGCGTGAACAGCTTCTTTCTCAGCAAGATGACGCCCAGTTCAAAGTAATCCTGCACAGTCACAAGACAGTCTATTGCCACTGACACCATTGCGTGAAATCATCAACAACAAATTGTGCAACTTTGAGAGCGCACTGCTAGCGTCCTTGAGTACTGGAATGCCAACTCAGATTAGCAGAGTTTTACAAAGGACGTGGGTCTAATTGAGAAGCATGTTTGGATCATTACAGGCATGAGCACATTGCCTGACCTCACAAGTTGCATCCTTTTGTCGCACTCGGTCACCTAGCGTCTTAGCTGCCTCTTCAAGCTCTCGCCTGATCAGTACCTGCAGTGATTAAATACTTGTTGTCTCAATATGACGACAACAGTGCTTTAGCATGGCAGTGATTGTATTGTGGTCAGGTGTACCTGTCTGACCACTAAATAGGCACCAACCACCAAGAATCCCAAAAGCGTCACTAAATAGACTAACTGAACAGGAGCTTCCAAGCCTTCTGCCAGATCTGCCACCTGTGTGGGTTGTATTGTGGCCAAGACTGATGTGCTGTAACACTTGTGTGCTGTGCGCCGCCTTTTGCAAGGCTGGTCACTAGCACCATATGTAACTCCCAAAATAGGTCCTGTGACATAAAAGCTCATGACGACATAGCTGCAAGGTTGAGCCTTCGTCAGCCGCACTGTCAGCTGACAATGACCAGGTGAGCGCACTTCCTCTGAACAAGCAACTTATTTTACCTGCAGGAGTGTCTCTCACTGTACACAAAGCTGCTAGTGGGCGCATTGACATGTGGCTCCGACTACACGATGAAAATGCAGCAAATTTCCGCCGTAAAAGGCATCCCGGACAGCTGGAGAGTGACGCTTGTGCAGCAGCCTGCCCGACCATGAAAGATGCAGCCGAGCTCAGTTGCCTGTTGGCAGTCTGCAAAGCCGAGCTCAACAGATTGGTATGACAGTGTGGGGCCCAAAACTCGTGGAGGCAGCGGCAACGAGAGCGCAGGGAAAGTGCAATCAGTATGCGACACCCATCCAGAATGTCAAGTGATCGGAAACTTCAAGTTTGACCGGATTTGCAAGGTTGACTTTTGCTTGTTAGGCGGAAGGCCTGAATGATTCTCTGCTCGACGACAAGAGGCTATGAGAATACCCTTCAAAGCAATCGCTATTTGCGAGTTTTCTGGTGTTTCAGCAACTACCATCCGATATGTAGAGGCGAACAGCTGACGACCTATACAACGCCCAACACCCAAGAGTTGACAGCTTCAGCACGGTAGTGTTTGCCACAAGCATCTAAGCGGGGCAATGCGCATACAGCTTCAAAGCAGGAACTGTGGCAGCTCCTTGAGGCACTGTAGAAAACCTGCTGTGTGTTCCCACCAACTTGGCAGAAGGCGGTGTCTCAGGTCTATGACAAGGTCACAAACTTCACATGATCGCAGAGAATCTATAGCATTTGCTGGTACGTGCAAGGTTTACCCGAGTCATGGACACTGCCTCCCCAGCACTGTTGCAAAGGCTGTATATAGCTGTATGCTTATGGCTATGCTTATGCGCAGGCTCTAGATGTGATAATGTCCAGACAGAACTGCAAGAACAACAGGTATAAATGTTGCGTTGCTCGCACATTGGTAAATGCTTGTGTGCAAGCAACACCCAGGCAGCTACACCTGGACAAAGCACTCAATGTTTGCCTAGTCACAGATTATGCCATATTGTATTTGCCTTATGACTCTGTAGCAAGCACACGAGTTTGTTCATACAGCACCATTTGCGTGCTGCATCCCATATTACTAGTCAGCACAGCCACTCAGGGTCATTGTGTCACTCTCCAGTACGTGCAAGGCATATCGCCTACACCTACGCCCAGCATTCAGGATGACCAGCGTGGCCCAGCAGGTGCCCCTCTTTGGGTTGCGGGGTTGGTACTGGCAGCAGGCTTTGCGTGCTCTATTGCATGGCGGTCAATGTTTGGATCCTCGCCTGACAACAGGTGACTAAAGTCATTGTGCATACAAATCTGGTCATTACTGATTCATTTTGCAACCATTGTGCATTTGCAAATGTGCAAGGACTGCACATAGCAGACATGGCTATGCTGACTCTTCTCAGCAGCGATTGACTTAGACTTACCCTGAGACGGTGGACATCAGTCTTGCAGCATTGCCATGGTCCACTAGCTTATGCTGTGTCCTCTCTGTCATCAATCACTCTTGCTGTATATGCTGGTGGTACAAGGTTGTGCTGCAACTGCCTCGCATGATGATTCTGTCAAGTTGTGCTGCAGTCAGAGGGACAGCAGGTATCAGCAGGACCCACAGGCAGAAAGGGCTCCTTTAGACTCCATCAGAAACCTGCCCCAGTCTGTTGCAGCACCCCTGTCACAGGATGAAGAGGGAGAAGCACCCTTTCCCAACAGCCTGTCGGCAATCAAGACACTGCCTGTGGAAAGTAACACGGCATCACTGGAGGCAGACGCACGTGCAATTCAGGGCCGCCTTGCTGAACAGCGCAGGTCTTACGACACACCTGCAGATGCTAAGGTCACTGACCTGGACAACGCAAGCTTAACGAGTCAGCCACAAAAGCCACAGCCTCAGAATGATCTTAGTGCGCAACAGCCCAGGTCTGATACGCCTCCTACAGATGCCACAGCTGCAGAGACGGACAGCAGCAGTGCTGATTCTGATGACTCAGCTCAGGTTGGTGGCGTGCAAGACAGTGACAGCAGCCTGCCAGCCCCACAGAGCATGTCTGCTGAGGACCAGAAGTCTGATCTTGACGCCCCTGAGCCTCAAGCTACTAATACCAGTGACAGCACCATTGACAGCAAAGCAGCAGCTGTTGAGCCGGCCAGTGTTGCTGTCACAGGCTCCACAGACACCTATGGCAAGGCAAGTGACAGCAGCACTCAGCAATCAGGCAGTGCAAGTGAAGCAAGCACGGCTTTGGATGCTGAATCAGCTGATGAGGATGACACCAGAGCAGCAAGGGAGGAGTTGCATGATCTCATCTCAGGCAGCAATGATGATGAGTCTGACATTCCAGCTGCCTTCAAAACCTTCGACTCGAATCTGCCAGACGAGCCGGAGCCAGATGCCAGTCAGCAGGGCCCAAAGCTGTTCCAGTCGGCTCCAGAAACTGAAACTAGTCTGCCCAAGCCCCAAGGCCCAGAAGCAGATGGCAGCAGCTCCAGTCAACCACAGGAAGCTGTGACTAAGCCAGAGGGTGAGTCACAGGACTCAAGAAAGCAGGTGCCTCCTGGAGAGGGCTTGGTAGGATCCCAGGAGCGATATGAAGATCAAGAGACCAACTCTACACTTGCTGAGCTGGGCTCACGGCAGCCGCTGTCTGAGCTGGATGTGGACTCACTCCCTAGCAGTGCATCAACATCTGCACAGACAGACAAATCAGCCGTCTCCAAGCAGCTTAGCTCACAGCCTGAGCCTGCCGGAACAAGCTCGCAAGCTGAGGTGCAGCCTGCTGAGACCAGAGCGCAAATCGACTCCCAGGCTGAGTCCAGTCAGACAGCAAGCTCACCTCAGCTTGAGCCTGACACAACAAAAGAGAACAAGGAGGCTGGAGATGAAGACGCAGCACAGCTGCGGCAGCGTATGCAGCAACTGCGGCAGGCCATGGCAGACAAGGAAGCTGCTCTGGAAGCTGCCCAGGGGCAGCAGCAGCAGCAGCCGCCGCAGCAGCTGAGCAAGCAACAGGAGTCTGACTTGGCGGACAAGGAGGCTGCTCTGGTAGACGCTCTAGCAGCTGCTCAGAGCCAGCAGCAGCAGCAGCAGGAAACTCAATCAGACACATCAAATGTAACTCTTGAACAGCAGGGTCAGCTAGGAGAGGAGCAGCAGCAGCAGCAGCAGGAATCTGAACTTGGTCCTGGAAAATCTGCTCGTGTGGTGCCACGTCCATCTGGGTCCGCAGAGGCTGCCACCATATTTTTGGAGAGGCCTGGTGCTGCTGGTGACTTGCAAAGTTACCCCATCGAACCTGACCAGCTGGAGGAGTCTGATGATGAAGAGCAAGGCATTGATTTGGTGGCACTTGCGGCAGGTAATGTGCCCTGCAGAGTGTCTGTGTCCTTGCTGAGCAGGCTTCCTTGATCAAGATGTATGCCTGGTTGTGAGATGATAGCTGCGCCTGCGCTGGTACTGCTGCGTTGAGCACAAGAAGAAGCACGTCAGCAGCAGGCTCCCTGCCTACAAATCACGCTGTTTTCTGTGCCATGTTGTGTCCATGTTACTGTCCTGCTGAGAGTGCTGTTGCAGCCATGAGTCAGGAAGCTGCTTCAAGCTTGGCCTGCTTGCGTCGCATGCTGACATGTAGGTGAAGGCAAGATGCAGACCAACATGTGAATACTGTGCATCTGTGTACTGCTTACCCATTGACACCTGAGTTTGCCCCTCTGCTACGAAATCCAGCATAGGCATGAGAGCTATCGCATCCAAGGCGAGCAGCCAATAGATTCATGTCAGCATTTTGCAGAAACAACACAAGTGCATCACATTCCTGGCTGTAGCCTTTGTCAGGTATCCCAGCACCAATGGAAAGCTACTCATCACCCTGAGCTCGTGACTTGCTATTTATGTGTCTGATTGTGTGGTCAAGACTGTTGTGTGAGCACATAGCTTGGGGTTGCAGGTGCTGTGTTGCCTCACCCTGACAAGGTTGAGACAGGCGGGGAGGATGCCTTCTTTGTGAGCAGTCATGGGCAGGGGGCCTTCGGGGTGGCTGATGGGGTGGGTGGCTGGAACATGGAAGGGGTCGACCCCTCCCGCTACTCTAGGTCTGCCCCAACTTTCCCGACCCCGCTGCATTGGATGACAGACCTTGCCTTTTGTGTTGTCCTGCCAGACATATGTCCATGCAAGTTGACTGGATCCTGAATGCTGTCTCACTGCTTTTTGGGACCAAGCAGCTCTCAGATCAGGCAACTCTGCCAGCAGTTGTGGTCTGATCAATGCTTGACGCTGTAGAGGTTCGTCATGATCAGGTGCATCGTCTGTTGCTGTCCACACTGCTGATGCAGCACACAGAGCTGAGCTGCCCACTCAAGGGCAGGGTGCTTGATTGATCTTAGCAAAAAGGCCTCAGCTTGGCTTACAGCGGCAGCAAACACCGCAAAAAGCAGCAGAGTCTGTCTCTTACACTCTTTGAGTTGTCAGTGCAGCACGCACAGCAGGCAGTCCTGCAACAGCAGGCTGACTGCAGGCGCAGCTCTCCAAGCATGGCAATTGCGGCACGAGACGGCACGGCCGCACACAGCAGGAAGAAACGCAAGCAGTGACATCTGCTTGGTGCTGCTGCTCAGGCTGCTGATGGAGCATGCAGAGCAGGCAATCCTGGAGGGCAAGGGCGACTGTGAAGATGGTGCAAGGGATGTGGTGGGGCTGGCCCATGAGGGCATCACCTGGCTTGGGGAAAAGGAGGGGGCCGTCATTCTGGGCAGCAGCACCATCTGCTTGGGCCTGGTACGCCCTGGTGGCCTGCTGGAAATGGCCAATGTGGGGGACAGCGGCTTCAGAGTCATCAGAGGGGATGAGACTGTGTTTGCTAGCGAGGTGAGGTGCTGACATGGCATCAAGACCTGCTTGAGAGTCACATGGCACATGGGCTTGGCCAGCAGCCATGTCTCCCATTTGCTCTGCTTTACACTGTGTCACTGTCCCTGTGCTTGGTGAGATCTGCAACTGTGTGGTGAATCAGTCATTGCAGCATTAGTGTCGCTATGCTTGAGACAGGTTTGCAAGTCTTGGTTTGTGATGCAGTCGCAACAGCACAGCTTCAACATGCCCTTCCAGCTGGCCTGCCCAGGGCCAGACCAATACAGTGACACCTGTGAGAGTGCCACAGTGTACGAGCTGGAGCTGGAGCCTGGTGATGTAGTCCTGCTGGCCACTGACGGTGTGCTGGACAACATGTGGGATGAACAGATTGCCCTTGTTGTCCACAAATGCCTCGGGGTGAGTTGAAACACCCCTCCTTATGCGCATACACTCAAGGTCCGTATGCATGTACGCGTAACATGCGCATGACATAAATGTACATGCCTTTGGATACACACTCTGCCTGGATTTCAGTCCTGGTTATCTTGCTGCTTGTCAGTCTGTGAAGCCTTGCAAGAACATCCACCTGCTGCCTTGTTAACACTCAACGCTGCCTGTCTGCATTCTGACATTTGCTGTTGTTTGATCACAGGATGGACAACGCTCAGTGGCAAAAGCACAGGAGTGCGCTCGGGCAGTTGTAGAAGCTGCTCAGGAGAACAGCTTTAACCCCAAGTTCAGGTCGCCTTGGGTGGTAGAGGCTGCCAAGGCTGGTGTGCTGCCTTGGTGGCAGCGCTTCAAACCAGAGGGAGGCAAGGTTGATGATTGCACTGCAGTTGTGATCTGCATGGAGCCTGCTTCTGCTCTGCAAGGATTTGATGCACAGCCTACAACAGCTGGCAGCTCTGCTGCAGTCACTGCAAGGTAGCAGCAGGGAACCAAGTGGTGTGCTGGTTATGATTTTACTGTATGGTCAGGGTGGCAGTTGACAGTGTATGTTTGAGTGGATGTATTGGAGTGCTTGCGTTTGTAAGGAGTGGTAGCGACAGGATTCCAAATGATATAGTGATTAGGGACAGTGTGTTTGACCTCACACAATGCACATGCAGCTTGATTGTGTGAGGTCAGGGTGTCATGAGCTGGTTTGCAGCTGTATGATGGGCAACCAAACGCTTTTCTTTCCCATGGTTGGTCATCAGGCTGCATTGAGATTTCTGTACTCTTGACCTCAGCCTCTTCACGAAACTCAGCAGCTTTTGATGACTTGCATGCAGTGCTGTGCCAGCTTTGTTGACGCATCTGCTTTGACTTTACTGACAGATGGCATCAAGTTCATTTAATATAGAAAGCATGTTGCAATGTCGCAGATTCTCAAAATAGACAAGATTGCTGCTACATGCGTTGGCTCTATGTTGGACGATGCAATCAACATTTCATCCGCTGCCATCACTGACTAGTCCTATCCAATACGGAGGCACCTATTACCAATGCTGCAAGGATTTAGCCGGCAACATTATGTGCATTGTTTAGGCATGTGCAGTTCAAGTAAGAGAACTGAAGTATTCACGAATGAATTGAATCTCTTGGCAGGAGTTCCGCATTGCAGAAGTTAAGCGCTCCTGCTGGAGGATCCTAATTTGGTCTTGCTGACTTTGGCAACTTCCAGCGTCTCAACTGGGTGGGCAGACATGCATCACTGCCCTCAACAACAGCTTGAGCCACCAGCTTTCCCAACCAAGCATGATACACCAGACCACGCGCACCAAGCCCACCCACAACATACCACCTGTCATCACATCACAATTGAGTTGATGCAAGCATGCACATGCTGAAAGACATGCCTGCATACATCACGTGCTCTTGCAAGACAGAAAGCTGGCTCTCACATGGCAGCCAGCAAGCATGCTTACTCTGTGCTATGAAAAACACAGCAGGGGCATGCAACTATCTGTGTGTTAGGCCTGTATGGATGTATCAGCAGTGTAAGCAGCAGGCAGCAAGGCCAGTAGCGCACTGCTTGTCCTTGGGAGTTGAGGGGAGCTGTCCTGCCAGTGGAACAGCTCCATCAATTGTGTTCTGAGGGAGAGCTCTGACGCCGGTCCTCACCTGCGCCACCTGTAACCACAGTAGAGTAGTTTGTAAACTTCACGCATGATGATTGTCTGTGGTATGGCTGGCAACATGTGACATGGCAGGTGCTGGTGCACAAGTTGATCCCTGGAGCTTGCAAATCACATGCTAGCTTGCACTTTTTGGTGACTGAATGTCACCTTCCTGCCCCACAGCAGCTGTGGGCAGCAATACAAAGGCTGGCACTCAAGCTCGCCGTTCTGTCACTGGTCAAAGCACACAGCAAGTATGCTCAACAGCAGTCAACAAAAACAGATGATGTCAGCTCTGCATAGCAGCAAAATCAGCACTCCCACAAGTATTATGTTGAAATAGATTAATAGCCAATTTGATGGTCAGGGATGGTGATCCCATGTGCTGCTAGGCATGCCCGCTGGCTGCCATCAAAGTTCATTCAGTCACAGGACACATGTCATTCATTCATTCATTCATTCATTCATTCATTCATTCATTCATTCATTCATTCATTCATTCATTCATTCATTCATTCTCTCATGCATGCATGCATGCATGCAATTATTCATTCATTCATTAAAGGCATGTCCAATGAGTAATGCCATCCACTTGCCTATGACCTAGAAACACACAGCAGGCATACCTGCCAGGTGGAAGCAGAGCTCCACAGAGCTTCAGCCTTTGGTCTCAAGAGGTTCTCGGCCTGTGCAAGCTCTCCAGGCTGTGTCACCCGCCGCCCACAATCTTGCAGTGCTTGCTCAGGGGTCACCCCAAACTGCTTGGTGGCGCCTACAGAGATCTGCTGACCCCCCTGCACCCCCATATAGGTTGCCCCCACCAGGCTGGGCGCCCCAATTGGGAAGCTGTCTGCATGACCCGCTGTGTGAGCCGTGGCTTCATTGGACTCATCAAACGCCGTGTCTGAGCCTATGGCTTGTTGATCAGATTCTACATGCTGGGAGTTGGCATGAATGTTCGGATTCTCATGATGACTGGTGGTGACCGACATCACTGAGGGCTTTTCAGTGACAGATAGGCCATCCTTGGCGTTCAACTTGGGTATTAGCTCCAGTCCATAGCCCTGACAAAGTCTCAAGGGCAAAACGCCGCCTACATACACCGCATACCTGTCAGTGGGCTGCGCTCAGATGTAGTAACGCTCGTCTCTATGCCTCTTGTGTCCTGTAATGCATATCACTCAGCAAGCCATGCAGCTTCTAATGTGCCCAGCATACATGCAGTTCACGCACGCATACATGCATGCAGCCTTCTTTTTTTAATCACCAAGGAAACAGCTTGATTGATTGGATACTAAAAGATCTCCTACATGCCGGGCTGTATCAAGTGCTTCTGGCTCTGAGCCTTCAAGGGGGCAAGGGGTTGTGGGGCGGAGTGAGCAGGGGCCCAGTGAGCTGCCTCAGGCAGGTCAGATCAGGTGGCATGTTTGACAAGCGCTGCGTCACTTGATTACAAGCCATGCAGCATGCTGACGTACACAGCAACACGAGAGCTGACCAACTTCACGCAGAGTGGCAGCAGCAGCTCCGGCAGCAACCACAACAGCATCATAAGGCCCTTGCTGCTCTTCCAGCTGTGTCAGAGAGTGCACCTGCTGCAGCCTCAGGCAAGCCTCAGACCCATTGCCTAGCTCAGCAAGCTGCGCTTGACACTGCTGCCACACTGCCCTGCATGCAGCAGGCTCCAGATCGCCTCAAGGATTGGGCATGGACCATGTGGCTGATGCGCTGCTGTTGCATGTAGGCAGCAGCTGTGGTGACATAGGGCGCAGAGTGGTTCACTGTGCTGGTCAAGATGCTTTGCAATGTCAAGAGGTAAGGTGAAACAGTGCATGCCCTTTCTGTGATCAGGAGGATGCCTCGGGGTAGTCAGCTGCAGTGGCAGCCCAGCAATGTGGAGCACAGATACAAGAGAGTGGTAGGCAAGATTGTATGATGCCCTTTAAGGTATGGGACGAACAGGGTGTAGATGATTGCATACAGGCAGCAGCACTGCATGGCAACGCCTGAGCAGGACTGCCAGCATGGTGTGATGAAATTGCACTGATGAAAAGCACTGCCGCCTATCTTTGGTAGCTTCAAGCTTTCTGGCTGTTATCCTGTTGTGTTTTGCCGTTGTGTTGACGTTATAAGGAGAAACACAAGTCAAAGCCACATGGTTTGCTCAGGAAATTGAAAGCTTTACAGCCTTTACTTGAAAGGATATAGCTACATTTACAGTGCATATTGTGAGGAGCATCGCACCGCAGATACTTGTATGGATGTAGCACTAAGCCCCCTCTGATCAGCAACGCAGCAACACTTGCATCACTTGCCCCTGCATTGTCAGCCATGTTAAAAGACAATGACACTTACAATTTGCACATCTTATACCCTTTCTGTAATTTTACACATACAGCTACAGTGACTACAGCTCACAATAGTTCTGCGCATTCAGCTACACATGATACAGCTACAGTAACTCTGCACATGAGGTTACAGTAATTCTGCACATCTCATACACCTACAATCACCGTTTACAACAGGTTGTTGCATGGTGTTCACTCAAGTCGCCTTGACACTGCAATGCCAGGCACACTTGAACTGGCACAGCTCCAGTCTGCAATCACAGGTGCCCCTGCCAAGCTTGGTGGTGTAACAGTGGAGTAGTGCAAGACACTAGCAAAAGACACAGTCACCTGCAGATGGGCTTGGCAAGGCTTCTGTGTTGAGGCCAGGCAGCAAGGCATGGGCCTGTTTGCCACTGATGGCTTGGGCTGAAGCAGACTTGCCGACCGGATGAGTCTGCAGTGCTTCAAAACCGGCGGCCTGACAGCAACACATCAGCAGTCATGACATGCGCATGCAATGTATGGTTACACACGTCCATATCTCATTTGTGTGTCATGTTATGAGCAACACCCTATCTGTGGAGTCTCAGCTGCAAGGCAAAAGACTCAGGTGGCTAGGTCATGTTTTCAGGATGCCTAACGACAGATTGCCTAAGAAGCTTTTGTCTGGTGAAGTCAAGGGGCTTCGCCCACCTGGCCGCCCTAGGTCTAGTTTCAATGATGTTGCATTACGTGATTGACAAAACTGTCGTATTAGTAGGCCTTACAGGGATGCACAAGACAGGCTGCTCTGGAGAGACAAGACTTGTCCTGCACGTACCTAGCTCATCATGAGCTGGAAAGCGTTTTGACTATTATTATTGTTATTATTATTAAATGGTGAGATACTGTGTTGCTGTGTATGTAGCAATATAGATATAGACATAGGCATTAGTCAGGCACTGCTCCTCAAATAAAAAGGTGTAATATGACCAGTTCAAAGCCAGCAATGTTGCAGCGAAGTACATTTTTCCTGGTCAAGCAGAGTTTTTGGAACTCTGATGAAGCGCAAGGTCTGTACATCGGACTTCTTTATTGGCTACAATGACACATGCTAGTGGTATGAATGAATCCATGGAATGTGCTGAGCAGTGTTTTGATAACACTGAGTTGACTGTTATTGTACATGCGGCATGAAAACGTGCATACCTGCTTGGCATCAGCAGCTGGTCTGAGGATGTCTTGACGCCATACAAACTGCTCTGCTGCTGTTCCTGTCTGTTGGCTGAGTTGCTGTACACCATCCTCAGCCAGTGCAATCAACTCAAGGGCTGTCTCGAATGCTTGCTGACCCCGCCATAGGAGCTGCAAGTCCACAGCTAGAGTCAGCACTTAACACCGCCGTGATGCTGCTGCTGCATGGCGACGTTAGCAATGCTTTTGGCATTGAAAAGAAATAGCTAGGCATGGTGATTGACACCAGACATTGCAATATGGTAAACAGGCAGAGGTTATCTGCAAGAGGCTGAGTTTGCTTATTAGTGCTAAAAGAGAATGCCATTCTTGGCAAGTCACGTGTGGTAAGGCTGACAATGTTCAGGATGATGTAAGGGGAGTCTTCACTTTGCCTTTGGGGGAGAATGGATGCAGCAAGCCACCTGCAGCGCCTGATCCACCTGAGCCCTGCAATGCAATGATGTTCCTTTGTATATAGCTGAATGTGGTGACAGGCTATTCAATTTGTGGTTAATTCAAAGCCATATGTCAAGAGATCACATGCTGTCCTTGCAAATGTGTATTGTAACATGTACACTGCTGAATGGCAATGCCAATCTGCAGACAGGACATGATACAATTTGGCCCATGAGGTTCAGACACAGCATCACTGAACACGAGTGTAAGACATTGATGTTGCTCA
>JAABUU010004555.1_pt1 | contig 16245 bp, 16 predicted proteins | sample 5559301 | NCBI WGS metagenome assembly JAABUU01 (sample SAMN10711884, study PRJNA513360) | rock metagenome | isolation source: Antarctica rocks | place: Antarctica: Victoria Land, Richard Nunatak white | reverse complement strand
CTGCTGCTCCTGAAATTTCAGCTTCAGATGCTGCAAAAGGCCCTCCCCCTCAACTAGCGCCTTCCGCAGAAGCCGTCACCCAGGTGAATCATATGTCATCACCTGCCATGCATTCCATTGTTGTACGCAATGGTGCCATGCTCAGCATCTCTCGGCTTTTGTCCTAGCATGTAGTCTCACCATCTCCATCTGGACCACCTTGGCCAAAAAGTGGGTGCTCAGATGGCAAATGCTGGCCAGTAAGTGGGTGCATCAGCTGCATTCACTTGCGCTCATTGTAGCATTTGTGAGCCAAGACCATGTTGCATGTGGTCATGCCTTGCATGCTTCTCCACTGGTCCATCTGTCAGCGTCTTCTGCCCCTCTGCCCTGATCCACTGCAACATCATCATATTCTGTCTGGCGTCACAGGGCAGCAATGCTATGAGGAGCCGGGCACATGACAATGCAACAGGCACCATTGCAAGCGGCTTGGACATGTGGCATGATGCTCATGGCAGCTCCAATGCAGCTCGCTTTGCTTCTCACTCAGCCTGGGAGGTTCAACATGATCAGTCAATCCTGCAAGACCAGGCCAGGCACGATCTCACCACACACGCACTCTGCATGGATGTGATACACCTTGTGTGATTTGTCTGACTTCATGCACAGACGGCAGCATATGAAACAGCTGTGCACTACGGCAAACCAGCTTGTCAGGTGCTGGATGCAGTGTTTTCAGAGCAACTGCACGAAGCACTGTTGCGTAGAAAATGGTTGCAAATTGGGCTTTGCAAGGCAGATTGCTCAACAGCACCACCATACAGAGGGTGCCGCACTGCTTGACAGCCCTTCCACATGGAGTGCTGTCTTGCAGATTAGAAGCAAAGGCACACAAGTTGGACCAGTACAGGAAGGAGGCCCATGAAGTGCGTCAGCTGGAGCAAGACCTCAGCCTGGATTATCCACATGGCCTTCCTGTGAGTCTGCTGTTGACATCTGCACTCCTGCTGCATGCAAACGTGTTCATCTTCAGAAGCAATCTGGGTTGGTGTGTGTCCTTTCAGCGTCTCCTGCAGAAGAGATTGATGCGGCTTGCTTGCAGCTGTACGTCACTGCATTGTGACTGCAGCCCTATGGTGTACTGTTTGAGAAAGTTGTGCTGAGTGAGCACAACTGTGCATGACGCATTGCAGGGTGCGCACAGTCCCTAACGTGGCATATGCATGTAGGCTGGACGGCTTCGGGAGGCACGCGATTTGGGTCTGAAGCTTGGTGGTCTGGGTTTTGGGTTTCCCAGCAGCATGACTGACCAGCATACCAGCATCATGCGTACAATGGCCAAGCCCAAATCAGTTGCGTCCTTTAGAATAGGGTAATGCGTTTCACAATTGTGTGCCACCCTAACCCATGAGCTGATCAGCAATGTAGACCAGAATTATCTGTCAGATGCTAGACTGATGCGGTGTGATGGCGTGAGGCAGGCACAGGAAGGATGACCAGCATGTGCGGCCAGTGCAGCGCACAAAGCCTTGATCTACTTGCAGTCATGTCGCTGAGCAAAATGGATTGCTGCATTTGTTGTAACAATTCGTTGCATCAGTTGGTTTTACATTCACAGCTGACTGTTGCTGTACAATTATTTGCATGCATCAGATCAGCGGATGTAGGATTGACAATACGCCAATCGGGCTGATTGAGATCGAGCTCTGATCGCAAGACAGCCGAACTAAGCAACCAACAATAAATTTGCATGCTGCAGACCTTGCATGTGGCAAAACTGACAGGCAGAACCCTCAGCTAAACCTGTTCATCAAGTTACAAAAGCAGCGCTCGTACACATACATACAGCGGCTGTGCTCACCTACTTGCACAAAGCCGGCGCTTTTTGATCCACCTCAGGTTCAGATGTCATCTGCTTGAGGCAGGAAATGCTCAGGCCTGATATAGTTTGCACTCATAAGCATGGATGGTCGGCAATATTTTCCTGGCAACTATGGTGGCAACTATCAGCAAGCATCAGATTTCAACGCTGCGAGCTACCCTCATGTCTACCGCGGCATGCTAGGAAACTATTTTGTGCCTGGTCCCCACGCAGGTAGAATTAGATCGTTTGAGTTCGTCGCTCGTGACATATGCTTGTTTCGAGAGCTGGAATGTCCCAGGAGTCTGCTCTTGTGTGATTTTTAGATATATCTGCAGCCACCACGCAGCAGCTCGGCGGTCCCGCACCTAGCACGCATATGCAGTTTGCCAACCAGGCTGCAGAGGATCCTGCTTTATTCGTTACCTTTGAAGAGGAGGATGAGGAGTTTCCGTCCACTAGCCGAGCGGCTGTTGCCAGAAGTCAACCAATGCCATTCAGGAAGCAGCCTTCTCAGAATGCCATAGGCACACAAGCAGCAAACAATAGACAGCAGCCACCTGGAGGCACTGTGCCTCAGGCTCCAAACCGTGCAAGCAGTGCTGGTCCAGTCAAGACACTGTCTTCTGCTGAACAAGAGCTGGAGGATCTCAAACGTCGCATTGCAGATAAGGAGCGGCAGATGAAAGCAAAGCGTCAGACTGGCCAGGGGTACAGCGGTGTGCCAGCCAGATCTAGGCCAAATCCTGCTCATGGTCCAGTTCTGCGAGGTCTGCATCGCAAGCAGCCTCCTATGGATGCAGCTGCTGAGAGCACACAGGAGGCTGATCTTTTCCTGAAGCAAGTAGCTGCAGAGCTTCCTGCAAGCCGAGGTGATCACAGCAGTTTGCGATTTAGCATCCAAGATGATGACATCAGAAAAGTGTCTGCATGGACTATGCAACTTGTTAGTTACACTGGGCTGTTGTCACACTGGGCTGAGATCAGGCATGGCAGCTTAGATTAGCTGAACAGCGTACATTGCAGCAGCAGCCACCATCCAAGCCTGCTTGATGCGCACTTTTCTGCGCAGCGTCCACTGTTTAGCTGGTGATGCAAAACCATGTCATTCTTGTAGGCATTGCCCCCATACAGAAGACAGCAGCTGCCAGTCAGCCTGTGACAAAGCCTACATCAAAGGCAGCTTTTTCAAGTCAGAAATCTCAGCCTGCGGCACAGGCGTCTAAGAAGGCAACAGCGACAGCAGCAGCAACAGCAGTAGCACCTGCACAGGTAGAAAACTGCTTGCATGCGACACTGATGCGCTGAGCAGTTGGCACAAGTAAGCAAGTTTTTTCTGCGCTTTGCAACCTTGTATTGGGCATATTTCCCATTGTCCTGGATCTCACCGACCGTATTTCACGCTATGCTGGAGCATTTTCCGCTGTTTTGAAACTTTCTTTGCTTGTTCTGATTGTTCTGGCTGCTTTCATCAACGCTTTCCATCTTGATTTATGCAGGCTGCTGCAGCTACGGCTCAGTCTGGTAGGGCTGCACCCTCTGTATCTGCAGCCAAACAGCAGGCTATTCCAGAGCCTGACAAGGCACAGCAGCAGAACAACACCAAGCCTGCTGTCACTAGATCTGGGCTCAAGGTACAAGAGGCAGCATCAGCCAGCCAGTCTCAGACTCATGCTGCCAAGACACTGCCAGCTGTAAAGCAATCGGCAGCAGCTCAGACCAGTCGTCCTGCTCAGAAAAGCCAGCCAGCTCAGGGAAAGCCAATTGCGTCACATGTGCAGGCTGGCACTGCAGCAAGCAAGTCTATAGCTCCTGGCAACAAGCCTGCAGTTGCTTCAGCAGGAAAGCAATCTGAGGCAGCTGAGCAGCAACCACCTGCAGCATCAACAGCCCAGTTGCCTGCTGCTAAGCCTGTTGAGTCTGGCAAGGCATCACCTGCAGGCCTCAACATAGCAGATGACTGGTCAGATGAGGGCATGCCGGTGCAGTCAGGCTATCACATGTCAGATTCCCCCTTGCCTGATGAGGAGGAGCCCATCCCATCTGTACAAGCTCCTCAGGAGCCTGTGCAGGAAGCCTCCAGGGCCCCTTACATATTCACTGCCCAAATGGCCAAAGAAGCCACAATGCATGAGCCACTTCCAAGTGTCAGCAGGCCAGTGCAACCCCAGGCGCCAAAGGCTGTGCCCCTTGGGTCAGGCAGCACAGCCACTGAGTCAGCCCAACAACAAAGGGCGCCCACAGACTCGCACACCATGGTCCCTGTACCATCTATTGCCAAGCCTGCTGCAAAGTCTCCTGCTGTAGCTGCACCAAGCACTACTGACAAGGTCAGTGCTGGGTTAAAGTCAAGTTTTATCAAGCAGCCAGCAGCAGCAGCCGCAATCACAACCCCTCAGACTGATGGCTCTGAGGTTGTGATAGAGCCGTCTGCTGGTAAGGCTTCTGTGGCCGGCACACAGGTTGCTCAGCCGGCACAGCCCCTGGCAGAACCCTCACACCTGTCAGTCAGCTCATCAACAGGACAGGCCAAGCCTGCAGCTGCCTCTGCCCAAGTGCCTTCAGATGCTGTCAGAGCTGCTCCTGAAGGGCAGGCTGCTGTTCCCTCAGGCTCAAAAAGAAGGGTCGTCGTCAGAAGGCAGCATGCAAGGCCTTCAGAGCCAGTCAGACCTGCTGCCAGAAGGCAGACTGCAGTGCCTGAAGGCCAGCCCAGTGCAACACGTGCCCAAACCCCAAGTCCAAACAGGGACAGAAGGGAGGCGCACTTCTCTGCTAGTCCGGCCAAGGCGCAGCCTTTGGGCAGGCCTTTCAAGCCATCTGGGGCCAATCAGACTCCAGTGGGGAAGCTGAGCAAGGCTGCAGCAGCATCTAAGCCTTCACCCAGCAGTTTGCCGTCATTGTCTCCAAAGTCAAGGCCAGTTCAGCACAGTGGTACAAATGGGTTGGCTACCATGGCCCTTGCAGCAGCTAGCACCAGTCAGCAAGATCAGAGCAAAGCAGCCGGCAAATCTGCAGCAGCTACTGTCAAGCCCTCAGCACCTCGCCAGAGCTCTGCTGCATTGTCAGGCAAGGCCTCTGCTTCCAAAGCAGCTGACGCGAGCAAAGAAGCTCTTCTTGCCAGAGGAACATCAGCCACACGGGCCCATGGGGCACGTCCTGTCAGGGCAGGGCTGGAAACAGCTGCTGTAGAAAGCCCCAGTGCACGCACAGGTGACTTGGTGTCAACAACAGCGACGCTTTCAGCAAACACAGCCAGTCAACAAAGCCTGCCTCAGCCGCCCTCGCCTGCCTCTCCACCCCCACCGCCGCACAAGCAGGGTTTGCTGTTCCCAGAACCACAGCCAACCCCAGCTGTGCCACCCATACCTGGTCTGGCATCTCCTGAAGGCCCTGCTGTTCTGCAGCCAGCTCCAACTGTGCCCATGTCACACCCAGCTGATACCTCAATACCTAGCATGCCTGCCCAGGTGTCACATGCTACCCTGCAGGCTCCACCCCTACCCCTGCCCACAACCAGTCTGTCCCAACCCTTCCTGGTTTCTTCTGATCTTCTTCCTCCTGAGCCCTCCAGCCCCCGCCCCTCCCCTGCTGTTAGCCCAAGGAAGCAAGGGGCATCTGCTGCACCATCACAGCAAAGGGGCCCTCTGCTGGCAACAGACTCAGGAGAGGACATGGAGATTGACGAGGAACCTGGAAAGGATGTTTTGCCTCCACTGCCTACTGGTCCCTTCCCATCAGGGCTGGAGCTGGCTACGATTGATAGCAGCATTCAGGATGTCATGGACATCTCTGCTGAAGAGAGGGACAGCCTTTTGGACGAGCTGTCAGGGATCAATGTAAGCGTGTATTGCTTGAATGTCAACTGAACAGTACGGATAATCTAAATGGAAGGCATGCCGAATGCATGCCTAATAGGAATGCTTTTTGACTCCAAGCTTGTGACCTATGACCTGTTGCTGCTTTCATTGTACGCATGACCATAGTAGGCTAGCCTTTTGCTCACACACTCATATCTTCTGCACTGCGTGCTGCTGGATTGTTTCAGCCAGAACAGCATGTCTGCGGCATGTTGGCACAACAGCCCACATTGCATATCTGCTTGTGCAATAGTTATGCATTGCCCACACTGTTTCACCCACACTCCATTGGTGTAGACACACATACGTAGCATTCAACAACCACCTGCGCTTGTGTTTCTGCAGGCGCGCACAGATGAGCTGCGAATTCAGAAGCGCTTCCTGAATGACATGTTTGCCAGGGTGAAGCAGGAGTATCTGGAGCGGCGCCTCAGGCAGCAGCAGATTGAGCAGATGCTGGGTCACAAGGGCAACCTTGCTGCCCTCCCCAGCACATCAGCTGAGGAGGCTGGCCCTTCTAATGCCCTTGCTCTTCGCCCAGCTGACAGTAGTGCCCTCGCTGACCAGGCAGATGCATCTCCAGGTCAGGGCAACTTTTCCTATGCGTTCTGTCGTCACTGGGAGATTCTGCCGTTATGCAGTCAGTCATTGTTATGTCTGAGGAGATGTGCAGAGCCAGTGTTGGCGCCGCAATGTGCCTGGCATGGAGTGCATGTGCAGCTTATCAATAGGGCTTTGCAGCTCACACCATCAAATGTTTGTTTGGCGCAATGTTTGCACTTGAAGTTGCAGTGTATGTTGGCTGATGCATGGCAGATGGTCACTCATGCACAGAATCCAGTCTTTGCGTACTGTCTTGGTAGGAAACCATCAACACGCTGCCACCGTCTTACTGCAGTCAGTAGTATGCTCCTAAGACTAAGCTGATAGACCAGCTATTTGACAAATATGGTCAATCATAGTAAAATCAATCAACAATAGTATTCATAATATACCAGTGATTATCATGGCAACAAGAAATATGACGTAATAATCATAGTAACAATGATAACAGTTGCAGGAGACCACCGCCAAGCAAGGAAGGCTGAGCTACAATCCCGTGCAGAGCTTCACAAAGCACGCCTGGACGCTCTGAACGCCAAGCAGCGCTCAACCCCTTCATCTGCTAAGCCAGCAGCTGTCCAGCCAGGCGTTTCACCCATGACTCACAAGGCTATTGTGGACCTCACTGCGAGTCCCATTGCCCTGAAGCAGGCCACTGCACCTGCAATAGCTGCTCAGACCACTGCTGCTGCAGCAGCTGCCCAGACCACTGCTGCTGCAGCTCTACCAATAGCGGCTGTCTCCAAGCTCCTGACAGCCAGTCAGCCGGAACGTGCGACAGCAGCTGATACAACACCTGCTGCCGCAGCTGCGCCAAAGCCATCTAGTGCCGTTGTTGACAAGACAGAGGCAGTGAAGCCACCAACGGCTAAGCCAGCTGCTGCAACAATCAGCAAGGATAGCAAGCAGCGAGCGCAGCCTGCTGCTAGCCAGTCAGCAGCAGGCAGGAGACTGGATCAGCCGGCAAGCAGCAAGGGCACGGCTGCTAAGAGTCCAACCACAAGCCGCCAGGCACTCAAGAGAAGACGGTCAAGGTCACAGTCGCCTGGTCAGGGCACTGGGGCAGGCACTAGGGCTGGCAGGATACAGCCAGGTGGCCAGAGACAAGCTTTGACCTCCTCCCATAGGCGTGCCACCAGGTACGACTGGCAACTGATGACACGGCATTTGACAAATGCTTACACTGATAACTTGTGCCTTTCAGCAAGACAGATTCTGGGATGAGGCAATGCAGTGCTTGTTGGCTTCTCTGCATCATGGTGGCAGGAGCTGTCTTCGCATGTATAGAAGCAAATGGTTGCGCCTGCTAGCTTTGATCCGTATCAGTCTGTTCTTTGTTTACCCCTTTGGCATGTGTTGTCGGCTGCCTGGTGTGTCAATGATGTGCAGTGACACCTTCCCAGCGGTGTTTTAGGTCACGGTCTCGGTCATCACCTGCAAAGAAAGGCCGCCACCAACAGGCCCAACCCAGGGGGCGGCGACACAGCTCAAGCACCTCTTCCTCCTCGTCCTCTCCAGGCAGACGCTCCCCGCGTTCTTCCTCCTCTTCCCTGTCTCCAGTCAGACACACGCTGAGGCAACCGCGCCGCTCTCCATCCCGGCCTAGGCACAGAGGTAGAAGGAGTCCCTCCCCCAGGGCCAGGCCCAGAAGTGCCCGCAGCCCTAGGGCCAAAGGCAGGAGCCAGAGAAGCCCTTCCCCTTCGTCCAAGAGCCGAAGGGGAAGCAGCCCTAGTAGAAGGCCTCAGCGCAGAGCTGGGGGCAGTGGAAGGAGTCCTGCCAGGCATGACAGGCAGAGAAAGCCTGCTCAAGCTGGGGGCAGCATAACCCCTTCCACCAGCAGGAGCCCTTCGCCTGTCAGAAGGAGAGCACCCCCTGGCAACTCCCTTCCATCAAGGGCAGGGGATCGCCACAGGCCACGTGACTCCCCTCAGAAAGCAGTGATTCGCCGCTCTTCCCCTGTTCAGCAAGCCAACCTTGGGCAAGACAGGACTGCTCCAAGCAGAAAGTCACAAGACATAGCAGCACTGGCTGTTGAGCCTATGACTAGGCCACATCATGGGTCTGCTCAGCCAGCGGTACTCACAGCAGCTGCTGCTGACACGAACAATCAGCTTCCACCTCCACCTGACAGGGCACGTGCTGCACAAGGCCCTGCCTTGCCCCTGCTCCTGCTCTGCCCCTTCCTCCCCCTCCGCAGCATGAGCAAAGGAATCAGGCAGTCAGCCCCAAGCCAGTGCAAGCCCCCAAGTACGCTGCTGCCAAAGCCTTTGCCGGGCCTAAAACGAAGCTTGTTCCAGCACGACAGAGGTCCCCCAGTGTTGTGAGCGACCCTCCGCCATTCACTGCTGCTGCTGCTGCTGCAGCACAAAGGGATGTCAATCTTCTGTACGTCATTGAGGATCGCGAGCCGCTGCCACAGCGGTTTCCTTTTAAGTCCAATGAGCTTCCAGCAGGACATCTCACCAAGACTGCCACAGCGCCGGCTCCCTCAGCTATAGCTTCCGACAGTGCTGTCAGGCCAGCTGCTGCTCGTGATACAACCGCTGCTGGTGCTGACCATACTAAGCCCTCCCAGTCATTCGATGGCAAACAATCATTCATCTCGTTGGATGTAGAAGAAGCACCTGTCACTGGCCCCCCTTCTATTGAGCAGCCATCATTAGCAGCTGCCTTTGCAAAGGCAGTGCCCAAAGCAGATGCACAGGATGATGCAGGTAGGAAGACAAGGCCTGAGAAACAGCCGGCTCAGCAGGCACAGCAGGCTGAGCCCTTGGACTTGGACTCTGCCAAACCAAGTACTTCAGTAGCTGATCTGCCTGCCCACTCTCAAGCCCATTTGCTAGGCGTAGCACCCACACCTGCCACTACTGCCGCTGGTGCGCCTGCAGCTGCAGATACGCGTGCCATCAGACCTGACCTGTTTGCTGGCTCAAGCCAGTCGCGGCCAGTGTCAGCAGCCAGTCAGGGACTTGCCGCTGCTGAGTTCAGTGAGGCAGAGACTGGCCAGAAGCTGCTGGCAGCGTCCAGGAGCAAGGCTGCTGGCAAAGGCAACATCCAGATTGTGCTGGCCACCAAACACAAGCAGGTACAAGCCTTTACTGACCGCAGCTTTTTCGTGAAATTCATGGGCCTTGCGCCCATGCTGTGCTGTGTTTGCTATCATCTCAGCCTGATGCAGCGACATCAGTGCAATTGCTGTGCACACAGCATCTCGCTTGGCTGCATTACCCTTTTGTAGCATCTGTGATGCGTTCTTTCACGAGTTGACTTACTCTTTGCACCACAGGCAGTACACTGCAGATGAAGGCTAGATATCGAAGCAACTGGTCTAATGCTTGCAGTTGTCTTTCAAGGGTTCATTCAATCGTGCTGCTTGGCCTTGTGGCACACCATGTGACGGCATCTGTGATATGTCTCAAAGATATTATGGCATGAAGATGTCCACATGGTGTGCAGGAGGTAGCAAAGGGTGGCTTCCCCTTTCCGTCTATGTTCAATGCATTGGCAGCCCAAGGACTTCCACCACAGTCTGCTGTTTCAGAACAGGAGCTGCTACCCTTGCCTCTCCCTCAGCCTGCTGCTGTGATCGACACCTCAGGTCACAAGTATGACAGCCCACTGCGGGTGTTCAGATCATACAGGTGCCGTTCTCATTAAGTCATGTAGTGGCATGCAGCAGTGCCATGCAGCAGTGCCATGCAGCAGTGCCATGCAGCAGTGCCATGCCGCACTGCCTTCATGCTTTGCACACGCTCTCAACTTTCTGTGACAGCATTCCGCGCTGCTTGGACAGTTCGTCAAAAATAGCATGCGCATGCACTAAAAACACTCAGGCATTCTGTAGTCTCCTTCCACCAGCAAATGCAGCAGCTCACAGCACTTGTCTTTGCTTCGTGTTCCCTCTGTTTGATGCAACCACCCTGGTAGGCATGCTTTAGTACCTCTGCTCAATGCATCCATCCTGGTAGGAACATGGGTAGCAATGCTTTATGTTCCCTCTGTCTGATGCATACACTCTGATATGAGGACCTTTCTGAGCGTTCTCTGCATGCAGGTTGTGTGATACATTTCAGACAGTGTCACAGCTTCCCCTGGCCTCCCCCTCATTCACCCACCGCCTTGACCCCCACTGGCCACTGTGCACCTACGACATCCGAGGCAGCTGCAGGGATGCCAAGTGTCAGTATCAGCACGCTTCTGACTACCAGCTGGAGAATGTGGCTGTGCTGCGGGACCTGCACAGCCAGGCAGTCAGGTCACTCTCCAGTCTTGCTCCTGTTATGCATACAGGTCGACCTCTGTGCAAGTCAATTTTTCGCTTGCCCAGGTATCTTTAACTTGGCAGCTGCCTGTTGCTGATGGCACATTGCATTCACTCTGACAGTACCTTTGGCTGGCCGGTGGTCACAGGTATAATGCCAAAACGGCTTCTGATCACGCTCTCAGTAGAGCAGCAAAAGTGCATTGGTGATTCTCACATGTGACGCCATGACAGCGCCAGTGTTTGCACATTCGAGTGCCCTGCTGCTGCTGTGCACTTTCTGTGTTACCTGACTTCACACCAGTGAACATGGCGTCACTTGTGTAAGGTGAGGTGATGTGCAAACAGCAGGATTATCATTGCAACATACTTGCTGCCGTATCATAAGATGTGTAGTGCTCAAGTCTCACTGCACCTGATGCAGGGCAGGCTCTCGAGCAGCGCTTCCAAGCTTGCCAGGCGGTGAGATCACCCCCATCATGATGACAGCCCTCACTCAGCAGGCCATCAGGGCCGTCCCCAGCCCTCACATCATTCTGCCCTCACCTTCTGGGGCGTCCCCAGCACCCTCTCCAGTCAAGGCTCGTCTCCAGCTACGCATCCCCAGGGAGCGCCGGCGTCAGCTAGCCAGCGAAGCCTCCCTGCCGCTGTACACGCCCTTGCCTTCAGGACCTCTGGCCACTCAGAGTCATCCCTTTAGCAGTCAGCTGCTGTCGTCTGCTCAGATTGAGCGTCAGGGTGTCGTGTGGCAGTTGCTTCCTGGGTGGGAAGGCTATGACAGCCTCAATGAGTGTGGCGCAGCAATCAACTCAGGTCAGAGGCTCATTATTGCGTTTTGCAGGGCTGCAGCACCTTTGCTTGCATCAAGTTACAGCATTCCTGCCACTGCAACATCCCCTGCTGTTGATGTGAGTTTCTGACTCACCTCCTTGGCAATCAACCAGTACATGAATACTGATTGCAGTGTCATTGCCTCAGCTAAGCTTCTTGCTCAATTGATGTGAAAGCACGTAGTCACAAGCTGCCCAGAAAGGCCTGTTCAGTCTTTGTATGCCTGCCAACACACCAAATTGCCAACAGACCAACATGCCAACTGATGTCTGGTGGTCATTGGCATTTTCCCCAGATTAATAATGACGTCACATGCTGCAGGTTGTCTTCAAGACCATGCAGCACGGCCAGCTGCTGCTGTTTCTAAGCCAGGAGACAAGATGACAGGGCGCTACTACCAAGTAGCAACCCAAGACAACCCAGACACACCAGCAGCATCTGCTGTTGAAGCTGCAAGAGCTGCTGTTGAAGCCGCAGCAGCTGCTGCGGGTGACGCTGCTCCTGAGGTCAAAGATGCAGAGGGTTCTGGGGCCGGTAACGACCAGAGAACAGCTGTGCTAAAAGAGCTTGAGGAGCAGACACTAGCCAACCCAGGCAATCAGGATGTCTGGCTGCAGTACGCATTGAAACAGATCAACTATGGAGCTGTGGACTCAATGCAAGGTATGCTGCGCTGTTGGTGGTGTGTATGCATGTGATGTTTTGCTCTGTCTGTGCTTCTTGTTGTTTCTGCCAGTTTCAGTAGTGTTGCCAGCTGTCATTGCACATATGTGCAGCTTAACTGCGAGGGCTATTCAGCAGCAAGCTCTCATTGCATGCACATCAAGAGGCCTATGATCAGCAGCTCCTGCAGTTGCCAGGTTGGTTGCCCATCACAGCAAGCACGCTGTGTTGTGTGTTTTGCACGACTTGCATCCAGTGCAGCCCCATCATGCATCATGCAAACAGGTCAGCGTTTTGAAGTGTGAGGTTGCGCATATGTAGGTCAGAAGCTCATGGCCTGTTTGAGGTGCGTTTCCAAAGGCCTGGAAGCCGACCCCTGCTTCACCTGGCTCTGGCTGCTGTACCTGCCCCTGTACTGCCGCCACATGACTACCAGGGGCGGCCCCAGTGACGCGACCAAAGTAGCCGAAACAAGCTTGACTCACTCCAAGCACTGCTACCAGCTCTGGCTGAGAGTGGTGCAACTGCAGCCGGATTGGCAGCGGCGTGCCGCTCTTCTTCAGCGAGGGGTCCTGGCTCTGGCCCAGGCACAGCCCGGGGACTACATGGGAGTGTCTGAAGAAGAAGCAGCAGGCTGGGCTACCATGCGCAGCACCTGTGTGCTGGATCTGGTGCTGAGGCTGCTGCTGCTGTGGACCAGTGTGGAGGCGCATGACGTCGTGGCTGGCTGGATTGCAGAGCTTGTCAAGCTGGTGGATCAGGCAAAGGCTCGTGTGCAGTCAGAAGACGGTGAGTGTGCAACAGTGAAGTCTTACTGCAAGCAGGAGTCTCAAGCAAGGCCAACATGTGTTGCATGGATCGTTTACTTTGCGACCACTTCCCAACATGTCAACTGCACTCACCTGCAGGCTTGAGTGCAACCAAGTGTATATTGGAGCACTTGTCCATGAACCATTATCCATCCCCAGGAACCCCTGACCAGAGAGTTCACTAGCAAAACACTTCCTCAATGCTAGTTTTCGACAGGCCATTCAACTCGTCAGCAGTGTACATCATACATTGCATTGACTGCCACCACGTACTACTGATCATCCTGTCTTGCTGCAAGACTTTAACAGCCTGATGCTTTGGTTTGAGCAATCAGTCAGGGTTTCCAGGCTGGTTTGTATAGGATCGCGGATGCAGGGGTTCAGGGGCTGGGATGTTGAAGTTCTGCTCAAACTGATGCATTGAAGCAATGAGCTTATCAGGCACGAAATCAGCGGTCATCATGACAAAAGTTCGTAGGGGCCAGATAACACCAATTGACCTACATGCATTAGTCTCGTACGTAACGTAACATATTGACATTTATCAGTTGCATCTGTCTTATTGACTGTGTGTAATAAAAGAGCATGTCAGTAGAATGTATGAATCGATTCCATTGACATAATCTTATCATTTGTCTGCAGACCCTCTGAAGATGGCTCAGCATGCTCTGGGTGGTGCGGCCCGCCAGGCTCTGCTGCAGCAGCTGCAAGACCAGCCGGCCAATGCTGCTGTGCTGTGGGTCACCTGTGCTCACCTGGCTGCTTATAACACCTTGCCTTCTCAAGTCATACACAGGTAAGCAAGCAACGCCTTTTGTCCTTTGCCTGAGACTGGTTGGTTGGTATGCAGCTTCAGCAGCAGCCTAGCCCCAATTGAGCTTGGCCTCGTCAACACCAACACAGCATTCTACACACACACACATGTCAGCATGCTGATGGATATCACATATCTTTGTGTATGTCCGCAGTGTGTCATGCGCAACATGCCAAGGTGCCGACTGGTCTGTGCTGTGGAAGCATCAAATTCGACCAACTCTGCTTGCTTGACGTTGAACTGAATGCAACCTCATCTCCTGAGGCTTGCTTGACCTTCAACTGGATGCCACAACATCTCCTGAGGCTTGCTTGACCTTGAAATGAATGCAACAACATCTCCTGGGGCCTATCTGCAGGCTGGGCTTTGTGCAGCAGCCACTGGTGCTGAATTGGCAGCAAGCTCCACCAGCGTCAACACACTCCCGGGTGCGCAGCATCCTGATAACAGCAGCAGCTGCTGGCCTTGGGTGCATAGACCTGAAAACCAAGTGCCAGGTGACTATGAACATGGTCTCTTCATTTGCCCTAGTCAAATATTAGTAACGTCTGTGTGGGTTTATGCATGCTCTTTCCTTGTAAATCATAAGATTTCAGTGCTGTTGCATTGTTTGCTGCATTATACAGTACATTTCATGCACCATGCATGCTGGCCTGCTGAGTGTTGTTGTATGGTGCAGCATCTGTGTCTGCAACACAGCTGGAGGCTCACTGAGAGTAGTGGTGCGTCCTGTCATTGAGTTGTTGCTTGATGCTCTGACTGGGGGCTCTACACCTGCTTCAAAGTTTGCTGCAGCGCATCGTCAGTCACCATTCCTGGTTTTACAGGTCGTGGATGTTTCAAGTATTCATAGGGCAGTCGCGGCAGCTCACCCAAGACAAGCCCTAGCACTCACCATAGCTCACTGGGAGCTGACCACCAACACAACCTCCCTATTGGGTTCCCTGCCAGCAACACTGGGACAGGACTCCATTTCACCCACAGCTGGCAGCCTCCTCATGCTTGCAAGTCTCACCAGCAAGGCAGCCTGCACAGTGGAACAGCCCTTGCCTGATCAGGCCATGGACACCTGGCAGCATGCCACCTGGCCTACTGGTGATACTGAGCTGATGTGCATGGCCCTGGTGCTTGCAGCAGATCAGCACCTGCAAAGCTTTGCTGACAGCTTTGGCAAGAATGCGAACCAGAGTGCAGACTCAAACCCTGGCAAGCTTCAGCAGGCAGTCTCAGCAGCAGCTGCCCTGCTGACACAGCTGGCTGTATGTGCGTCTGAAGCCCTGGGACTCACTGCTGATGATGATGATGAAGAGGACGGCGAGCCACAGGCTCGTTTCCAAGGGCTGCATCCAGCTGTCGTCGGCGCCATGGCGACTAGGGTGTTCCAACTCAGCAGTGGGAAAATTCAGGCAGCGATAGCGCTGCTTGTGGCCTCAGTGCTGCCAGAATGGGAGCTGGACCTCTCAAAGGCAGGGCATGCTGGCGCTGGCCCTGCTTCCAATGGCCCTGCTGCTGTTGGCCCTCCAGACAGGGCGTTTCCAGATGCTGAGCAGGGACAAAGTCCATCGATGCAGGGAAAGAGGGCAAGGTCCTACCGCAAGAGGAGAAGGTTGCCAAGCAGGTCTGCTGCTTGCTTTTGCTTGTTGTCATCAGCGCATCTGACCATATCAAACAGTTTCGTCTCCATACAAGCGTCCATGCACGGCACAGTAGGAATGTTGGCCGCTGCATTGCAGCTGATGCGAGCTCAACAGTGTGATTGCCTGAAATCTTGCCTTTGTTCCCTTGCAGCGTTGACAGGCTGCTCAAACAATGCACAGCTCTGTTGTGCTTATTGAGCATTTGGCCCAGAGTCACATACCTGCTGCAATCCAGTCCTGCAAGTGACCGCTGTTGGCTGTGTGACATCCAGTATGATGTTGCTGCGACCCATTGCGTCTTTACTGATCCACACTGGGTCTTTACAGATCCCCAAGCCCAGGCAATGCCGCTCTGCCAAGCGACAGGTCTCGCAGCACCAAGCGCCGCAGAAGCAGAAGCCTCAGCAGCAGCTCCACCAGCGGCAGTTCATCCTCCTACTCAACCTCAGGATCATCCTCAGGCTCATCCTCCAGATCATCAGGGTCCTCCAGCGGCTCTGGAACCAGCTCTTCCAGCACCTCATCAGGCTCCTCTCACGACAACAGAATGAGATCTCATCCAGACCAACGGCAGTATGCGGATGCCATCTCAGAGGGCATGCAATCAGAACAGTCTTTGGATGAGCCGCCTTGGATCGACTGGGCTGCAGTGGAGGCTGGTGGCACCCTTGGTGGATTGGACCCTGTCAGACAAGGCTTTGGGGAGCTGTCTAAGCCTGCAGAACCTGTTAGGTAAAGTCGTGCAACTAGCTTCTGTAGTAGCTTTTTGTGCAGTCATCCTTACCACTGTCATCTGTGCTGCGTCGCACGGCTGCTGCACAGCACCAAAAGAAGCTTTGGAAGCATTTGATTGGCCAGTGACTCAAGCAATGATGCCACTGCGCAAGCTCAACTGCCACTGCTCGTCCTGTTGGCATTGACGCTCGT
>JAABUU010004554.1_pt1 | contig 16245 bp, 26 predicted proteins | sample 5559301 | NCBI WGS metagenome assembly JAABUU01 (sample SAMN10711884, study PRJNA513360) | rock metagenome | isolation source: Antarctica rocks | place: Antarctica: Victoria Land, Richard Nunatak white | reverse complement strand
GAAATGTGGGGTGAACACATGCATGAGCTGTACATGCTCCAGCACAGTACGTTGGAGCAAAGCATAGTGGAACACAACACAGCACAGCACAGCGCACTTGTGACAGCATCACAGCTCACAATGTTGCTCATGCAGCAGTGCTATGTGGTCCTACCTGACTAAAGTTGCCACTTGCTCGCTCTTTGCCCACAGTCCTACAACTTTCTACGTCTGCTCTTGCAAACCTTTCTGACCTTCAGCCAATCTTTGCCAAGATTTCCAGAAGCTCGCCTCTCTTGAGGCATACTGAATGACACCACAACCATGGCCAGAATCTGCCAGAATCGCTTGGGCTTCTGGCATGTTCAGTCAGCTGCCAACAGTGTCTTTATGCTGCAAAGAAACTTTTGCTGAGCGTCGCTCAAAGATTGACCTTCAAGCTATGCGAATGTGATGTGCAGGTGTTGGTGTTGCGCCTCCAGACAAAGGGCAGTGTGGAAGAGCGTGTTCTGGAGACATCTGCGCAGAAGAGGAGCCTTGCTGATAGATCAATCACAGGTACGTGCTACTCAGTTGCAGGCAGCAGGTGCAGCAGCCTTGCACACTTGTGTTGCTGACCACTTTTAAATATGTGTAAGTCTGTACACCAGTCATCAGGATTCTGTCAACAGCCATAAATTCGGTAGCTGGGCTTTCACTGCCATGCATATTGTCAAACGCTGGTAAATGAGCAGTTGTGCAGATCACTACTTATCTTTGTATGGCAGGCGGGTTCTTTGATGGGAAGACTGGAGCAGATGAGAGGCGTCAGTACTTGTTAGACCTCTTCAAGCGCTCTGCTGAACAAGACACTGAGGACACAGGTGCACAGGCCCTGAGCAATGATGAGGTAATCCTCCTGTACATTGTATAACCATGTCATCACAGCAAATCTGCTGCAAATTTGTTGTCAGGAACAATCTGTTGGATAGGCAACAGTTGGTCGCTTCATCTTGATCATTCATGGCAGGGTGGTGCTATGTCAGTTGGCTCCTCAGGAGGGAGCTGAACAAAAGGCTGAGCTTGATTGACTGACTCGTGGATGGGTGCATAAATGAATTGACTGATGCATCGGCTGCCTTTTGGCATGATTTTACCTGTCTCACTGGTGTCAGCTGCCTTCATCCCATGCTACAGGTGTGCATACCTGCAGACTTCGTGCCACATTGGAGTGCCACATGGTGACCTGATTAGCTGTCAACCTGCTTCAGCTGCAGCATGCAGTAAGTTTGCCTGCAAGTGCAGGTGAATGCACTTCTGGCCCGAGGAGACTCAGAGCGTGCTCTGTTTGCCAAGTGGGATGCAAAGGCTGAACACACATCACTTCAGCAGCCGACATGCAGCACATATGCATCTTACCAGGTGAACTATTGGATCTTCCTGGCCCGCTTTACAAATGCAGGACTCATAGCACTACATCTGCCATGTATCAAATGAGGGTACACGTTGTTGAAGCCTGTGCCGCGGTCTGGTCATTGATGTCGTCAGGATGTCTTCTGTTGTTGTTGAGTAACAGCGCTGCCAGGCCAGTACAGCATTAGGCAAGTGCAAGTGCATGGGTGCAGGACCTGGTCATGCTGCGCCTTGCCACACGAGAAGCAGCTGCAGGACTGATTGCAGAAGCTGAGGCAGCTGCTGAGGTTAAAGATGCTGATGAGGGCAAGGAGTTTGGCAGAGGCTGCGGTATGCTACCACCAATGCATGCTGAACCATGCAGCAAGAGCTCTCTTGCGCACATGTGTACACTGGTGCAGCATCTTGATTGATTTTCTTGCAAAGTGTTAAGAAACGTATTTTTCAGCTGATGAACATTCTTAAGGCAACTACAATCTGCAGGGAGCATGGAGTGAATGCAGTGACAACATTCACCAAGCAACCTGGAGCACAGCTGACTGAAGTGGCCATGCATCACAGGAAGCCGCCTCTTCCACTTGCCAAACACAGGTGTGCACTTGTTGCTGCCAGTACAGTACCGTTGTACGAAAAGAAAGAGTGTCAAAGCATTTCAGTAAGCCATGCGCATAATGCACAAGCAGCAAGCACATGTGCATCGCTGCTTAGTTGTCTAAATGCTCTACATCAGTAAAGTTTTGAAATGCTCTGCATTGGTTTAAGACTGTCTGCTTATGCAGGAAAATGGTGAGCACAGAAGAATGAGTGCAACGATCATGGACAGCCACAATATCTGCTTGCACGCCATGTGGCACTTGCCAGATAATTATAAAGTATCAGATGTACAGGCTTCAACACGATTAATTCTGGAATTGCTGCGTCGCTTCATGACGGACAATGACAAGTGCGCTTAGTAAGGGTCTGACCGGACTATTCTTGGATAGAAACTGATCAGTCTCACGTAATGCTGTGTCGGGCATGGCGTGCATGCCACATCATGGCACCCCGAACGCCACCGCTAGTGTCCAGGCATTCAAAGGCGACCGCGACAGCAGCAAGCACAGTTGCTTTCTTTCGGCATCCCGGCTTTGTGGTGTTGCTTGCTGCGTCCTTCTCACAAGCAGTCTACTCCCGCCTTCCGCCAAACAGTAGCTCGCTTGAGCCGACCAGCTTGCAAACCTCACCACCACTTGACAAGCCGCTTGACCTGCATACAGCTGTTCGGCCTGCACAGCGTCGTTGGCCAACCTCACTGCAGTTGCAAAGGCCTCTCGCTAGGGTGGCAACAGCAATACTGTGTTGCCTGCCTCGTTGGTGAACTTCAGCCGCGGGAACAAGCTCTGCATTTGAAAAAGGTTGTACAGCAAAGCTCAGCCTAAGCTCAGGGTGCGTACTCTTTGCCTCTGCTACCGTTGCAAAACGTGCTTACGTCGCACAGTCAGTGGATAATGACGCTCTTGTCGCAGACTGCCGCTGCCTGCTCATAACTTGTGCATTTGAACGCGCGCCTGCCTGGACTTGAAGGCCGTCGGCAGCCGACAGCCGCTGTTCTCACATTTGTCCGCTTTGCAGTGGCTTGTGGCGGCCAAGCATACCAGCAGGCCTGACTAACAGCCTACACGATGCTTCGGCTCAGCTGCAGACTGCTGTCTTTGAGACTGTTGGCGTTGCTGCTCGTGTCCAGACGAGGTATTGCAAGGCAGCTGCAGGATTCATCAAGCAGCAGCAGCAGCACAAGCTCTATCCCATCACAATGGATCACAGGCATTGCAACGAACTATGGAGGCCCCTCTCAAGGCATGGATCCTGGAAGCCCTTCCTATGGCACCAGTGACGTGAGTTTTGTGCACTGCCTCTGCTTCACCAAACATGCGGTGACTGGTCGATTGCTTGCTTCATGTTCCTGCTTTGTTGAGGATGCTTACAATGCTTAAAACTGCGATTTGGTGCTTTGGCTATCTCTCAGACTGATCAAGCCTAGGTATTGCGACTCTGCATGTTGAAACAAATTTGGCAATGCAGGGAAGTTGTGGCTATGGTGATCTAAGCAAGACAGCTTACCCCTTCTGGAGTGTGGCAGCGTTGTCCACACAGAACCAATTCTACCTGGCAGGTCCTGCCAATGGTTGTGGAGAGTGCTTTGAGATTCAGTGCCTCAACATTGGAGGCCAATTTGCAGTAAGTCTCGCCAGTCATTGTAAAGATGCCTGCCACACATGTGACAATGTGTAGCTAGCTAGCTATAGCCTAGGTCACATGCTCTTGTAGACAATGCCATCATCACTGTATGCTTTGCAGGGCCGTTGCAACTCTGATCCCAGTCAGCAATCCACAACCGTGATGATCTCTGATGAATGTCCAGAATGTGAAGCTAATCACATTGACATGCAGGCTTTGACTTTCAACAAGGTGGGTACCACTGCATGGCATTGCTTGATGGCTGCTCTATGACACACAGTGGCAAATGCTAGCAAGCACGTCTGCAGATTCACCCCTGACCATAAAGTCTTTGCGTTCACTGCCATGTATTCAACCTTGTGCACAATGAGCAAGGGTTTGCCAAACTGCAGATAGCACCAATGCTCAATGGCAGGATAGACATCCAGTACCGCAGAGTAGAGTGCACGCCACCTGTACCTGTGAAGGTGCAGATTGATGGAAACTCTGGCACAGGAGGCTGGCTCAGGCTAGCTGTCACGGTATGCAGCTCTTGCTTGACTTGATTTGCAATTGTACCTGGGCACAAAGTTCCTGCTGCGTATGCACACACTTTGCACCCTCTGCTATGCATGTATGCTTGTGCAAGTTTGATGTAAATTGGGTTGTACATTGTGCCTTGTATACCATGCTGTAGTAGAACCTGTGCTGCTGAAGTGCGCATCAAGCCAGCCAAGTCAGTATCGCATACCTGACAAGTCTGGCTCTTTGCAGACAAACGGTGGCAGCGGGGGCGTAAAAACAGTGCAGGTGAAAGGCCCAAACAGTGGCTGGGAAGGACTGAGCAACACTTTTGGCGCTGAATGGGAAATTCCCAACCAGCCAAGCTTACCGATAGACCTACATGTCATTTCTGACAGTGGGCAAGAGGTGAGCACAGCATATACCTCACACACACACCCAGCACAACGCGCTTAGTCAAAGACTTCTGTGACTGTGCTTGCAGCTTGAATATGTTCTTCTCATCCATACAGTGCACACATGATCCGGGTTTGCAGGGTAGAGCTCAAGCCTACTGGATGCATGTGCTGCATTGCGTACAATAGGCGTTTCTGCATGCTTGTCTGCGGGCCTACAGTTAGCCTGACCCAGCACAGCATGTGATTTGCATTTTTATCTTGCTTGCATTTCTGTCTCGCTCTCAAGCACATGCTGTTGTCTGGCTGAGCATCCTTGTGGCAGCACTGTAGGGGATGTTGCTTGCATTGTCATGTCATGCCTGAGAGACCTGATGATGATGCAGATCACCGCATACGGCGTCATAACAAAGAGCGGCCAAACAGGTACAGTCTCAACCAATCAGCAGTTTGCCTTCAATGGTGCGCCTAGTTACTCAGAGGCGTCCTCCATTGGCTCCACCTCATCATCACCCTCAAGTGAAGGCACGCCTGCGTCCAGTTCATCTGGATCATCCTCAAGCTCCAGTGTCGTACAGTCAGCAGCAGCATCTGCTGGACCAACAGCCTCCGCAGGAGGTGGACAGGTAAACACTGTGCAGCTTGACTCATCTGACATCATACAAGGCCAGTATAGCTCACTATGGTAGCAGTGTTGCTTGCATCCAATACTTGCATCTGAATCTGCTGCAAAAGCACCTAAGGGCGTGTTCCATCCTTGGAGCTTGAGATGTTGAAATGCCAGTTCAGATAGGTCACTACTGTAGCAGTGACTGCAGTGCAGCATCTCTGTGCAACAGTGTTCTGCGGATTGATGCAATGCAGTGAAACTAAAGTAGGGCATGCTTGTGATTTGACAAATGCTGTCCTTGCTTGCAGGTCTCCGCATATGATGGGCCACCTTCATCACCAGCTTCTTCGTCTTCCTCAAGCAGTTCTTGCAATGACATTGCTCCAAGCAGCAGCACCTGTGCACAGCAGAAAGGGTGGGGCAAGTGCAACTCAGGCTTTATGACGGTCACTGGCTCTAGCACGCCGCATGGCTTTTGTGCAAAGACTTGTGGGCGGTGCTGAGCCAGACTGAGTCAGATTGTGTGTATTTATACACTGCAAATTTTGGATTAGTTGGACAGGCTGGGTGATTTGGCTCAGCTATGGCTTTGCTGATGAATAAGCTTGCATATCTGGAAAGCAACTTACATGTCAGCCGCACAGCACTTTCTGCCAGTACTCTGAATCCAGATGTAGATGTTGCTGCAGGTCCTCAAGAAACAAATCAACCCAGTGCTGCAAGTCAGCTTTGTTGCAGTGAGTGTTCATTCGGTCAATTATGCTATGTTATCTGACTGCCTGCCTCTTGCTTGTTGACAATAATTATTAGAACCTCACAACACAGCCAAGAGTACCACACAACTGCTTGCTGTTCAGTAGTTTCCAAGCATGGTGTTTCTTGCCATGCACTTTGTATATCTAGATTGAATAGCCAGCTTCTTTCATTTGAATCAAGATAGATTGCCGACACCAGACAGACAGCCTGTAGATGCTTTGCTTGGCGGTAGTTGAGGTGCCTATGTGTCATAAGCATAACAATTGATTGCCTATGGTTATGACCATGTGTAAGCATTCCATATCTACACAGTTGTCGTAAAACATACTGCATGGGTTGAGCTGTTTCTCCACTATCAGGCCAATATTGCCTTGCCCTGGGCTGTGTTCTATATGGGCATGCAGGGTTACTCAAGTGTGTGACACACTGTACTCACTTTCACCAGTCGGGAAGCATTGCATTGAAGCATTGCGTCAAAGCGTGGCCTGCCAAGGATGAATGCCAAGCGCTATGTGCCTGCAACAAGTTGATGAGCATGATGCAACGCTTATGTAGCTGTTGGGCCAGGTTTGGCTGACATGCATCTTGTCACAGCGTTGTCCACTGGCATTGAGATGGTCATATGGCAAGTTTGTCAGCATCAGCACCAGCTGCAATCTACACGCTGAAGAGGTAGCGCAAGAAAGCTTTTTGCCCGCATAGCTATAGCTGTACAGGTGTCAACAAGTTGTGTGAGGGCCTAGCTGTACATTGCGGGCAACCTGCAACCACATGACCTCTGCATCCCCTGCTTCTGCATTAAGATCATTTCTCAGGCTAGCAAGCATTGAGACAAGTTGTTGAATGCGTTCTGCATCTGTGAGGTGAAAGGCACTGGTTGTGCGCCTGCAATAATAACCTACCAGGCGTGTACAGTTGCTAGTGTGTGCAACAGCATGCACCCTTCTTACTTTGTCATGTGACATGACAGTCAATTTTACTTAGAGCATACATGCGATGATCGCATGAGCTGCATCAGCTGATTTCTGATGCTACAATACGACCTGTAGTCAGATGTGGTGCACATGGACTGTTGATCAGGCACAGTGCACATGCGCATGCGCATGCGTAAGCTCAATTCAGCTTGCAAACATGCACTTTGTAGGCTCTGCCTGAGAACCCCTCTATGTCATGTTTCAGTGAATTTGAATGTCATGGTCGTCCCTAATGAGCAGATGGTTGGTTGATCTGCTTGCTCTTCAAGCTCAACATTTATTGTTATCATACGAGTTCTGTGGCTGGCACATCACCACATCCTGTGCTGCACAATTTCAAGTTGCAAGGCTGCGGCCATGGCGTAAAGCTTCCGGTGTGGCATGCAGTTGCAGCAAGCAAAAGAGATGTGCTGTGGTCTGACTAGGTGAGTCAGCTGGCGCATGACGCTATCACACTTGCGCAATGGCCATGATCCTTTGGATTTCCCTTGAGCCACAAGTCAACGCCGCTGCTGCCGCCGTAGCTCAAAGTCAAACACAGGTCTCACAGTCTGACTGCAACCTGCTGTATGTCTGTCAGCATGCGCGTTGCCGTTCACGTGTGGCAAAGCATGCACAGCAGGCCGGATTGGTAAGCAGTCTGTGCACAACTGCGCCTGACCAGCGATAGCGCCATAACGACAGACGCTCATTAAAGGCGCACGTTGACCCCGCACATACACAGCTGCAGCACTTTGTGAACTGCCACACGCTTCACACAGCTTTGAAGCCATTGTCCTGCATTAGCCCCCAGCCGTGTCACTGCAGAGCAACCAAGTGCCGTCGCCGTTTGTGCACAACAAACCATTTTGCCCACAGCGATCCGTCTTCATCTGTGAGTTGCATTGCGTTGATTGCGTTGAACAGAAGAGCTTTGCAGTCAGACCGCCGGTACATTCTAGTCGGTGCAGCTCCAGCACAGTCCCGGTTCGAAAGTCCGTCAGACTCAGCTTTGTCCCAGGGCGGGTAAACAGCTTGTCCAGAGCATTGTCTTCATCTGAAGCGCCGCTGTCAGCTGCTAGAAGGACTGCAGCTGCTTTTGCTGTCTCCGGCCGCACCTTTGCCTGGTGCCAAGCCGAGCCTAACCAACCAGTTTGTCGTGATGCAACGGCGGCTGCAGTTGCTCCTGGCTGGTTTGATACTCTGCCTCAGTCCAGTGAACAGTGCCAGAGAGCTTCGCGCCAGCTCCAGCTCCAGCTCCAGCTCAGACTCCAGTGCAAGCGCCAGTGCAGGCTCCGGTTCCAGCTCTGGATCTAGTTCCAGTGCAAGCTCTGGCTCCAGCTCAAGCTCTGGTTCTGGCTCCAGTCCAAGCTCTGCCTCTAGCAGCTCCAGTCCAAGCTCCTCTGGTTCCTCCAGCTCTGCCTCATCAAATTTGCCATCTTCCTGGAACACAGGCATTGCAACCAACTATGGTGGACCTTCACAGTCAATGGATCCCTACACGCCAAGTTATGGCACATCCGATGTGAGTGCACAGACGCTACTGTGTAGATCGATTACTTGAACTTTTGTGTCCTTGCGCTGGCCAAGATGTACAACACAGTGCTGCGCCTTGCTGCTTGCTGCTTGCAAAGTGTGGACGAGCATGGCATATCAAATGTCAGCGTTGGCGTTCACATACCTGTAGCATACGTCTGTCACAAAGTTGCTTGCGTGATCACTTTTGTCTCTGCATATGCATTTCTTGTTTAAAGGTGCTCATACCTTTCCTCCCAAAGGGAATGTGACTGCAGGGCTCTTGTGGCTATGGAGTGATGGACAAAACCAAATACCCCTACTGGAGTGTCGCAGCTCTGTCCCCATCCAACCCTTTCTACATTGCTGGTCCTATTGCTGCCTGTGGACAGTGCTTTGAGATTCAGTGCCTCAATTCTGGAGGCCAGTTTGCGGTAGGCTGCAGTCACCTTACCCTCTACAACAAGTGCAGCCATCCTCACCAGTATGCAACTTCATGCACTGCGCTTATGTACCAGTAACATGGACACTGGCTGTGGACAGCTGGCAATACCATGGGTAACATGCTTGGTTATGTTTGGCCGTTGAGGTAGCTGCTTTGAGGCAATACCATGCCATGCACATGCTGTAAGCACTGCTGACCAGTGCTATCACTTTCCTGCACCGCCATGCACCCTTTACTGTGTGTCCCCTTGCTTAGTCAGGCATAGACACATGTGACATGTGCCTGCAGGGACGATGTAACTCAGACCCCAGTCAGAGGTCCACAACAGTGATGATCTCAGATGTCTGTCCAGAGTGTGAGGCTGACCACCTTGACATTCAGGCTCTCACCTACAACAAGGTATGATTTCAGGTCGTGTAAGCTTTGTTAGTGACTTGGTAATTCTAGCCTCTAACATGAAACAATGCCTATTGCTTCCGGCTGAGCTTTGCCAGCTTTTCAACAGTGCCTTCATCACTGGCAGAAGTTGTGGCATGCATACTCAGAGTCTGTAGATGGTGAGGTTCATGCAGTATTGTTGCCTGCAATTCTGACAAGTGTTTGCGCTGTTCTGTGCAGATTGCACCAATGCTGGGCGGCAGGATTGACATCCAGTACCGGCGGGTCCAGTGCACACCACCAAGCAACCTAGTGGTCAACATTGACCAGAACTCTGGCACAGGCGGCTTCCTCAAGATGAGCGTCTCGGTAAGCACAGCATCTCTGTGCATGATACTGGTCAGTCTGCTTCCCAACAATAGTGTCAGGAGTCAGCTTGCATAACAGAACTCAATTACTGCATCAAGCCCTGCGCCCAATGTCAGTGTGCTGGTGATCTCCATTGAGCCTTGTTCAGAACTCTTTGTGCATGATTGGCACCTGATGCGCTGTTGCGCCCCAGGCCTACCTGCATGCCCATCCATTAGAACCTGACTTACAGGTCTATGTACATGGCACTGCTTGCAGGGTATGCTCATGCACTGCTTCCTGGATAGCAGTGACATTTGTTGAGATGCTTGTCTCTTGTTATGCAGACTGCTGGTGGCAGTGGCGGCATCTCAAGTGTGCAAGTGAAGGGCCCAAACACAGCCTGGACTGGCTTGCATAATCTGTATGGAGCTGAGTGGGAGCTGGACACCCAGCCTCAGCTGCCCCTTGACATTCACATCATTGCAGACACTGGTGCAGAGGTAAGCAGTGATGCCTGCAACCGCTGTGACAGGATGTATCACTTTTACAGCAATGCCAAGGCACCCGTACAAAGTACTGTGCCTGTTTTGAGATCCCAGGAAGATTGCCAGGTCCCTGGTAAGTAGAGGTGCTGCACAGCTTGCCTTAGACAGCAGGAACAGCATCCTCCAATGTGTGCAGGCTGTATGCTGGTGTCTTGCACCCTGTGCGCTCTGAGCCGCTGTTGCTATGAGTGGCACAGCGGCTCAGAGCGCACATCTGTTACATAGCTCCACCAGGCTTGCAGCACTGACTTTGTACCTGCTGTCTGTACAGGTAACAGCTTTTAGTGCCATCACCCAGAACGGTGTAACAGGCGTCTTGCCGACAGGCGTGCAATTCACTTTCAGCGGCCCTCCAAGCTATGATGAGGCCTCCAGCATTGACTCATCAGGGTCATCTGCACCTTCATCTGCACCTTCATCGACACCTTCATCGACACCTGAGTCACCACCTGAGTCATCTCCTGAGTCATCCATACAGTCAGACATCGCATCAGCTTCTGCAGGAGGCGCAAGCGCATCAGCTGGTGGATCTTCTCAGGTGAACGCCTGTCAGTGCGCACTGTCACTGCAAGATGCTGTGAATCATGTTTCTGCTGGCGCTCTATCAACTCAGCATTTTGGAGTATGGCTTTGCTGATGCCATGGTCAGGTGACAGCTGCTACGCTAAGTTACAGCAACACATAACAACACGCACAAAGCACAGCACTGACATGTGGAAGCTTTGTGTTGTAGGTGAGTGCATATGATGGACCAAACCCTTCCTCCCCCAGTGGTGGTAGCAGTCCTTCAAGCTCACCAAGTAGTAGCAGCAGCAGTTGTAACGATACTCCACCAGGAACATATACCTGCTCACAAGAGAAGGGCTGGGGTCACTGCAATCAATCATGGATGACGAAACCATCCTCCAGCAACCCAAAAGGGTTCTGTGCCAAGACTTGCGGCAAATGCTGAGTGGTGGTGGCGGCTATAGTGCGGTGTTATATAGTAAAATGATAATTGAGCGGATCTGTGTATGCGTTGTGTGCTGCTATTGACACCCAGGCTGTTCCAGCACAGGGCTTGGCTTGATAAAAGTGTTATTGATATCATGCTTTGTATCTGATTGAAAACATTCCTTAGAAGGTAGATAGATGGCATGTACATGGCCTGCCTGTCCACTCCTGTTGGTATAGGACCAAATAGGATGTGCCTCACTGCCAGGCACAATTCAATGGCCTTTGCCAAACATGCTGGGTACCAACAAGAGTGTTGTGGCTGTCCCTAGATTGGACTGAAAATTTGTCTGAGAGGTATATATAACTGTCAGGCAATTATGCTCATCTCATATGTGTTCTGCATTTAGTTTAGAGAGCTTGGGCAGAGGGTGAAGGTTGCATGAGCCCCTTGTTTCCAATTACAGCATGCAAGAACTACTGCAGGATCAAGCTATCAGAACCGTCACTTATGATTTGATTCTAGGCTGAACGAGTGCTATCTGGGACACAGATGATAGTCAGAAAGCACAAATAGGTATGGCAAGCGTTGAATTGATATTTCAAAGCTTCCTACAAAATCCTGTAAGAATCACAGTCTATTGCAAGCTGCTCTGTGCAATACACATGCTCATAATGTGCAACATGAGTGTTAAGTTGTCTGATGGTAACAAAGCCTCATCATGGCGATTGTTTATCAGATAGCATGCTGCAATGATGGTATTTGCGCTGAATGTACTCGAGTTGTCTAGCGAGCCACTGCAGCTGTGTGACACATGCTGCAAGTTGGCTACAAGGTGTACAGGGTGAGATATACAAGGGAGCACAAGAAGCGGGTAAAGCTGCCTTAAATCATAAGCAGCAGCAGCACAGTTGCAGCAAGAACATGGTACACAAAACCTGCTATAGTTCACTCATATATGTCCATGAGCAGCAGCCCGCAATGGGAAAAAGGGCACAAAGGTGTGCAGGGGCTATATCAGCTGAGTACACTCCTTGGCACTTGTGGCTGAGACGCAAGGTCCAGCACTGCCTGCTTGCCAACCATAACCTGCTTGCGCATCACTGACTTGAGCACATGCTCAATCTCTGCCCCCTGCAGGCCGCGCCTATGTTCACTATTGCATTCTGCCTGCCAGCTACTGAGGATACAGAGGTGTGGCATGCGCACACATACTCAAACATCTGTGATGCATGTGCATCTGTTGGAAGCGTCCCAGTAATGGTATCAGGCACCAGCACAGCATGGATGTGCAAGCATTGCTTGTAGCAACCATGACGCAACAAATCATGGCACACCGTTGTCTCACCTTGTACATGACATTAGACTGGAATTCATCCCTGAGTGCCGTGTATGTCTCCCTGAGTAGCTGGTCAATGACTGGAGTTACATGTCTGGTCAGCTCTGCTTGTTCTGGTGATGTGGCTTGACTAGCTGACTTGGACTGCAGGCTGCGCAGCTGCTGGCGAAGATGGGTGGACTCCTTGACAGCACCAGCAGTTGCTGACTCTGCTGCCAACAGCTGCTCTCTCAGGCTTGTCAGCTCCTGCACAGGTCAACAGGTGTGCATTTGATGTTCTGTAACATGGCCTGTGGATGTGTCATGGTCATTTGCATCTGTGAGCCCAGACCGTCACTGATGCATGCACACCAGACCTGCCACTGTGAACGCATGCTGCTGCAAGAACTGCAGCGAAATGAGCTGCGACTCTGCATCTGTTGCAAAGTGCTTGTGAGTACTGTGTTGGTTGTTTGTGCAGGTATGAGTCATAAGTCATGCTTGGTAAATATGCATAGACAGCCATTGACTGGCTGTCATGTACAGCTGGCAGTGCTCGGCAGCATACACAGAATTTTGCAGTTCATGCCTGGCACGTCATTGTGCACCTGCTGCTTGTGCCTGAGGTGGTTTGTCTCCTGTTGCGCTGCAGCTGTGGCAGCCTGTGCTGCATGGAGCTGCTCACTCAGATTGCTGACCTGGGTGGCAAGCCTGCCAGCCTCCCCTTCATGTGGGCCTGCATGAGCCTGCTTTGCACATCCAGTATCACACCACATGGTGAAGATGTATGTTTGGTGTTGAAATCTGGGCAGACAATTATCAGCATTACCAACAGCATCACTGTGTTGATTACTGAGCAGCAGGTGTATAGGAGTATGCTCTGGCGGTTTGCAATTCAAGTCAAGACTGCAATACGTGTCGCACAGAAAGTCTGGAAGATACCGAACATCTTCTCAGTGATTGCTGCGGGTATATGGCTTTTGGATGATGGCAAGTGTACCTTGTGGGCCAGTTGTTCACCCACCGAGTCTAGCTGTTTCCGCACAGCTGCGCCGATAGAGCTACTTTCAGACCTGGAAGCTATGTCAGCAGTTGCAGGGGCCTGTGCAAGAGGGTGCTGCAAAGTGGCCTCAACCTGGGATATAAGACTGTCCATCTGTTGATCATGCTCTATGTCTGCTGAAGCATCATGGTCACTGCCACGGTGTGCAGAAATCAAGCTTGGAAGAGGTTTGTGACCTGACGTGGTGAGACCGAGGTGCTTTGCTACGCTGTCCAGCTTTTGGTGGAGGTGCTGCAGACTGTCAAGGACCAAAGACTGCTCATGGTCGATGTGTGCAATGATCTCTGAGTCGGTGTGATTCTCAGTATCTGCAGACAAGCAACAAGCGTAAGTGGCGCAATTTGTCCTTATACGCATTTCACATAAGCTATCTACGGTGACCCTGGTTCTAACAACCCACAGCGGTCAGTGACTACCACGTAAACGTGCACTTAAGTATGCAGTAAACGCAGTCCCATGCGCCACAGACTAGCAGCAATTCTTATGCAGCAGTGTTCATGGAGATGTCTTGACAACGCTCACACCTGGGACTGATGCTGGCTGCACATCCCAAGATTTGCCAGGTTCCATGGAGGACTCACCATTGTGCACGCTTGAGGTGCGAGTCTGAGCTGGGCTAAGCCATTCAGGAGCCTTGGCTTCAGCCGCAAGCCTGGAACCCCCTCTCAACAGGGCAGCTGCCAGTGAAGGCCCCACTCCAAAAGCAGACCCAGTGGACTTGTCTGATGCTGTCCTGTTGAGGCAATCAGGCTGTGTCAGTCTCAGCTCACATCATCTCCATTTGAGCCATGCCTCACTCATGCAGAGGAGGATGATGACATAAAAGCGAGACACAAAAGCATGTGTATGTTTGAGTAAATATTGCCTTGGCTGTGAAAGGGCAAGTCCAGACCTTTTGTCCAGTTTACGTAAGGAGGCACTGCACAGTTGCTGCGTTGTGCGTGCAGAAGGATCAGTTAACAGAACAGCACAGGTGCTGTCATGCTATGCAGGCTGCAAAGTGCTCAGCTGCGATTCAAGGCTGTCATAAACAGGGAGGACAGCAGCCCAGGACATGCCTGACCAAACCTCTGGGGTCAGCAAGCCTGTCATTGAGCACTGGCACTTCACCAAAGGGCCTGTCTGGACCTAATGATGACTGGCTATCTGCTGAGCCTTTCCGCTCCAAAAGGACCTCGTCTGGAGCAGAAAAACTGTTCTTTCTGCTGTCTGCAATAATCTGCAGCAGCATCAGCTGCATATCAGTCTGTTGTCTTATGCAAGGCAGCCTGTCGATCAGCCAGGGCTCCTGGGCTCCTGGATACAGTACAAGTGTCACAAGCTGGCTGTCTGGAAGCAGGTTGTGTGGCACCTGCACACTATAGGGATTTGTCGGCGTTAATGATGCTCCCAAGGCACTCATCCCAGATCCTCCTGAGCCAGTAGTTCGCTGCAGGCCCCTTGAGGCAGGTTCTTTGTTTGTGCGAGCACTACTGCCGACCGAGCCGTTTACCTCCCTGTAAGGATTGTCAAAGACCTGGCCAGAAAGCACATGCGGTCGCAGGAATGGCGATGCATCACGCTTCGTCGGCTGGCTGGAACCTGCTGACATGCCGACGTGACGGCACAAGATTTCGAGGTCGCCCGAGTCAGCTTCGAACCTGCCTTGCTGTCATCGTTTCATTTGCGTTTGTGCTTCGCAAGCGTTGCATTCATTAAACATTCCAGACGACGTTCGAAGCCCAGAAGCCCCGACAGCATGCACACAAGCATTTCAAACTGCACAGCCCTTCGATTCAGGGCGAATGCTTTAGTGCATGGGGCGCTTGGCAAGTGCACCTCCGCACTTGTGGCAAAGCAAACGGTAGAAACGGTGCACGATGCTGTATAAGGTCTGTTGAGGTTTGGACCCTAGCACAGTGACCAAGTGCTGCTGCACGCGATTGTACTCCCCAGCATTTCACGTCCTTTGGGCCATCGGGCTTCAAAACATGTTGAACGAGGTGGATGAAGCCCTGTATACGTTTGGCCTTCTCTGCTTGGCTGTGATGGCCATCTTTGCAGCTTTTTGGCTGTTTGATCTGAATCGAGAAGCACTGCACGGGTTCTGGCCCAAGGACAGGTAACCCAGCGACTGTGCTTGTTCTGGCACACCAGTGGTTTCTATCGGGGCCGCCTTCGAGCTGAGAGCGGTCGCTCCTGTCAACCTACCATGAAGTGGATCATGCAGGCAGCCAAGAACCTTGCTGCTGTTCGCGGTCCAGCTGGCCGTATGGTCTGCCCTGCCGTGGTTGCTCTGGGAACTGGACTTTAGAGCGCTGTGGCTGTATACAGATTGGTTCAGAAAGGCGCCTATAGTCCTCGAGTCCCTCTTGGAGTTCTTAGAGGGTGTGTGCATGATTTTGGTCCTCCTATTGCAACTGGCGGTCTCCAGACTGGCTGCTGTGCACTGGCCGCTGTTTCTGCCTGTTGCCGGTGAGCCATACTTGTCGGTGGTGTTGCTTGAGGCTGCAAGCAGTCTTTTCCCTCACCGAATTGCTCGTTTTGCCTGTAGCAGGTGCAGCATAATTGAACTGTTGACAGTTGCATATCTCAAGAGTGTTTCTGCCTGCTCTGCAGGAGCTCTTATCCCATTCCTCTCAGACACCGCCAGGTTATTCTGGAGACTTGCAGTCGCCAATGCCATTATTCACCACTGCTTTTGGCTCCTTGTTGGGCATCGTGGCGCCTCGCTGCTTCCGGGAGAAGGAGCCCATATCCCTTTTGTGCTGTTGGTCTTTGTAGTCTTCATCTGCATAGCACCCACGCCACAAGAGTCCATCCTGCTCAGCCTGTTGCCTGAACTCAGATCAGCAGTGCAGCACATGTGGGCTGGATCCAGCCATGACAAAGGCGTCTCCCTCGGTGAAACGAC
>JAABUU010004549.1_pt1 | contig 16250 bp, 20 predicted proteins | sample 5559301 | NCBI WGS metagenome assembly JAABUU01 (sample SAMN10711884, study PRJNA513360) | rock metagenome | isolation source: Antarctica rocks | place: Antarctica: Victoria Land, Richard Nunatak white | reverse complement strand
CACGACCGCCCAGGGTGACGCGGACGGCGAGGCGGGCGACATCCTGCACAGCAACCGGTTCGTGCTGATCGACCGGCAGGGGTGCATGCGGGCCTTCTACGACGGGCTCGCGCTCGATCCCGATCAGGCCGTGCGCGATATCCGCCTCCTGCTGCGCTGAGTTCGACCCCCGCTGGTCTGTGGGCATGTTCCCACCGTGACGCCACGAGTCCTGGCCTGGCTCGGCGATGACCGCGCGAAGAAGCATCGTGGGGAGATCGCAAAGATCTGGCGCTGGGGTCGCCTTACGCTTGGGGAGTTCTGCTCGGTACACCGCAACTCCGTGGCCTTGGTGCACCCGGTTGCGCGTGCCAGCTGCTGCCGACCGTGCCGCCGGAGCTGACACCACTGAGAGCGCCACAAGAGTGCCGCCACGGTCCCCCACCGTGCCGATGCGGCGGGAGGCGCGGTGGCGGCGCAGCGAGCGCCTACAAATCATCAGGGATCATCATCGCTATATTCATAGCCGACAGACAGATCATCTTGCTCGATGGCTATGGGGTGAGGAGTCAGTCCAGCGTCGCGCCCCGCCCGATGAGGCGACGGGCGGGCGGGGTGTCGCCCGCGCGGTATCGGAGCACCACCGCGCTCACGTTGTCGGTCGCGCCGCGCCGCAGGGCCAGGGCCACGAGCGCCCGACTGGCCACCTGCGGCTCGCTCCTCCCGCTACGGCGGCGAAGTCGACGGGTGTCAGTCGGCCGTGGACTCCGTCGCTGCAAAGGATTACGCGGCCCTCGGGTTGCAGGGTGACGCTGAACACGTCTGGTGCGAGCGCTCCCGTCGGCCCGACCGCCTGAGTGAGGAGATTGCGCCGCCCGCTCGCCTGCGCCTCGGCAGAGGTAAGCAGCCCCGTCGCGATCTACGCGCCGACGAGCGAGCGGTCACAGTGATCTGGAACGCTGCGCCGTCACGCGCCAGGTAGGCTCGGTTGCCCCCACGTTGGCCGCGAACAGGAGATCGTCGCGGATCGCCGCCGGTCGCCAGCGTCGTCCCCGGAGCGCGCCCGCCTGGGCTGACCGTCATGGCGTGCACGCGGGCGTGGGCCGTGCGCATCTCCTCGCGCAGCAGACCGGGGATGTTGGCCACCGGCGCGGGCGGTTCCGTGCATAAACGGGCGAAGAAAGGCGTCGCTTGCAGCGTCGCTCGCCACCGCGCCACCCCCGTGGCTGCCCATGCCGTCGGCAAGGAGCGCGAGGTAGCTGCAGGCGCGCACCTGCGGGGCGGCCGGGTCCACTAACCGGTACGTATCCTCGTTGTGCGCGCGGACTGGCTCGGTCGCCCGCGCCGCGCCGCCTCGCACCGTTCCCATCGTCCCTCCATCGTGCGCATTCCGGCGTTATTTGCCGTCGGTTCCGCCGCGCCCGGGCGCTATGACCCGCCTACACCGACCCCGAAGAAGCCGAGGATGGTGATGGCGAGGTAGAGCGTGGAGAGGGCCACCACGAAGGCGACGGTCGCCCAGGCGATGGCGTTGTAGGCGCGGCTGTTGGTGTGCGCGCCCATCACCTGGGGATCGTTGACGAGGCGCAGGATCGCGACGAGGACGATCGGCAGCAGCTAGCCGTTGAGGACCTGCGTCACCAGCAGGAGTTGGATCACGTCGATGCCGGGGAGCAGCGCCACCGCCACGCCGACGGCGATCAGCCCGCTGAAGATGCCGACGAAGGCCGGGGCCTCGCGAAAGGAGGGCGACACCCCCTTCTCCAGGCCGAACGCCTCGGTGACGGTGTAGGCCGTCGCCAGCGGCAGCACCGCCCCGGCGAGCATCGCGGCCCCGAAGAGGCCGACGGCGAAGAGCGCCCCCGCATAGCGACCGGCGAGCGGCTCCAGCGCCCGTGCCGCGTCGGCCGCCGTCGCGATCTTCTGGCCCGCCACGAAGAGGGTCGCGCCGGTGGCGATGATGATGAAGCCGGCGATGAGGTCGGCGAAGAGCGCGCCGGCGTAGGCGTCGAGGCGTACGTCCCGCAGCCGCGTCGTGCGGCCGCGCTCGGCGGTCGCGGACTGGAAGTAGAGCTGCATGTAGGGCGTGATCGTCGTGCCGACCATTGCGATGAAGAGGGTGAGGTACTCGGCGTTGAGCTGGAAGGAAGGCCGCACGAGCTGGCGCCCCACGTCGCCCCAGTCGGGGCGGGCGAGGAAGGCGGCGACCGGGTAGGCGAAGAAGACGAGGGTCATCGCCAGGAAGACCCGCTCCACGCGCCCGTAGGAGCCGCGCGTCACCAGCCACCACAACCCGCTCGGCCGGACGGTCGTCCGCGCCGCCGCAGAGCGGGGCCTGGCGGTGGCCGACCCGGACGACTTCGAGGCGCTGCCCGGCCTCGGGGTGCGGGCGCGGCTGGGGGGGCGCGTCCTGACGCTCGGTCGCACGCACCTGCTCGCCGCGCGCGGGGTGGCCGTCCCGGCGGCGGTCGCGGCGCGCGAGGCGACGCTCGCCGGGGCGGGGCGTACCGTGGTGCCGGTGGCGGTCGATGCGCGCGTCGCCGGGCTGCTCGTCCTGGAGGATGCGCTGCGCCCGGAGGCGACCGCGACGGTGGCGCGGCTCACCGCGCTGGGCCTCCGCACGGTGCTCATCAGCGGGGACAACCGGGCGACTGCGGAGCGCATCGCCGCGAGTGTCGGGATCGGCGAGGTGCACGCGGAGGTCCTGCCCCAGGAGAAACTGGCCCTCGTCAAGCGGTTGCAGGCCGAGGGGCGGCGCGTGGCCTTCGTCGGCGATGGCGTGAACGACGGCCCCGCGCTGGCGATCGCCGATGTCGGCGTGGCGATGGGTCTCGGGGGGACCGACGTGGCGATCGAGACGGCCGAGGTGGCGCTCCTCTCCGACGACTTGTCGAAGCTGCCGCACCTGCTCGACGTGGCGCAGCGCGCGCTGCAGGCGATCCGTCAGAACCTGGTCTTCTCGCTGGGGGTGCTGGCGGTGGCGGTGATCCTGGCGGCGACCGGCATCCTGCACCCGGCCACGGGGGCGCTCCTGCACGAGCTGTCGTCCATCCCGGTGATCATGAACTCGGCGCGGCTGATCGGCCTGCGGGAACGACGGGAGGTCGGTTGATGCCCCAGCCCTGGCTCGTCCTCAACACTGTCCTCGCGCTCGTCCTCCTCGTCAGCGTGGTGCATCTCCAGCGGGCGCAGCGGCGCTATCGGCGCGAGGTGCAGGCGCGGCTGGCGACCATGGCGGTGCTCCTGGAGCAGGCCCGGCGGGGCGACCTCGCCGCCGACACCGGGCTGACCCCGGCGGAGGAGCAGACCCTCAGGGCGCTGCGGCGGCGGCTCGCCCGCCGGGAGGCGCGCCTCCTGCGCGAGCGCCAGCGGGCGAACGGACGACCGGCACCGCGCCCGATCACCCCCTATCCACCGGAGGATTCGACGACACCATGAGCGACTTGAACATCGTCCTGCCCATCATCGAACGACGCGACGAGGCACCCGACTGCCTGGCGCTCCGCTTCGCCCGCCCGCCGGGGCTGAACTATCGACCCGGCGACTGGCTGGATATCCGCTTCCCGACGCCGGAGTTCCCGGTGGGCCGGACCTACTCGTTCGCCTCCGCCCCGACCGAGCCCGACCTGCAGATCGCGTTCAAGCGCGGGGTGAGCCCCTTCAAGCGGCGCCTGGAGGCGGCGCGGCCGGGGGAGACGATGCTCATCACCCAGTACGGGAGCAACGGCTTCCTGCTGGATCACCGCGCCCCGGCGGTCTTCATCGCCGGCGGGGTGGGGATCACCCCCTTCCGGAGCATGCTGAAGGAGCTGGTCGACACCGACGCCCGCGTCCCGGTCACGCTGATCTACCTCAACCGGACCGCCGACTTCCCGTTCCGGGCGGAACTGGACGCCTGGGCGCGCGACTACCCCATGCTCGACATGCACTACGTGGCCACCGCGACCGCCGGTCGCCTGACGCAGCCCCTGCTGCGGCGCTTCCTGCCCGATCTCGTTGCGCGGCAACCCCTGGCCTACATCGCCGGGCCGCCGGGCATGGTCGAGCACGCGGCGCGGTTGCTCGTGGCCCTGGGCCAGGACGGTGCCGATATCAGGACGGATCGCTTCGATGGCTACTGATCGCGCGACCACCCACGGTGACAGGAAACCGACGATCGCACCACCGCCCGGTGCGGTCTCCATCATGGCGATCGCCGCCCATCCGGACGATATCGAGAGCTGGTGTGCCGGGACGCTGGCACGGGCGATCGATGCGGGCGCGACGGTGCGGCTGCTGCTGGTCACGTCCGGGGACAAGGGCTCCGCCGACCCGACGGATACGGCGGCGACGGTCGCGGCGCGGCGCGAGGCGGAGGCGCGCGAGGCGGGCCGTCGTCTGGGGCTGGCCGAGGTCGCGTTCCTCGGCTATCCGGATGGCCAGGTGGAGGACACCCGCGCGCTGCGCGGCGAGCTGGTCGCCTAGGTGCGCCGCTGGCGGCCGGACGCGCTCTTCACCCACGACCCCGAGCACCCCTGGCCGCCGTATCTGACCCACCGCGACCATCGTGTGGTTGGGCGGGCAACGCTCGACGCCGCGTATCCGCTGGCGCGCGATCGCCTGATGTTCCCCGAGCACGAGGGGGCAGGGCTCGTCCCGCACGCTGTGCGAGCGGTATGGCTCTTCTCCAGCGCGGCCGCCGACACCTATGTCGACATCGGCGCGGGGTTCGAGCGGAAGATCGCCGCGCGCCTGGCGCACGCGAGCCAGACGACCGACCCGGCGGGGTTGGAGGTGGGCTGGCGGGAGCGTGCGGTGGGCATCGGTGCGCCGGTCGGCCTGGGGCTGGCGGAGGCCTTCGTCGTGCTCCGGCTGGACTGAGCCATGAGGCGGGGTCGAGCGGACCGCCCCGCCCTTGCCAGGGCGGGGCGGTCCCGACTATCATATCCCCCCTGGGGGGATATGCGAGGGGAGGGGCAGCGATGATCACGCCGCATCAGCAGACGAAGGCCGTGGCGGACCAGCTCGCGCGCACGGCGGGGCACATCACCTCGATCAAACGCATGGTCGAGGAGGGGCGGCCTTGTCCTGACGTCCTCATCCAGCTCGCGGCGGTGCGGGCGGCGATCGATCGCACGTCGCGCCTCGTCCTCGAGGACCACATCGAATCCTGCCTCCGGGGCGCGGCCAGTAACGGGCAGGCCGACGAGGAGTGGCGACAGCTCAAGGAGGCCCTGGACAAGTTCATCCGGTAAGTGCTGATCGCAACGATTGGGAGAGGGGCGCACATGAAGGACCACGATCACGACCACGGCGACGATCACGGGCACAGCCATGACCATGGCGACCACGACCACGATCCCGGTGGGCACGCGCACGGACCCGGCGGGCACAGCCACGATCACGGCACCGGCCTGCTCGGCTGGTTCCGAGGGACCTTCGCCCACTCGCACAGCATCGAGGACAAGACCGACGAGGCGCTGGAGTCGAACGCGCGCGGCATCTGGGCGCTCAAGTGGTCGCTCGTCGGACTCGGCGCGACGGCGCTCTTCCAGGTCATCATCGTGCTGATCTCCGGGTCGGTCAGCCTGCTGGCGGACACCATCCATAACTTCGGCGACGCGACCACCAGCCTGCCGTTGTGGATCGCCTTCGCGCTCACCCGGCGCGGCGTCAGCCGACGCTTCACCTACGGCTATGGCAAGACCGAGGATGTGGCGGGCGTGGTGATCGTCCTGGTGATCTTCTTCTCGGCCTGCGTGGCCGCGTACGAGTCGATCCGCAAGCTGCTCGACCCGCAGCCGATCAACAATCTCTGGTGGGTCGTCGCGGCGGCGCTGGTCGGCTTCGTTGGCAACGAGGCCGTCGCCCAGTTCCGGCTCCGCGTCGGGAACGAGATCGGCTCGGCGGCGCTCGTCGCGGACGGCCAGCACGCCCGCGTGGATGGCTTCACCAGCCTCGCCGTGCTGATCGGCGTCCTCGGCGTCTGGGCGGGCTTCCCGATCCTCGATCCCCTGGTCGGCATCGCGATCACCATCGCCATCCTCTTCATCGTCAAAGACGCGGCGCGCGCGGTCTGGAACCGGATGATCGACGGCATCGAGCCGGAGATCGTGGGCGAGATCGCGCACGCCCCGACGCACGTCACCGGCGTCGAGGGGGTACACCAGGTGCGCGCCCGTTGGGTCGGCCACAAGATCCATACCGACCTGCACATCACCGTCGACCCCGACCTGTCGGTGCGCGAGTCGCACGCCATCGCGGCGGAGGTTGAGCACACTTTGCGCCAGCATATCCGGTCGTTCGGCGGGGCCGTCATCCACGTCTGCCCGGCGGAAGCGGTCGGGGCACCGACGCCTGTAGCCGGATGAGACGGACGAACGCCGGTGGCGCTCATCGCGGGTAGCGTCTTGGCGATGGTGCGGCCAGGGAAGCCAGTGTCAACAACCGGCAACGGCATCGACGCGTCGAGAGAACGATGGCGTGTCGTCAAGGGAAGATCGCCGTGCGCCTGGCGCACGCGCGCCAGACGACCGACCCGACGAGTCTTGCTGCGGGCTGGCGGGAGCGCGCGGCGGGCATCGGTGCATCGTCTGGGCAGGAACTGGCGGAGTCCTGCACCGCGCTCCGGCTCGATCTGAAGGGCGCGGGCGACCGCCGCACCACGCCACGGCCCGAAAATCGGCCGAAGGCGCTGGAACAACACCAGGGAGGCGGGACGATGGACCATTATCCGAGGAACGAGCACCCGCTTGCCGCACTCCCGGTCGAGGTGACTTTCGTAGTCGTCGACTTTGGTTTGGTGACGCCAGCCTGCACACCCCTCGTCGCATGGTATCGGACACGTATCAATCCATGCCGAGGCAGAAAATCCTGCCACGCTGGTGGCGATCGTGGCGCTGCTTCGTAAAAAAAGTTCGCGCTTTTGCCGGGGGCGATGCACGTATGTGTCGGCGAGCATAAGCCGGGGTTTGTCTACGTCGCCGCATCAACGGCTGGCGATGCGGTACCCCCTACGGGGTCGTCCTTTGCGGCTTGTACACCGAGAGTGTGGTGGCGACGAGCAACGCCACCAGGGCCGCGCCGGAGGCGACTACCATCGACGGTACAGGTCAACCGCGACACCTCCTCGCCGCGCTGCCAGGCGGCGCGGCCCGCGCAATGCTTGTGGCTCGTGAACAACACGAGCCACAAGCACTGCACGCGTCTGGCAAACCTTGACGTGACGATCCCGCCACAGGGGGCGTGGACCAGCGACCAGTCGTTCGGGGCCTACCTCACTCTTGGCATCCACATGCTCGCGCTCTCGGCTTATCCCGGCGGCGGCGCGGAAGCACGCACGAGCAGCGGGGTGAACTGCTGGATCCAGTACAGGACCGTCTGGGCCGAGACGTCGACGCCGCGCTCGGCCAGCAGGTTGCGCACGTCAGCGGCGGAGAGCCGGTCACGCCGGTACCAGCGCACGACTGTCCCGATCACCGCCTGCATCCGGCGGTGCCCCGCCAACGGGGTGGCCGTGCGGTTGGTGAAGGTGCGGCGACAGGCATGGCAACGGCAGCGCCGCGTCTCGCCGACTTGCCCATCTGCTTCACCCGAGATGCGGCGCAGCGCGGGCACGGCGGCGTGCGCCCTCCTCAGAACAGCTCCGGTTCGACAACATCGAGAGGGTAGCACACTCCGCCTTCGCGGTCTCTCCTATCACGCTCGCCCGCTCAGGAACGAACGGTGAGCCCGGTCTTCTGGCCGGTGACGAGTACCGCCTTATTGACCGCGCCGGGGTTGCCACCAGCCCAGCCGCCCGGCGTGTAGTACCAGTTGTCGAACACGTGCTTGTTGTAGATGAAGAGCCGGTCGGGGTAATACAACGGCAGCACCGCCAGATCACGAGCCAGGATATCCTGCATCGTGAAGACCAGCTCCTTGCGCCTGGCGGGGTCGAGCGTCTGCCGCTGCTGATCGGTCGTGGCCTCGAACTCGGGGTTGCGGTAGCCCTGGGCTTTGGTGAAGAGCTGCGCGCCGGTCAGGCGGCTGTCGAAGAAGCTCATGACGAAGTCCGGGTCGCCGCCCAGCCCGCTGAGGCCGATCAGCGCCAGGGTGTAGTTCCCGGCGGTGGCCTGCTGGCGCAGCGCCGTCGCGTCCAGCGGGCGCAAGACCAGGTCGATGCCGATCGCCTTGAGCGCATCGCGCACCAGCTCGCCCGGACGGGGCGTCGCCGAACTGAGGATCATTTCCAGGCGGAGCGGTTGGCCCTGTGGCGTCTCGCGGACGCCGTCGTTGTCCCGGTCCAGATATCCATTGGCCGCGAGGATGCCCTTGGCCTTGGCCGGATCGTAGGGGTACTGCTCCACGTTCGGGTTGACCCAGGGACTCGAGGGCGCGAGCCAGCCGGGGTTGCCCGGCTTGCCCTTGCCCTGGAGGATGCGCTTGACCAGATCGTCGCGCTGGATGGCGTACGCCACGGCATGGCGGAGATTCGGATCGTCGTATGGCGCGCCCTTGCCGACGTTGAAGTAGAGGGCGGTGGTCGACTCGCCCGGTGCCGCGAGGACGCCGAACTTCGGGTCGCCCGTGAACGGTGCCAGCGTCTCGTCGGTCAGGCCGGCGCTCACGTCGGGGCTGCCGGCATCCACGTCCCCCTTCAGGAGCGCCAGGAGGATGTCGCCGACCGGGACCATCTCGACGCGCGTGAAGTACGGCCGACCGAGATAGTAGTCGGGCCGGGCGGCGTAGAGATAGGCCCCCTGCTCCTTGTCGTAGCGCTCCAGCCGGTAGGGGCCGGTACCGATCAGCGCCCCCTCGTCCTGCTTCTTCGTCGGATCCTTGACCTCCCCCCAGATGTGGCGGGGGATGATCGGCAGCGAGGCCATGTCGTTGTCCAGGAAGGGCGCATACGTCTCCTTCAGCCGGAACTCGAACGTGCTGTCGTCGATCTTCCGACCGGCCTCGATGAGATCCAGGCGGATCGTCCAGGGGATCGGGTTCGCCGCGATGTACTCGGCACTGAAGAGGGCATCATCGGCGGTGACCGGCTGGCCATCGGCCCATTGCAGGCCGTCGCGCAGGCGGAAGCGGTAGGTGCGGTTGTCCTCGGAGATGGTCCATTCGCGGACCAGCCAGGGCTGCACCTTCTCCGCGTCGCGCCAGACGAGCGTGTCGAAGAGCAGGCTCATCGGCAGATAGCCCCCCCCGCGCGTCATCGCGAACGGTGAGGGGTAGCCGAAGCTGCCACCCGCGAGCCGGATGGTGCGGTCGACGGCGGGGGTGGTCGGTGCCGCCGTTGCTGCCGTCGCCGGGGTGGCGGTCGCGGTGGTGGCGGTCGCGGCGGCGGACGTGCGCGCGACCGTCCCGGGCGGTGTGCTCGCCGAGCCGACCGTAGGCACCCCGACGGGCGCATTCGTGGGTGCGACCGGGGCGGCGGTCGGTTGCGTGGCCGGGCCACAGCCGGCGACGATCAACCCCGCGCTCGACACACCGAGCAGGCGCAACATTTGGCGGCGGGTCACGGCAGGCATAGCGGTTCCTCCTCTGCTTCTGTACGCCGCATCGGCGCGCGATCGTGCGGCGCGCTACGGCTTGCGCGCCACGAGCAGGCGCGACTCCTCCGGCGCGGGGAGGGCCAGCACTTCGGGCGGCGCGAACCCCGCCTCGGCGAGCCAGCCCGCGATGTCGTCGACCCGATGCGCCGCGCCTGCGCCGGTCGAGAGGAGCATTTGGAGGTCGAATAGCGTCGCTTCGGGCGGGCCGGTGCGCGCCGCATCCAGGTAGAAGCCACGGATGACCGCCGCCCCGCCCGGTGCGAGTGCCGCAGCGGTCTTGCGCAAGAGGGCGACCGCGTCGTCCGGTGTCTCGCTGACGAGGACGCCGAAGAGGAGCGCCAGGTCGTAACCGGTGCCGAGATCCTCGGCCTTGAAGTCGCCGGAGCGCACCGTCACCCGGTCGGCGACCTCCGTGGACGCCACGATCTCGCGCGCGACGGGGACCACCGCAGGCAGTTCGAAGATGACCGCCTGGAGGTCGGCGTAGCGCCGCGCGAGGGCGATGCTATAGCCGCCGTGGCCGCCCCCGATGTCGATCACGCGGCGGGGCCGGTCGGCACGCCCGGACAGCAGCGGCCCCAGCGCCTCGGCGATCCCCGGCCCGTTCAGGCGGGCGATGTCGTAGAGCGCCAGCTCGAAGTCGCGCACCCAGTTCGTCTGGCCCTCATCCCGCCGATTCTCCTCCGGCCGTCGGCCGGTCCTGACCGCCTCCGCGAGGCGCGACCAGCGGCGGAAGAACGCGCCCTCGCGCCGGGCGAGGTTGCCCACGGAGAACGGTCCCTCGTCGGCGAGACAGGTCCGGGCGAGCGGGCTGTTGGCGTAGTCCTCGCCACGCCGCTCCAGCAGGCCGAGCGCGACTGCAGCGTTCAGCAGCCGCGCCAGTGCCGCCGGGTCCAGCCCCAGGCGACCCGCGAGATCGTCGGCACCGGCCGCGCCATCGCCCAGGGCGACGAAGACGCCCAACTCGGCGCAGGCGATCAACACCTGCGAGGCGCGGTAGCCGCGCAGCAGTTCGAGGGTCCGGTAGCGATAGTCATCCGGCGTCGGCATATCTGCACTTCCTCCTCGTCGTTCCCTTCCATGTCGTCCCGGCAGCGTCCGCTCAGTCCCCGACCACACCGAGCCGCGCCGCCGCCAGGAGTTGCCGTGTGTAGGGGTGTTCCGGCCGATCGATGATCCGGTGCGACGGCCCGGCCTCGACGATCGCGCCCTGGTGCATGATCACGATCCGGTCGGCCACCTTCCGCACCAGGGCCAGGTCGTGCGAGATCAGCAGCAGGCCCATGCCGCGCTCATTCTGCACGTCCTTCAGCAAGCGCAGCACCCGCGCCTGCTCGCTCGGATCGAGCATCGCCACCGGCTCGTCGGCGACGATCAGCTTCGGCTCCAGCACCAGCGCACGGGCGATGGCGACCCGCTGGAGCTGCCCACCCGATAGCTCGTGGGCGTACTTGGCGAGGAAGGCGGGCGAGAGCGGCAGGCGCACGTCACCCAGCGCGGCGCGGGCGCGCGTATCCCGCGCCGCCCGGTCCCTCAGCCGCTGGATGTCGAGCGGCTCGCGGACCAGTTCCAGCACGGTCAGGCGCGGACTGAGGGCCTCGTAAGGGTCCTGGAAGATCAGCTGCACCCGTCGGCGCGCCGCCCGGAGCGCCTCGCCGCGCAGGCCGCGCAGTTCTTGGCCCTCGCAGAAGACCTCGCCGGTGTCGGGCTCGTACAGGCCGACCAGGCACTTCGCCAGCGTCGTCTTGCCGCTGCCGGTCTGGCCCACCAGCGCCACCACCTCGCCCTCGCGCACGGTCAGGCTGGCCTCCCGCACGGCGGTCGGGCCGTCGGGGAAGGCCTTGCTCAGGCCGCGCACGTCGAGCAGCGTCTGGATGCCGCCGAGATGGCAGGCGAGCAAACGCCCGTCGTGCGGGGCGAGGGGCGGCACCTCGACGGCGCAACGCGCGATCGCCTGCGTGCAGCGCGGATGGAAGGGGCAGCCGCCGGGCAGATCGAGCGCGTCGGGCGGCTGGCCACGGATGCCCCAAAGGTCCTTCGCCCGGTCGAGGCGCGGGTAGGCGTTGACCAGGCCCACGGTATAGGGGTGGCGGGGCTCGTCGAGCACGGGAGCGGTCGCGCCCAGCTCGGCGATACGGCCGGCATAGAGCACCAGCGTGCGCTCGGCCAGGCCGGCGATGTCGTCGAGGGCATGCGAGATGATGATCAGGGTCAGGCCGCGCCGCGCGCGCACCGCACGGAGCAAGTCGAGGATGTGCCGCCGGGTCAGCACGTCCAGGCCCGATGTCGGCTCGTCCACGATCAGCAGCTCCGGCTCGCAGGCGAGGGCCATCGCCAGCATGGCGCGCTGCTTCTCCCCGCCGCTGAGCTGGTGCGGGAAGTGCGCGAAGCGGTCGGGCGGCAGATCCACGTCGGCCCAGAGGGCGCGCGCCCGGCGGCGGGCCTCGCCGGCGGGCAGCCCCAGGTGTGCGACCAGCGGCTCCACCACCTGGTCGCCCACCGGATAGACCGGATCGAAGGCGCTGCCGGAAGCCTGGAAGGCCAGCGCGATCCGCCGCCAGCGGATCGCGCGCATCGCCGCCTCGTCGCCGAGCGGCAGGGGCCGACCGGCGAAGCACACCTCCCCCCCGACCCGCGCGGTCGGCGTCAAGCCGAGCAGGGTCAGCGCCAGGGTCGTCTTGCCGGAGCCGCTCTCGCCAACGATACCCAGCGCCTCCCCCCGGCCCACCGCGAATGACACCCCCTGGAGCGCCCGCGCGGTCACCCCCGACGACACCGGATAGGAGACGGCGAGATCGCGGACATCGAGCAGCTTATCCATCGCGCCGCCCAGCGGCCCGCGCCGCCCCGACGTGCCGCCGCAGCCGCGGATCGAGCCGGGCCTCCAGCGCGACCCCCAGGAAGGTGAAACCCAGGATGAGCAGGCTGATGTTCAGCCCGGCAGGCAACAGCCACCAGAGCCAGTGGGGGGTGAAGTAGATGCCCCGATAGTCGAGGGCGTAGCGGATCATCAGCCCCCAACTCTTGGCGCTCGGATCGCCCAGCCCGAGGAAGGCCAGGCCGGCCTCCACCCCGATCGCCCGGCCCGCCTGCGCGACGAAGGTCGCCGCCAGGATCGGTGCCAGCGCGGGGATGAGGTGGCGTCGGATGATGTAGGTCGGCCCCCCGTCGAAGAGCTGGGCGGCCTGGATGTGGCCCTGGCCGCGCAGGCTACGCACCTGGGCGCGGATCACGCGCGCGGGCACCATCCAGCCGAGCAGCGCGATGATCAGGATGATGTTGAGCAGGCGGGGACCCAGATAGGCCGCGAGGATGATCATCAGCGGCAGGTGCGGGATCGCCAGCAGGACGTCCACCAGTCGCATCAGCAGCGCGTCGACCAGCCCCCCGAAGTAGCCCGCCGTCAGGCCCACGAGCGCGGCCAGCGCCAGCGTCAGCCCCCCCGCAGCGGCGGCGAGCAGGAGGGCGATCCGTGCGCCGTACAGCAGTTCGCTCAGGATGTCCTGGCCGACGTCGTTGGTGCCGAGGGGATGCGCCGCGCTCGGCCGTTCGAGCGGGTTGCCGCTGTAGGCCGCCGGGTCATGGGGGACTAACCAGGGGGCGAGGATCGCGATCCCCAGGTAGAAGAGCACGATCCCCAGGCCCACGCGCGCCAGGACGGAGCGTGGGCGCGCGACGGTCGCCAGCGACGCCAGGGTCCCGCGCAGGCGCGGGGCGGGGATGGCCCCATCCCCGCCCCGCGAGCCCTCACCGGTCGCGCCCGCCCGCCCATCGCTCATGGCGTCCTCGCGCGCGGGTCGAGCCGTCCGTAGGCCAGGTCGGTGAGCAGGTTGATGCTTAACACCGACAGGGCGATGACCAGGAAGACGCCCTCCAGGACGGGGTAGTCGCGCGCGCCGACGGCCTCGAACATCAGCCGCCCCATGCCGGGATAGGCGAAGAGGGTCTCGATGAAGATGGCTCCGGCGACGGCGAAGCCCAGCTGGGCCGAGAGGGCGGTCACGAACGGCAAGATCGCGTTACGCAGCCCGTGGCGGTACTTCACCGCCCGCTCCGGCAGCCCCTTCGCGCGCGCCACCAGCATGTAGTCCTCGCCCAGGGTCGCCACCATGCTGTTACGCATGAGCAGGAAGCGCGCACCGAGCAGTTCGGTCGTCAGGGTTGCGGCCGGCAAGGCCCAGTGGCGCACGATGTCGCCGACCCGCCACCAGGCCGTCACCCCGCTGCGGAAGGGGGTGGTGGAACCGGCCAGCGGGAACCAGCCGAGTCGGACGCCGAAGAGGAGGAGCGCCAGGACGCCCACGAAGAAGACCGGCAGGGTGTGCAAGGCGGTGAAGGCCACCAGCAAGCCCCGGTCGGCCGCCGACCCGCGCACCCACCCGGCATGTGTCCCGGCCAGGATACTGATCGCCGACGCGATCAGCAGGCTCGGGACCGTCAGTAACAGCGTCCAGGGCAGGTGCGTCCCGATCAGCTCGGCGACGGGGGCGTTCAGCCGGATCGACCAGCCCAGATCCCAGGCCGCCACGCCGATCAGGTAGCGCCGGTACTGCTCGATCAGGGGGCGGTCGAGGCCGTAGTAGGCCGCCAGGCGCGCTCGCGCGTCGGGGTCGGCGAGGTAGCGGGTGCTCGCCGGGTCCTGCAAGGCGGCGATCGGATCGCCCGGCATGACGCGCGGCAACAGGAAATTGAGCGTGAGCACGGCCCACACCGTGAGGACATAGAGGCCGACCTGGGCCAACCAGCGCGGGAAGCGGTGCTGCCGACTACCGACGCGCCTCACCACTCCCCACCCCTTCCAGACATGCGCCGCAGAGGGCGCGGTCACCGATACGGTGGAGGTGCGTCGCGCGTGTCAGCTCGCCGCAGCCGTCACAGGGGGCCGACGCGATGCCACGGTTCGACTGCGGCAGCTCGGTCAGGACCTCGCGCACATCGAATAGGCGAGCCTCCGGCATCGTCAGGACGGCCAGGGCGCGCTCGTCTTGGAGTTCCTGCATCCGCCGCCGCTCACCCTCCGTGGTCGTACCGGCGCGCACTTTCTCGAAGAGTGCCTGACGCTCGGGCGGGTCCGGGGGCCAGCCATCGGGGCGGGTGATGATGCGGACCGCCTTGCCGTCGCGGTGTCGGATGAAGGTGTAACTATTCTTGCCGTAGTCGCGGTGGATCAGGTTGCCCTTGCCGAAGGTACATCCAGTCAACGACTGAATCGCGTCCACGGGTCACATGTCCGTCTCAACGATCGCCGTCACCTCGTGCCCGGCGGTGTGCGGCCCGATCTCGCGCAACGCCACCTGGGCCACGCGCACGCCCATCGTGAGTCCCGGGCAGAGATGGCCGTGGAACGCGATCGCTTTCCGCAGCGTGTCATTCATCGCAGTTCTCCTATACGTACGTGGAGGCCACCACCATACCGGGCGCAACCATCCCTCGTAACGGCGGCGATACCTATGGTGTCCTGCCTCCCAGCAGACGTACCTGGGTTCCACAACACCATACGCCCGCCGGTCGGACGTGTCAACGCCGGGAGACACTGCGGGGATGGTCCATATCGTCATCGTGGCGTAAGGGACGTGGCTTGTGCGCACAGGAGGGGGTTCGACGTGACCACGCCCGAGCCGCTCCCGGCGGACTCACTGCGGTGGGATCTGCCCAACGTTCTGCTGACCGCGCACACCTCCGGGGCCACCCCGCAGCACGGGGAGCGTGGCCTGACGCTCGGCGGCGAGGAAGCGGCGCACGTTCTCGCCGCCGAGCCGCTCCGCAACCGGTTCAACCCCGCTACCGGCTGAACGGCGCGCATCGATCGATTGTTTGACATCGGCGATGACGAGTGGTACAACATTCGGGTGAGACTTAGCCTTTTCCCTAAGAGGCAACGTGATGAGCACGCACGAGCATAAGCAGCTCCGCTGGATCAAGCAGGTACAGGTGCCTCCCCGCCGATCGGTTGGGTCGGCAACCCGCGCTATCAGCGTTCCCACCGCGCGCGAGCGCCTGATCGCCGCGCTCGCCGAGCGGCCACAAACGGTCGCCCAACTCGCGGCATCGTTCGGCCTGTCCCAGCCCACCGTCCTGGACCATGTCCGACGAGCGCTCCGTGACGGCGTCATCATCGAGGTGGAGGTCGCCCCAACGGAGCGCCGCTTCGCGGCCGAGCGCTACTACGCCCCGGCCGTGCCCGTGATCCGCGCGCAAGACCGCGAACTCATCGAGAGCGCGTGTCGGGCGGTGGCCCACGATATCGCCGCAACCATGGCCGCCCACCGGGCGGATCTGGAAGCGGCTTTCGCCATGACGACCCTCGCGCGGGAGGGCTGGGCCTTCGCCGATCTGGGACCGTACCTCGACGAGACGATCCGGCGTCTCGCGTCGCAGCATGATACCGATATGCTCTCCCCCCGCCCCCTCCCGTCGCACGGACTGGCCTGGGTGGAGGAGGTCGATGATTTTGCCGTCGAATTGGCTGGGGATCCCGCGTCGCGCGCGGAGCGTCGGGAGGCATCGGCATGAAGATCGCGGTGGCAGGCAAGGGTGGCTCGGGCAAGACGACCGTCGCGGGAACCCTGGCGCGCGTGTTGGCACGCGAGGGGCATCGGGTCCTGGCGATCGACGCCGACCCCGCCCCGAATCTGGCGGTGAGCCTGGGGCTCTCGCCTGAGACAATGGCGAGTATCACCCCCGTGCCGCACTCGTTCGTCCATCACACCGAGGATGAGCAGGGGCATTACTCGGTCGGGATGAGCGTGCCCCCCG
>JAABUU010004546.1_pt1 | contig 16265 bp, 19 predicted proteins | sample 5559301 | NCBI WGS metagenome assembly JAABUU01 (sample SAMN10711884, study PRJNA513360) | rock metagenome | isolation source: Antarctica rocks | place: Antarctica: Victoria Land, Richard Nunatak white | reverse complement strand
CGCTGGGGTACCTGCGGTGCCGCTCGCGCGGCGCCCAGGTGCGCCACGCCCCACCCCAGAGCCTGGAACCCCAGGCCCTGCCCCAGAACCAGGTACCCCAGGCGCTGGGGTACCTGCGGTGCCGCTCGCGCGGCGCCCAGGTGCGCCGCCCGCCCGCTCGGCCGGCGCCCGGCCCACCTGCGAGCTTTGGTGGCCCTGCAGGGTGGCCCCCCGCGCGGCGCCCCAGGCGCATTTCGCTACGCCCGCGCTCACAAGCCGCGCCCTTGCGTGCAGCGGCTGCCCGCGCCGCCTGCGCGGCTGGCCGGCGGCCAGCGTGCTGCCCCGGTGTCGAGCGGCGGACTGACGCTGGCGTTGGGTGTCCGGGCGCGGCGCAGCTTTGGGGGCAAAGGTGGGGGCGAATAGGAAGTTTGGCCGCCAGCTGACGGCGGCGTGGCGGCGCCCAGGTGGACCTGGAGGGGGCGGAAGTGTGGGTGGCGGGCGGCGGGCGCGCGCGCGTGGTGCGGCCGCCGTTCCTGTCGCACGCGCCGGTCGCGGCCGGCGGCGGCGCGCCCGCGGCGCCCGCCCCGGACGCCCCGGACGCGGCGGCGGCCGCTGCCAGGCGCGCGCGACCTCCCTTGCCTCCGCCCGGCAGGCCGCACTGCCTCTGACTGGGAGCTCCCTCGCGTGGGGCAGCACAGCGTGGCGCTGATCCCGGATGGCTTGTCGTGTGCAGCCTGCAGGGGAGCAGCCCGGCAGGCAGCACAGCAGCGCATGGCTGCCTCGTGACTGCATGCGCTGCGTGCAGGGAGGCCGAGCAGCAGGAGGCGCAGCAGCGAGAGGCCGCGGCCAAGGCGGCGCGCCTGCAGGAGATGCAGGAGCGCCTGGCGGCCTGGCAGGCGCAGCAGGCGGCTGGCAGGGGGGCTGGTTGAAGCAGGCCTGCAGTGGCAGTGGATGCAGCTGCCCCTGGTCATGGCCTTTGCTGGAGTGTGGTTGCGGCGCCATTTAGATCATGTGCAGCATAACACATGACGATCTTGGTGACTCAGCGGCTGCATATAAGAGCAGCATGTTAGCTGCAGCCACACGCGCTGTGTGAAGGGCCGTGACAGGAAAGGTGACAGGAAAGGCAACGTCTCGGCCAACGCATGCGTGATCCAACACTTTTTACACCGCATGTTGAGGCCAACACAGCTTCGTGCCAATGCCTCGCCTCGTGCCGGGCGCCTGCGGCATGCCCTTATCCCTCTTGTGGGCGCCGGGCGACTGCCAGCGCCCTACCAGCACCTACATGCGTTTCAAAACCCGGCGGCGCGATGCCTCGCGCCACGCGGATCGCCTTCACACAAGACAGCACACGCGCTCAGACAAAACGGGAGCGGCCCGGATGGCCGCCCAGGCAGCACACATAGTAGCACACGCCAGGAGTCAGTGCTGCCGATCTACCTTCCTAAGCTTGCGGCGCGACGCAGAGCAGGAGCAGTGCTGCCTCGCCTGCGCTTCCCCAGCGACAGCGCGCCCCAAAGCTGCAGCGCCGCTTCGGGCCGCTTGCCAGCGCTGGCGGGCACATGCATAGCGACCTCCCTTTCTCGCGCCGCCGCCACAGAATCACACACCCCCTACATATGCAGCCTGGACCATGCATAGCAGCTCGGCGCGCCAGAGCGCGCTCCCCTCTCCCCGCGAACAGCGCGCATCCATGGGGCGCCATGCGGAAGCGGCGCCCAGGCAGCGAGCTCAGGCGCCGGCCCGCGCGCCAGGCGCTGGCCCTCCCCCGCTCGCCCCAGCACGATGCCACAGAGCCAAGCACAGCGTCCTAGTCATAAAGCTCAGACAGTGCGAAACAGCACAAAGGCATTGCTTGAGGTCGTTCGCTCAGCGGCGGCGCATCTTGCGGCGCTGCAGGCGCCACGCAGGTGCGCGGCTGCGGCACCCACCGAGCTCGACAAACCCTAAGCACTGCGCAGACCTAGGAGCCACACTGCCCCTCGCGCCCTACCCCTCCTGAGAAGTGCAAGCCGGTGCGCAACCGATCCCTGCAGGGTCGCTGCACACCAGGGGTGCACTCCCAGAGCTGCTGCGCGCGAACCACCTTCCAGCGCCGCACACATGCAGCCCCCGCGCCTCACACAGTGCCCAAGTGGGCATACTCTACAGTGTAACGCCCGCAAGGGGACGGGCCCGCACGCGAGATCAAGGGCGCGCAAAGGGCGCTAAAAACATTCTCAGTGCAACCAAATTCAGTGGTGCTAGGGGGGCTGGGCTGGACGGGTGCCGGGGCTAAAAGAGGCACGCCGCCAGGTGCGCAGGCCGCGCGCGCGGCAGCCCGCGCTCAGCCGCCAAACTTGCCTTGGCTGTAGAACGTGCATGACAGGTATGCGCACCAGGCCACCTGCAGACAGCACTGACAAAGTCAGTGCCTTCAACTCAGCCTGTTTACTAAAGCTGCTACTACGCACGTGTGTAGCAGCACTTGCCCGAACAAGTGCGTTCCATTGACTTAATGCCCAAACAAGACATGAAAACCTTTATTCGACTTGCAGGGCGCAGCGTGCCAGGCTAGTCTCAACAGGTTTGGCGCACCCCAATGATGTTGGCGTACAGTATCCGCATGTCGCCGCTCAGATACCGGAATGCAATCCAGTTTGCAAGCGGCCACAGCGCCCAGTTCGCCCGCAGCGTCGGCCAAAGCTTCTCCTGCGCCGTGTTGCCACAGGCAATTAGTACTGCTGGGCAGGTGCTGCGCTCTAACAGAGAGTTGCTTACACATCAGGTGAAAGCAGCCCAGTGACATACCCAACGGCCCGGACTCGCCCAATCCAGTGCCCGCCAGATTGCAGGCCCACATGAATCAAGGGCATGATGCGTGCGCGCTTGACCACGTCGGGAGCTCTGTGCCCACAGGAAGTGCTCCTATCCCTGCCCCCTCTGCAAACAACCGCAACCACACAAACACCTGATTGCACCTTGGGCCCGCATAACCGCAGGGCAGGCCAGTCTGTGGCACGGCACCTGTAATACGAAAGCCGTGTTGTGCGGTGTGCCCTTGGCACACTCGATGAACGCGAACAGCGCGACGTTGGCCAGCGGCGCGAACAGCAGCTGGTCCGCGGCCAGCTTGCTCAGCACCGCGGCTGTGCTCTTGGGAGCGGCCGGCAGCACGGTGCTGTCCAGGAACTTGTGCCACACATGCCCTGTGCAAAGTGGCTGGCAAGTTAGTTGGGGACACTCCTGGCGAACATGCTAAGGTGGACATTTATAGTTTGCACAATACCTGCACCAGCAGTACTTAACAAGCAGCTAACGACGTGATCCCTTAGAGCTGTGAGTCACCTGATGGACCACCAATGAGGAGGCCATACGAAGCCATCCGCATGTTGCGCGCCACATCAAACGGTTCGCCAATCGCCATCTGTGCCAGGCCGTCGCCTAGCATACCGCCTGCGCCGCGCGTTGCAATATTGTGAGCGTGCGCACATTCCCACCAAGGCCGGACAGCCCGGTGCTGGGGCGGTGCAACGCTGCAGGCTTCCATCCTAGTCGTTGCCAGTCTGACTGAGCCTGCATTGGCCAACTATCTCCCTACTACTGCAACGGAGGCTCTGGGTTTCCCGAGACAGGCACGCACACCGAGGCGGAGGCGGATGCAGGGGGGGCGGGCGCACGCCTATGAAACATGTAACGCTCTTGGTGAGAATGGGGGCGGTGGCCAGGTTCTCGTTGTAGCGCTGGAACAGGCTCAGGTCGCGGCCAGTCTGCGGCATAGCCGCAGCCCGCGCCTCCATAGCCCGGCCAATGCGGTTCAGTGGCCCAGCGCGCTCCATAGCAGAGGCCCGCGTGGTCAGGGGCACCCGACGCGCAAGCGTCTTCAACAGGCTGCCGCAGGTCTGCATAGAGACGCTCACACTGTAAAACTGCAAGAGCACGTTCTTGCCACCCCTTGAAAGTTCCAGGCTGGGCCCTAGGGTTCACAAGGCAGACGCAGCTGCAAGGTATGATCGAACGCGGCTACTGCCGTGCGGGTGTCCAAGCGACGGGTGTCACAACCACCTTGAAGCCACTCCCACGTGCGGTCAGTCACTTAAGCATGCTGTGCCCACGCCTGCTGTGAGTGTATGCACGCGTGCACCACTTGCGCTATCTGCAGAGCACTTCAAGGCCTACTGCAAGTGCTCCTGTTGCAGGTCGAGCTTAAATCAGCGCGCTGATGAATTCGCGGTGAGCGATTGGGCTTGTGCTGCTGAGCGTCTGTCGGTCGCTATGGTCGCTAGGTGGCAACCTGTGTGCACCGAGCGTTGCTAATTTAGTCACAGGCGCCGAGCTTGAGGTGGCAGCTTGCGTGGCCCAGTCTTTTGGAGCTATGTTGTGTAACTTCAGCTGGTGGTGTTCTCGCCTGTGTCATCTGATGAGCTTCGCCCTTAACAAAGCAGTCCATGACGTCCCACCGTTGGCCGCGTGCACCATTCCACAGGCACTGCTCGCTCCGCCCGGCACTCCTGCAGCGCCCTGGCCGCTGCTGTCATGGCGTTTCTGTCGCCGCTGTTGCGGCTGTCCTCGCCCAGTCAGCCTGCCAGGTGCCGCGGGCACCAGAGAGACCGCTTTGACCTTGAGGGAGGCCTGCTAGACTGCTGGCGCCCTCCTCGCCTTTGCACTTCCAAGAGGTCCCTGGTGCGGACCCCGCCGGCCGCGCGAGACCTCCGCAAGAGGCTGCGCTGCGGCAGTCAGGGAGGCCTGGGCGGCTGCAAGGCCGGCGCTCCAGTCGAGAGTGCGCAGGTTCTCCTTCGTGCACTAGAGGAAGGCCACACTCGTTCTACCAAGGCAGCAGGCCTGTCCGTGTGCGCCTGGGCATTCTGCTTGAACAGGTGCGTGGCATATGGCCTCGCCTCCTCTGATAGCTGTTGGCCCGCATGCGCATGCCGCGATTGTCAAGGAAGTAGCACTTTTGGTCCCGTGCAGCAGACCTCGCCAAGGTAGCAACGGGCTGCAGAGCCTGCTGTGGTCCCGGACAAGGAGATGCACTGCAGGTCACCTGGTGTCAGCAGCGGGCTGCACACCCAGCAGAACCAGTAATATGCTTGTGAGGCAGCAGTCTCCTGTGTGGCGTGCCCTGCTACATTGTAAGGCAGACAGCATGGACACTGCTGGAAGTCGCTCGTGCGCGCTCTCCATGGGCTGGCTCTGCACACGGCTTTTGTGGCAGTCAGCAGGGCAGGGCCTGCCTGGCAGGCACATGATGGAGCAGCCTCTCCTGCTGTATGCCACGCGCTTGCCTCTGCTTACTAAGTCCTCATGCTGTGTCGCCCTAAAGTCTGCGTCAAGCTCACATCCAGACATCACGCCCTCGTAGGAGAGTCCAGCATCTCAGCGCTCCACTCGCTCGCAGCCTGGGTGACAGGGCACAGCGCCCTGTCCGACGGCCCTCAGCAGAACAGGCTCTCCCGCGTGTCGACGCCCGTCGTGGGGTTGGTGCCCCCCGCGATCGCGCAGAGCTTCTTCTGGATGTCCTTCCGCAGCGTCACATCCGTCCCTGCAGCCAGCGCCCTCCAGTCGTAAGCGAACGAGTCGGGCATACTCGGCCGCGTGACTCGCTGTGCAAGGCACGCATGCCTGAAGCGAGCGCACTGAGCCTGAGAAACAGCATCGTCACGCGGAGCAACCACGCTGTCTCGCTGCGCTAAATGCAGCTATGCCTGGCGCCGGACGCCAGGACTGTGCCGCCGCTGCGGGCAGGTGCCCTCAGGCACACAGGCACCATGTAGCAGTCATGCAGCGGCGAGGGCACGCGGGCGCGGGCGCGCACAGTCGCTGCCCTTGATGTTGACGCTGCCGCGGAACTGCGCGTTGGTCACCTGCCGCCGCCGCAGGCCAGTTCAGAGGCGCCGCACCGCGCCCCGGCCCCTCAGGTGGCGGGCGACGCGCGGCAGGGGTCAGCGTGGGGCGCCTGCCAGCCTGACTCTGCTCGGCCCCTCAGCAAGGGTCGGCGCACGAGCCGCGTACAGCAGCAGGCCGCGGACGAGACCGCAAGCGGACGGTGCTTCCGCAGGAGCCCCTGCCCAGGGCGCCCACATCCGCATGACACGACGGCCGGAGGGGCTTTGAAACTGTGGCAGGGCGCCACCTGGGCGCCTTCCAGCACGGCGTCGGACAGGTCCGCGTTCTCAAAGTCCACCGACTCCAGGTCCGCATTTGTCAGCTTGGCGCCCCTACACGGGCGGCATGCTCGATACAGAGCAGGCTTGTTTCGCACGTGCGCAAGCTGGTGACATTGGTCAGCTGCCCACTGTTTGAAGCAGACCTAAAATGCCATCAGCTCGAATGGAGACAGGCCGCTGCAGTGGTGCTCAGGCTGCCTCGTTGAAAGCCCAGCAACTTGCAAACAGCCCGCATGAGTTGCAGTTGCTTGTGCAGAGCCAGCGATGGCCGGGTCAGCCAGCAAGGCCAAGGCGACGCTGCCCTGCACGGCGGGGCTGCTGTGCTGCTGCGGGGGGGGGGGGGGGGGGGTACACGGGGGAGCCGCCGGCGCGCGGCGCGCCTGAAGGAGGCGTCCTTGGCGAACGCGCCGAACAGGTTGGCGTTGGACAGGTCGGCGTTGGAGAAGTTGGTGCCGCGCAGGTCCGCCTTGTACAGCTTCTGGCCGGCCATGCTCCGGCCGCTCTGGTCGGAGAAGGCCAGCGGCACGCCCGTGCCGGTGCCTGCGCGCGCCGCCGGCCGGCCTCGCCGCGGCGCCGCGAGACGCGCAGCGCAGCGCCCGCCTCGCCTCCCCTGCTGCGCCCCCAGCGGCTGCCAGCACCAGGTGTGTGCGGGAACCTATGCTCGCGCCGCGACCGCCGAGCTGCACGCAGCCGCCGCCGCTGGTGTAGCTAGGCACGAGGCGCTCTACAGCCACCGAAAATGTCCAGTCCACGGCAGGTGAGCTGTGTGCTATGCGCGGTCCGAGGGGGGCAGGAAGAAAGGCAGGCTCACCCTTCAGCCAAAAGAGAGCACCACGGCCTCCCTGGTGCCCATGCGCTGTCAGCATCATGACCAGCTGTCTCCACACTTTCACCACACAGGCGCCGCGCTTGGAGGAGCGCTGGTGCTTCTGCAGGGGTGCTCCTGCAGGGGTGCACCGCGGGGTGCCCGCTTCGCTGGCACGGCAGGTGCTATGCGATACTTCTTGGCAGGAGCGCGCACCGCCGCCGCCGGAAACCGCCCAGGCGGGGAGCGGCGAGAGTGCTAGCGCGGCAGCAGCCGCGATGGCCAGCGCCGACGCCTTTGCTCCCGACCAGCTGACGTGTCCGTCGCCCAGTGCACACGCGCACACTGGCCGCGCCGCCCTGAGCTGACGTGCGCTCTGCCCAGGGGACGCGCTTGTGAACGCTGCCTGCGGCACAGCATGGCACCGCATCATAGAGCGCAAAGTTGTTTCCATCATAGAGAGTTTCCTGCACTGCGCAGGTGACAGGCAGGCTTGCCCGGGAGTTACCAACGGGCGCGGAGCGCGCACTGACACCAGTGCACTGGCCATTATCTGTCTGGCAAGGACAGTGTCAGCAGTGCTATTGCTCAAACACCTGACCACTTCCTTGCGCTTGACGGCTTCAAGCAGTACTCAAGCAGTCGAAGAGGTGAACGGAACTCGACGATGCAGCAACGGGAGGATATGCGGCGTAAACGGAAGTGTACGGGTGTAGACCCTGATGATTGCATATGCATACAAATTTCGTCACTTTCAGCTGTCTCCCTAGTTTTCATACGCTGCGGGTCACACCCGCAGCGCATGCCGCTAAGAACAAGCTGGAACGATTGAACACTGTGATCACTGCCGCGCCCCAGCCTTCCGCTGAAACGTGCACTATGCTGGAGAAGCGGTTGGAGAAGCGCTTAGGGGCAACGGAGAAGCGGCTTCAGGTGCTGGAGAAGCGGTTGCAGGCGACTGACAGGGAGCTCGATTTACATGTGCAGCAGAATGCTACCTATGCCCAGGAGATGGCCGTGCTGGTGCAGAAGGGTGCCAAGCTCAAGCAGAAGGGTACAGCGCTGCTCACAGCGCTGGGTGCAGAGCTGGTGCAGGCACAGAAGGGCACAGCAAGCAACGCAGAGGCAGCTGCTGGAGTAGCGGCTGGAGTAGCGGCGTATGGGGCGGACTCGGCGGAGCTGAAGCAGCAGCTAGCTGCTTTGGGAGTAGCCTTGAAGGACAGTGCGCTGCGCTGCGCTGAGCTGCGCTGCGAAGAGCTGCGCTGCACTGCGCTGCGCAGCGATGAGATGCGCCGCGCTGCGTCCTTGTGTGTTGAGATACGCACACACCTGTCTGAAAGGGCTGCAGCGTAGTCCTACTCTGATGATGTGGCAAGTCTCTTATCTGCTTTTGCAATTGCGTGGTTGCGTGGTACATTTTATGGCTGTAGGTATGTGTGCACCTCGCTGCGAAGCTTTTGAGGGCGGGCAGACTGCAAGTTGCCTCAAGGAGACTCTGCAAGACAGCAGGGCCAAGCAGACCTGTCGCAATGGGTTTACAGGGAGCACCATGCTGTGCCGGCTGCAGCTAGCCAAATGCAGACACATAGCTATAGTTGCTCGTTCACGGTTGTTTACATCCAACCTCTGCATGCCATTGCCCACTGCAGGTCCTGCACCTCAGGTACTTCACAGACGGTTCTCACAGCCTATCATGGCAACATCGACCTCGGAACAATCATTCATTCGCACCCCACGCTGGCAGACTTGCCTGTGGCAGACTTGCTGTGCACTTTAATCATGACCCAAACTTGATTTCAAGTCCAACATGTGTCTCAACCTGTCCTGACTGAGCAAACACAGCCGGCAGAGGCAATGCACCCAAGCCCCTCAGACGCCTGGTCGACATGTCAGTCACACTGCTCGCTGTACCTACTTGGGATGCAAGCGGCAGGACAGACAGGGCTCATGCGCAGCTGCTCGCAAACAGCTAGTAAATTAAGGCCACTGTCCAGGGCATTTGACGCGGCACGTGCTCGTGCAATAACATGCCAGCAGCGTCATCCACTGGTACTTCGAAGCAGAGAGGCGCAACACCAGCCCAGAAAGCCCAGCACTGACCGCCTACGCGGAGCTGACACACCACTGTGCCCTTAGCTTCCCATGAGGCCAGCAAAGACGCGGTGCTTTGCTGCAAGTGACAAGCGCGCCTGACCAGCTCCATGTTCACACTCAGGAGCAAGACTATGAAACAGGCCCGCCCACTGCAAGGCGCTTGCCGGCCCCAATATACTGCGCGCTGCCAAAGGGGGTGGTTTAGCTGCATTTCTAGGACATCAGCGTCCAGCGCTCGCTGCCAAAAGCCGTGAGACAGGCTCATCTAGCACAACATGCCAAACATGCAAAATAAGCTCAAACCCTGCGCGCGCGCGCCGCGCGTGCGTGCGGCCGGCGCGCGCCCGCTCACGCGTAGCCGACAAACGACTTGGCCCACATGTCCAGCGTGTCCGTGTCGCGCCGCTCGCTGGGGTAGCGCACGAAGCCGGGCCGCCCCGCCGGCAGCATGTACAGCGTGGGGAAGGTCTTCAGGCCGAACTCGGCCGCCGCGAAGTCGCGCTCCACGTCCGCCTGGAACTTGGCCACGCGCAGCGTCGCCGAGCCCGCGTAGCGCTGCGCCAGCGCCTCGAAGGACGCCTCCATGGCCTGCGGCGCGGGCGCGGCGGCTCGAACCGGGCGCCTGCGCCAGGCCCTCCAGCCAGTGCTTGCACAACTATACGTCATCAGGTTATCCACAAATGCGGAACCCTGCACTTACAAATGCAGAAGCTGCAGCCGGTGGTGCCGTGCTACGCACGACATGCGTCACAGGTGTTAAGAGCAATGTCTGCGTGCGTAAACCTATCAAGGGCCGCAGGCACGCCCGCATGCGTGCCCTGCATGCGGGTGCGTCGAGCATCCCCGCCGGGCAGGCCCCCAGCCGCCGACGGGGCGCAGCGGTGCGGGTCGGCACGCGCCTGCGAGAACGGGCACCAGGGCGCGTAAAAGGCGACAAGCGTGGCGCGGTCGCGCGGCCCGCCCAGCAGGCTGGCCACCTGCTCGCGGCTCAGCGCCTCCACCGCGCCGCCGACCCACAGGTCGCGCTGCTGCTCGCCGGCCGCCTGCTCGGCCGCCGCGGCCACCATGTTGCCCGAGTGCAGCCCGCACTCCTTCGCGCCCGTGTCCTGCGCGCGGCACCGGCGCATCGGCGCCCGGCCGAGCCGCCGCGAGCCCTCTAGGGGCGCTTGTGTGGGCGGGATGGGTGCCCACAACCGGCGCCTGCCTCGCAAGACGCCGCCCCTCGCGCTCCCCTCCCGCATAACACAGCTCACAGGAGTTTGGTGGGCGATTGCGAAATGGCAAGGCACATATTACCGCCGGCAACACACACACTGCAGCACGCATGACCTCTCCCCTGGTCCCTGCATATGCCAGCCCAGCCTAGAGATCCGACCTAGACGCACGCCCGCGCGGCAGCGGCGGGCGGCCGGGCGCGCGCCTCCCACCACCAGCGCCCCTCGCGCTCATGCTGGTTGGGCAGCACCGCGCGCGTGCACGGCTCGCAGCCGATGGAGATGTAGCCGCACGCGTGCAGCTCATTCGTCGGCACACCCTGGCGCACGGCGGGGGCGTCAGGCGGGGCGCTCCTTCGCCGCTCAAGCGGCCACGAGCTATGCGCACGCGCGCACCACGCCTCCAGGCCTGATGTGTGCTGCACTGCAACGCCAAGATACCCCAGCACATGCCGGGCCACGGGGAAGTGACAAGCACAGACTCGCAGCGCTCGCGCCTATGCGGCGCGCCGCAGCAGCGAGCCCGGCGCGGGCGGCACGGCGGCCGCAGGGGGCGCGCGCCATGATGCGCAGGAAGTTCCAGACTTCGGCGGAGGACACGTTGGAGAGCGGGTTGAGCTTGACCAGGCTGCCCGGGCCGCCGTCGGCGCCCTGGAATGCGGGGTCGACCTGCACCACCGGCACCGCCGCGCGCGTGCCGGGGCTCTGGTCCTTGCGCTGGCCGGTGATCCAGGCGCGCAGGCCGGTCAGCTGCCGCCGCAGCGGCCGCACCTGCGCCCGGCGCGGCCGGGCCTCAGCCCGCCTGCGCTGCCGGGAGGCGCCCAGCGTCCCCGACGTCGGCCAGCACGCGCTGCTGCCCTGCCCCACACGCCGCATCCTGGCACAGCACCGCATCGGCAGTTGCCGCCTGCCAGGGCCCAAGGTACATCGCCATGCGAGCCCTGACTGCTGTGCCGATGCTGGCGCCACCGGTGCGATCACGGCTGGACCGTGCATACGATCACGGCCGACGCTTGCAAGCTCTCGGCGGGCGAGAGCTCGGCACGCGGGCGCGCCTTGCGCACGCGGCAGCACTCCTGGTGACCGTCCTCGTAGAAGGAGAACATGCCCTTGGCGCGCACGAGCTCGGTCGTCTCGGCCGCGTCCGGGAAAGTGTACTCGATGCGGATGCCATAGTGCTTCTCCACCTTGTCGAACAGGCGATACGTCTCCGCGTTCAGCCGCCCCGTGTCCAGGCTGCGCGCGCGCGCGGCGCCATCAGCCCGCAGCGCGCTGCTGTGCGTCAGGGCGGCCTGTCTGGCGTCAGGCGGTTTGTCTCCAGGTCAGCCGCCCCGTGTCCAGGCTGCGCAGGCGCGCGGGCAGTATCATCAGCCCCGCAGCGCGCCGCTCTGCGTCGTGCGGCCTGTCCGCTGCCGGCCACCTCGACAGGCGTGGCTCGCCTGCATGCGCATCGTGCAGACCCCCCGGGCCTGCTGGGTGCGAGCGCGGCCGCCGGCCGGCCTGGCGGGCAGCAGCCTCTTGCTAGCGGCAGCGTGGGCCTGCTCATCCATACGGGCAACCGGCGCTTGTCTGCAAGCCCGTACAGCACTGGTAACACAGGGGCAGGCAGGCCGCAAATCGATGCAGGACCGCAGCGGCGCTGCGCGCGCCTGAACACGCGGAACGGCCGGCCCGTGAGGTGCGCGTACTCGATGAGCGCCACGTCCTCCGCGCCGCTGAAGGCAATCGCTATGTCGTTGCCAAACCTCTCCAGCGCCTGCAGGCCAGCAGCACAGGGTTGTAGGTTCTCTTCACCTATAATCCCTCATAGGCGCACAGCCGCAACCCGGGCGTCAGGTGACTCAGAAAAGTGGCAAGGTGCATTGTAAACCACAGAGCTTGCACGGCGCAGCTCACACGCTATGCACACACACACACCAAGCCAACAGAGCCTCGCCCGCCACGTCGGAGACAGCCAGTGCGTAAATTGGTTTGGAGACACCTATTACATAACAGCTTGAGCCCAGCCACACAAGCCCCACAGCTATCAACGTGCGGTAGGCAGCGGTGTCCGAGCACGCGGCGGGGGCGCACAAAGTCCATAATCTCCAGCGGTGACTTCAGGTCCAGCTGCCGCGCGAGGTCATCATAGTCCTCTGCAGGGGTGGCAGGCGCTGCGGGCGGCGCCTCCAGCGTCGCTGCGGCAACCTAGCCACACGTTGCGCTGTGTGAGCTGCGAGGCATTGCGACAAGGAACGCAAGCTGCTCGTCGCAAGCGCAAGCTGCTCCAACCTAAGCCCACGGCCCTGCCTCCAGACAGGAGGCTGTCACGTGACGCAGACTCTCAGGCACCAACCACACAGCTCTGCCCTGCGCACAACGAGGGAGGTGTGCAAAAGGGGGCACTTGAACTCAAAGGGGTGCGAGCACCTGCGGGCTGGACGCAGCGCAGGGCGTCCCAGTTCGCTGGGCAGGTCGCCTGCGCCTCTGCGCTCGCGGCAATGGAAGCACGCCAGCGAGGGGCTGTGCCAAGCACCGCGTTGCCGGCAGGAAGCATGTGTGCTGCACCCCGTTCCTTGTTACGTGTGCCATCTTTAATGACAAGTTATTGTAGAAGCGGTGGCTTTATGAACCAAAAGGAACACTCTCGAGGCAGAGTTCGTGATACATCTCGCCATGTAACCCCGCCGGCGGGCCGCCGCCCTGGTTCAGGGCCGCTAGGGAGTAGACCACCGGGACTCTGCCGAAGGTAGCAGTAACACAGAAAGGGGCTGTGGAAGACCAAGGTGACGCTGCTGCTTTCTTGCTTCTCAGTGCTGGATGATCTGCGGCCTCGGGCGCATACGTAGGAGCCGGCTTGCTGTAGCGCCCGCCGTAAAGCAGTGCCGCAGCGTGTGTGGGCCGCTTGCCGCTGCCGCCCGGACTCCCGCGTCGCAGCTGCGCCAGGCGGCCAGGATGGCTGCCCCGCCACCGGGGGCCGACAGCGCCACGGCGCCGGCGCACGCCGAGGCCTGTGCGCCCGAGCAGGCAGCAGTGCCAAGCAGCCAGCATTCCGAGCAGCCAGCAGTGCCGCATGCACAGGCGGCGTGGGCGGCGTTTCGCAGTTGGGGCGCTCCGAAGTTCCACGTCGCGCCCATGGTTGACGCGGTGCGCGGCGCTCAGCGCCTGAGCAGTCCTCGCTGAGCGCCGTGCCGTGAGCCTGTGGCTGCTCCTCTGTTGCCAAGTTGCGCGCGGGCCGAGCTGCGGCTGCGCGGTTTTTTCGTCTGCCGTGTCTTGCGCCGAGCCTGTTGCAGTGTTGCTGAAGACCAGCTAGCTAGCTCTGCGAGCGCCACCTGGACCGCGGGGGGTGAACGTCCTGCCTTGCTGGCTGCGTGCTGCCACAAGCACAACCTGCAAAGCTGGAGTGCCGTCAGGCGCCCACCCTCCCGCCCTTGCCCCGGCCATGTGCCAGACAGGCAGTGTATGTGGCTCTGCTTATGACAAACACCTGCAGGCAGCACTGCTCGTGAGGTGGCGGGTCGCCCGCCCACAGCGCGCCGGAGCGCCCCGTCAAGCCCGCCAAGCAGACCGTCTACCCAGGGCCGCCTGTGACGGGCGCGCGGCGCGGCGCAGTCGGAGCTGCCGTTTCGGATGCTGTGCCGGCAATACGGCGCGACGGCCGCGTACACGCCAATGCTGCACAGCCGCTTGTTTCTGGAGGACGAGAAGTACCGCGCGGAGCACTTCACCACATGCGCGGGCGACAGGTGCGCCGCAGCGCCCCGGCCATGCAGCCCCGGCCTGTGCTCTGGGTTAAGGGAGGTGCAGGGAGCATGCGATGCCGCCTGCATGGCATTCTGCCTATGTGTGGCAGTGCCGGAGCAGCTCTGTGCGAGCAGGCCCCAGGCGCAAGGGCAAAGGCTTTATTACAGCCCTGCGCAGCAGTCTCGATTTCCAAGCATCTGACCTGCTCGCGCTTTTGCTTGTTTGTGGACTGTGAAGGTGCCAGGCTGCGGGCGCGACCGTGTTTGCCCCACCCAGATCTGGCTGCCGCCCTAAGGAAGTGCTCGGTCTCGCGACTGGAGCGCCGTGCGGCAGGCCACTGTTCGTGCAGTTCTGCGCGAACGACCCGGACACGCTGCTGGCAGCGGCGCGCCTGGCGGAGCCGCACTGCGACGCGATCGATCTCAACCTGGGCTGCCCACAGCACATCGCGCGGCGCGGGCGCTATGGTGAGCTCCTCGGCGACCACTGATCGCCCCTTCACCTTGAGTCGCCCGCGGTGCAGTAGAGCTTTGGTGATCTTGGGCCTTAGGACGGCGATGGTCACGAGTGCAAGGTCAGGAGTGCACACTGGTGGGGACACGCTGGCGCTGCGCTCCCGCGGCGGCGCGATGGCGCCGCGCCGCGCGCGCAGGTGGCGGGCGCGTACGGCGCGTACCGCCTGGGGCAGCTGCGGGGGGCAGGGTCTGTGACCTGCCCTATCCCTATCCAGCCCCCCGCGCGCAGGCGCGTTCCTGATGGACGAGCTGCCGCTGGTGGAGGCCATGGTGGCCGCGCTGGCGGCCGGGCTGACCAAGCCGGTGAGCGTCAAGATCCGCATCTTCCCGGAGCTGGAGCGCACGCTGGCGTACGCGCGCATGCTGCAGGCCGCCGGCGCGAGCCTGGTGGCCGTGCACGGGCGCACGCGCGCGCAGAAGGACAACAGCGCGCACCGCGCGGACTGGGACGCCATCCGGGTGCGCCGCGCATGACGTGTTTGTTTCTTGATGGGCCGAGGCACTTGAAGCTGAGCCGCGTAAAGGCACCTCGCTTCTTTGGGGGATTTGGTCGTGCTCATGTGTGCTTGGCGCTTGTTGCCGATATCATCACTGGATGCGAGGAGTATGCTGAGCTGTGGTAATATGAAGGGGGTTGGCTGTCCTGGTGGGGGAGCCCAGTTGGATGCCGGAGGACTTCCAGCTATGGCTTTGCAAGGGGTCGGCTGAAAAGGCGCACGACACCATGCCCGCGGCCGAGCCCGTGCCGCGCTGCCACGCAGGCCGTGAAGCGCGCACTGGCTATCCCCGTCCTGGCGAACGGCAACGTGCGCACGCTGGCTGATGCGGAGGCGTGCATGGCCTATACGGGTGCATCCCACGCTCCTGCCTCAGCAGCGCCCAGCGCCCTGTGTCGTTCTCGGAACGCGTGAGGCCGGCGCCTGCGCGGCGGCGTGCGCACGTGTACGCGTTACAGCCGCCTCCAACTGACACCGGCCGGCTGCGTCCGGGCGGAGGCCGCCTGCCTGTCCTGTGCGAGCTGCGCCGCTGTCGCGTGACCTCACCTGGCCACCTGGCTCACACAGCGCATGCCTGGCCGCAAAACCCATATCCGGCCGCAGGCGCGGACGGCGTGCTGTCCGCGGAGAGCCTGCTGGCGGACCCGGCGCTGTTCTGGCCGGCGCGCGCGGCGCCCGGGCGCGCCTGGGCGCCCGCGGACGCGCCCGGCCTGCTGCTGGAGTACCTGGACCTGGTCGACGCGCACCCCGTGCCCGCCCGCATGATCCGCGCGCACGCGTTCCGGATGCTCGGTGCGCGCGCGCCGCGGCGCGCGCGCTCGGCCCCGTGGGGCCTTGCGGAGGGCGGGATGCATGCGGCCGTTGTCGATCGGCTTCCTCTGATGGGGGCGCTTTCGCAGACGCGCTGTGCGGTCAGCCGGCAGGCTTGTCGGGCCTGACCTGCGGCTTGCCGGCGGGCTTGTCTGGCCTGACCTGCAGTCAGCCGATGCGTATGTCGGGCCCGACTTGCGCACGCTCTGGCCCGCGGCCGCGCATCCTGGGAGCCGCTGCTAGGCGGGCCGCGCGCGCCGCGCGCGCGCAGGCGGCTGGCTGGCGGAGCACGTGGACCTGCGCGACGCGCTGCACCGCGGGCGCGCCGACCCGGCGTCCGTGCGCGCGCTGGCGCTGACGCTGCGCGAGCGCGTCGCCGCGTCCGGCCGCTCGCACCCCGTGCCGGTGCTGACCGAGCGCGCGCGCGCGCGCGCGGCCGCCGAGGCCGCGCGCGCGGGCGCAATCGAGGAGCAGGCGCG
>JAABUU010004545.1_pt1 | contig 16269 bp, 14 predicted proteins | sample 5559301 | NCBI WGS metagenome assembly JAABUU01 (sample SAMN10711884, study PRJNA513360) | rock metagenome | isolation source: Antarctica rocks | place: Antarctica: Victoria Land, Richard Nunatak white | reverse complement strand
GCTAAGCGAACTGTCTTGCTGTTTCTGGAGACCGGAGCCGTCAGAGGTGTAGATGGCTAGCTCGCGTGTCGCAGGCGAGATGGCGGCGAGGGCCGCTGGGGTCAAACTCTCGCCAGTAGCCAGAACGCGGTCTGCGGAGACGGACCTTCCGCCGTCAACGGTGTAGCCGTGTTCAATGTGCCGGGCCTGCTCGGGGTCCAGCTCGATGGCCTTCCCGTTGTCCCAGCGCAAGCTCAGTGCGTTGTTCTCCGCGATCCGCTCCACTGTGGCGAAGTCGCCGTAACGGATGCGTTGTTCCCGGTCGGGAGCGGTGAACTGGATGCGATCACCTACGGCAAGGTCCCGGCTTTCCTCGCGGTAGACCGTACTCTGCGCGGTCTGAACCCGGAGCTGCGCCGGGTCATAGGCGACTCGCTCTCCGGCGCTGGTTTCAACCGTGAGGAGGTTCTTCCTGGAATCGGAAGAAACGACCGTGGCGGTGCTGTTATGGGCGATGCCGTACAGCTCGGGGCTGCCGGTGCGGTAGTGGATCTCGTCACCCGGCGTGTAGTTTGCCGCGAGCTTCGGGTTGCCAAGGTTTTGCTTTATAAGCACGGGAAGGGAACGGGTCTCGGAGGACAGCTTGCCTTGTGCCTGTAGGTCCGCGCGGATGAGCTGGTTAAGCTCCTGCCGCTCCGCTCGATCCGGGGCGATGACTACGGCCCTGTCGGGCCGGGCGGCGTAGTCCTGGAGGACGGCCGCAAGCCGATGTTCCGGGTGGGCGTATTCGTAAATCCGCCCCTGCTGCTGTAGCAGCTCGGTCCCTGTGGAGGTCTGCGGCTTCTTGAACGCTTCGACGGCCTCACGCGCCTGCTCGGTTCGGCTCGGCTGGCGAAAGTCCACGGCGGCGGTCTTGCTGATGTCTGCTGCCAGGCGGTCTCCCAGCGAAGCGGCATCGTTGGTGTACACGCGGGCGTCTTCTGAGGCCCGCGAGAGCGCGACATAGGCCAGCCTGGTGTTGATGAGGTTGCGGCCCGAATCGGTGTCGATGTTCGCAAGTACCCTGCCGGCAGTGAGTCCCTGAGAGCTGTGAGAGGTCACGGCGTAGCCGTGATCGAAGCCCCGCAGCTTGGCAGGATCGAAGCTCACCGTGCGCTCGTCCTTGCCGTCCAATCGCACGGTGAGCTTACCCGGTTCCATACTCGTGATGGTGCCTAGGTCGCGGTTTGCCACTCCAAGGTTCTTATCCTGGGCGGTGAACTGGATGCGGTCTCCGGTCGCAAACTCCCGCGACACCTCCCGGTAGGCATTTACGCCTCGGAGCCGCTTTGGGTCATACGTTACGGTCGCCCCGTTGTCCAACTCGACGGTGAGGGTGTTTGCTTTGGAATCGACGCTGCGAACGGTGGCAAAGCTGTCACGCTTGATGCCTTCGGCCTTGCTGCCTGTGGTGTATTGCAGCACGTCGCCCGTGTTATAGCGTGCCGCCCAGGTGCGGTCCGCGCCGGTCATGTCGGAGCGGTGGGCAAGGGTGGTGAGCTGACGGCCGTCCTCGGCAAGTATTCCCTTGGCTAGCAGCTCGATCCGCACCGCCTGGTTGATTTCCTGCCGACTGCGGTTGTCGGGCGAGACGATGATGGTGTTCTCAGGCCGGGCGGCGTAGTCCTTGGCGATGGCGGCGATGCGCTCCTTTGGGTTCGCAATCTCCGTCACGCGCTCCTGGTCGGCGAGCATCTTGATTCCGGTCTTGGTCTCGTTGTTGGCGAGATGCTGGACCACTTTCAACAGCTCGGGGTCTTTCTGGCGCATGATCTGGTCAAGGCGGGAGGTCTGCATTCCTGCTTCCTGCATCTGTTGGAAAGGTCGTCCGGCTTCGACGGCCTGATGCTGGCGGGTGTCTCCGATCACCAGAACGCGGTCGTTCGCTCCAATTTTCTCAAGAAAGCTCCGCATCTGCCGGGTGCTGGCAAGGCTGGATTCGTCCAGCATGTAAAGGTGCTTGGCGTCGGGGTCGGCTCCGGCTTTGCCTCGGGCAACAAAGCTCTGGAGAGTGGTGGCACTGATCCCGGCTTCGCGAAGCTGGCCTGCGGCCTTGGACGACGGGGCGAAGCCCTCTACGGTGTAGCCGCTCTGCTCCGCACCCTCGCGGATCGACGCGAGGGTGATCGTTTTGCCGGTCCCGGCAAGCCCCTGTAGACCGTGGATGCGATCGGTCGAGTTCAACACCTCCTGGATCACAGCCCTCTGCTTGGGGTTTAGAAACTCCCTGGTGTTGGCCTGCGCCTGGGCGTGCTCCGCGCTCATCATCGGCTCGACCGTACTCCGGCCTTTCAGGACGTGCGCGACGTTCGCCCGTTCGTTGGCGATGGTCTCGGGGGTGGTAAATCTGCGCCCGCTCTCGTGCTTCGCCACGGTCCTGGAAATGAAGTCTCCCCGTTCCTGGCGGACATCGAACTCGGCCCTGACCTGGGCATAGGTCGTCTCTCCCATGCCTCGCCGGAGAGCGTCGCGCATGATGTGCCGCTCGTCTACGACGGCCTCTCGCTCGAAGTTGCTATCGCGCGCATAGGTCACGGCTTCCTGGGCGCGGCCCCTCGCATTCCCGTCCCGCCCGTCCGGTTGGCGGTCCTGCTTCTGGGCAAGCTCACGAGCTGCGGCGACAATCTTCTCCGGTTGATTGCCGAAGTCCGCGGCCATCGCTTTGTGCGCGGACAGAACTTCCTCGGGGGTCAGGGTCTGCTTGCGGTCGCGGGTAGAGTGAGCGGCGATCTGCGCGGCCTCTGGTCCGCTGTAACCAGACTTTTCGAGCGCTTCGCGTATCTGCTGCGATCTCGGACTCGACGCTTCCAAATACTCCTGCGAGCAGCCCTTGATCTCCGGTGATCCGCTCTTTCCTGCCTCCAGCTCGTAGCCGAGGTTGCGGAGCTGGTAGGTCAGAGCCGATTGGTAAACCGCCGTCGCATAGTTCTGGCTCTCGAAGAAGGCCCGCTCCTGCAAGGCTCGCATTTGTTTCCCATTACCGGCGCCATCGGCCCGTTCGGTCACGTTGAAGATGACAGCGTGGGTGTGGAGCTGCGGCGCGGCATAGCCATCGACGGGACGCGCGGTGTCGTGCTCGAACTTCGCCGCAATGAACTTGCCGGTGGTCTCGGCGGGGTTGTTGCCGCCGATACGCGCCTGGGTGTATCGCTCCAGCTCGGTGAGGGCGGTGGTGACAGCGGCGCGGTGCGCCTCGCTCACCCGCTCGTCCCCTCCTACCAACGCCGTGAGCGAGACAGACTTGGGAGCGGAGAACGTGGCATCCCATCCGGCGCGGTGCTCTACGGCTTTCGTTGTCGTGCCGTCTGGGTTGGTGTACTCCTGGGCGGTGCGGTGCTTCACCATCTGCTCTTCGGTCTGGGGATGTTTCCCCTCCGAAAGACGGGCGAATTCCAAGGGGCTCACCTCGCCTGAGAGTCCGAAGCTGGTGGCAAGCTCGCCCTGCCACTCGCCTTTCACGGTGTCGCCCTGCTTGTAGTAATTCTGCGTGTCGGACGTGTATTCGAGCTTGTGGTACGTCTGCGCCTGGGTGGAGCTGAGAGCTTTGGAGATTGTCAGCATAGTGCGCCACCTTTAGAGAACCTGGCTGTGGTCGATGTTGAGCGCCGGAGCTGCGGGAATAGGCTGTGCGTTGGCTACATTCGGCATCCGCTCGCGTGAGGTTGCCGATTGATCCTTCCGGGGAACCAACGCCAGTACCTTGGCTTCTGTTGCTGACGGCGGGGTCGCTGGTTCGCAGGACTTCGGCGAGCCGGGCTTCGGGGCAAGCGGATTGAACCAGAGGTCCGCTTCGGGAACGAGACGTGGTTGCATGGCGGGGGCGATCTTCTTCATTTCCATCGGGGGAAAGGAGAAGCGGGAGACGTAGTTGCCCAGCTTTATAAATGAGTGAAGGTCCTCCAGCCCCTCAATCTCCGAACCCATCACCAACGGTTCGATCTGCCTGTCCAGCGTGAAGCTCTTGCCCGCCCGTTTGCCGTCTGCGACCGTCTCGCGCAGGCGCTCGATCTCGACCTCACCGATTAGCTCCGAGGCCCACTTCGCCGCCTTCGGCTCACCCGTCTTGAGAATGAACTTGGTGGCCGGTTGCGAGAGCATCACTTCAGCGAGGTGGCCGTAGATCACCTCAAGCTGGGCCTTGCCCTGGTAGCCGAAGATGATCGGATTGTTGCTCTTTCTGCCTTTGGTCAGAGCGGTGTGGAACTGCGGTAGCCGTTGCAGACTCGCCAGCTCGTCGATCACGAACCACGCCCGCTTTTGCCCCGGCTGCGGTCGCGTGAGCAGTCGGAGGATGAGCGAGTCGATCCAGAGCGAGTGCAGCGGTCTAAGCGCCTCCTGGGTGTTCTCGGTGGACGTGAGGAATATCCATCCCTGCCGCTTCTTCGACCACTCGTTCGCGCTCCATTCTCTGTTCTTCGCCTGTTCCTTCGTTGGCAGCAAACGGAGGCTGTCGGCGATCAAGCCGAGCGATCCGAGTACGCCGCTCCGCTGTTGCTGGGCACCCTTCGCAATCATCGCCGCCAGCTCCGTACCCTCAACCCTCTCGTCGATCTCATCCTCGTGCGACATCCAATGCACCAGCTCTTGCGGGGTGGGGCGGTACTTCAGCAGATGGGCGAATATCTTCTGCGGCGTCTCGGTAAAGAACTCGCCCTTTTTGTCGTTGGTTGGCTGATAAAGCGATGTCGCAATCGTTCGGGCCTCGGCTGGGTTGCGCAGTTCACTCGCCGGTGTCCAGTAGGGAGAACGGGCGTCGAGCGGATTCAGAATCCAGTCGCCACGGTCGGCACTGTAAAACCGTTCCGTGAACTCGCCTGCCGGGTCGTACACGATGGCGGTCTCGCCCCTCAACTCGATCTGTTGGAGCATCTGCATGAGAAGGGTTGACTTGCCCGTTCCCGTGTCGCCCATGATCTGAATATGCTTCGCCTCGGCCCTGAACGGTATGCGAATCACCGTTCCTTTTCGGTCGGTCTGGATGCCAAGACCTTTGCCCTTGAGCGTCTTGTTGAACTGCTGCGGTGTGACGATCATCGGTCCCCGCAGTCTTCGTCCGTACTTGAGTTCTTTGAACCGCGCCACGTCGAAGCGAATGGCGACGCCTAGAAACAGCAACAGCACGAAGGCACCCTCGGCAAGCGCGATGGTGAAGGTCTCGGCTGGTCCTTTGCCCTCGAAGATCGCGCCCCTGAGCCATCGCGCGAGTGACGCATCGACGTAGCCTTGTTCTTTGCCATGACGAACGTCACGGATGCCGTGGGCAGTCGCTTCCTCCGAAAGTTTGGCCGGGATCACTGCGCCGCCCGGTAGGATCGTCTCGCCTGGAACGAAGTCAGCCGGCAGAGCGAGCCGTGGTGCCGTTCGACTCCCGCCGACGTAAATCAAAGAGTATTTTCCTGACTGCTTGAACTGCGCTCCGACCTCTGCACGGAGATACGTTGCGACGTAGGACTTTTGCAGAATCGGCAGCGACCGGAGCTGCTGCAAGCCGAGAAAGAATGCGCACAGCAGCCCGAACGCCAGCGCTCCAAGGCTGTAGATCGGCGCGTGTGGCGGCCATACGATTGTCTCTTTCCGTCCCCATTGATTCGCCATCTTTATTGTTCCTTTCTGTTCGCTGTCGCGTACTGCTGCAAGATGTCCAGCGCCACTTTGTGCTTGGTTGTGCGGATGTTCGTCATGTGCGCGGTGAAGTCGTCTGCCGTGATGATCTCGCCGCAGGTGAGAGGGCGGAGCAGGCTGTTGAGCATCATCCGCATCGCCACAATCTCGGTCAGAAGAACGTCAGTTCTGGACCCACGCGCCTCACGCAGCAACACCTCGCGCGCCCATTCGCTGGCCGATTTGCCCTCGGTTTCCGCTGCTTGGGTCAGCTCTTTCTCCTCCGACATTGTGAGCTTGGTTCCAAGACTTTGTGAACGCCGCGATGCGATTCTCCCTCTGCTCAAACGGCGCGCAATACCTAAATCGCTGGCTGACATTTCGATCTCCCCTGCTCCGGTAAACCTGGTTCCTACTTAGGAACCAACGGATCCCAATTAGGAACCGCTGACTGCTAAAGCGCTTTTTTTCAATGGGTTCCCAAGTAGGAACGTTTGGCACTCCACACCACCCTCGGAGGGATGGAGTGTCAACCCTTTCCATGTGCGCAGCACATTAGCTCTTAGCACCACTGAATCACCTGGAATTCAACTGCTGAACCGCCCTGACTGCGTATAAGAGGAAGGTCGTCGGCTCAATGCCGATGGTCTTCCTGAGCGCTACTGACCGTTAGCCGATGCAGCTTTGCGGCCTGGCTTGCTACCGTTCGTCTGGAGCCGCAGAGAAGAGAACTCCGGCACCTTGGGGTTCTTTTCGAGGTATGCCTGGAACTCTTTGTCCTTGCTGAAGACGTGTTCCAGCGACGCATTGATAACCTCATCTGCTGGCACTTTCAGAAATGCTGCATACTGTTCCACCAGAATTGCGGTTGACTCTTCAAGTGAGCAGAGGGTGTCAATCTTCTTTGAGAGCTTGATGTCGAGTAGGGGCATTTGGGGTCTCCTGGGGTTACGCTGCGTGGGGAATGGGTGCCGGATAGAGCTGTTCGGTCTGAAAGGTTTCGGTGGAATGGTTGTAGCCGGTCACCGTAATCAGCTCTCGCACCTGACGCTTTCCGGTGTGGTCGCGTTCGCAATACAGAACGAAGTCGATAGCCTCGGCGGTCTCGGAACGCATGAATCCGTGGTTGAGATTGGGCCTGGCACTGAGGGCAAGGTTGGACAAACGGTTGAGGGCATCCCATGCCGATTTCGCATGAATCGTGCTCAATGTTCCGCTGTGTCCGGTGTTCATTGCTTGAAGCAAGTCGTATCCTGACTCATTCCGAATCTCGCCGAAGATGATCCGGTCGGGGCGATGGCGGAGCGCGGCGGCAAGTAATTCGCTCGGCGTAATTGCAGCCTGGCCGGGGATGGCTTCGACCGCTTCCCACCGAACGGCGTTCGGATGCGACACCTTCAGTTCGGCGGGTTGCTCGATGATGACCAGCCGTTCGTGAGCAGGAATATGGTCAAGCAGGGCCTTCATCAAGGTCGTCTTCCCCGACCCGGTTCCGCCGCTGATGATGCCATTCTTCCGCTCGCCCATGAAGCGAACGATGGTGTCTCGAACCTCTTGGGGAATGCTCCCAGACTCGATCAGCTCGTCGCTCGTGAACCACCGATTGAACTTTCGGATGGTAAGCGTTGGGCCATTCATGGACGACGGCGCACCCACAACCGCCACACGCGAACCGTCCGGCAAGCGGGTATTGAGGATAGGGTTCTGCGTCGTTAAGTCCTGGCCGAGGATACGAGCGACACGCTGGATCGCTCCTTCGAGCATCTCGCCGCTGAAAGATTTCGAGAGCGGGATCGGCTCCAGCTTTCCGTTCTTGTCGGCATAAACGCCCGTGGTTCCGTTGATCATCAGGTCCGAGATAGACGGGTCCCGAAGCAGCGATCGTATCTCCTCGGGGAAGAATGGAAGGATCAGCTCGAAGCTCAACGGGCGACTCCTGTTCCTGTCTTGAGGGCGGTCGGGAGTACCGGTGTTGTGAGCGTCCCCATCGGCCTCTGGGCAGCTCCGGGCTGCACGACGTCAACGGAGATCCGGTTCTCGTGGAACTCCGTGATGGTCATGCCGAGGGGGTTGATGGTCTCGAACTGCGGGAAGACCCGCGATTGTTCACTCACCTGTGCAGGGTTGAGATAGTAGGTCACTGAGAGCATCCAGTGCTCGGTTCGGGGCTCACGGGAGTTCTGTGCTGAGTACAGCCGGTCGATGTTTACCAGCGCCGTTCCCCGTGACATTCTGGCCCCGGCCACCGTCTCGTCGGACATGGATGTGATGGTTACGTTGCGAACCTCGACCTCGCTTTGCTCCACCTGACCGGCAAGAACCTGCGAAACAATGTGGTTCCCGTTGTCCTCCGTCATCAGCCGGGAAGAGAGCGCCTGCGACAGAAAGTAGTAGTTGAGGGGGTACTTCTTGGCGATGGTGTCTCGGTTGATGGTGTACCGGTAGTTGGCCCAATCCGTCAGATACGTTCTCACTTCGCCCTCTCGCGGGCTGTAATTCAGGTCCGTGTATGCGATGGCCTGCGCCCTCCCCATCTCGTCGATGCGGATGTAGCGATTGGCGATGGGACGGTGCGCCAGAGAGAAGATGAGACCGAATGAGCCGAGTAAAAGGAGCGTCTCGGCCCCGATAATGAACCGGCTCATCTTCCGTTCGGCGTAGTGCGAGGCGTAGACTTCGTTGCCGATCTCGTCAGCGAGCATGGCTTGTTTGGGAGTGAGGGCTGCGGTGGATGCGGTTTGCGTCACCATGTTGTGTAGGTCCTTTCGCAGCTAGGCTGAAAATGAAGACGGCATAGAAGAGGCCGGCGATGACAGAGATTGCGGCCAGAGCCAGGATGTAGCGACGAATCGGGCGGTACGGAATAGCCCAATAGAGGAAGCGAAGCCAGAACATTTGTCACCCCGCCAGAGCTGCAAGTTTGGCTATTGTCTCCTCGGCCCTACTCGCGAGTCCCGCACCGCCGCCGAAAATTGTCTGAGTGATTGCTGGGACGAAGAGCATGTTTAGGTCGAAAGCGATCAGGACCGCACAAACCGGAATGAGATTTGTGAGCCACATTTCTATCGAGTAGTTGTTGTTGAAGGTCTGCTGGATAAAGCCATTTAGGAAGCCTGACCAAACGAAGATGAACGCTGTGGCGACGGCCCGGATCATGGCAAAGCTGAGAAGAACATCCACAAAATGAAGGAACTTACCCCGAAACGTTTTGGTCATGTAGAGGGGAATGAAAATCGGTCCAAACAAGGCAGCGACACCATAAAAGATGAAGCCGCTTACGTTGATGAGGAACAGAATCGCTGAAGTGATGGCGAGCTGTATCTGAACAATGAAGTAGCAGAAGATCTTCGTAGGAGCCGTGAGCACCGGAATGGTTGTGTTCTGTCCCGCATTCGCTAGCAAATCCTGAAGCGTGGAAAGGGAGTTCTGATCGAGTGCCTGGACAATCGCCTGGGCGAAGTAGGAGAAGAGGTGATTGAATCCGAAGCCTGCGCCGGGAAAGGGATTGATCCAATAGCTCTCTAAAAGCAGACAGAAAATGAGGCGTAGCAGAAACTGAACGAGATCGCCGACGTGCATGGGTTGACGATGAAGAGTCAACGCCATCGTAGACGTATTCAGCGAAACGACCATGCCGATCAGGACCATGAGCGACACGAAACTCAGCTCCACGAGGCCTAGCTGAGTGAGGGCGCCGCCGTTCTGCGTCGTCAGATTGCTCAGGTTAATCGAGAACTGATAAAGCCAATCTATGCTCGGGTTAGGTCCGGGAAGGGCGAATGCCAGCGCCACGGTTGATGCTGTGAGTTCATGAACCATGAGTGCAGTCCCTTTTCCGTGAGGTGTTTCGAGAGAGGTGTTTTTTAGGGGATGTAACCGTTCGTGCTCGATCCGCCACGATTCCAAGCTCGGCTCTTGTGCTTGTTTTCTTCCACCCGGCGTTTCATGTCCTCGTCTTCTTTCTTGATAGCGTCGGCCTCCTTCTGTTGTTGCTGGAGAATTGCTGCCGACCTCGCTGCTGCCGCCGCCGCCGCCTCGTTGACGTGGTTCTGGTGGATCAAGAGACCCCCGATTGCCACGAGAGCCGCGAGAATTGCGAGGAGAATCTTTGTGTTGATTGCTTTGAGCATGTGTCCGTTTTCCTTATGGAAGATAGGTTGTCCAGGTGTTTGACCCGTTCCCATTGAATACCGGATTGGCAGCCTGTTGCTGCTTGACGAAGGCTGCCGTGTTCAGATCGTCCACTGCGGCGTTCCTTTGTTGCATGTTCGAGATGGCCATTTGAGACGCCAGGCAAGCGTGTAGAACGCCCTGCGACTGCATCTCGACCATGTGCTGTGCCTGCGAAGCGTTCAGGAGGTTGAGCTGTTCGACTTCGCTGTTTGTGGCGTCGTTGCCGTCGAGTTGTTGTTGCTGGAGAGCGGCTTCGGCGGCGGCATCGTTGATCCGGGTGGCGCGATAGGCACCCACAGCATTGAGACAATCTGGTGAAACTGAGTCGGACGCCTCGATCATTGCGAGCTGGGAGAGCTGGGCGCTGCCGGGGTTCTGACCTGCAAGATAGGTGGTCGTTGTGCTGTTTATTGGCACCCCGGCGCTCGTCCATGCGGCGCTCGCTGCGGTGGGCGAGTTGGTGTTTAGGGCCGATGTCATCCCGTTCGTTTCCCCGAATTGGTTCTGTACGTTGGCCTGCTTCATGGCCGTTTCCGTCGTCTGCCAGACATTCTTGAACGAGAAATGCTTCAGGTTGTTCTCAATGGTCTGGAGCTGGGTGTACGCGGTTGCGGCCTGTGTGACAAGCTCCCCCCAGCTCGAAGGATCGAAAACGATGCTGGGTATGCCGAATTGCGCGAAGCTGGTGGTGGCAGTCAAGGCGACCATAGCGCCGCCGATGACGAAGTTGCGTTTGGCTTTCTGAGTGACCTTCATGTGGCTCTCCTGGTACCGGACGGCGGTTAGAGGTTGGTGTCTACGCGATGCTCTGCGTAGGAAGGAATGAGGATGTCGCGCCCGATATAGACACGGGCACGGGAGCCTTCCTTGAGCGTGATGACCGGCAAACGGTTTAGAAAATGGTTCAGGATTTGTTCGGCCTCCTGGCTGGTTTGCCCGGAGATCCCGTTGCGAATCTGGGTGGAGGAATCAAGGATTGAGCCGCTGTTACCGATCTGGGCGAGTCCGCCCAAGCCGCCGATCGCGGCGGCGGCTCCGAATGCTGTCAGGTAGCCGTGGTCAACTTTGGTGGCGAGGCCTGTCGTTCCGAGCGGGTCAAGGCCGATGTATTTGTCGAAGTCGAGCGAGAAACCGTCCGGGCACACGGCGCGATGGAAGGTCACAAAAAGCTTGCGCTGCTGACCGCTGCCGACGCTCCCCACGGTTCCAATCAGCCGGGTTCCTTGCGGCATGAGAAGCTGCTGATGGTCGTGGGAATAGTAGTCCGTCGTGAGCATCATGAGGATGGGACCGGCAAAGCCGCCGTCGATGTGGTTGGTAACGACACCCTCTAAAACAGTGCCCTCGAAGACACGATAGAGCTGGCCCTGATACTCATCGAAGTCATACCCGGCCATCGGACTCGCCTTGCTGTTGGACCTTGAAGTCTGATCGGAGATGGTCTGCAAACTCGCTGGACGCTGTGTGCTGGCATCGATGGCTACGTCGGTTCCCTGCTCTGTGTTCTGCTCCGACGCCTGTTCGCCTTCAATGGCGGTCTTGTTCTGCGCCGTCTCTTTCGTGCCTGCCGGGGCGGTGGGATGGGCAAAGTCGATAGCTACGGTATCGCTGTTGAGGGCGTCCTGGTGCTGCTTGGCGCGGGCGAGTTCCCGCTGCTTAGCCTCGGCATTGGCCTGGGAGACGGTGGATGTCTTCTGCGGTGCGTTGGGGCTGTTGCCATAGATCGCCTGCCTCTGGGCCGGGGTCATCGGCGCTGCGGCTGCCGCCTCTGGGCCGGGCACGGCTCCCTCGGCCTGTAGCGCTTCCATCTGGGCGGCAATGAGCGCCTGACGGTCCCGGTTATCCTGGTCTTGCTTCGCCTCGGCGGTCTGCTGCGTCTCGAAGCTCCGCACCTGTGACGGATTCGAGACGGATGGACGGGCCGGAAGTGTGCTCTTAGGAGCATCCTTCTTTTTGCCGGAGAGCAAGCCCGCAAGGTTCGTGATGAAGATAAGCGCCACGACTCCGATCAAAATCAGCACTACCGGTGTCCGCTTCTTGATGGGACCGGTCGCCTGGGGCTGGGCTGGAACGGTTGCGGGGGCGACGTCATTGTTCCGATCGAACTCAGGCATGGCTTATTTCCTTTCCCCTTCGCGGTGAAACTCGACTTTCTGTTTGCCGATGGCGAGATAGCCCATCAGCACTGTCTTTGGAACGGTGTAGAGGCCGTTTGAGAAATCGAAGTTGATGAGCGAACCCTTGCCGTCCTTCAGCTCGTAGAGGGCAGGCGTTTCCTGGAACTGACCACGCAGGTAGGTGAACTTGTCGTCACGCCAAATCTGCTGAAGGCCTAGCGCCTCCGCCTTCTTCTTGTCCCACGCATAATCGAAGTGGAGCTGGCCGGGATACTGGCTGCGGTACTCTTCTGCTGCGGTTTTGGCGGTCTTCTCTTTGGTTGCGGCGACGGCTTCCGCTGCGGCCGCTTCCTGTCTCACCTTGTCCAACTCGGCAGCGGGAACGAAGACCGGCATTTGCGCCAGCTTCTCCTTTCCTGCCGGATCGCCGGGCGTGATGAACACCTTGGAATCGAAGTGGGGATCTCCGTCGCTCGAAATCTCACGGAGCTGCAAGGTGTACTCGTTGCCGTGATCTGAGACGATGTGAACGTCCGTCGTGCTGTTCGCCAGCTTGGGCTTGATGCTGATGAATCGGCTGGCGACGTGTCCACCGTCAAACACCCAATCCACGGTATCTCCGCCAAAAACGGTTGCGACCTTCTCCTCGGCTGGAAGCATGATGAGGGTCGATTGCAGCAGGCCGGCGCGAATGACCGGGGGCGTCTCGGTGTCGAGCACAACCACGGTTCGCGGGGCGTTCGGCTGAAGGTGGTGAACCTCGGTGGGCGTGACGGCATAGCCTGTGGCTGTGGTAGCGGCTACCGCGAACACATAGATGGCAGACGAGAGAAAGTGTGTTTTCACGGCTGTTCCTTTCAAAAATGTCAGAAATGGATAGGCGGAACGGATCATGCGGGTTCCCCCTGGGCGAAGCGTTCGATGCCCTCGTGGAGGCCGTACTTCTCGACCAATTTGGACCGTCGTACCTTATCCTTCGGCTTGGTTGAAAACTTCGCGTAGCTGCGGTTGTCGAGGTTCAACGTGACAACTTTGGTGAGGCCGTCGCGTCGGAAGTACAAAGCCTCACGCTGCTTCAAACTCTCGAAAAGGTTCAACTGCTGGTCGGTCATCTTGAACAACTCGCCGTAGTAAGCCCGGTTGAACGTGGCATCCGGCAGAAACAGAAACGAGGAGCAGGAGTTGACGATGCTTTCGGCGTTCTGGCCTAGATCGTTGGCCGACTGTGCAATGAGGGTCACTCCGCCAAGATGTTTGCTGACGGTCTTGACCGAATCAAGTGCGCCCTCAAGCAGCTCTTTGTTCTTCATGGAAGAGAAGAGCTCCTCAATGACGATGTGTTTCGGTACACCCAGATTGGCCGGGTCGTAGAGCACGGCGTCGATCCGGCGCAGCAGCCAAACCATCAGCGGTTCCGTTAGGTCCTCGTATTGCTTTTTGATCCCCTGGAAGTCGAAGCACTGTAGGCGGGAGAGCGAGAGCGAATCTTCGACGTTATCGAAGATCGCGCTATAGACGCCTTTGCCGACCCACTTCGAAAGATAGCGGTCGAGATGCCTGGGAAGAAAGAGATTGCAGAGCCGTCGATTCTCAGGCTCCAGCAGGTACATCCCCTGCACGGCTTGAAAGATCACGTCGTCGTCTTCGGGCTCCAGCTCCGCTCCGCCATTGGTCAGTAAGAGCTTGGCGAAGGAATATAGGAATTTCAGGTTGCTGTCAGTCGGCTCCAGCGCGAAGGGGTTCACGCGCGGTCCGTCTTTCCCTACCTTGTCCACCTTGCCGCCGTACAGTTCGACCACGCTCTCGTAGCTGCCGCCGATATCGAAGATGTAGGTAAACCCGCCGTACTTCTGCTCGTGCGCGATCGCCAGATTTTCGTGAACGGATTTGCCGGAGCGGGTTGGCCCAATGATGAGCTGAACGCGAACGCCGTTGACATACGGGTCTTGGAAGAATGGCGTCCCAGTCCTCGTCTCGAAGACGTTCAGGTACTCGGCATCGAGGTCTTCCGAGTGAGGATGTCCAAGGTGCGGAGCGAAAACGCTGGAGAGTCGCGCATGATGATCCTCCGAGAGCCAAAGGGGAAAGACATTGAACTTCGGATTGCCGGGGAACATGGCGTAGAACGCAGAGAGATTGCCTAGCGTCTCCTCCATCGCCTGTGCTCGGGCATCCACGAACGCGCGGTGCGCGGCGGGGATGGTGTGGCGGAGTTGCTCGGCGTCCTTCGCCGCCAACAGAACCTTCAGCGAGTATTCGCCATGCCCCTTTTTGTCGAGGGCTCGAATCACATCGCTCAGGTCATCGACGGTGCTGTTGGCTGCTTTGGCGCTTGCGGACCTGTCGAGAGAAGCGACATCCCGCCCGCTCATCAGGCGGTTCGCGATGCCGACTTTGAAAAACGAGGTGAACTTCTCCTGATTGTCGATCTCCTTTCGCGCTGCCGCTGCCGACTTCGGCCTCCATGTGGAGCAAAGAACGGTGTCACAGTCGAGCGAGAGCAGGCCGGAAAAGAGGCATGGCCTCGACGCTTCGGGCGTCGTCATCAGAGAGAACATCTGAACGTGCCGCTTCCCTACCCGCAGATGATCGTGGTGCCAGGAAACGGGACTCTTCACGATCTGCCGGTCCACGCCGCTGTCGCTGCGGAGCTGGTCGTCTCCGGCCCATTCCTCGAGATTGAAGAGATAGGAAAAGAACTGGAACGCCTCGGCCTTGCCGAGCAGCTTCAAGCCGAGCGAATCGGCGAGGTTGGAGCTGAGGATGGTCGCCGTCTTCTGGAGATCGGCCAGCAATCTTGAAGTGTCACCGGCCTGTTCCCTGGGCTTGCGCTCGAACTTGTTGGCCTTCGACGGCTCGATGGTGAGGCACCAATGAAGGTCGATGCGGCGAAAGCCCGCCGTCTCGTTTAGAAAAGAAAGCCGGTCATGGACGAAACCCTCGGTGGCCGGGTCAACGTAGCTCTTTTGGCGGGGCACGTTGAAGCCCGAGATGACCCGTGTGTACTGGTACAGGCACGATCCCTCGGGAAGGCCGCGCAGTGCGCCCTCGATCCCGCGCACCCGTGACTCCAACTCCTGGTCGGTCAATCCCTCTTCATCTATGCCGGCAAGCGAAAAGAGGCAGCCATAGCCGCCTGCTTTCATGGCGAAGATATTGGGTCCAACGAACCGTGCGATGGGCACGATACTCGAAGCGGCTCCGGCCTGCGCGAACCACGGCGTCAGCCGGTGGTCAGTTTTTCCTGGGGTCATAGTAGGGCTTCTGGCTCAGAGATAGGCCGTAAATGTGGAACATCTTGGGGTGTTTACGAACGACAAGCCAAGCTCCACCGGCGAGCATCGGGAAGCTGAGGAGCGCCAGCATACGAAAGCCCACGAGGAAAACCGTTGCCGTGACGAACACAATCACGATCCATGTATGCAGCTCCAGGCCCAGCTTGGCGCGTGGTCTGTTGAGGGCCTGATTGATAGGCAACGGTTCTCCTCGCTTGGTCATGGGCATGGGTTAGGGGAGGGTCTGCCCGGTGAGTGAACCAATCCAGCCTGCGCCCCAGCCAAGGACGCCAGCGCCGAACAGAGCGCCGAAGAGACCGGGAATCGCATCCTGAAAGCGACCGGACATCATGCGTATACCGGCGAAGATCAGGCCGCCGAAACAGATAATTGCTCCGGCGAACAGGGCAAAGGTCTTGAACGAGGTCATCACACCGTTTGCGCCAGAAAAGTCGATGGTCCCCTGTGCGTGGGCAGCGGTTGCAATGGTGAGATAGAGCAAGGTTGGAGCGATAGTCCGCCCGAAGGAGGCCATCTTTTGCTTGGTGAATCGTTGTGCCCAGCAGTGGGCCATACGTGAATTGAGCTGTGATTTCACAGGAATCTCCAATTTGCAGAATTAGCGGTTGATGCCAGAGTTCAAAGCTGCTGGCTGATGGCTTGGGGGACACGCGCGTTATGCGCGCACCTCAATCGACTTCAGGCTTTCTGGCCGCCTGGCCGTCTGCGTCTGGCCTTTTCTCCTTTCCTGCTGCCAAGCTGGTAACAATTTCTGGCGCGCCGCTCGATAAGACATACACATTTTTGTACACTCACATTTTTGTGTGTGCCCCTTTATACAACGGGCCGATCTTGGATGTCTACACACTTTTGTGAACTCACTATTTTGTGAAGGGTTCCCAGTCAAGCAGACACAGAATTGTGTGTGCCCCTGGACGTTGCTAAGATTCGGGCTAGAACCTTATGCCGAGAGGTCCAGTGGGCTCTTACTAATCTCCGAGAGGAGCCTTATCAGGCTCATGCTGCGATACAACTACGAACAGTTTTTGGCGGCTCTCGGGGAGCGGGTAAAGCAGATACGGAAA
>JAABUU010004541.1_pt1 | contig 16282 bp, 16 predicted proteins | sample 5559301 | NCBI WGS metagenome assembly JAABUU01 (sample SAMN10711884, study PRJNA513360) | rock metagenome | isolation source: Antarctica rocks | place: Antarctica: Victoria Land, Richard Nunatak white | reverse complement strand
CTTATTGACGATCTGTCCCGTGCCGTTACCTGTGGTCATTGCCTATCCCTCTCCTCTCCTCACACTACACGCTACTGTTGTAGCATGTTGGACGCGGCGCCGGGCGCGCCCCACGATGGTGAGACGCAGCCGGCCGCGCCCGCGGCGCGGCTATAGACGCGCCCATCCGTGCGCTCACGGCGCTAGACGCGCGCCGCACGGGCGCCTGCACGGGCCGCGCGCCCGTGCAGAACGCTCAGCCCGCCGTCCATGTCCCGTGCAACGCCGTGCGTCCGCGCCGCGCTCCCCGGCCCCCCTCCACAGGAGAACGCGCGTTCTACTATCAAGACCATTGTCGCAGGGAATAGGGGTTTGTCAAGGAACACGCGCGCCGTCCACCCCGCGCGTCCTCGCCCGCCCCGGCCGCGCGGCGACACGGCCATGACCCGGAGGCGGCGCCCATCCCTCTTGTCTTCACGGTAGCCACGAACTATACTAGCACGTAATAGCGGCGTTAATAGTTGTTAGATCTCAAGAGGACCTTGATGGCAATCACAGCGGAAGAGCTTGGGAGAGAGGGGCGCATATCTCGCCCGACAACCTGGAGCGATTGCTCCTGAAGACGCTGGCCGAGATGGCGCCGGACGCTCTGTCATCCGATCCGCGCACGGAGTTGACGGCGAGCGAAAGCGCCGCCTTAGAAGGTGGGGGTTTCTCATTCGCCCCTATTGAGAACAACGGAACCAGTGACCCTGTAGCCCGCGTCGCCGCCACCTATACGGCGTTGCTGGCGACAAGTCTCTCCGTGGCCGAGTCCGCGGCTCTGCTCGGCGTGCAAAGCAGCCGTGTCCGGCAGCGGCTCGCCGCGCGCACCCTCTACGGCATCAAAGAACCGGGCGGTTGGCGCGTGCCGCGCTTCCAGTTCGACGGCCCCAACCTGTTGCCCGGCATCGCGCGCGTCCTGCCACGGCTTATCCCAGGCATCCATCCCGTCGCCGTCTACAACTGGTTCACAACTCCCGACCCCGATCTAGTCGTTGACGATGATGAAGATATCCAGGTCAGCCCGCGCGAGTGGCTGCGGAGTGGACGCCCTGTCCAGCCAGTGGCGGACCTGGCCTCGGCGCTCGGCGCCGGGCTATAGGCTCGTGCCCAAGTTCCCCGAGCCGCCACACGCATCTACCCTCGCCGAGATCGCGCCGGATTTACATATCCTGCGCGCTGGAACACGTCTGTAGCGCCTGTACAACCGTGGCGGTCCCTATCAAGGGACGTGGAACAAATTCCGCGATTACGGACCGCTGGCGACGGCTCGTTTCGATCACCACATGCCTCCGCCACATGTACAGGACCGCAAGATCCTGTACGCGGCGACGCTTGGCCCCACCTGCATCGCCGAGGTTTTTCAAGCGGGCCGTGCGATCGACCGCGTCGCGGGCAATCCCTGGCTGGCCGGCTTCACTATAGAGCGCGACATCGCGCTGCTCGACCTGACCGGCGTGTGGCCGACGCGCGCGGGGGCCTCAATGGCGCTGAACAGCGGCCCGCGTCCCCGCGCCCGGCGTTGGTCGGCGGCTATATATGACACGTACCCACACATCGGCAGCTTGTGGTACCCATCGTCGATGTACGGCGGCAAGCCCGCGGTAGCCCTGTACGAGCGGATCGAAGACGCCTTGACGGCAGATATGTCTCGATCAGATTACCAAGCATGAACGCCCGCGCGGCGTCTACCTGGCCGATTGCCACGGCGTCGAGCATTCGCTGTAGACAGACCGCGCGCAACGCGATCTGCGCGTCACGGTCGCGCGGCAGGCGCATCACCCACGCCAGCCCCGCCCCCAATATGATCTCCGCCCGCGCGTATTCCTCCACATTCGTGGTATAAGACAAGCGTGATGGGAACTTTTCTCACGGGGAAGGTAGCAATGCGCGAAAGGCGTCAAAAACGGGACTGCTCAAGGTAAATGGGAGCGCATGCGCCTCAGCGGCCTCAGCCAGCCGTAGCTCTGGCCGAGGCAAGGATGCGAGATAGGCGTGTACCCTTGCTTTGGAGAGTTGGCGTGGTAAAGGAAGTCCGTTGTTTTCAAGACAATCAAAGTATGCGCTGATACAGGTTGTAGCAGGCTGCGTCTCAAGGGCTCGCCAGATGAGTTCCTCCAAATCCCCTTGGCTCTGGCCGTCGGGTAGAACACACGCCACAACAGATCGGGTAGCGTCTTGCGTGAGTTGCTACGATTGTGATGGCACAGGTAGTCTAGCTTTATCAAGCGCATTGCATATGCGTTGAAACGCGCTTCCCGCCCTCTCGTCAGCATCCTGCATTACCCCCAGCCATGTGACGTTCGTGAAGCCGGGAGTGAGGGTGATAACGGGCAAAACGTTGGAAAGATTATCCTTGCCGCCTATCGACAGGACCTGCACCGACGCGTACGCAGTATCTCGAAAAAGCACGCGCCAAAAGCGCTGTTCTTCAGAGCCTTCGACAAGGAGCAATGAGGATGATTCAAGCCTGATTGTCGGCGTCGGCATCACCGAACCTCTAAGTTCATATCGAGGGCAATCGCCGCGTTTTGGTGGTCGTAGGCTATCGCATCGATATCCTCCCTATCCCGGTCTCGCTCAAGACGATAGAGTCGAAACTGATAGGCGTCATCGTTCTCAAAAGCGCCGACCGCGGCTTGGACACACTCGAGGCTATGGGTGCTGGCAAAGACTTGTACGTCGGCGCTACGGCTTGCCGTGTGGATGGCTTTCCACGCAAGCTCAAAGTTGTCGTAGTAGAGGCCCGCTTCAATCTCGTCTACCAGGACGATACCCCCGCCCGATGTCAACACTGCCAGGAGTATCTCCGTCAAACGAATAAAGCCGCTCCCGAAGAGACGCAACGGAATAGGCGGCCCTGTACCCAGGCGCCCCCGGATAACGGGTTGCTGCTCCGCGAACGTGAAGCCTAAAGAGAGCGAGTCCAGACCCGGCTGGAGCACACGCAGGCTCTCAATTAAAATATCGAGTTGCCCACTGTCTTGCACCCGTGTAAAGCGGTCCGCAAGTTCCGCTGTATTCGACTCTTGCCATGTAGACAGAACCGCGGAAGGTGGACGTACCACGTTCGGGTTTACCTGTATCTGGTTACCGCCAGGGCCTACGCTCCAGCTTGCCACGGCCTCATTAGGAACGTTCCCCGTCGTCCTGTACTCGAATCGCAGTGTCTCCGCCATCGTCACGTTGACGTCCGTCGTTTGAGCGCTGCCGTTCGCGACGCCATTACTCGGCGCCGTCGTGATCGGGGCTATCGACCCTCTCACCAGGGTAATCCGTAGATCGGAGCGCGCGCCGTCTTCATCGATCGTCGTAATAACGATGGGCTCTGTCGTCACCATATTATGAAAGAGGACATGCCATAGTAGATCGGGCGTCCGGGGTGTGGGCTGAAAGCCACGAAAGGTGGCGAGATTAGTCGTCAGGAAAGGATTTCCCGGACCTTGGAGCAGCCATAGCAATTCCAGCATGCTTGTCTTGCCTACGTTATTCGGCCCTACAAACAGATTGACGCGACGCAGATCATCCACGATCATAGTTCGCAGCCCACGGAAGTTGTGGATCTCGAAGCGCTTATACATAGGGCCTGTCTCCCTCCCACTAACCTGACACACGAAACTAGCGCACGGTCAAGCCAGTGATCCTAACACTCACCAACCGCTTGTTGACAAACGACTCCTCAACCAGTATGTTACAGGTGTTCCGCTGGCCGGTGAAAGAGCCCCTGGGCTCTGCCACGTACCCCGTGGCTAGCCGGCCGCTCCCGTTTCTATTGTAGGTCGAGCGCCAACTGCCGCTCCACTGCGTCCCCTGACACAACCCGCTCATCACGCGGCGCCGCCTCGCGCCCGGTCCCTCGCGCCGCCTTGCCCGCCGTGGCCGCGCGCTCGCGCTCCGCTCTGATGCACGCCAGCAGCGCGCTGGCCGGCTCGTCGGTCGGGTTTTGCGGCGTTCGCCGTATGGTTCACCATCTCACGATCACGAGATGTCAGGGGCGTTCCGTCGCTTTGGGGTGTCCTGGAAACACATCTTCGATGATGACGATGTGGCGGGCGTCGTCTACTCTATACCATACGCGGGCGCCTCCGCCTACCTCGTACTGTCTTAGTTGACGTCCACCCAGTCGTCGGCTACCACGCAGCAGCTTGCCGCGATCCGGGTTAGACAGACGATCGTAAGGCGTTTGCGCGAGGTGATCGTAGCAGCGTCGGGCGTTGCCTGAGTAGCTGGAGCATAGCGCATCCCATTGCGAGACAACGGAGCGGTTTTTTGCATGCACAGGATAGCTGAACGTAGCATCCGGCGGAATGCGCGGTCCCGCTGGCCTGATAACGTATGGAGGTAGACGCGACGATGGTTCCGCAGGCTCGTTTTCTCCGCCCATAGGTCGATTACGGACGTTCTAACGGCACTTCGTCGGAAGGATTGCCCGCGGCCATCAAGCGGGCCGTCAACGCGGGGTCGCTCAAGACGTCAGCGGTGGCGCGCCATGCGTCACGGGCTTCATAATAGGGAGCCCAATCGTTTGTCATCATGGCAGACACCAGAGTAGCGGCTAGTTCCCGCGCCATCTCCTCCCGCTCGTCCTCATCAAGGGACGCTGCCCACGAAAGGTCCTCCGCGCGCAGCTCATTAGAGATATCGCTTCCGTTCGACGGCGAGGTCCGTAGCAAATCCTCTGCGGCCTGAGCGAAGATGGCGCGGTCGAGCAGACCCGTGAGCGCCTCTTTCGTCCCCGCATTGTCGATTGCCGTATCCACATCAGGCGGCGCCTCTCCAAACTTGCGCTGTATGACGTGCCGTATGTCCCTGCGCATCGTCTGTAGTTCGTTGCGCAGCATGAGATCGTCCGCCCACGTTAGCTGTGTCGCTCCCATCGTCATATCCCCCTCCTGCTCCCATTGTACTCGCGATTCCTCCCGCTCTCGCGCGCTCAACGGCAGATACGTCTCGATCAGGTTGCCCAACATGAACGCTCGCGCGGCGTCTACCTGGCCGATGCCCACGGCGTCGAGCACCCGCTGTAAACAGACCGCGCACAACGCGATCCGCGCATCGCGGTCGCGCGGCAAGCGCATACGGCCGGTATAATGCCATTACCGACCAGAAGGCGTTTTACAGCAAGACTACCCGACGACCAGTTACTGAGTGTGATGCACTTCCACGCCAAGCTCATGGCAGAGGCAACAGCGAAAATGAGCCTTTTTCTTAATGGCTAGTTTGAGTGCGAGCGAAAACGGCATACCTTACACCCATCTACACAGCCTACTATGATATTGCCGACAAAGTATTAAGATGGTCTGCTCGGTGTAGGCCAGGTACGAGAGACCATCGTCGCGCAGCACATGCGCGTAGCTCCAGGCCTTATTGACGATCTGCCCCGTGCCGTTGCCATTGCCAGTGTTCATTCATTGCCCCTCCGCTCTCCTGGCGCCACTGTTGTATCACGTTGGGCAATGAATGTCGCCCCGCTCCGTTACTATGCGTTAAGCTACAGTATAGGGTGCAAGGAGATTCTAGAGATGCTGCAACGCCTGACGCTAAAAAACTTCAAGCTATTTGACGAAACCGGAGTTACGATCGAGCCCGGCAAGGTGACTGTGCTCGTTGGTGTCAATGGCGCGGGGAAAAGTAGCGTACTACAGGCCCTCCTTCTCCTCAAACAGTCCAGTGGTCAGCCAGCAGTCAATTGGAATGGCTTGTTATTCAACGGCCCGCTCATCAATGTTGGCTCGTTCAAGGATATCGTCCACGGTCAAGACGTGGGGCGGATTGTCGAGATCGATTTTTCAACCCGCTACCAGGACTTCGACATCTCGACAACCACTGCGCCGCACTTGCCTTCCTCTGGCACATTCCAGTACCACCTTGCGTTGAAACCGGTCTTCTATGAGCAAACGGTCGCCATCGGCGGTGATCAAGGAGACAAACTACGTGCGTCGTACAATCCCATCGACTCTTCGATAACGCCTAATCAAGTTACCTCGGCCGACACTATTACTATCACCCTGGGCGCCTCGCTACGAATAGGGCGTCCTATCGAGGTAAAGGGATACAGTTCTTCCCAGGAGCAAAACATCCTGGCGCAGACGACTGTAGACAAGACTAATAAGCTTTTAGACACGGGTATCAAGCTACTGGATTGCTTCTATCTTGTGCCGGCTATGCGCGGCTTCGATAGCCAAGCCTATGAACTGCAGGCAGCCAACCATCACATGGATCTTTCAGCTGCCGGCGGCCCTGAACAGCAGGCCGCGCTTGTCGCCAATACCATTGCGGCAAATCCTGACCTCGTGGACGACGTCACCCAACGGCTGCAGGCTATCCTGCACGGGGCAGGCCGCCTGAGATATCGCACCGAACAAGGCCGCTTGGTGAATGAGATGAAGAGCGGCCAAGCAAGCGTCAATCTCGTCAACGAGGCTTTTGGGCTGAACCAACTCGTCGCGCCCTTGTTGTGGCTGGGCAAAGTGCCACGAGGGGCAACCATTGGTATAGAGGAGCCGGAAATACATCTGCATCCACGGGCGCAAGCCGCGCTCTGTGATGTCTTCGTCGAGGTCGCGACGCATGAAGGCAAGCAACTCATACTGACGACGCACAGCGAGCACATCCTGATGGGACTACTGACCGCCGTGGCGGATGGCCGACTTAAACCGGACGATTTGGCCGTCTACGAGTTCCAGCGCGAAGGAAATACCGCTCGCGCCGAGCGGCTGGAGGTGAACGAGTACGGCCAGATCGCGGGCGGGCTCAAAGGGTTCCTGGAAACCGATCTTGACGAGATTGGAGAACTCATCGAGGCGCGGTTCCGGTAGCTGCAGGTATGACGAGATACTTCGTCCTGGACGAGAACATCATCATACTCGCGCAGAAGGGCGAAAACGCCCAAGGGGAAAGAGATACTGCTTGCCTTCAACTAGTCCAAGCAATCGCCGCGAACGATCATGCGCTTGTTATGGGCAGATCGTTCTGGGGCAAGTACAGCAGTCAGACAAAAACCCTTGAGCGACAGCGTATCTTGCTAATACCCCGCGTTATGACAATCCTTCAATCCGTGCTGCTCGACTTGAACAGGGACAACAAGTTTATAGCGGACGACGAACTTCAGGAAATCGAAGGTTTGGAGCAATTGGCACAATCAGGCGTCGACATCGGGGACCGCGATTTCGTGAGGGCAGCAGCCTCCGTACCGGGTTCCATACTCGTCACGGCGGACGCGCCGCTCATGATACGCATACGGGAGCAAGGCTTTGACCAGCAATACAACTTCAGTGTGCTATCACCGCAAGACGCCCTGCCGCTGGCCGGCATGAACGCTTAGCCAGCCTTAGCTCACGCTATATCACGCGGAAAGGTAGCCCACATCTCGCGACGCGCCTGGCGGATATCCTCTTCGGTTACATCAACGGCAAGGTCAGCCCATAGACCTCGCACGCTCTGACGTGGGTGTGCGGGGGACATCATGGCCCGTTGCCGCAGGAACTCCGCGAAATCAAACAACTCTTGTTGTTTGTCCGACGGCAACGCCCGCAACCGCTCCACGACCTCTTGCTCGATATACTCCGTGTTCGTCATCTGTTATGTACTCCCACGTTCGCTATGACGAAGTCCGCAGTAGATCATCCTTTGTCCTGGCCGCGAGGGCACGATCAAACAAAGCTATCAGAGCTTCTGCCGTCTTTGCATCGTCAAGCGCGGCCTCGACCTCCGTCGGTACCTCGGCAAACTTGAACCGTATGGCATGTCTGATATCCTCGCGCTTGGTCTGTAGTTCGTTGCGCAGCATGATCTCTTCCGCCCATGTCAGTTGTGTCGCTCCCATCGTCATATTCCCCTCCTGCTGCCATTGTACCCACTCCTCTCATCTCTTAACCTCGCCCCCTCCACCTTGTCAAACCACGCCTCAGCCAGTATGCTGCGGGTGTTCCGCTGGCCGGTGAAAGAGCTCCTGGGCTCTGCCACCTATCGCGTGGCTAGCGCCTCCTCCATTTCTATTGCAGGTCAAGCGCCAGCTGTCGCTCCCCTGCGTCCCCCGCCACGACCCGCTCGTCACGCGGCGCCGCCTCGCGCCCGGCCCCACGCGCCGCTTTGCCCGTCGTGGCCGCATGGCCGCGCTCCGCCGTGATGCGCTCCAGCAGCGCAGCAACCGGCTCGTCGGTCGGGTCTTGCGGCACGAGTTGGCCCGCGAAAGCGCGCTTGAGGATGCTCTGCCGCAGCCGCGTCGCCCGCTTCAGCCCCGCCGCGACCCGCGCCTCCGCGTCGTCGGCCACCGACAGCAATCGCTCGACCTCGGCCACGATCTGCTCTTGCTCGGCAAGGGGCGGCAAAGGGAATGCGAAAGCCTGCAGTTTTGTGCCATTCACATTCGCTTGGCCAACCTGTTGGCTCACTACCGAAGCGATCCAAGCTCGCCCATGAAAAGAATTTAGATTGATGGAAAGCAGTTTGGGTAGACAGCCATCACCCAACCGCACTGCAATAAGGTACGACGCATACGAACATGGCTCCGGATAGCCTTCATACACAGCCGACTTCCCAACAAGTTCGGGGCTGTTCGTCCGATTAAAAAGTAAGTCTCCTAGCTCAAGTAGTAGCTCGGGAAACTCTGCATGATTTGACGGTAGATACTTTAGGTCAGCTAGGTCCAGTGATCCCTGCTGTATGTTGCCCATCCTTAGCACAGGTACACCCAAAACGTCGGCTGACGTTTTTGCCGAGGTTCCATAGCGCACAGACCGACTAGCTTGCTCCACAGTTGCCCAGCGCCAACCCGTGGGCAACTCCGGCAGCTTCGTCGTATCCGACGCGGCGGGCTCCTTGTACTTGCCCTGCCAGCCCTTGGGCGGGGTCTTGCCAAACTTGGCGTAGCGGGCAAGCTCGGCCTGCTCCCAGGCGTCGCGGCGCTCACGCAGGATGCGATCAAGCAGGTCGGCGGCTGGCTCGACATCGGGGTGTTGTGCGCGCCAGTCGGCAGTCAGCGCGCCTTCGACGGCGGCCTTGAGCACAGCGGCGCGGTAGCGCTTGAGGTTGGCGCGCACTCGTTCGAGCGCCGCCACGCCCGCGTCGAGTTCGGTGAATAGCTCCTCGATCTTCCGCACGATGCGCCGCTGCTCGTCAAGCGGGGGAAGCGGGAGATGGTGCGCGAGGACATCTCTTGGCCGGACAGCTGGATACAGAGCGCCTTGCACCAGCCCGGTCATCTCTTCAATGAAAGCCAACGATTGTACGCGATAGTAGACGTAACGCGATTCAATAACGGGCCTCAGGACACAGAACCCGGTTGAGCCAATCGCATCTTCAAGATCCGGAGTGATCAAGGCAACCGCGTTTAGATTGGGACGAGTCATAGATACGACAACATCGTTAGATCGTAGCCGCTGCCGAGCCCGGCTCGGAGCCTCTGCTACAGGTAACCGTTTAGCGTCCTCTATGCGCTTCGTTTGGTTGTTAATGCTACTTATGTCAACGTAAAGGAATTCATCCCCTGTCGTAGGACCACCACCGCTGACCGTATCGTCTACAACGTCACGAAGGGTACAGGTAATCCATCCCTGTGGCAGGTTGGTGCGTTCGCTCACGCGATGAGCCTTTCGTTGAGTTCGGCGAGGATGACGGGCAGCCGCTCTCCGAAGAGGCTGTAGACGCGGCCGAGCCCGCCGCGCTCGCTGAAGGGGATGTAGTCGAAGTCGTCCGATTCGATGCGCAGGCTGGCCGCGATGTGGTCCCGGATGGTGTCGAGCCAGCCCCGCTGTTCGGGCGTGAACGCGACGCCTTGGCCCTCTTGCTCGGCCAGCCACGCCCGGTAGCGCTCCTCGACCGTGGCCGCGAAGGGGGTCAGCGGCGCGGCGGGTGTGATGGCGTGGCGCACCAGGGCGATGAGATCGGTTAGCTGCCGCGCGCCGCCGCGCCGGGCCGGGGCTGTCGCGCGCTGCTCCTCTTGCGCTACGAGGTAGGCGACGCGGTCTTCGGCCACCAGGCGCACGGGGTCTGTGTCCGCTGTGGCGCTTACGACTTGGGGGTCAGGAGCGTTTCGCCCTTGATCGTGTGCCGGCAAGATGCCGGCGGTCCCAGTAGATACGCCACGGTGTGCCGGCAGGATGCCGGCGGTCCCAGGGGGTACGGATACGTCGATGGTTTCGGGGGATACGGCGCTGGGGACGGACGAGACGTCCGCGCTCCCAGTGGGCGAGACGCCCGCGCTCCCAGCCGGCAGGATGCCGGCGCTCCCAGTGGGCGAGACGCCCGCGCTCTCGGGATGTTCGGGGGGCGCGCCTTCTACGACGGTGAAGGCTTGCCACACGTCTTCGGGCGTGGCCGCCAACGGCGGGAGCGCCAGCGCGGCGGCAAGCTCTTTGATGTCTTTGAAGCGCAGGCCCGCACGGTAGGGCCGGCTGTACAGCACGCGCAGGGCTTCGATCTCGTCTTTGTTGTCCGCGATGAAGGCGCGGAAGCCATCCGTGAGCTCGCGCGCCCGCTCCAGCGCGCGGTCGTCCTGCCCGGCGTAGAGCAGCTCGTCGACGGTGAGTTCGTCGATGATTTGCTCGCTGGCGGTCTGCAACTCCACGATGCGCGCCCGCAGCCGCGGATTGCCGAAGGGGCGCAGCGCCGCCCGCGCCGCGCCCTTCGCCGCCGCCTCCACGGCGTCGTCCGGCGGCTCCGCGTCCGACGCCAGCCCCAACGCGATGCGGGCGCGCGCCCGATTAGCCGCGGGGTCGATAGCGTCCACCAGTGCGGCGGCCAGCACCGCGATCGTGGCGCCGCCCGCCGCCTCGGCCAACTCGGCGCGCCCCTCCGGCGTGAGCGCGCGGTCCAGCCGCGCCAGGCGGCCGGCCAGCGTGGAGACGGTGTTGGGGTGCGCGTTACCCATTGCCACGGCCTCCAGCACTTTGGCTAACGGGACGGAGCGCTTGCGGTCGAGCGGCTGCGCGTCGGTGCGGTCGCCCTCGCAGACGCCGACGGCGTCGACGATGACGAAGCGCGTCTTGGCCATGGCGTCGGGCGTGACCGCGCGCAACGTATCCACGTCGACGACGCGCACGCCGCGCCCCTTCATCTGCTCGAAGTAGTTGGCCGAGCGCACGTTGCGCATGAAGAAAACGCACTCCAGCGGCTTGACGTCGGTCCCGGTGGCGATCATGTCGACCGTCACGGCGATGCGCGGGTGGAAGCTGTTGCGGAATTGGGCCAGCAGGTCCTCCGGCTTGACGCCGGTGGTCTTGTAGGTGATTTTCTGCGCGAAGTCGTTGCCTTTGTCGAACACGAGGCGCGCCAGGCGCGTGATGTCCTCGGCGTGCGAGTCGTCCTTGGCGAAGATCAGCGTCTTGGGGACCTCACTGCGGCCGGGAAAGATCTCGGGCAGCCGGTCGCGGAAGGTGCGCAGCACCAGGCGGATCTGGTCTTCGGCCACGACGTCGCGGTCGAGCCTGTTGGCGCTGTAGGTCACGTCATCGTCGAGGGCGACGCGCCGCCGCACGCGCGTACGGCGGTGGCGATAGGGCGCGTAGTAGCCCGGTTCGCGCGTCAGCGTAGCGCCGCGCTCGGTGACGCGCGTGCGGATGCGATAGACGTCGAAGTCGACGTTGACGCCATCGGCGACGGCCCGCGCGTGATTGTACTCCATCACCAGGTTGCCGCCAAAGAAGCCGACCGTGCTCTTGGAGGGCGTGGCGGTCAGCCCCACGATGAAGGCGTCGAAGTACTCCAGGACCTGGCGCCACAGATTGTAGATGGAGCGGTGGCACTCGTCGACGACGATGACGTCGAACGCCTCGATGGGGATGCGCCCGTTGTAGGCGACAGGGACCGGCTCCTTCGTGAGCGAGGCGTCAGCAGGCGCCGCGTCCGACTCGAACTGCGAGCCTTCTTCGTTGCCCTCGTCGTAGGCGTCCTCGCCCTTGAGCATCGAGTAGAGGCGCTGCACGGTGGTGATGCAGACGCGGCTCACGGGGTCGAGCGTATTGGAGCGCAGCAGCTGCACGTTGTACTCGTCGGTGAAGGTGAGCCCGTTGTAGGGGCTGACGTACTGCTGGAACTCGCGGTAGGTCTGCCGGCCCAGGTTGGCGCGGTCGACCAGGAAGAGCACACGCCGCGCCCCGGCATACTTGACGAGTCGGTAGATGGCGCTGACGGCGGTGAAGGTCTTGCCGCTGCCGGTGGCCATCTGTACCAACGCGCGTGGGCGGTTGGCGCGCAGCGATGTCTCCAGGTTCTCGATCGCGGTGATCTGCGCCGGCCACAGGCCCGCCGGGTCGAGCGGGGGCAGCGCGCGCAGGGCGCCGCGCAACTGACGGTCGAGTCCGACCAGGCGCAGCAGTTCCTCAGGGCGATGGAAGGCGAAGACCTCGCGGCTACGCGGCTCCGGCTCAAGTCCGTTGGTGAACTGTGTGACCTTGCCGGTGCTCTCATAGAGGAAGGGCAGCGGCAGGCGATAGGCCGGCACGTCGGGCGAGAGGCCGTGGGCGTACTTGGCCGACTGCGCCTCGACGCCGTGCAGGGTGAAGCCTTCGGGCTTGGCCTCGACGACGCCGATCGCCTGCTCATAGGCATAGAGCAGGTAGTCGGCCTCCTCGCCGCCTTGCAGGGGAAACTCGCGGACGGCCACGCCCGGCGCCGCGTAGATGTCCATCTCCGCGCGGTCCTGCACGACCCAGCCGCAGGCCGTGAGTTGGCGGTCGATCTCCGCGCGCGCCCGCTCCTCGGGAGTCATGCCACGTCCTCGCTCATCATGTCGTCCTATACTATAAGCATTACTATAGTAGCGCAAGAGCGCGCATAGCGCCGGGTGTACCGCCAGAGCCGGGTGTACCCCGCGATTGTGAGAGGCGCCCGCCGTGGGCCTGACCTTAAAAGGTCATGGCAGGGACCGGACCTTAAAAGGTCTCGCGGCGGCCAGCCGCGACCGCCATGGCTGCTAGACGTTTGACGGTAGGGCGCGCGTCTCACGCCCAGACCGACCTTTCAAGGTCCGTCGTCTGCCATGACCTTTCAAGGTCAGGCCACCTCTCACAATCATGGGGTACACCCGCCTGATCCTAACGTTGTAATACTAGCCGGCGTCAAGGGTCAGGTGGAAAATGTAGCCGTTGAGCATGAGTATGCGCGTTCGAGGGCAGCGACACCTTGGGCTCTCCCATCGTCACACGACCGCGGCTTATGTGTGAGCAAAGCGGCGAGAAGAAAGAGCGGGACAGACACACTGTAGGTGAATAGATAGTTGGGGCTGAAGCCGAGCAGGTCGAGGGTTGGAGCCGTCAAGAGCGCCCCAATCGTGAGGCGCACGAGTGGAGCGGATAACCCCTCCAGTTGGGGTCCGAGCACGGCTGGCAATGCCATGCCAAGTAATACGAGATCGGCGGGGTGGACGTAGGGCGTTAGCAACAGCCACGAAACCAACGCTATAGCAATCACGCGTAGTCCGCCGTCGTTGTTCACCGTCACGCCCGTTCGGCGCGCTCGCCAGAGGACGACGGCCATCAAACCGATCCAGCCGATCATGCAGACGTCGTTGAGCACGATACTCCACGGGCGCTTGACGACGCTCAAGTACACGCCCGCCAGCGATGATAATAATGGTTGCCCGTTATCCATTCTGTGCGCGTAGACGAGCAGGGTTTGCACCCAGGCCCACAAGAGATACGAGCCCGTTGTCCACCAGGACAGCAGTCCAAGCACAACGCTGCTCCCGATTAGGCCCGCGATGAACCGGCGCGCGTCGGACCAGCCGAGGATGCCGATGAGAACGACGATAACAGGAAAGAGTAGATGTGGCTTGATCCACGCCACGCTCACGATGATACCGGCCCATCCAGGACGCGAGCGCCGCAACAACACGAGAGAGCCCGCGAGCGCCAGCAGCAAAATCGGCGTTTGTTGGCCGAAATAGTAACATACGATGGGGATTGGAGTTAACGCGAATAACAGTAAGAATGCAACCGACCTTGCCCCTCTCATACTATAGAGGCCAGCGATGATGACGAGACTGCCGACTAACATAGCCGCCATCGCGGCGAGCCACCACGCATAGGCGACCGACTGAGGGATAATGGTGTACGCGGCCATGACCTTTGCGAAGAGCGGCGGATTCGCATAAGAGTTGAAAATCATCGGCAACTGGGGATCGACGACCGTGCCGACGTGGGCTTCGGTCTGTCCAAGTTGGGTCCAATTGTACGGATTGTGCCCCGCCCGTACGGTGAGTCCCGCCGCATAGAAAGCGGAAAAGTCGGAGCCTAACCCGGTTTCATGGGGTAGCGCGCCGAGGTCAAGCGCTACCGTGCACACGAGCAGGGCGCCGGCGAGAATGGTCATGCCGATATAGAACGGCGTCCACGATGCCAGTGGGGAGATTGGGCGGGATCTCATACACTAGCACTCTAGTCGACGGTTCGCAACCTAATCAATGGCCCAAAGGGTGGGTCGTAGCGGCTGCCCGTCACTTAATTACGTTGGTTATGATATAGCGAACCGAACGCTATCGGAGGTGTCAAGAGGACGCCTCAGCTGATAGCCGACGGCTACTACATAGGAGGAGTTACTAATATGCGACAAGAAGCCTCGCTCCTGACACACCTCGAATGTTCCGCGTGCGGCGCGCGCTATGACGCCGACACGCCGCAAAACCTCTGTGCCGTCGACGGCAAGCCGCTGCTGGCGCGCTATGACGTGCGAACACTGGACGGACACGCCTGGCGCGATCGCCTCGCCGCGCGGCCATGGAGCTTGTGGCGCTACACGGAATTGCTGCCCTTGCGGCGGCCCGACGAAGCGGCCTCGCTCGGCGAGACGGTAACACCGCTGACGCCGCTGACGCGTACCGGCCAACGCCTCGGCCTGGCCTCCGTCACGGTCAAAGACGAAGGGCTGTTGCCGACAGGCTCGTTCAAAGCGCGCGGCGCGGCCGTGGCCGTGTCGCGCGCGCGTGAGCTTGGCATCGGTCATGTAGCCTTACCAACGGCGGGCAACGCCGGCGGCGCCTGGGCGGCCTATGCCGCGCGCGCCGGGCTGCGCGCGACGGTCGTGATGCCCGCGGACGCGCCGACGATCAACGTGCGTGAGGCCGTGGTGACCGGCGCCGACGTGCGTCTCGTGCGCGGCCTCATCTCCGACGCCGGCGCCATCGTGGCGCGCTACATCGCCCACAGCCGCGAGAAGGCCGGCGGTGACAACGCAGCGTCCGTCCCCTTCGACGCCGCCACGCTCAAGGAACCCTATCGGATCGAGGGCAAGAAGACGATGGGCTTCGAGTTGGCCGAGCAGGGCGGCTGGGAATTGCCCGACGTCATCCTCTACCCCTGCGGCGGGGGCGTGGGGCTGATCGGCATGTGGAAGGCCTTCGACGAACTCGAAGCCATCGGCGCCATTGGCGCGCGCCGGCCACGGCTGATCGCGGTGCAGGCGGCCGGATGCGCCCCTATCGTGCGCGCCTGGCAAGAAGGCGCCGCGGCCTCGGACTTCTGGCAGGGCGCCGAGACGATCGCCAGCGGTATCCGCGTGCCCAAGGCGCTGGGCGATTTCCTGGTGCTGCGCGCGCTGCGCGAAACGGGCGGCTGCGCCATTGCCATCGACGATGGAGAGATAACCGAGGCGGTCTACGCCGTGGCGCGCGACGACGGTCTGTTCCTCTCGCCCGAGGGCGCGGCGACCGTGGCGGCGCTGTCCCACTTGCTAGAGCAAGGGCTGATCGGCCGCGACGAGCGTATCGTCGCGTTCAACACCGGCGCGGGGCTCAAATATCCTGACGTTGTCGCTCCCGACGCGCCGGTGATGGACCCCGGCGACGATCTATAACGAGGGTATTTCATTCACGTTGAGGCGGCCCTCACCCCCCAACCCCCTCTCCCTGACGCGGGAGAGGGGGAGCCGCCCCTTCACGCACTTGAAACACACCCAATTTATAACGACGTTGGCGGCTCAGGCATGGGACCTGCCCATACAGCGTTCAGCCGCGATCGACAGGTAGAGCGCGGCATACATGCGAAAGGGGTAGTGATATGGACGACCATACGCCAGGGCATGAGTTGGGGATCGTCCGAGGGCTGCACGGCGCGCGCGAGGGCATGAACCCAGGCGACGAAGCGCCGCCCGGCACGCCCGATACAGGCGAGAACATCTGTCCCGACTGCGGCGGCACGAGCCGCCGCGCGGGCGGCGAGTGCCCGACCTGCGGCGGTACGGGCAAGATCATCGAGGCTATCGGCGGCGCCGGGTAGCCGGATGCTTGTGCATCATATGCTCCAATCACCGCGCCAGCATTCGGGGT
>JAABUU010004536.1_pt1 | contig 16291 bp, 15 predicted proteins | sample 5559301 | NCBI WGS metagenome assembly JAABUU01 (sample SAMN10711884, study PRJNA513360) | rock metagenome | isolation source: Antarctica rocks | place: Antarctica: Victoria Land, Richard Nunatak white | reverse complement strand
CCTAGTGAGGAACACATCACTATGTGCGGTTTGCAGCAAGCAGTTAAGGGTAAAAACCCAGCGCCACACAAGGATACTTGATGTCTGCGTTTATCGGTCTCTGCAGGCAGTCAATGTATTTACCACCGAGTCATGCACAGTATATGCAGGGGAACTGCTAGCACACAACTCTGAAGAGTCAAGGACAGGTGAGGTCTCGAGTGGGAGGTGATCATGTCTAGCCCCACTCGTCCTTATTGGCACAGACTTTCAGAGCAGACAGTCGTAAACAAGTGCTTGTGCTACAGTAGTGTAACGTTAGAACAATGAGGCCCAATTGCAAATCCTTGACCAAAATGATTTGGTGGCCACAACATCAACACATCGAGCCTTGTGTTGTATAGCGATACAGGCCATGCCAACGCACAAATCCCAAGAGCAACCAAGCTGCTGCACAAGTCTTGCAGAAGATCTTGTCGCTGACAGCTGTGTCATTTGTTCAATAGGTCTGAGACAGCTGTGGCTGAGAGATTGTTGCTGGATTCTTGCCTGCTAACACTGCCTGTGCTATAGCTTGACACAACTTTCATGGCACCCTCTTGACTCAGGGCTGAACACCATAGACACAGACTGGATCCTGAGCCCCATTATTGGCCAGATCTGCTGCAGGTATTTGAGCAGAAGTAACAATACTGAATGCTCTAGCTGTGCTACAGTCAAACAGCGTCTTGGGCAAGCAAACATCAGCTCTACCTGGACATCATGGCTGACAGCCTTTCTGAAGGGAAAAGTGCCTACTTCACCCCTGAGGATCCAGCACTGACTTGGTCACAATTTGTGTCGCCTGCAGGGTTGTGTACACATCAGCCACGAGGTTTGTACACTCAAAACGTCATAGTTCTCATGCTTTGTCCTGACCTCAGCATATCGGTCCATGCATCTTGCCAAACACTGCTGCTCACTGCTGCTCAGCGATGTTGATGGCTTTGTGATGCACTTTTCAAAGCAGCTGTCCCGCACTGTCTACACATCAGCAGAGATCTGTCAGTGATTACTCAAAGAATGCCCAAGTGTATACACATGTCGCAGAAGCAAATGCTGATTGAGATGTGACGTCAGGAATTGCCAGATAACACACTTGGCTGAACAACACAGCAGTAAAGTTCCACTCGCATGCAAAGATCCGAGCTAGACAGGGACGAAGCAGCAGTGGTGTATCAATTGAGACGGTTATGAACATGCAGAAGCAGGTCCAGTGTGAAACTGTTCAGGCAGCAGGTGCAGTGTGAAACTGTCTACTTTTGACTTACAGTGAGGTATTCTTGAACCATGGCCGCTTGCACACGTTCCCGAAGCTGCGTTGTAACAGCATGTCATGTCAGGCTTGACAGTGCTGGAAACTGTAAGCTGCAACGTCATCCGCCACCAAGTGCGTACCTGACTGATGGCTTGTGAAGAGTCCTCAGGGCTCAAATGCGCGGATGGACCGTTGTCCATGACGACCAGTTTTGTACTGGTGACTGCTCCTCAGCACAAAAGTCAGCCGGAGATCAACGTGTTGCCAGACCTGTGCCTTGCTGCTTACTAGGTTTTGAAGGCCCTAAATTCAAAGCATGCCAAGTGTGACCCTCTGGGAAATCTGTGCTGCTGTGTTGATAGCTGCAGCACCGACCATCTGCTTGCTAGCCAGATAATCTTGCGCTCAGCTGTCACAGGTCGCAAGTCGCGTCTCGGCAACCTGGCATCCCACACCGATCTGGTCACTTGAGCTGGCCGAGCTTGACCATGACTCATTTGGAAGGCCCTGCTTTCTTAGAAGATATGCATGCAGCAGCCAAACGTTATCTGAGCATGCTGGAGGGTTGTATAACGCGGACAAAAGAACTCGACGACCAGGAGGAAGCAGCGAGCGTTACGGAACAGGTATATTTTCCCTTGTTGAAACAACTCGGACTGCATTCCAAACTTATTTTGCGTGTTCAAGAATACGAGCTCTCATACGTCTCTTCTCCGTCCAGACCGGCCGTCAAAGCCTGAAAGTGCTGGCGGAACAGCAACAGGCTTGGGAGCACGTCCTCAAGGTTGACAAGGTAGGATTTGCTTGGCAAGGGACTCAACCTTTGTATACAATTTGCACCTTGGCAATGACATCTCACATTAGTACCCTGTGGCAAGCAGGCTCAGATGGGAACTAAAGATGTGAATGTCAATGTAGAAGGCAGCACACAAGACAAAATATCCAGGTTAGATATTGTCCGCAATGCACAATGAAGCATCAGAGACAATGATGTGGGATTAAATGTCCCTGAATGAATTGTCAGCCAGACTGTTGGAGCAGGGTGGCAGCAATGGGTGGTACCCCAGCATTGGGTGCAGGCATGGTGCTTCCCAAGCTTCATCAGCAGCAGCTCCTGAATTTGTCCAACACAGAAAGTGCTGCTGCAAGGGAATTGCATGCTGCACAAGGCAGACCTAATGAGCACGCAGTAAGCTCGCCGCAGGCCACTATCACAACCCCTAGCAATAGCCCACCATGGCTGGTAAGGCTTCTCAGCTCGGCTTGTTCTCGGCAACTGCTTGCTGGCTATGACGATACAAACTATGCCAGTATTAGCTGGGGAGGATAGGCTGACATGCCCTTGTCTAAGTGAACATAAATGCAGGTGGAGCTGAGAAAGCGGCAGGCTAGCTCGCGACCGTCGTCTCCTCCCACATAGCAGCAGAGGCAGGGCAGACAAGGCATGTCACTTGTACTATTGGTTTGTATTTGTGGATGGGTTCAAGGTTTGATTAGGTTGTGTATTGAAAGCGAACTGGACGTTGATTGCAGTGATGCAATGGTGTCTTGAGTTTTGGTAATCTCTGCTGTGTGCGTCCAAGCTTATTGCAACAGTATGACTTACATCAAGAGTCGAACTGGCATTTTCTGAAATATTGGTCTATGCGCCAGGCACACACACCACTGAAACAGCACCTGTGGTACAACATGTACACCGTGCAAAAGGTTTTCAGACAGTGAATGCTGGCTGGAAACTTCATTTTGTTTACAACAGCCGTAGTCTTGGGTGTTCAAAGACACTTTGAACGCCCAATCTTGTGGCCAGTCTTTGAATCACCTGTAAAGGAGCAGCAATTCACGGTGTGCATCAACCATTGCGGGCAGCCCTTTGTAGTTTTATGTCGTGACATCAATGCATTACAAGGACACAACATAATTCACTCAACATGTCTGCAACTTCAGTGTGTAATTCCTTCAGTTACATGGTAATCAGCTGCAGGGCTTGTACACCCTTTGCACTGTTGGGGTAAGATGCTGATATTTCGATGTAAAGCAATTCATGGCATTTCAGAATGTGACAGATGTTCCATTGGCAGCCCCCAATAATTGTTGGTCATGACCTGCAAAACCTTGGCAACCAATCTGCCTACACAAGCATTACACATGGGAGTCATGCAGCACTGGATTGATGTGTTATTTGCAGCCCCCGTTGTTGATGGGATACTGTGATTGTTGTCTGTTTGCAAGATGAGCAGACCCACGCCTCATGCCATTTTGTCAAAAGCTTTCTGGCAGTTCTGATCGGCTATGCTTAAACGCATGTCAGGGTACGTAGTATGCACCCGGCACCGAAGCACGAAGTGACGTGCTCGTGCCATTTGAGCATGACATGACTTATGGACGCCTGTTCCTGAGCCAGACCAAAGTAAATAATTTGCATCAGCTGATCAGCATCAGTGACGGTGAGGTGCGTCAATACACTTGGAATTTGCGTCTCACTCACGGCCTTGAGGCAGGTCATCAAACGGGTGAGAGCTTCGGCCTGTGCAGTATCAGTAGGTCGGTTGCAGCAGGTTCTCCTGCCAAGCACCAGTGAAAAGCGGGACCGTCTACCTGTGTAGTCGAGCCCTTGCAGTGATCTCGCAGTGTTACAACCAAGGCTTCAGACTGCTTTTGATCAGACATCTAGAGGCACAGCATTTGCCCAAGCCTTTGCCGCAACTGCGGTAGGTTGGCTGAGGTAGTTGAGTATGAACTGTAATGTAGCTTGATCCCGTACTGTATATCCGTATATCAGAGCGTCTGAAGCTGGAGTTAGTAACAGTTGACACCGAGTGCAGACAAGTTCTGCGCATCGCAAAACCGACAAAAGCACTGGTATGGCAAAAGTTGTGCTGTATAGCACATCATGCGCATCGACTTTGAAAATGAAGACGGACATAAGCAGGGTCAAGCAACTGCTTCACATCAAGAAAGTTGAGTACGAAGAGGTAGGTCGGTTGCCTCGAGTCTCAAACACAACAGGACTATGCCAGTGTGTTAGGCCGCTACATTGTGTTCCAGATTGACCTGGCCACAGAACCTCAGCGACGGTCGGAAATGGTCGCTGCCAGCGACGGCGTCTCTAGCTTGCCTCAGCTGCATCTGAACAACAAGTATTTAGGAGACTGGGACACGTTGCAAGACATGGAGGACTTTGGTGAATTGGACACCGCCTTGCAAGCCCCACAATAACACGTAAGATGACCTGCCGCCGTGATATCTGGCCTGTCTGAAGCTCAGCAGTGTGCGTTGTGTGAAACAATGTTATAATAATGTTTAAGATTTCCGGCTCATGATGAGCTAGGTACGTGCAGGGGAGGTCTTGTCTCTCCATGGCAGTCTTTTCCGAGCATCTCTGTAAGGTCTACAGTCACGTAATGCAACATTGTATGCAGGTCAGCTATGCAGGAAGTTGCTCGCTTAAGACAACACATGCAGCAGACAGCAAAACTGCAGCAGCTTCAAGAAGGTAGCAGCTGCAAACAGTAGCTTGTTGCCCAGGTTCTGTAAGGATTAACCCTATCTATGTCTGCAGAACTCAAAATTATGCGCAACAACCAATGTGACCTCCTTCTGCAGTCAGTCATACAACAGGTGGGCTGTCTTGTTGCTGCTTTACACATCTGAAAATTATGTTCCTCGCTGACATGAGACCACATACCAGGCACAGGACAGGCAGCTGATCACGTGGGAACACAGCGCAGGCCAAGTTTGCCAAGATCTTGCTTGGGAGAAGCTGCACACTGGCAACTGGAAGAGTGTTTCCCCAGTAAGTTTGCCACTGAGGCTGTGCTGCTCTATCCTCCCAGATTGTGCTCAAGCACTTCTTGTTCCATGTGTCCCTGTGGAGCACATCCCCGTGGTCCATACACAAGAGTTGCATATGCTGCAGGTGTGGAGAGATCTTTTCAGCTACACTTGCTTGGTTGCTGCTTTGGTGCATCTGCAGCAGCTTGATCCAAGCTTACACGAGGCTAGTGCACTCAGCATGTCTGAAGGTGGCACAGAGGCTTTGTCCAGCAACAAGCCTAAAGCTGACAGCCCTCAGAAGGCTGTTGCCACTGCCATGCATGAGCTGGACATGGCAGCCATCATGGGTGGCCCCTTGTTCAGGACCGAGATTGATAAGCTCATCTGTGCTGTGCAAAGTCTGCACCGTCAGCACCTGGACACATCCGTGGCACATACACCAGTAAAGAGACAAAGACGCTTTGATGACATCAGCAGCTCAGACAGACCTGACAGCTGCTGCAAGCAGCGCAAGGCATCTATGCACAGAAGCCAGACAAAGCAGCAGACTAGTGACAAGTCGCCTGGCAAGGTCAGGGTTGCAAGATTTGCACATCATGGTGACGGCGGCAATGCAGCACAGCAGCAGGTCCAGCAGCTGACAGGAGCCCCAGCACTGCTTCCTCCTGGCTCTCTCCTTCCACACTGCGCAAGGGTGCCATCAGAGCAGCTGCCCTCCATGGAAAGGTAAGGGCTCGAATTGCTGCTGGAATTGACCCAGCACACGAGCACTGAGCTGGAGCACGACAGTCACAATTTTTGACTTTTGCAAGCAGGCATTTCCTGCTAGCGCTGCATATGCAACCTTTTCACATAGTTATAACCAAGTCTTGTGCAGGGACCTACGGTAGCAGGCTTGTATGTGCAGATTCATTATACATGATGACTGCAAAAATGCTCACATTCAGCTCTTGTGCACGAAGCAGACAAGTCAAGCCAGTGGTTTCCCCATGTACATGCAGGTTCCTGGTGCAATACATGCTGGTACAAGACAAGGGGCAGCCGGTGGTGATAACAGGGGCCATGTCCAGCTGGCCTGCCCTCTCCAGGTGGCAAGACCTAGGCTACCTGTCCAGAGTGGCCGGCTTGCGCACTGTGCCTGTGGAGCTGGGCAAGCACTATCTGGCTGAAGGCTGGGGCCAGAAACTTATGCTCTTTGCGGACTTTGTCAAGCATCACGTGCAGCGGGAAGCCTTAGAGGCAGACACACACCCAGACCAGACCTTGCCCTCGTCATGCAGCCAGGCAAGCCCTCTGAGATCGGCAAACATGTCAGAGTTAGCGCCGCAGCCAGCAGCAAACGTGCTACCCAGCCTAGGCTGTCCCCACTCTCACAAGGTGGCATTATCACAACCACATGTGGACAGGACACATGAGCACACTGGCGCAGATCAAGAAGCAGCCTGTGCATTGTCACACCAGGCCCAGCTAGAAACAAAGATTAGCGCTGATGCACAGCTGCAGTCATTGGATCGGGACTGTGACATACAGGAGCAGGTCTCCAGCAGCAATCTGCCTCAGGCTGTCAGCGGCTACTTGGCTCAGCATCCTCTGTTTGACCAAATCCCTGACTTGCGCAATGACATTCAGGAGCCCATGTATTGTGCCCTTGGGGAGGGAGAAATGCAGAGCATCAATGCCTGGTTTGGACCTGCTGGCACTGTGAGTCCTTTGCTTCTCTACACTGCACATGTCACTTGTCATGTGCCATGCAGACACTACATCAGCAGTTGGTTATGCACTGCTATTCACTTGCAAGTGATGTCATGGGCACCGTCTAGGTTGTCAACATCTGCAGGCTGGGCTTTGTTCTCTGTTGAGACTTGCAGGGCGCTGCTGTCATGCCATTTCGACACAACTGCTGCCTGACATCATGCAGGTGACGCCCTTGCACCATGACCCCCACTACAACTTGCTAGCGCAGGTGGTGGGCACCAAGTATGTGCGTCTGTATCATCCCAAAGACTCTGCCAGCCTGTACCCATATCAGACTGGTCTCACCCAGAACTCTAGTCAAGTTGAAGTCGACGACCCAGATTTTGAGGTGCATCCTGAGTTTGCCAACTTGCTGGCAACTGAGTGTATTCTGCAGCCAGGCCAAATGCTGTTCATTCCTCCTGGCTGGTGGCATTATGTCAAAGCGTTGTCTGTCAGCTTCTCTGTGAGCTTCTGGTGGCAGTGACAGGCAGGAGAAATGATTGTCTTCTATGGTCTGAATCCGTGTCCTGATGAGCTGAACCCAACTCATATATCCTTGTTCGGCTCTTGATGTAGTGTTTTCACACTTTTGCTGATCAACCAGATTCACCATGACAGGTTGCTTGGGTTGCAACACTCGATCTTTCCATACCAATTCAAACGAATCAGACAATCATCACTAGTAGCATGGTGTACAGCAATGAAGGAAACAGAAGTTTGACAGATTTGCATGCTTGTTTCCCAGTGGTCCCTGGGTTTATTGCCTTTTGTTGTCAGCACTCAGGCTATAAATTAGACAGTGGCCAGGCCCTATGCATATGCGTGATTCAACGTCGCTACCAAAAGAAGCAATGTCACTGTGACATACATTGCTGTGTGAGGCCTTGACTATTAAAGCTAAGCAGGCCGTTACCTTGCGTCTGAGCGTTCCTGAGGGCTGATGCTGTTTATGCTTGGTTGGGTGAGCAATTTGACTTCAACCCTTGACATTCAGAGGATGTGCTTGATTTGCTGCAGCACTTGGCAACACAGGTCACAGCAATGGAAAATCTAATTTTGGCCAATGTGGTGACTCTAGTTCCAATGCTACTGGATGCTGTCAAACATTACAGTGACAGAGGTCTCAGCTGCAGTGATTTGCAGGTGACCAGCATTTTCAGGCATGATACAAGCAACATAGGCATGGGCTTTTTGAGGTTGTGCTGCTGAGAGACACTTTTCTTGGTTGTAAATCCACAAACAGCTTCCCAAACTTGCACTGGCGAAGACAATTGATGAAGTGAAGCAGACGCTTGGCTGCAAGGCAGTTGATGTTGCATGAGGAAATTGCAAGTCAACAGACCAGAGTCATAGTTGATCAGTGCACCTCAAGGCCTGGTTGCGTGCGAGGTGTGAATATCGACAAACTGCTTGCACATTCATGGAAGTGTACAAAACACTTGGCAGGAATGACTCATGCTCTGCAGTGTGCTTTGCTGTACATTTTTTCCTATTGAGATCAATATTGCTGTCTTTGTCATGACAACAGATGATATGCCACGCAGTCTCACAGTCCTATGCTCCTGATATAGCGGTTCAGATTGTTTGAAAATAGCTCATAGCTGCGTACACACCATTTATTAGCACGACATGCCCAAATCAAGGGCAGCTTGCCATGATCATGACAAACACGACCTGCTCACCTGAAAGGTTGGCCTGGTTCATAGAGAGGGTTTTTCATGACGTACTCCACATATAAATTGCTGTAAATGTAGGTCAAGCAATCTTGCAGGTTTCCAACAGTCTGATCTGTGTTGAAGACAATCTACATGACACAGCACATTTCAACATTACCATGTCTTCAGTGCATCAGCAAAAGCAGATCTGTGCGGTCGTTACCTTCAAACCTGATGGGGACTCCATGAAATGCAACTTGTAGTTATTTGTGCGGAAGCTTTTGAACGAGCAGGAGTTACCAATGTTCAAAGGAGCTCCAAGCTGTGGCTTCGTTTCTGATCTGAGAGACCAAGGTAAACATAAAAATTTTGTGTATGGTGCGTGACGACAAGGCAAAAGCTAAATAGCAGTAATACTCTCGGTCGGTGACTGTGTTTCGCAGACCATAAAGCACAAATCTTGATCTCATTCACCCACATTCTTGGATCCATGGCTGCTGCGAACGTCTTCAGCGAGAAAAACAGCCCAAACATCATCTTCTGGTCGTCCAAGGGGGTGCCTGCTCCTTGCTTGACTGACTTAGGTCTAGACCATTCTTGATAGAACAAGCAAGTGCCTTCCCGGTTGAATATATAAAGGTTATAGCATACCATTTGATCAAGCTGCTTGGTCAAGGTCGGTCAAGGTACACTGATGACTTGGTCAAGGTACACTGGTGACATGCTTCGAGACAAGTTGCCGACGAGCTAGTGAAACAAGCTGTACCACTCGTGTTCAAGAAATCTAATCCCGGCGCGTCGAACATGAAGCCCGGGATGTAAGCGATGCTGCGGACGCGTCCATGTTGGCCCTATGCATTGCACAGCAGATTGCACAGTTGACCGCATGCAGGTGCTTGTGATTGACGTTGACCTTGCTATTGCCGCATGCACAGCAAGAATGTCTCCCTAGTTCTTCTTATGCAATTGTGCCGATACTTTGGCGTCATGATGTTGCAGCCGTAGATAGTTCTTGCAAATAGGCAACCCAAGCTGTTGCCACATGCAATGCATGCCATGGTCTACTCGAATTGCAGCAATCACAGCGAGTTTGCCTTGTCGTACATCCGTTTGCATCAGGTCCTTTGCGCCAATCTTCACAGCCCCGGCGCTCAGCTATCGCCGAAGATTGAAACGTGACAAGAGAGGTCCTTTCAGGTCTGGAGCTACTGCTAGCTGTGAGGTTAGTCAGACAAGTCTTTGCTGTTGCCCTATCACAACTTGGCATAAATGCAAGCTGGAAGCCATGCAACCTGCAGGATGCTAGCAATGAAGGTTGGTTTGGTGCCAATGCTAGCAGACTACGTGCTTTGCCATTAGTAGCAGGAGCATCTGGCATTGTGGGAGTCCTCCTCAACAGGATCTTGTCTGGGGTAAGAGTCAGATTTCCCTGCCTGTACGGCATGATGTACACAGAGCCAGGTAGATGTGATTTACAACACTGTCAAATACTGCTTGCATGAAAGACTGCTACCAAAACATGCATAAATTATGCGTGTAAAGAGTTGGCTGATGCATATGTATCCAGCGAAAAGATCATCTTGTACCACGTGTGCTTGCAGGTGGCACCTGTGGTGGATGCCAGCTCATCACAGTCAAGGGCAGATGTGTTGGTCATTCTGCTCTCTGCTGTTTTGCTGCTGACAGGGCTGCAGTGGCTGGCATTGCGTCCAAAGGTCAAGCCGTCTGTAAGTATATCTTGTACACTGTGGCAAGTGCATCAAGCATCATGTGAAGCAGCAGTCTGCATACGTGGGCAACATCTCGTAGGTGGAACTGCTTGGTGACCAGCTGGAGTACATGAAATCAGGTCTGTCCAGAAAGGCAGAGCAAGAGCTGCAATGGTAAGTTGTGGGCTTTCCTTTTGGCACAATTGCATTAGCCCTTGACCATCTATCAATCCTTGAAATCAAAGACAGCTCAAGCTGCAATGCACCCACAAATGTACTAACATCTGGCATTGGCAAACACAAGCACTGTGAGACACTGATGCACATTCTGTTTGTTGAGTCTATGACTCAGCTGATCTGGCAGCTGAGCGGGCTGCAACACAGGGCATGGCGGAGCCTGAAGGACTGCTCCACATGTCAAGCTGTGGTGATTCTATACAAAAGCAGCTGCGTGATGCACATGGGGGCAGCAAGGGCAGGGCACAAGCCTGAGGATGCCCTGCTGGGTCCCATCTGCAGGCGGGCTATGAGCTCAGAGCAGGGCAACTATCTGGCTAATCTGGCACTTTACCCAGGCAGGTGCATAGGCAGCTGTTAAGACCAGCATGATTGTAACTGGTTTGCAGCACAGTCTGCCAGGTGCGCTTATGCATTCAGCTAGTGACAGTCTTGTTGAACGCAACAGGGCGTAGCTTGTATTGCAGTGATTGCACCTGGTCTTGATGTCAGTCTCGATGTGCTTGATAGACCAAAACCTCAACAGCGTCAGGCCACATCAAGTCAATATCTACATCACTATCACATTGCTTGGTGCAACAGTGCATGTGATGATGAATGCATGCAGGCCGAGTGGAGTTCACCAGCTTCCTGCCTGAGAACACCCAGGCCGCCATCATTCAACCAATTGGCAGCGAAGGCGTGCTGATTGCAGCAAGCAACACACAAAGAGGCTTCACCCGCCTGGACCAGGTGCATCCCTCTGCCTTTATAGTGCTGGCACACTTCCTGAAAATTGCTAACACACAAGATTTTGCAAATTGGTGCATTGTTGGGAACATATATGTGAGATCCAATCTATCAAGGGAACGTACAGAATTTACTGCACATCTTGAGCTCTGCATGTACATTCTGCATCCAGCAGAGAATGATGGATGCTCATGCTGCAGGCCTGGGCGTCGACCATTGCTGACAAATTGGACGCATCGCTAGAAGCGAGTGAAGGTTCTAAAACCTCAGAAGTAACAGCGGCTTCAACCACTACTTAATTGTTTGTCCTGCTGTTCATCATGATTAAGAAGACAGATCATCAAGGCATCCCCACCCGGCTTGACATGGTTGTAAATGCACTTGTTGCTTTACACATGAGGACTGTTGGCAGTGGCTGGTGCATGAGTTGCATAGACAAGCACGTCTGTAGACAGGCATCAAAGCGTTGCAGCATACCTACAATTCATTGGCAGAGTTTTCATGTTCATTGCAAAACTGATTCACTTCTGACGAAAAATGCTGCTGTGACAGTGCTGTCAGTAAAACATTCCGAGCTGCATGTGCATCTCAGCACTTCTGCACAATGATGGGATCTGACCCATCATGAAGTGATGTCAAGGCAGATACACCTAAATGGTGTCAAAATTCAATTCTCATTTGCTCAATTTGTCTTGCATCACTGCACATAAAATGTCCGCCTTTGCTTGTTCTACTTTTTGTTGGTGGGAATGAGCCGGAGGCCTGCCCGTACCAGGAGGCTGAGGGCACCAATGCCTGTGCAGGCCGCCCACTGCACGGGTGTCAGAGGAACTGTCTGGAACCATTTCCCACCATACTGTACTATCACAACCTGCAGCCACTCAGGTCAATCAGCCAATGAACACCAATTGAATTGTCATTGCTACTTTTTGATGCAGTACTCAGATGTATAGATGCAGTAGCATTCAGGACTGTCATGCCTAGCCTGAACCAAATGCAGCAGTTGGACTACCCCATGGAAAGCATGATGCTCGTAATGCAGTGCCTGCTTCCCATTGATCTGCACACAATACAGCAGTGTTCTCAAACCTTACCTGAAGGGAGGCCTCGCCAAGCAAGATAGCAAGGAAGAGCTGATTAGACAGGATACCAGCCAGCACATTTGCCTCATCATACACCTTGCGAGCATTCACCTGCAAAGACACAAACCCTGTTTGACACACAGCTTGGCCAGATATTTAGTGTTGTGATCCACCTTCCTGCTGAAGTCCGTTCACATCTCGTTTGGTTGCATGATCAAGAAGATGGCATTAGACTTCTGATGGAGCAGTTGTATAATGCGTCCAGCACAAGTGATACAGAGACCACGCCATGTTGGATGCACGAGCAGATAACAGTTGTGTTGAGTGAATTCACTTGCAAAACCCTGACCTGGTTGAACAACTGCATAAGGACAAAAGCATTGAAGACCAAGGTGTAGTGCTGGGAGGGGCCCTGTACAGTGTGGGCGCTGGGGACACCAAAGAGCTGATCTCCAAAGAACACCAGCCCGTACATCACTGCCAGCTGGTACACACTCTGCCCTACTATGTGCTTGGTAACCTGCAGCATACCAACTTGTCACATTTAGCTGTCAGGGCCAAAAGTGCTGCCCAAGACGAATCAGCTTGGGTGCGAGGCATTTGAATAATTTTCCAGACATGACGCATTGCAGGCACTTGCTGTTTGCAGTCACATGTGGTAGCAGCATGTGGGAGAAGGCCATGACAGCAGCTTCTGCAACAAGGCATCAGCAGTCAGCCAGGCCAAGACTGATCAATCATCAATGCCAGAACGCTGCTTTGTGTAAACCTGACATATCTCAACTTGAACAACAGCCTTTCAGCAATGGGGTTGGTGTGTATGAGACAGGCTGAGTGTACAACTGCAAACAGGCTGAAGACGTGAATGATCGTCAATGCACCGCCAATAGCCATGCAGGCACGATGGGCAGCAAGGTGATCAAGAGGGATTATACCGTGGGAGTAAGCAGGGACTGGCGAGCTGAGTAGGGCGGCAGATCCAGCATGGCGTCTGTGGGAGGCTCTGTGGCCAAAGCCAGCGAGGCCAGCGAGTCCATGATCAGATTGAGCCACAGCATCTGAACTGCTGTCAGTGGTGACTCTTGGACGGCAATAGCACCTATGCAGGCTGTGCTGACTGCCACCACGTTGACAGTGAGCTGCAGCAACAGGCAGTGAGGATGTCAGCAAAACAAAAGGGCCAGCAGCAGAGGAGACACATATCAGCAACAGAGCTTCCAGCCTGTCACCACAATACTACTTGCCATGATAGACACTGAAAGTGAGCATGCCGACCTCACAAGTGGAGCGAGCATGTATCCGTCAAATTTGAAGTGAGCATGCTTGCGTCAAACTTGAAGTGACCATGCTTACCACACACTTGGGGTGAGCATGCTTACCTCAAGCTTGAAGTGAGCATGTTTACGTCAAACTTGAAGGGAGCATGCTTACCTCAAACTTGAATTGAGCATGCTGACCTCAAAATGCATGACAGCATTGCATGGGGCACACCATGTCCAGCACATCAGCAGGTTGTATCCTGTGCTGTGCTGGTGCAGGCTGAGAGCATCATTCAGGGTAAGTCTCGTATGAGATGCAGCCTTGAATGAGGTATGTAGTGCAGTGAAGCATGCACCACCAGCAGCCCATTTGATGGACAAACAACGAGTCACATTGAGTAATAGTCAATGTGGTAGTCAAGCACAGCAACTGGTCTAAAGTCAAAGCACAGACCTGCATGGACATGGGGTTTATCATGAGCCATACCAAAACTGACAGGAACTGACTGGTCCCAATGAACCACGCAATCTTGCGTTTGACAAGGAAAGACGAAAGGCTGCTGACTAAACAGAAAGCACTGTGGCGGCTGTCATAAGGTGCATGATGTTGAAACAGCAGAGAGGCGGTGTCTTCAATTTCAATTATTAGGGCTGTGTGATTGCTTCAGCTCAGACTGGCACATAACGGGTCAAGGCTTGTCACACCACAGCTTGCACTGTCCAAACCAAGATGCCTCGAATGCAAACCCATCAGGCTGGGACAGGAAAGGTCTTCAAAGTTGACAGGCTAGGACAGCAAAGGTCTTCAGATTTGACAGGCTGGGGGCAGCATAGGTCTGCAGACTGCTTTGACCAGCAGCCCTGTGTTGACCTATTTGGGTGTCTTGACCTAGTTTGGGTGTCTTGCAGCCTAAGGAGATCACTGCTAACTTTTGGTATTGAAAGCTGATTTTGGGCATTGAAAAGGTTTAGCTGTGTTGCAGTCTTGCTGAGGTGGGATGTGCCAATCCTGCTGGTGGTCACAAAGCCAGCACATGAGCAATTTTACATCTACAATCCACAAGGGGAGTGTGTGATCCCTTTTCTACAATATATACCCATCCCGACAACCCACCCTACCCAATGCGGCTGAGTGGGGTGCTGAGCGCCCTTGAGGGCGCTATTTAGGTGTGCAAAATTGGACAACTCTATCCTGAAAAGATTTGCCTTCACATTTGGGCAACAGCATGCTGAGCAGGAAAGCACAGTGTGACAGGGCGAACAGCAGAATGGCGGAGTGAGGGGTTGCTGACCTGGAACTGCAAGAACTTGGTGATGCCTGCATACACACTGCGACCCCACTTGACTGCATCCACCACGCTGGTGAAGTTGTTGTCCAGCAGCAGGATGTCGGAGGCATCCTTGGCAATGGAGGTGCCGGACATCATGGCAAAACCCACATCTGCATTACGCAGGGCTGGGGCGTCGTTGGTGCCATCCCCAGTCATGGCTACTATCTCCGCTGGGTCTGCCTTCAACGCTGCAGCAAAACACAAAACTACATCAGTCTTGTCAATGCAGGTTGTGCTTTGCACCTAGGTCCAAGCAGTTCAGAGGGCAACTCTGAACACCAGGCAATGTCACCATGACTTCAAGCTCTAAACTCCTGATATAGTCACAACTCAATCCGCTGTCCATGATGTGGACAGCCAGTGGCTGTGCACTGCACATCTGACAAGCTGCTTCCAAGTGTAACCTCTTCTGTGTGCACACAGCATTGAGGCTGATCACGCCACATAAGACAGCATGATATTAAATGCAGAACCTTGCAATTATAGCTGTCAGCTCACGGCAGGCATGTGATGCACAGAGGCTATGCACCATACAGTGGGCTGCTGCAGCCCTCTACTATAGCAGGGCACTCATGGAAACTACAACTGCACACCTCTTGGACTGCGTGGTGATATTTGGAGATGGTCATTTCCGGGTGGTTGTGCCTTGGCAAAGTCATGCTGCTCTGGCTTCTGCCTTTGGGGTCTCTACATCATATGCAAACATTGGTGTGTACATAGGCCAGCTGTGCTTGTACTGACCTGAGACAATGGTGTATTTGTCCTGCGGTGAGCAGCGAGCCAGGACACGCAGGCGGGGCCAGATGGCAGTAAAGGCCGTCCTGTCAATGATGCCGTTGGGCCCCACCACAAAGTCGCGAAACTGCTTGCCCTCTAGCACCAGTGTGGCATCAGCAGCAGCCTCATGCCCCATACTGCTGCTGGCACCATTGCTGCCTGCACAACCAGGATGCAACTACCCTTGTGTCATGATGAGATCTGTGAAGCATGGCGCACTGAGAGAATGGGGAAGGGGAGGGGATGCTGGGGGAAGGTGGAGGGGAGGTAAGAGGTTCAACTCCACAAGACTGAGGTTGAACACAATTGCTTTACATATGCGAAGCTTGCTTAACCTGACATCAAAGGGGCGCTAACATTGTGAGTTGGTAGTATAGTGTTCATGAACTTTGCGTCGGGGTTGTGCAAATGACTTGTTGAGTGAAACAGCCAAGACACGATAGTGTAAGCAGCAGCAAGGCAGATACTGATACTGATGTGTACCTGTGGATTTGTGTGAAGAGGAAGATGAGGGGGGGGACGCCCCCTGGCTGCCAGCATGGCCATTCCCAACCACATCCTGGACAGGTGTACTCAGTGCGCTGCTGGCACTGTCCTGTGAATTGCTACCGGAGGATGTTGATGCATGACTGCCACTCATGGACCGGTCATGGGAGTCCAGCAGTGATGGAGAGGTCTCGTCCATGCTGCTCCAGGTGGACTCCATGGTAGACTTGGTGGCTGAG
>JAABUU010004534.1_pt1 | contig 16295 bp, 16 predicted proteins | sample 5559301 | NCBI WGS metagenome assembly JAABUU01 (sample SAMN10711884, study PRJNA513360) | rock metagenome | isolation source: Antarctica rocks | place: Antarctica: Victoria Land, Richard Nunatak white | reverse complement strand
CCCGACCGACGGGCAGCACCGCGCAGACACCTAAACGGAGACGATTTCGACGAGATGTTCGATCCCGAACAGATCGCCCGCGTTGCGTGCGTACAGCCGTGCGGAATGTGCGTGGGTCGGTGGCCGCAATGAGGATGTCCATCACCCGAGCGCGCGGCTGGCATCCCGCCGCGACGACTGCCGCCGCAAGCTGCCCGTAGCGGGTGGCCACGGCCTCGTCCACGGGGAGGCGGTGAACCTCCGCTTGGACGATGGTCAGCCTGCGTAGTCGCTCGGGGCCGGACGGGTCCGTCTGGAGTGACGAGTACTCCGAAATGCAGTTCAGCAAGGTCCGCAGCGCTGATTGCCGGCTCGCTGTCCGAGGGTGGCAAATCAGTGCGATCAGGACGCTGGTGTCAAGCGGCTGGCTCGTGCTCCCGGACTCCCCTGCACGGTCCGAACTCGTCTGACCCGCGGCGCTGCTCGTCAGTGCCCACCCGTCACGAAGAAGGAGCGTGCCGCAGCCGGCAGTGGCGAATACGCCTTCCGGCGGAACACCGCCGCCGGTCGACCGACGACGTCTGAATTCACCTGGCCGGTGTCCTCGAGGTGGTGCTGGACGTACCGGCGAAAGCTGTCCTTCGGGAGCGGGTGCCCGAATACGGCCTCGTACAGGCGACGCAACTCGAGCACGGTGAATTGCCTGCCGCACAACCTGTTCGGATCGACCGCGCTGCCATACTGCTCGCGCAGGGTATGGACGGCCCGCTCGACGATCAGCGCGTGGTCGAAGAGCAGGGATTCGGCGACCGCACCATCCAGGACGTCGACCAACCTGGCCCTTGCCGGGAGTTCACTGGACGGCATCGCTGCCACGTGGCCCACCGACAACACCCAACCGCGATCGTCCCGGTCAGGGTCGTCGAACACGGCTAACTGTCGGAAGTCCACCCCCGACAGGTCGGCCTTCAGTAATGCCCGTGCGGCAGCATCGGCCAACCGCTCCCGGATGTGCAGGAACGCCCCCGGCAGTACCAGCGCGCCATCCGGTCGCTCGACCACCACGAGTCTCAGTTGTTCGTCGGAGTAGGTCAACACGGCCACGTCAACGGCGACCGAGGGCTGGTCGTAGTCACTCAACCGACGTCCGCGCGAGTCTCGCCACATGCCGGTTGATATTAGCTCAACTCCACGCCTATTATTAGCTCATATTCAATCGAACTAGAGGAGACGTCATGAGGATCAGCAAGCAACTGCACCTGGGAGCCGGCCAGCATCGGGGAGCGCTCAGCCTCTTCCCCATCTGGCAACCGGCTCAGCCGCGCCCGGCGGTCCAATTGGCCGATGAGCTGTCTGTCAGCGTTCGCGAGCTCGAGGTTCCGAAGGTGCCCTGGCTACAGGTCACCGCAGCCGAACTACCGGTACTCCTGCTGGAAGGCGACATCCTGGTCGGCGGTCGTCAGGACCGATTCGTCCTGCAGTCGACGTTGTTGGCGCCGTGGCAGCAAAGCGAGGTCGAGGTGCGCTGCGTCGAGCAGGAGCGCTGGCACGGCGCGGGTGAGCATGTGGCCGGTTCGAGGCGGGCAACGTCCTACGTGCGTGGCAATCCGGAGCAGGGCGAAGTGTGGGAACGCGTTGCGCAGGAACGACAACGCGCTGCCGGGCCACCGAACACCGATGGACTCGAGATGCTGCCCGGCCAGTGCGGGGTGCTGATCGGCATCGGCGGCCGGGCCCGGTTGATGGAGTTGTTCTCCGATGCTGCGATGCTGGGCCAGGCCTGGCATCGCATCCTGGAGGCCGCGGCTCGCGACGCCGCCGGCGCTCCGCTGGTGCGGACCACTGGACACACGGCCCGTGCGTTCATTCGGAATGTTGCTGCGCTGCAACCGATCGTCGCGGGTCCGGCCGGTCTCGGGCGAGCCGTGTCGGCGACTGCCGGTCCGCTGCAGCTGCGCGGGATCAGCCTCGATGACCACATCCTGCACGCCTCCGTACTCCATGATGGGATACCCGCATGAAGCTCTCCGCGATTCAGAACGACCGGGCGGCTGGGGTACTGCTGGCCACCGCCGCCGGCGATGCTCTCGGGGCAGGCTACGAGTTCACCTTCCCCGCCGCCGATGTCGAGATCGGGATGGTCGGAGGTGGTCTCGGTTTCGCTCCCGGCGAGTGGACCGACGACACGTCGATGGCGATCGGCATCGCTCAGGTGACGGCGGCCGGCCTTGACCTGCGGACTTCCGCCGGGCTCGACGCGGTCGCGGCGAACTGGATCCGCTGGTACGACTCCTCCCCAACCGACATCGGCAATCAGACCCGTAAGGTGCTCGCGCAGCGGGACAGCTCAGCGGCCGCGATGGCTCGAACCGCCAGCCGGGTGCCAGGCCTGAAGGGCGGCAACGGGTCTCTGATGCGGACCGCACCCGTTGCCTTGGCCTACCTCGGCGACCCCGATGCCGCCGTCGACGCGGCGCGCAAGGTGAGCCAGTTGACGCACGACGACCCGCAGGCTGCGCAGGCTTGCGAGATGTGGACGTACGCAATCCATCACGCAGTGCTCAACGGCAACTTCGACGGGGTGCGTGAGTACTTGGACGATCACCCGGAGGCCGCCGGCTACTGGGGACCGCTGCTGGACCGGGCCGAAACTGGCTCACCCAAGGATTTTCCGAAGAACGGCTGGGTCGTCGACGCTCTGCTCACCGCGTGGTGGGCGATCCACCAGTCCCCCGCCGACGGCCCGCTGCACCTGCAACGAAGCCTGGAGTTCTGTGTCAGGGCCGGGCACGACACCGACACGACCGCTGCCATCGCCGGTGGTTTGCTCGGCGCGCGCTGGGGCGCGTCCGCTGTTCCGGCCCGGTGGCGACGGGTACTGCACGGCTACCCGGGTTTGCGCGCCAGGGATCTCGTCATCCTGGGGATGCAGACCGTTGCGGGTAATGACCCCGGCCGGTGGCCGACGATCCCGCACATGGACTACGCGCACCTGACGTCCGGGAAGGTCGCCCAACACCCGCACGACGCCGGCGTGCTCGTCGGCGACGCGGGTGCAGTTTCGCTCGGCGGCTTCGACGCGGTCGTCAGCCTGTGCCGAATGGGTTCGGAGGTCCTGGATGTCGAGCACGTCGAGTTCTGGCTGGTCGACGACGGCCCGGCGGCAAACGCGAACCTGGAGTTCGTCATCGACGACGCCGCCTGCACCGTTCGGGCGCTGCGGGCCGAGGGCAAGCGCGTCCTGCTGCACTGCGCCGAAGGCATGAGCCGGACGCCCAGTATCGCGGCCCGGTATTCGATGCTGTTGGGTGAGAACCCGCAGGATGTCAAAGGCGCCATGCCGTGGGTCCGACCCAACCCGGACCTGTGGGCTGCTGCATTGAGCGGCTGACCGAGTGGTCGCCCGGTCGGCTCTATCAAGGTGTCGTTCAGCCACCCAAGTAGCTCACCTGGTCAGCTTGGCTGGGTGACGAGCACAATCGAGCGGAAGCTCACCTCGTATCAATCGTGCGCAACGCCACAGCGCTGAAGTAGCGCTATGGCCACCATCCAGATCCGAGACGTCCCAAGGAGACCTACGACAAGATCCGGCTCCGCGCCCGCGCCGCGGGTCGGTCGATACAGATCTACCTGCGGGATCAGCTGATCCAGCTCGCAGACCGCCGCACCAAACAGGAGGTCTGAGACTCGGTGAGATCCGGCTTGGAGAACGAGCATGGCGTCGACCAGAACCGAATCGTGGCCGAGCTCGACGCCGACCGGAGGTGATCGAGCTGGTGATCGATACCTCTGCTTTGATCGTTGCCATGACTGGAAGGTCACCGGAAGCCAAGATGCTCCAGGGTCGGTTGCAGTGCAACGTTTGCCACGCACCGCACTTGATCGACGCGGGGGCGGGCAACGTACTGAGGCGACTGGTGCACACCGGCGCGATCGGTGCGCAGTTCGGGTTGACGGCTTTGCGGGCCGTCCGGGATGCCATCGACGAACGGCCCCCGTACTCCGGCTCTATAGCGGAGACTGCCTGGAGCTTGCGGGACAATCTCACGTATGAGGACGGCCTCTACGTGGCTCTTGCTGCTGAACTCGACCTCCCGCTGGTGACGGCAGATCGTCGGCTGGCTCGGGCGCCCGGACTCCCCAGGTCTGCAGAACTCGTCTGACCTCCGTCAGCAAGATGACCGTTCTACGCGCTCCGATTCAGCTGAGCGAGCTAACCGTCCACACGACCGGGCGGGTTCCAACATTGGGCCGTTGGCGTGGCAGCGAAGGCCGATCAGTTCATGACCGCCGCCCGCATCGTGCTCGACCTCACCGAAGACGATGCCAAAGACTTGGGCGCCGCGTACGTCATCCTCCTGGCTCACGCTGGGATTGCCGCAGCCGGCGGTAAGGGCGACTTGCGAACTCGGCGGAACACCGACGCTGGACGGCCGACCACCTCCGGACTGGTCTCTCCCGTCGCGACCATCGCCGACGTCTCGCCGGCGGCAATTCGCGTCGCACGGTCATATTTGGGCGTCGACAGCGGTCAATCCGAATCCGTCAGCGACGCGGCGCCGGCCGAGCTACTGAGCCGGCTCGGCGTTCTCCGTCCCGATGGACGGCTGAGCCAAGCGGGGGCGTTGATGTTCTGCCCTTCGGACCGAACACTGCTGTCCCTTGTGGCCATCGATGTTGAAGGAGGGGATCTGCTCCTCGAGCCCGCCGACCTGGCCGGGCTGAGCCTCCTCGAACAGATTCAGTCGGTCGAGGCACGACTCGACGTGCTGAACACCTCCATCACGTTGACCGGCGCTTTCGCGGAACCTCGCGTCCGTCGGTTGCCTCCACAACGCGGTTCCAGCCCCCGGACGGGCCCTCGCGGCGACCGTAATATCGGTGTCGCAGAACATGCTATTGATCCCGATCGTGCTGCTGGGCAGGCGATCATCCGGGCGCTCCAGCCCAAGCTGTAACCGGGGCCGTCAAGAACTGATCACGACCTCCACCAGGCCGAGGCACGCCTGACCGCCTCGCCTTCACCAAGGTCGGCGCTCAACACCGTAGACAGTCTGGGATGCACAATAGTTGGTCCAGATGCAGAATAGTTGCTCTGGGCGTTAGGGTGTCCCTATGGAGATCCAGCGACCGTTTGCGGCGATCACGCCCACCCTCGACGGTGACGTACTCACCGCGTTGTCGGCTGCTGACGTGTGGTTCACCACCGGCCAACTCCAGCGGGTGATCCAGGGCCGGTCCGTGCAGGGCATCCGCCTCACGTTGAGTCGGCTTGCCAAGCAAGGGATTGTCGACACGGACCAAGTGGGACAGACCAGACGCTACCGACTCAACGCCGACCACGTCGCTGCGCCGGCGATCACGAAGCTGGCCGATCTCCGAGGTGAGCTGCTACAGAGGATCGAAGATCACGTCGGGAGTTGGCCGCTACAGCCTGCCTATGTCGCCATCTTCGGGTCGGCCGCCCGCGGACAGATGCGACCCGACAGCGACATCGACATGTTCATAGTTCGCCCCGACACGCTTGGCGACGAAGAGGCCTGGGACGCGCAAGTTGCCGAGTTCGCCCGCCTCCTCACCAGGTGGACAGGCAATGACGGACGGATCCTGCAGATGACAGAAAGGGAAGTGACGACTGGGGCAGAATCGGATCCCGTCCTGGCCTCCGTCGCCCGCGAGGGTCTGACGGTCCACGGCCAATCGGCCTGGCTCCGCGCGCTCGTCAACGGAGGCCGGGTGCAACGTGCCGCGAACCAGTGACTGCGACGCGGCGACAAGACAAGGTCGGTTGATGAAGGCCGAACAGTTCATGACCGCCGCCGGCATCGTGCTCGACCTCACCGAAGACGATCCCAAAGACTTGGGTGCCGTGTACGTCACCCTCGTGGTTCACGCTGGGATTGCCGCAGCCGACGTCATCTGCTGTGCTCGACTCGGTCAGTACTCGCACGGTGAGAACCATTCCGAGGCAGTTGATCTCCTGGGCTCGGTGAACAAGAAGCTTGCCTCCGACCTGGGAGTGCTTCTGGGAATGAAGACGAAGGCCGGCTACAGCGCGCTGCCGATCAGTCAGGAGAACCGCACCAAAGCCGGTCGCGCAGTCGAGCGATTGATGGACGCTGCGCGGCGAACCCGTTAGCCCAGTGGGAAACGTCGGGACGGCCGGCCTCACCGACCCGTCTGGGCCGGACCTGAGCCCACACCTTCATTGCAATGACCACCTGGTCGCGGGTGGCGAATTGACGCACCGCGCGGCCGAGAATCTCCTCGCTGGAACCGGCGGAATATGACCACCGGCGCGGGCCTCCTGGGCACGAGACCGTCCCATCGGCTTCGCGTCCGCGAACCACGCCCTGTTTGAATGGATCCTATGAGCGTGAATCCGACCCTCGAAGGGCGATTGGCCACGCTGAGCGGACGCACGGCTGGAGTGACTCGCGAGTGGTCGGTCGACCCAAGGCATCCTGAAGGTCACCGGCCAGGGCTTCGCGGCTCGACACGACTCGACACAACAGGGTGGGGACTTCAAACTGGCCAAAACTGGGGACCTCATCAGGCCACCAGTGGGACTTTCTCATGGCCACGGCCACCCTGCGCCGTCTATGTTTGCTGGCACCCATGCGCAACTCCTGACGATAGGCGTTGCGACGTTGGCTGGAATCCGCCCGGTTTCATCTGGCCCCACCCGAGCGTGGTCCTCCAGCCGGCGTGACACCCATGACCAACGGCCTTGCCAGCCGGCCCGGACAGGGTCGGCCCGAAAATCGTTTCGTCCGTGCTCGCCTCGTCGGTACGATCTCGAGATTGTTTTTCACGGTGGGAGCCAGCGAGGTGCGCGTGGTCTCCCCGACAGTTCCCGGCCTGAAAGCAGGTTTCGTGATGGCGTGTCGTATCAGTGAGCTCGTGCTCGGTTGCCGCGAACCTGAAGTGCTGGCGCGGTTCTGGTGCGAGGTCCTGGACTTCGTCGTGCTCGACCGCGAGGACGACGGCTCGGTGGAAATTGGGCCGCGCGAAGGGTTCGGTGGTCCGCAGCCGACGATCATCCTCAGTCGCGGGGATGAGCCGGAGAAGGGGAAATCTCGGCTGCACATCGACGTCAACGCCACCGACCGCGCTCAGGACGCCGAGCTCGAACGCCTTTTGAAGCTCGGTGCACGCCCGGCCGACATCGGCCAGAGCGGACACGAGCCGTGGCATGTGCTGAGCGATCCCGAAGGCAACGAGTTCTGCCTGCTCAAGGCCCGCCTCGACCCACTCTGAGCACATCGGTCTCACGCTGACGACGCCCGCCAGGCCAGCGCAGTGCAACTCACTCGCGCCCTTGCTGAGCAACAGCCCCGCTCAGACGCCGAGCTCCAAGGGCGACCGGCCATCGACAAAGACGCGGCCGACCGCGTTGGGGAACTGCGCCTTCAACCGGTGGATGGCCTTTTGCCCGCGGTGGGAGGATCCGTTGTCGATGACCCAGAACACCCGCTTGGCGGACCGGTAGGGCTCCTGGGTCATCACCTGCTCGACGAGGGCTTCGAATCCGGTGATGCCGGTGGTGTCCCGGCAGCGGCCGAAGACCTTCGCCCGCTGCACGTCGTAGGCGGCGAGGTAGGCGACCGCGCCGCGCCGGTGGTAGTCGTGGTTCACCCGCATCATCCGGGCACTGCCCGGTGGCAGGCTCGGGTGGCAGCGGCACCGGGCCTGGATCGAGGTTTTCTCATCCGAGGAGATCACATACTCGTCGTCGCCTAACGGCTTTCCCTGCCATTGGCGGGCGTAAAGGTCAAGCACCCGTTGCGCTTTGCTTTCAAAGTGTGGGTCGGTGATAAAAATCCACGACTGGTACTGCCACGGCTTGAGCGCCTCCTGATCGAGCCATCGCCGCACCGTCTAGGCCGAAATGTTCGAGCAGATCCGGTCGGTGATGACCTGCCTGGCCAATTCTGGAGCCGACCACCGGGACAACGGCAGACCACTGTCCGCGGCGGGTCGGCAGGCGAGCGCCTTGACCTGCGCAACCCTGCACCGGGGTGAACGTCGGTGGCCGGCCGGACCGTTTCGCATCGCCCAGACTGGACAGGCCCGGCGCTGCCGCCATCGGCGTCGCCACTTGGCGGCGGTATCCACACAGATCGACAAGATGTCCGCGATCGCCGTATTGGGTCGCCCCTGCGCGGCCAGCAATACGATCGATATCGGCAAAGCCAGACGCTGCGTCGTCGTCCCGACCCGGGCCAGCCGAGAAAGCTCGGCGCTCTGGGTAGGGGTCAATTGGATCTGATCGGCACTGACCAGCGCATCGGATCCTCCAAAGGTCAAGTCTCATCTGTCACTTCAGCCTCACCAGTCGCAGGACGTGAGGTGGTGAACAACACGCGGATCGGGCAGGATCAACCCTTATGGTCGCCCCACCCGAGTCGATGAAAACGTCTCTGCAGCAGCGTCTGTCCAGCCGCGCGCGGGAACGCTGGCCGCAACCTGCCGGCGTCGACGTGAAATTCCGTGGCGGCTTCGCCTACGTCTCCGGCCGCCTGACCAACGACGTGACACTGCCCCTGATGCGACTGCGATACGGCGGCTACGCCGCCTCCTGGGGCTTCGCGATCTACCTGGCCAGCAAGAACGGCTACGAACCATCAGCCCTACCAGGCGGCCAACTCGCCGGCCTCCCCGAAGACGCACTGGACTGCGCCTGCGGCCTCTACCTCGGCGACCCCACCGCCTGGACCTGAACCACCGACGAACTTACGAACCTGACCACTTAGTTTCGGTCAGCATTCCCACCACCACGACCCGTCGATTACCCCGTGGCCATTGGGATCTGGTTCTCGGAGACCGCCTGCACGGCGGCGAGGGCGACCGCGAGTGGTATCCGTTCCTGCTCAACTCGGCGGTAGCCGGTCCAGGCGGGGTCGGTCAGCCGGTCGTAGAGATCCCTCTCGACGTCGGTCAGTTGCTTGAGATCACGCCTCGCCGAAACCTTGATCAGGCGACCCTTGACGTCGTAGTCAGTGCCGAATTCGGCATAGACGTCGTACGTCGGGACGTCCATCAGGATGCTCCGGACCGCCAGGCCGGGTTGGCGGTACTGATGAAGAATATTTAGCCCGTCGGCGTCCATATCGCCCCAGTAGATGATGGTCGGGCAGTCCCGGAGCCAGCCGATCGCGGCCGGTGTGCTGCCGCCGGTGCCGGAGCCCTCTACGGCGATACCGCCGGGCACGGGCGGGAAACCGATTGCGGTGTCCTTGTTCTCGGTGATGATCACGACCCGGGGGTCGTAGGCGGGCCTCATGGCGTCACCGACGGAGGCGCTGTCGTGCCAGCGGCGACCCGCGGCACGGTGGTCGGGATCCAGGTACGTGAAGTGGATCCGGGCTGGATGCGGTGGTAGCAGGCCGAGGTCGAGCAGGCCAGCGAGGGTGGCGACGAGTCCGTGGCGGCTGTTGAGCCATTTGGCCTGCAGGCCGGGCACTGGGACCTGACGCGGTGTCAGGCCGCGAGCGGTTTCTCCGTGACGGCGGAACCAGTCAACCACCGAGCACAGCAGTGCGAAGTCGAGGTCGCTGTATCCGTCGACGTAGCGGACGACCCGGGCATGGTCGCCCGCGACGTCCTGCTCGCGCAGTGCGGCAAGCCGAACCCGGCCGCGCACCAGGCGGGCGGTCCAGGGCGGGCCGCACAGACGTGCGGCGGTATCGATGCCGTCGACGGCGACGTGGGTGGGGATGCGCTGAGTGGTGCCCAGCACAAGGCGTGGCGCGTCCACCAGTCCGAGTCCGTGCCGCCCTGCCCACTTGCGGATCGAGAGGCTCTGGTCCTGGTGCCGGTTGAATTCCCTCTCGAGATCGGCCTTGGCCGTCTCACCGAGCGGAAACGTGTGTGGCCAGTCCGGGGCGTCGGAGTCGAGGTTGTTGTTCCAGGTCTGCTGCAGCCGACGCTCGATGTCAGCGGTGACCTGCTCCGGAGACTTCACCGGTCGGGCCGGTCGATCGACCGCATGTCGTCGACGTAGGAATATCCCCTCGGTCCCTTGGTGACCGACAGCAGCAGGTCCATGGCCGGCTCCAGCGCGGTGACCTTGTCGAGCGGTGCCCCGACGATGAGCTGGAACCCGAGCCCCTTCCACGCGCCGACGGCGCGGCCGGCGAACTCGGAGTCGGACTTCACGAATCCCTCGTCGAGGAAGATCGGCGCGAACCGGGGCCGGGCGCGGTCCTCGTCGCCGAGCTGGAAGCGCAGAGCGGCACCGACGATGAAAGCCACGAGTTCCTGGGTCTCGCCGCCGGATTTGTCGCCGAGCCACGCGTAGGTGGCGATCTGGCTTCCTCCGGCGTCCAGGCGTACAGCGGTGATCTCGACGTGCCTGCGGACGTCGAGGAACGCCTCGCGGTTACTAGAGGCTCTCGACCCGGGTTCGGGCTTGCGGATCTGTGCCATGAGCTTGCGCAGCCGACGGAACCGGGCCTCCGCCTGGTCGTCGGTGAGCTCGCCGGTGACCCCGGACGACAATGCCTTGAGCTCGCGGCGGAACTCGACGACGTCGGCGGGGTTGAGCCGGCGCAGCACGATCTTGAGGCGGTCGCGCTGCGGACCGAAGGGGAGCCCGGCGAGAATCTCATTGACCGGATCGAGCCGTTCCTCGATGTCCTCGATCGAGCTTTCAAAAGCGCCGTGGAGCGGGAGCAGGTCCTCCCCGGTCCACTTGACCAGGCGCTGGCGCCACTCCTCCTGCATCTCGTGCAGCCGGTCGTAGGTGACCTGGTCGAGCTCGTCCCGGTAGGCCTGATAGTCGGCGATGCCGGTGCCGCGGTTCGGGTCGTACCAGGCCTCGCGGGACTGGTACTGCTCGAAGATGTTGATCAACGCGTCGGTGGCGCGCTTGGCGCGGACGCGTTCGGTGCCGGACGTGTCGGTCAAGCGTGAGCGCAGCCGTTTGAAGCCTTCGGCCAGGCCGGTGAGGCTGGTGGGGTCGGCTACGGAGGCGTACACGTCGTCGAGGTGTGTGGCCTGGGTGTCGGAGAGGGTGACGCCCCGGTCGTCGTAGTCATCGAGTGTGGTGACGATGGTGTCTTGTCGGGTGCACATGCGTAGGTGGTCACCATCCAGGACGTCTCGCCGGTCGCCGGCGCGGACGATCTCCGCGTCGACCTTGGCGAGGTCGCTCCCGAGGTCTGCAAGCTTGTCGGTGAGGTCGGCCAGCATGTCGGAGGTCGCGAGCACGCGAGCGATTTCGGCGTGGTGGCCGACTATGTCGGCCTCGACGACAAAGATGTCGATCGATTCCCAGTCGGTGTCGAGCACGTGCTGGTGGGCCGCGTTGCGGTTCCGCAGGTCCTTGAGCTGTTCCTCGACTGCGGTGACCTGCTGCCGCAGCTCGGTGATCTTCGCCTCGACGTCCTCCAGGTCCTGCTCGTAGGCGGCGATCAGGTCGGCGTTGTTGAACCCGATGATCGGCTTGGTGTCGTAGTGGCCGTGGGCGCTGTCGCGGCCGCGACGCGTCTGGCCGCTGCGCGTGAGGCGTTGCTGCGGGCCGGCGAGCTGGTCAGGGCCGTTGACGCGCAGCGCGTCTGCGCCGGACTGGCTGAGTCGGTCGAGAACCCAGGCACTGAAGGGGCTGTCCTTGTAGACGAGCGTGCCGGACAGGTAACCGTCGGTGCCCTGCCGCTCGACATGGTGGACGAGGTCGACGCCGGTGAAGTTGATGCGCCGCATCCGGAGGGAGTCGATGGCGCGGGAGAGATGCTCGTGGTGGCGGGCGTCGACGAGCATGACGCGGACGATGGAATGCCAGGCGAGCTCGGCGGCAGTGCGCCAGTCATGGAAGTCGGGAGCGATATCGATGAGTTCGGCGACGAACGGCAGGTCGGATTCGTCCAGCCCGGCCGCGGCGGCCATGGTGCCGCGGGTTTCGTGCAGCCCGGTCGGGATGAGGCTCCTGCGGCCGCGTAACGAGTCGAGTTCGGCAACGATCTCCCCACGGCGGACCGTCAGCGGGGAGCCCTGCTCGAACAGAGCTATGCGTTGGGCATCGAGCTCGGATTCGCGCCCGGCGAAGGTGGCCTGGAACGCCTCGGCCGCCAGTTGGGCTGTGAAGAGGTCCTCCTCGCTGGAGACGTCGAATTGCAGTAGCTCGACACGGCCGTCGAACGCGGTCCGCTTGTCCTGGACGGTCTTGGCGCGTTCGGCGAGTCCAGCTAGTTCAAGCCGAAGTCGTTCGAGCCGGTCGCCGCCGTGATCGCGCTGGTCCTGCTGGGTCTTCGCGATGTCGAGCTTGAGCTGCCGTTGCTGTCCTTCGGCGTCCCGAAGGCGGCCGGCTACCTCTCGCCGCTCTGCGCGATTGGTTTCGACGGCGATCTCGAGCAGCCGATCTTCGGCTTCCAGGTACCAGCGCATCAGCGGGGTCGGCCCGTCACGAGTGATGCCGAAGGTATCGATGAGCTTTTCGTTGTCCAGCGCTTCTTTGCGCTCGGCCCACAGGTCCGGTAGCCGCGACAGCAACTTCACCTTCTGCGCGGCGGTGACCATTTGCCCGTAGGTCTCCTCGACGACGCGGAAGTCGTCGATGGCGACGTCGGCGGCGGCGTAGGTGGCGGGCTTCTCGAGCACCATCTGCTTGTAGAGGCCGTCGACACTCGGGATCTGCTGGCCGCCTTGGATGCGGGCGAGCAACCGCAGCGCCTTGGCGCCGTCGCCATTGGCGCCGATGCCCAGCCGGTCGAACAGCTTCTGGGAGAACTTCTCGTACGTCTTGTGGACGGTCATGGTCGGGAAGCGGCGTTCGAGGGCGGTCTTGTCGAAGCCACTCTTGCGCAGCGATTCGAGCTCGAGCAGATCCAGCCGTGCTTCGACGGTCACCATCCGGGTCACCACGTCCCTGGCGGCGGTTGTGCCGGGCGGAACGGTGTAGATGCGGGCGGCGACGAACCGTTTGCCGTTGTCGTCGATGAACGTCATCGCGACCGCCCCCCAGATGGCACGGTCGGCACCCCGCAGAACCTGGTCGCGCAGCTCGTCGGAACCGGACTCGCGGTTGGTGTCGATCTTGCCGCGTAGGTAGGTCAGCAGGTTGCGCTGGGTTGCGCCGCGAGCTCGACCCGCTATCGCGTCGTTGGACGCGCCGTTGAACGGGGTGTCCGACGGCATCATAATCGCGATGTAGGCGTCGAGCAGCGTGCTCTTGCCGGTGCCCGAGGCGCCGGAAAGCAGAGTGGCTCCGGCGGCGAACGGAACGGTGACATGCCCGTGAAAGCCGCCCCAGTTCACCATCTGCAGCGAATCGGCGCGCCATTGCGTGGTGCCGTCGGTGGCGCCAGGAATTGTGAGCAGCATTGCCTGCCTCATCGATCAGCTCCCTCGTCGTCTGTGTCGTCGGTGTCGATGGCGTCGGTGTCGATGGTCAGGTCGAACGAGTCGGCTGCGGAGTCGCGGTCGACGTCTTGATCGGGGTCGTTGTGAGTGACAAACCACTCCAGCAGTTGCTGGAGCTTCTCCACCGGCAGTAGAACCTCGATGACCGGCGAGACCAACAGCCGGTGCTCATCAGAGGTCTTGACGAGAATGCCGGTGCGCTTGAGGGTGTCGATGGCGTTGTCGGTCTTACGGGTGTCTCCAGCGACATCGGTAGCGTGAGCCGGCCGAAACTGAGCGACACGCTCGCAGAGTTCGTCACGGTCGACGATGACGTCGTCGGCTCCATCTGCCCGTTCACTTCGGAATCGGGTGCGCAGAAAGATCATCAGGATCGTCTCCTCGCGGCCCCAGGCGGTGTCGTGGAGCAGGGTGGGAAACCGTATTCCGGCATCGGATACGGCTTGTCGTTTGAACGCGACACCGCGAACCCGGTCGAGGTGCAGGTCCAGGAACAGGTCGTTGAGACGGGATCGGATCAGCGGCTCGGACTCCAGCAGTGCGCGCCACTCGACCGGCTCCTTGGCAGCGGTGATGAAGCGGTTCTTGAGGAGCATGACGAGGGTTCTGCGCTGTGCAGGATCCAGGGTGCCGGCGTCGCCCTCCCATTGCGCCAGCGAGGTCGCATCGTCAGGCTCGGCGTCGTCGTCGGTGAGGTGGTCGAGCCACGACGGTGCTGTTCCGGCATCGTCGTCCAGGTCGGTGCCGTCATCGCCGTCGGCAATGACCGCCTCGGCGGGTTCTCTGCGCGCGCCGGTCATCTGGCGGGTCCTTCGTCTGCGGCGGCGAGCACGTGCGCGTCGTCGAGGTCGAGCTCCCGCCGCGCCAGCAGGAATGTCCGGGTAGTACCGTCCGGGCGCAAGGTGTGGAAGCTGTCGTACGGCAAGCCGGCGACGATCACCTGCGCCGGTTCGGCCCCGGCGACCACCGGTCTGAGCGAGTCGACGTCGTCTCGAGTTGCAGCGAGGACATGCAGCATGCCGAGGACCTCGACCGGGCGGCGCAGCTGGTCCGGCAGGGCGTTGAACACTTCCGCGGCCGTCGTGGCGTCGCCCGCTTCGATCGCGTCGATGAGCTCCTTCCGTAGTAGCGCGAGTGCGGGTCCACCCTGACTTCGGATTGCGTCCAGATCGGGGCCGTCCGGCGCCTGGTCGGAAACGTCCTCCAGTGGCGCGGGCGGGATGTCGTTGGCGGGGTCGTAGAACCGCTCACGGAGGTGTTCCACCTCGACCTGCTCGGGCATGAGCGGGACACCGACGGCAGCGCGGGGGCCGGCGGTCTCCATCCACACGGCAAGCTGGACGTTGATGGCGCGCAGCGCTGCATCGAGCTCGCGGTCGCGGACGGTGTTGTGGTTGACGATGTGGTCGCGAAGCGTCGCCGACAGTCTCGACCGCTGGGCGAGCACGTCGTCGATTCCGCGGCGCAGCACGGTGACTGCGCCGCGGAACTCACGTTGCTCGGCGGAGGTGAGCGCGCCGGCGAACGGGTGGTCGAGGATGGTCTGCAGGTCCTTGCGCAGGTCGAGAAGCAGCGCATCGTCACGCAGCAAACCGAAGGCTCCCTCGAAAGCGCGGCCTTCGGCGGTGAGCGTGGTGAGTTCGTCGGTCTTGTGGAGGTACTCGGTGAGCACGTCGGCAATGGGCCGGGCCTCGTTGCGGAAGTCGGCGATGATCTGCCGGTGCATCGCCAGCACGGACTCCTCCACTCGTTTGAAGTCCGACGGCAGCTGACCGACGAGCGCGACGATGTCGGCGTAGCCATCGACCATCTGATCGTCGGAGGCGGCCGCGAGTTCCCCGCCGGCCGCCAGCCGGCCGCGTTCGGCGATCAGCTGGTCGATCTGCGCGTCGAGCCGGGCGATTCGCGACTTCCGGTCGGGGTTGGCTTCGGTGGCCACGCGCCGGACTGCGGCCAGGATGGTGTTGATCCGGGACTCGCTGATGAGCGCCCGCTCACGGGACAGCGTCGCGACGAGGTCGAGGGCTTCGAGCGCATGCGAGGTGAGGGAGTACTCCTCGGCGCCGCCGTCGCCGAGGGTACGTAACAGCCACTGGTCCTTCATCCACTGCACGCAGAGCGCCCGACCAGAGGCGTTCGGCGGGAGCTTGTCCACGCCGGCGGCCGCGAGTTCCTCGAGGTAGGTGTCGGTCTGGGAGTGCAGACGCTCGGCGGCCACAGAGCGCTGGTCCCGGGAGAAGGACAACCGGAACACCGCCAGCACTAGTGGCGAGTAGCGGCGATCGAGAAGGCGCAGGGTCGGCTTCTCGAACGCGTCATTCACACGCGCGAGCTCGCCGACGATGTAGCTCATGATCCTCCCTCCCTCCGGCCTCGCAACGGTAACTTGCGACCCCGACAGTCTCGACCCAGCAACCAACCGATCAGCGGCCGAGCAAGGTTCACGGCTGTCAAGGGTGCCTACCCAATTCTCCGCGGCATTGATCTGGCGCTGGGTAACGGGTCCCTGCGTCAGCATCGGAGTCGTTAGTTCGGGAGGGAGGACGTCCCAACCAGCGGAGGTTCGCCATGAAAGTGGCAAGACGTTATCTGGAGCCCCTCGACCGGCTCAAGGGATCAACGGGGTGGAAACCGCATGTTCGCTAAGCCTGACCCAGCGCGAGGAGGGCCGCACCGAGGTCGACGGTCACGTCATGGTCAGCGCGGCTTGACCACTGCTCGTAGGAGATCTGCGATGAAGTACCTGATGTTCGTGGCCACCGACACCGAGCCGGACACCGATCCCAACGCCGCCCCGGACATCGAGGCCTGGTTCGAGGACGTGAATGGCCGGGGCAAATGGGTCATGGGTGATCGGTTGCGGCCGCGGGAGGACGCGACCACGGTCCGGGTCCGGTCGGGCGAGCTGCTGGTGACCGACGGGCCGTTCACCGAGTCCAAGGAGTGGGTGGTCG
>JAABUU010004533.1_pt1 | contig 16295 bp, 16 predicted proteins | sample 5559301 | NCBI WGS metagenome assembly JAABUU01 (sample SAMN10711884, study PRJNA513360) | rock metagenome | isolation source: Antarctica rocks | place: Antarctica: Victoria Land, Richard Nunatak white | reverse complement strand
TGATCACCGGTTCGGGTTCCTTCCGCCGTGGCCCATTTCTTGGAGGTCCTTATGGGACTGTTCAGCTTGACCCGGCGGGTGGGGAGAGACGCCGCAGTCGCCGTGACCGGTGGTGCAGCCGCTCTCAGTGGCGCCGCGACCGGTGCCGCGGAGGGTGCGGTCAACGGGGCCACCCAGGGTGCCGGCCACGCTCGCGGCAGCGGTCCCCGATCACCCGCTCTGGCTGCTCTGGTGGTCGCCGCCATCGGTGTCACCGGCGTCATCGAGTGGCCCGTTCTGGCGCTGGGCAGCGTCGACGCGTTGGTGCTGGGTCAACGACGCGACAAGCCGGCCATCACACCGATGAGCAGCAACGCAGCCCCCGCCTCCTCCGCAGGCCCGTCGACCGCATCGACCGCCGCAATCCGGGACTGGGCCCGCACGAACGGGCACCCCGTCTCGCCCCGCGGTCGGCTAGGCGCCGACATCGTCGACGCCTCCAACGCCGCGCACTGACACTGCGCGGTGGGAAGTCACGGCAGCGGGGGCCGGAGTGCGGGTGCGACGGTGAGCACGGCGTGAGGTCGGTCGGCGCTGAGGCGCAACCAACACCTGGTCGCGCTTCGTTCATGTCCGCCGTGCCGATTGGCGTTGGCGTCGCGCCTGTGTGGTGGGGCCGACTCTATGTCGTGTGCCCCAGCGACGGACTCGGCCATCCCCAAAACTGACGTGATCAGCCCCGGGCCAGTCGCGACGACACTTGCAGGACGGGTTGAGTCAGTGTCCCCGGGCTGATCCGCGCCCACCTCGCCTCTCCCCTCGATCTCGCTCAGGCCAGGCAGGTCAGCGGCGCACCTCCGTTGTAGGTGCGCATATCAGCGAGTGCGGCAGTGAAGTCGATGGCTCCACCGGCCGGTGTTCCGCGCAGCTCGGCCATGGCTCGGTGCAGGTTGCCGACAAGTCGTTCGGCGTCGCTGAGCTCGCCGAAACGGCCCAGGTCGCACGAGCGGGCCGCCTCCAACGGAGTCGCCCCTGATTCGACGGCGTCGGTGGCGAGGTTGGAGACGAACTCTAGGTAGGCGAGGACGTGGTCGATGACGCTGGGGCCGGTGACGGGTCCGTGCCCCGGGACGATGGTCTCTGCGCCGAGGTCCTTCAATGAACGCACGGCTTCCGACGCGCCGGCGACCGAGCCTGCGAGGAGGAACGGGGTGCCTCCGTTGAACAGAAGGTCTCCGGCGAACAGCACCCTGCGGTCTGGGATCCATACGATCGAGTCGTTGGTCGAGTGGGCCGGGATGCCGACATGTCGGACCTCACATCGGACGTCGTCGACCCACAGGTCGATCCCGGTGCGGTAGGTGAGGAACGGCGGCGCCAGCTCCAGGTCCCCCCAGTCCACCGGATCCCACGTCTCACTACGGATGAGGGCGCTCGTTCCTGGCTTTCCTTCGCCGAGAATCTCTTCCCGGGTGAGCTCGTGCGCGACGATGGTGGCCTCGGCGAAAAGACTGTTGCCGTGCGTGTGGTCACCGTGGTGGTGAGTGTTGACCAACGTCTGCACTGGTGCGGTCGTCACCTCGCCGATCGCGGAGAGCAGTGCTCGGGTGCGGGTCTCGGTGGCGCAGGCGTCGATGGCGGCGACACGGGACCTGCCGACGAGGAAGCCGGTGTTGTTGATCCACCACGTGCCGTCGGGCTGGATGTAGGCGTAGACGCCGTCGCTGACCTCTGTGACGACGGGCGGGCCAGGGGTGACAACGTCGGCGTGGGTGGCGCTCATTCGGTGAATCCTTCCAGCTCGGCGATGCGACGGAAGACCTCGCGGGTGTCGACCCGTTCCAGGGTGGGGTCGAGCTCGTAGTAGACGGCCAGCACGTTCTGGGCGATCCGGCCTCGCTCGTCTAGCTCGGCGAACCGCCCCAGGTTGATGTCGCGCACCGCGTCCTGCGGTGACATGCCGCGTTCGTACCGGCTCGTCGCCTCACCCTGAACCCATACCAGGTAGTCGCGGACCCGGTTGATGTCGGCGGCGGCGGCGACCGGCCCGTGACCTGGTACGACCCACTCGGGTTCGAGTGCGAGCATCCGGTCGCATGCGGTGACCCAGTTCGAGATTGGGCCGGCCCAGCTGATCGGTGTCCCACCGATGAACAACAGGTCGCCCGCGTAGAGCACCCGCTCGTCGGGGACGAACACGACGCTGTCACCTCGGGTGTGCGCAGGTCCGAGCATCATCACCTGTGCCTGCACTCCGCCGACGTCCAGGGTCAGCTCACCGTCGAAGGTGCGGGTGGCGACGGTCGGGGTGATACCGGTGAAGTCGAACGGTTCGAAGATGTGGTTGACGAACCGGCCGAGGGCGCCGGGTTGGTCGAGCATCCCTCGGATGAGGTCTGGGCCGTTGGTCGCCATCTCCTCCGCCGTCGCTTGTGAGGCGACGATCTCGGCGTCGGCAACCAGCTCGTTGCCGAACCAGTGGTCACCGTTGGCGTGGGTGTTGACCACCGTGCGGATGGGCTTGTCTACCGTCAGCGGCGCTAGCCCGTCGAGCATCTCGCGGGTCATCGCCAGGTCGAACAGCGTGTCCACCAGCAGCGATTGATCTGCACCGGTGACCAGGCCCGCGTTGCTCCAGCCCCACGTTCCGTCGGGTACGAGCCAGGCGTGGCAGTGCTCGGTGAGCTGGTGGCGGCCGCGTGTGTAGGGGATGTCGGCTGTTGTGGTCATGAACGTGTCCTTTCAGAACGCCGCGGCAGGGTTTGCGGTGCTTGGTGTCGCCGGAATGACACTGGTGGAGGCCCGTTCCGGGTTGCGGCCCAGCAGGCCTACGAGCGCGAAGACAAAGCTGACCGCGGCGAGGAACAGCCACCCGGTGTTGAAGCTGGTGGCGGGGACGAGGTGGCCGAAGATGATGGGGATGAAGAAGCCGCCCACCGCTGCGAGGGTCAGCATGAGGCCGGTGGCGGTCCCGATGTATTCGTGTCGGATCTTGCTGACCCGCGACGGCACGGCGGACCATGCGGCGAAGCCGAAGATCACGAAGAAGCCGATGCCGATCCCGAGTGCCCAGAGCCATCCGGTGGCTACGGCGGGGATCAGTGCGAGGAGCACGGCGGCGGCGATGAAGGGTCCGACCACGAACAGGCGGAGGTTGTTGCTGCGGTCGGCCAGGTAGCCGCCGAGGATGCCGCCGGGGATACCGGCCAAGGCGATGAACGCGGACAGCAGACCACCCCGCGAGGCGTCGAAGCCACGTTCGGCGATGGCGTACTCGGTGAACAGCTGCGACGTCGTGAAGTACGCGCCGTACGCGCCGAGCAGGGCGATGCCGTAGATCCACAGGTCCCGACTGGCCACCGACGCGCGCATAGCCACCCGTTCGAACCGGGCGCCGGCCAGGGCCGGGACTCCCTGCGGTGTCTGGAACCACAGCTGCAGGGCAAGGGCCACCACGAGCTCGAAGACCCCGGCGAGCACCAGCGAGGTGTGCCAGCCCGTGGCCTGCTGCAGGTAGATCCACACGTAGAGGGCGAACGCCGCGCCCGCGCTGAAGGCGGCTCCACCTGAGATTCCCAGCGCAAGCGTCACTTGCCGGTCGTGGAACCACACGATCACGGCGGCGAACCCGACCGCGATGAAGACCGAGCCCCCGATGCCGCTGATCACCCGGAACAAGGCCAGCTCGGTGTAGGAGTACGACAGTCCTGACATGACACCAGCGACACCCTGGACGGCCAGGCCGATGACCAGGGTCTTCTTCATGCCGATGGCGGTGGCCAGCATGCCACCTGGGATGTGGGCCACGCCGTAACCGACGAGGAACAGCGAGATGAGGAAGCTCAGGGGCCCGAGACCGACGCCGAACTCGGCGCCGATGAGCGGGAACGCGGCGGCGACGTCGAACCAGTTCAGCGTCAAAGCGATGAAGCCCGCGCTGATCAGGGCGAGCATGCCCCACCGAACCATGCCGGTCGCCTCGTCTGTCGTTGTGGTCATCCTGTCCTCCGGGTGTTGGCTGCGGCGTTGCAGCAGAACGGGTTGAGCGGTGGGTTAGCGGGCGGGGGGTGCTGCTGCGTCGCGCACGTGCAGCGAGCGGAGCTCGGCTTTGCGGATCTTGCCGACGCTGGTGCGCGGCAGGTGCTCGACGAAGACCACCGAGCTGGGAACTTTGAACGCGCTGAGCCGTTCGGCGCACCAGTCGAGGAGCTCGACCGAGGTGAGCTCGTGGTCGGCGCGGACGGTCGCGACGAGCAGGATCGCCTCGTCGCGGATGGGGTCGGGAACGCCGACGGCGGCGCACTCGGCGATGGCGGGGTGGCCGCCCGCGACACGTTCGATCTCTCCGGAAGAGACGTTCTCGCCGCCACGTTTGATCATGTCCTTGGTGCGGTCGACGAAGTACAGGAATCCGTCGCTGTCGCGCCGGGCAAGGTCGCCGGTGCACAGGCCCGCGTCGGTGAACGTCTCGCCGGTGGCCCGCTCGTCGTTCCAGTACCCGGCGGCGATGGTCTCGCCTCGGCGGCCGAAGATGCGCATCTCCCCGACTCCGGGTCCCTCGACGGTCGTCCCGGCCGGGTCGACGAGCTCGAGGGCGATGGCGGGCATCGGCCGGCCGATGCTGTCCCATCGCCGCGTGTCATCATCGGGATTCATCGTCGGTGGCACGACGGTCTCGGTCATCCCGTAGAGCTGCAGCAGGCGGGTGCCGAAGCGGTGCTCGAAGGTGGTGGCGTCGGAGTGGGAGAGGTTCTGCGCGAAAGCCACCGCACGCAGCTGGTTCGCGTTGTCGTCGGGCTGCGCGGCGCTGGCGAGGATCATTCGTATCGGCGCGGCGAACAGGCTCGCGAGCGTGGCCTGCGTCTCCCGGGCCTGGCGCCCCCAGCTTCGTGCCGAGAACCGGGGTGCCAGCGCGACCGACGCACCCGACACCAGCGCCGACATGACGCAGTAGTACTGGGCGTTGGCGTGAAACAGCGGCAGGACGACCAGCCATCGATCAGCGGCGGTGACCGACCACCATTGGGCGACGGCGCGCCCGACGCTCACGTAGTTGGTGTCGGTGACCATCACGCCCTTGGCCCGGCTGGTCGTGCCGGAGGTGTACAGGATGGTCGAGATTGTGTCGGGCTGCCCCAGCGTCTCGGTGTCGTCGCCGACCGCACGGTTGTCGTCACCGACCGCACGCAGAGCGTCGACCTCGGCGGCGGCCCGGATCGATGCTGCGGGCGTGGCGTCCGCGAGCACGTGCGCGGTTTCCGCGGTGGTGGACTGCGGACTGGTCGGGACGAGCACGGCCCCCGTCAGCGCGGTCGCGAACCACAGGTCGAAGAACTCCCGGCAGTTCGGCAGCGCCACATGGACCCGGTCGCCGCGCCGCAAACCCTGGTGGCGCAGCCCTGCTGCCACTGCTCGGCTGCGAGTGAGCTGCTCGGCGTAGGTGATGGTGGCGCCGCCGTCCAGGACAAGGAAGACGCGCCTGGGATCAGCGGCGTGGCGGCGCAACAGAGCGACGACGCTGTCAGCCATGATGGGCGTCGGCTCTTGGGGAGCCGTGATAGCTGGGGATGCCAGCGCCCTCAGGGCGGGTCTGCTTCTCACCTACGGTGTTGCGCAATATGCCCACACCGGATGCCTCGAGCTCCACGACGTCGCCCGGCTGGATCCATCGATCAAGCTCGAGTCCGCAGCCACCTCCCACGGTGCCGAGTGCGAAGAACTCGCCGGGATAAACCTCCTCGTCGAGTGATGCCCAGGCCAGCACCTCGGCGAACGAGAACTGCCGCTGCTTGGTCGTCCCGGTCGCCCAGACCTCCCCGTTGACCGTGGCGTTCATCTGCACAGACCACTCGTCGACCTCGTCCATGGTCACCACACACGGCCCCATCGCCGTGCAGAAGTCCTTACCCTTGGACGGCCCGATCGTCAGCCCCATCTCGAAGAACTGGATGTCCCGGGCGCTGACGTCGTTGAAGATGGTGATCCCGGCGATACGCGTCTGCGCCTGGACCGGACTCAGGTCACGACCTCCACCGGAGGTGAAGAATCCGAGCTCGAGCTCGAAGTCGAGCTGATCGGTGTAGGACGGCCACAACAACTCCTCGCCAGGGCCGACGACCGTCTCGATGTTGCACTTGTAACAGATCGGCATCGCCTCGAACGCTGGCGGCACGGTCATTCCCGACCCTGCCGCGTGCTCGGTGTAGGTGAGGTAGTCCCGGATGCGCCTCGGGCGCGGCACCGGCGCGAGCAACTGAACCTCGCTCAGCGGGTGCACCACGGTCGCACCTGACCCATCGACCAGGTCGTCACCTCCCTCGCCACGGCCTCGGGCGATCTCGACGGCGCGGCGCGCATGCTCAAGCCCCGCATCACCGGTCTCGAAGAACGCCACCATCTCCCTCGCGACCTCGGGTGCGCGTGCCCCGGTGCTCGCACCCGCACGTAGACGCTGGTCGGCTAGCAGAACCGGACCTGGTTCCACGACCCTGTCGCCGTCGAGGACGCCGAACCGCTGCGCACCTGCTGCCACCCGAAATGTCACCAGGTGCACGACTCACTCCGATCTGGACTTTGGTCCAACCTCATACTCCAGTCTAATCTTGAGTAACGTAAGTTACGTAGAGACAAGAGTCAAGGGGGTGCGGGTGGTGTACTGGGCCGTCATGTCCACCGAAACTGCGCTCCCGACGCCATCGAACCCAGCACCGCCGCCCGACCGGCGGACACGGGGGCGCGCGCGCCGCAGCAACCAGGTCTACGACGCCGCGATCGCCCTGTTCGTCGAGAAGGGTTTCGACAGCACGACGATGGAGGACATCGCCGATCGGGCAGACGTGGCCCGGGCAACCGTCTTCAACCACTTCGCCCGCAAGACGGCGTTCCTCGACGAGTGGAGCGCCCGGCGTCGCCACCGGGCGTTGGCCGCGGTGTATTCAGAGCACCTCGAGGATCACTCAGTGCGCGAGATCCTCGAGAGGTACATGGTCGAGCTGGCCAAGCTGAACACGCAGACCCGCACCGAGACCATCGCACTGATGGGGGCGGCAGTGCACACCATGAACGTGCTGGGCAACCCCGCGCTGGCCCACGAGCTGGCCGGCCTGTTGCGCCGCAGACAAGAAGCTGGCGAGCTCGCAGACGCCACCGACCCAGACGTCGCAGGCCTGATGCTCGCCGCCGGGTACTTCGCAACCCTCACCGCATGGATCGACACCACAACACCAGCGTTCGAACTCCTCGAACGGCTGCTGATGACCGTAAAAATTGTGCTCGACGGCATCAAGCCAAGTCAGTAGATCTGACCCCTAAGCCCGGCCGACCACCGCCAGCAGGCGTCCCCGAGGCACCAGGCGCTATTTCCAACCGGCACCCCGTGAGACCCGGAGCCACCACCAGAGCCCAACGTCGAGGTCCGCAAGCGCGCTACGGCCCATAGACCGCCGCAGATCCTCGACGTCGCATACTGTTGAAACATCGACAAGCGTATGGATCCGACCGGATCCGATGAGGAGGCATGGCATGGCTACGGACGCACGGGACACCGGACTTCTCGCTCTCCGGCTCGGGGTGGGCGCTGCGCTCACCGCGCACGGCGCGCAGAAGCTGTTCGGCCTCTTCGGTGGGCACGGGCTCGACGGGACCGGCAAGTTCTTCGACTCGATCGGCTTCCGCCCCGGCAAGCTCAACGCACTGGCAGCAGGACTCGGTGAGGCGGGCGGCGGACTGCTCCTGGCGGCGGGTCTCGCAACTCCAGCGGCCGGTGCGGCCGCCGCGGGCACCATGGTCGTCGCCTCCTCGATGCACCGGGACAAGGGCTTCTTCGCCCAGAACGGCGGCTACGAGTACCCGGCGGTTCTCGGACTGGTCGCGGCCTCGCTGGCCCTCGGCGGCCCGGGCGAGCTGAGCCTCGACGCCGTGCTCGGCCACCGCGCCAACCAGCCCTGGATGCGTCTGCTCGCGCTCGGCAGCATCGCCCCGGCCGCCGCGCTGGTGTTCCAACGCCGTAAAGCGGCCCTCGCCGCGACACCAGTAGCGGAGCCCAACAGCCCAAGCGAAGACGCCGAGGTCGCGGGCACAGCCGAGTCACCCGGCGCCTAAGCCAGCGGCAAAACCCCCTCCACCGCCGCCGATCGACCAGGCGGCGCAGCGCAACGGTCCAGAACCCATCGTCTGCGCCCGCTGCTTGCTCCATACCACTTCTGCCACCGGGTGCCGGCGGCAGCCCGCCACACGTGTCGACGCTTCAGGCCGCGTCAGGGCTGGAAGCTCTTACGGTCCTTAAGGAGGCTGGGGTAGAGACCAGTCCGGCCCGGAACGTCCGCACGGGCCCGGGACGACGCACCGGAGACGTCAGTTGACCTGTCCGGTAGGCCGGACGAGGATCTCGTTCACCGACACGTGCGGGGGGCGGGTGGTCGCGAAGACGATCGCGTCCGCGACGTCCGACGGTGCCAGCCGCTCGACGTCGGTGACGCGCGCCAGACTTCTCTCGCGCGTCGCCGCGTCGTTGTGGTCGAGCAACTCCGTCGTCACCGAGCCGGGCTCGACGAGGGTCACGCGGACCTGCCTCGGAGCCAGTTCCTGGCGTAAGGACTCCCCGAACGCGTTGAGGCCGTGCTTGGTGAGGGCGTAGACGGCGCTGCCCTCCCGTGAGACCCGCCCTGCCGTGCTGCTGACGAGGACGAGATCGCCGACGCCACGCGGGCCGGCCGCCGCCCGGATGGGGTGAGGAACAGCGGAGCGTGCGGTGTACAGAGCGCCGTAGACGTTGCCCTCGATCATGCGTCGCCACAGCGCGGTGTTGGCCCCGCCCACGGGCCCAAGCAGCATCGCGCCAGCGTTGGCGACGAGTACGTCGAGACCGCCGAACATCTCGACGGCCCGCGTGGCCGCTGTTGCCGCCGCGTCCTCGTCGGAGACGTCGGCGACCGCGGCCACGGCGCTGCCGCCAGCCGCCTCGATCTCCGCGACAACTCCGTCGAGACGTTCCGCGCGTCTAGCCACCGCGACGACGCTCGCCCCAGCGTCCGCGAGCGCGAGCGCGGTCGCTCTCCCGATCCCGCTGCTCGCGCCGGTCACGAGAGCCGCCAAACCGTCGAAGGCGCCGCTCACGCGTGCTCCTCGACCCGGACGCTCGCTTCCATCCAGGCGAGTACCGGTGCGAGCGCCTCGTCGGAGTTCAGTTCGTAGATGAGTCCGTGGCCGTTGCCGTGCACGCCGTGGGCCTCGAGGTCCACGAGTTCCGCGGACGCGCCCGCGACGAGGAGCGACTCAACAATGCGTGGGCCGTTCTTCGCAAAGGGGGAGGCACCGCCCACGACGACGGCAACCGGAATGCCCTCAAGGGCCGGGACGCGCAACGTGGCAGGATCGGCCGCACGGGCGGCCCCGGACGTGGGGAGCGGCGGGTCATAGCGCAGGGGTGCCGCCGTGAGCCCCCATTCGAGCGTGCCAATGTTGGGAACCGACGCGAAGGCCGGTCCCATCGGCTCGACCGTCACGATCGCGGCGACGTGGCCGGGTCGACGGTCGGCGACAAGCCACCCGTCCGGTCCTGACGCCGAGTGCGTCACAACGACCGCAGAGCCGATCATGTCGAGCAGGTCGGCGATCCTATCGGCGTCCATCCGCTGGGACTCGGCGAGGTCCGCGGGCAGCGGGCCGAACTGTGCGATGAAGGCGCCCATGGCCCGGTCGTCGCCGACGTCGAACGGCCACTGGGTGTGCCTGTCTTGCAAAGCCTCGGGAAAAAACACGAGCTGGCCTTCGTCATAGGAGAACGCCGGGCCCATTGGCCCGTCCACGGCGGGGTGATAGGGCGAGCGCCCTTGCGTCGGACGGTCGACGACGAACACGGGGTAACCGGCCTCGACGAGTCGCTGCGCCCACCCGGGACGGCCGTCGGGCGTCTCGAGCCATTCGGTGGCCTGCGTCGCGCCCCCGTGGACGAGGACGACGGGCAGCTTCTCAGCCGGTGCGGCGGGTGCCTCCCAGGCCACGAACATCGGCCCGTGCTGGTACACCTCGCCGTCTACCCGGACCGGTTCGCCCGGAATCCAGAAGTTCCCCCGCCGTGACGTTCGGGGCGGCGACTCACGCCAGAAACGATCGAGGTCGGACACGAAACTCTCCTTCGATCGGGTGATGTCAACGGATGCGAATTTAGGTGTATCCCCGGCAACCGACCAGGGTGCGTGACACCCCCGCAGCGGTCACGTCAGGCAGACCTAACAGGGTGCGCCGCACCCTGGCGGGACGTCCGGGCCCTGGCTAACGTCGATGTCATGGCGATCGTCAACGACCTCGGGGACTTCCTCCGTGCACGCCGCGGCGAGATCACACCGGTGGCCGCGGGCATCATCGAGAACGGGGAGCGCCGTGTCCCGGGTCTGCGCAGGGAGGAGGTCGCGCTGCTCGCCGGAGTCAGCACCGACTACTACACGCGGCTGGAACAGGGGAGAGAACGACACCCCTCGGACCAGGTTCTCGACGCGCTCGCGCGTGTGCTCCGCCTGGACGAGACGGCCGTCTCCTACGTCTTCGGTCTCGCCCAGCCTCCGCCGCGGTCCGCGACGCGGGAATCCTCGCCGGTCGTGCGGTCGTCATTACTGGACTTCCTCGTGGAGACCGTCGCCGCACCCGCGACCTTGACCGGCCCGGCTCTCGACGTCCTGGCCGCGAACGCGTTGGCAAGGGCGTTGTACGGAAGCTTCGCGCGTTTCGACAACCTGGTCCGGATGGTCTTCCTCGATCCCGCCGCCCGGGAGTTCTACTCCGACTGGGACACGGCAGCACGGGGCGTCGTCAGCAACCTCAGGGCGGCCTCCGCCCCGTTCCCCGACGACGCCCGGGTCCTCGCCGTCGTCGGCGAACTCACGATGCGCAGCCCCGCGTTCCTCCATTACTGGTCGCGGCGCGAGGTCCGCCCGCGCACCAACGAGAACAAACACCTGCGCCACGACCGCGTGGGCGACCTGCACCTGCGCTACCAGGCTTTCGACGTCTGCGACGAACCCGGGCAACAGATGTACGTCTATACGTCGCCGGCCGGAAGTCCCAGCGCGGACGCCCTGACCCTGCTGGGCCGCCTCGCCCCGATCCCCCGGGTCCGCGACGCGACAGGTCGGTCAGACGACAGCGACAACACCTAACCAAAAAATAAGACGGAGGCACCGATGCCAGGCAGCGACGATCAGGACCGGACCATCGCGATCGGCGGAAGCTCGTGTCGCGTCTCGGATTCGGCACCATGCGCCTCACCGGCCGAGGCATCTGGGGGAACCGGCCGACCGTGACGAGTGCGTCGCCACGGTCCGCCGCGCCCTCGACCTCGGCGTCCAGTTCATCGACACCGCCGACTCGTATGGCCCCTACGTCGCGGAGTCCATCATTAGAGAGGCCATTCACCCGTACCCGCCGGATGTCGTGATCGCGACGAAGGCCGGGCTCACCCGCAACGGACCCGACGTTGTCGACACCGACTCCGGAACCAGACGGCTGGGCCCGGCCGCCTGGCCGCCCGTCGGTCGGCCCGAGTACCTACGCCAGCAGGCGCTGATGAGCATGCGACGCCTCGGCCTGGAACAGATCGACCTGTTCCAACTCCACCGTGTCGACCCGAAGGTGCCCCCGGCCGACCAAGTCGGAGAGCTCAGGAACCTGCAGGACGAGGGTAAGCTTGTCGACATCGGTCTGTCCCAGGTCACCGTCGAACAATTAGCCGAGGCGCGTTCCATCACCCGGATCGCGACCGTGCAGAGTCGCCTGAACGTCGCCGACCGCGGCGCCCAGGACGTCCTCGACGTCTGCGGACACGACGGAATTGGGTTCATCCCGTGGGCGCCGATGGCCCAGGGAGGCCTCGACGCGGCCCAGGGGGTCCTGGCGGAGACCGCCCACGCCCACGCGGCCACCGTGGGGCAGGTCGCGAACGCCTGGCTGCTCGCGATATCCGACGTAGTGATCCCGATCCCTGGGACCTCGTCGCGGGCGCACCTGGAGGAGAACCTAGCCGCCGGCGCGCTGCGTCTGAGCGCGGCGGAGGTCGCGGCGCTGACCGCTGCTGCGTAGCCCCCGCCTACGGAACCGCCGACCCCGGCCCCGAGCTTTCGGCCGCGCCGACCCACTGAAATTCCACTGTCACCGTTCCCGATAGGCGATCGGCTTGCGAACTCGACTGAAGTGCTCCATGTCCCGGAGGCCACGCCCTGCGGGACAACTTCCTTTCACCCGTTGCGGGCGTAAGCCCATCTGAGGTCCAGTCCTTGCTGGAGGCAGCGCGATGGGCACCGTCAGCTGGGAACTCGCAACCGTAGGCATTCATCGTCGGCCACCGTGGCAAGCCCGAGCATGAACGACTGGTTCGGCATCTGGCCAAGAGTTCGGCGACGTGGGCTCCGACAGCGGGCTTGTTGATCGCCAACCTGTCACATCGTTTAGTCGAGGACACCGACTGGGACTACTTGGCTATGTCAACTTGATCTGGCCCCGGCAGGACGGTTTGAGTCGGCCCCGCGACCGGGCGAGCAGAGCGAGTCGGTTCGTCGGTTCGCGTAGGTCATCCCGAGGCGCTCGTGGACCTTGGTGAGGGTGTTGTCGGCAAGCTCGCGTGCTCGCGCGTTGCCGGCGTCGAGGATGGCGTCGATGAAGGCGAAGTCCTCGACGATGTCGGCTCGTCGTTGGCGTAGGGGTCGCAGCAGTTCGTTCACTGCCTCGGTCAGTAGGTGTTTGAGCTGTCCTGCTCCTCCTGCGCCTATCTGGTCGGCGAGGTCTTGGGGGTTGTCGCCGGTGGCTGCTGCGAGCAGGTCGAGCAGGTTGGCGATCGCGGGCCGGTCGGTCGGGTCGTAGGTGATTCGACGTTCGCTGTCGGTGGGTGCGTGTCGTAGAGCCGCATTGACATCACCGAGGCGCTGGCCTGGTCTCGATGGTGGCGGAAAGCCCCGAGCCCGGATCCGCCACGCCGCACGCGGCAACGACCCCAAGATGATCAAAGATCTACGGCAGAACTAGGAAACGGCGACCAGGACGACGACGTCGCGCGGTGCCGCATACATCTGCTCGGTGTTGCGAAGGTACTCCTGGTAAAACGGCAGAGCCAGGTACTCGTTCACGTATTCCGCGCCGTTACGCCAGCGCTCGGTCAGCACAAAAGTCCCCGGGCTCTCCACGATCTCGCCGACCTCAAGAAACATGCAGCCGTCAAGCCTCCTCGCGAGCGGCAGCACTTTCCGCAACTCGTCCAGGTACCCTTCCCGATGGTCGGGATGAACGACCAAGGTATTGCTCATCATGAGCTCGCCTCCGGTGACTTGAGGCATGGCTTCGGTCATGGCAATTGACTCCTTGAAGTCGCGCCGCATCCTGTCAATCCGGTCGGCGTTATCGTCGAGCGGCGACCACAGGTCGATCCTGGTGTTGGACCACGATGCTAGCCGCGCTTTCGGCCTAGATCCACTGCGGTGATGTCTCAGGTGGTCGTCGGCGCGTTGCGAGGGTTGGTCGCCGAGTCTGTCGGTTGTGGGCGTGGCGTAGTTGCCGCTCTGGACCGGCCCTGAGGGGTGGACTCGATCAGGATGGCGAGCTCGGCGTAATACAGCGCGCGGCTTCCGGCCCAGCAGCACGCTCTACAGTGCCGCCGAGGCGTCTGCGCCAGCGGGGCATCGAGCGCCGCCGCCGAGAGCGCGGGCCGGTGGCTCGTATGAGCCGGCTGACGCGTTGCGTCGACGGTCCTCGCCGCCGGCTGCTGCAGGAGCGCTCAAGCGGGGTCAGTCAGGGAGCGCCAGCGGTCCCGCGCACCGGGGGTGAGGATGGCTAGGAGGTTGTCGCCCAGCCAGGCCCGGTAGCGCGCGGTGGACCACCCGGCGTGGCCCACGAGCAGCACTTGCTCGGTATTCCGCCCCGGGATTGATGGAGGCTCTCAATCCACGGAGGATGAGAGTTGTGGCAGCACCGAGGAAGTACCCGGACGAGCTGCGTGAGAGCGGCGCGCTCGCCGACCTGCGTCAGAGCGCGGCGAGGATCGCTGCGGCGACCTCGTCCGGGTGGGTGATCAGCGCCATGTGGCCGCCGGGCACCGCGACGGGCTCCACGCCGGCGCGCCGGGCGAACGTCGCCCCGGGCAGCGGTAGCCCACCCACGGTGTCCTCCTCCGCCAGGACGTAGGCGGCCGGCACGCCGGCCGCCACCAGATCCACGTCGTGGGCCGGGTCGCGGAGGTAGCGGCTAGGTTCCGGGACGAACAGCTCGAAGAGGATCCGCTGCGCCTGCGGGGGTGCGCCGGGGAGCATGACGAACTGGAACGCCTCCAGCGGGAGCGTCACCGAGCCGTCCGGTGATGCGTCCGCGGACTGCCGACTGGCGTCCCGGTTGGACTCCAGCATCTCGTCGTCGACCGACACCCCGTCCAGCGGCACGTACGCGTCCACGAAGACGACCTTCACCACACGCTCCTTCAGCCGGACGGCGGCTGCGGCGGCGGGCGTTCCGCCCCCGCTGTGGGCGACCAGGACCACGGAACCCTCGGCCTTCGTCACCGCTTCGGCGACGTGGCCGATCGCGTCCTCCAGCATCAGGCCGGTGCGGTCGTCCCCGGGAGCCAGACCCGGGAGGGTGAGCGTCGTGACGCCGTAGCCCGCCGCGGCCACCCGCGTGGCGACCGGGATCCAGGACCAGCCGCCGAGCCAGGCACCGGGGACGAACAAGACATGGAGAGCATTGGCCATGATCGCCATGCTCGCACGACCGGTCCCACGCCTCAGCATCGTGGCCGTGGACGCAACGCCCGCCGGTCGTCAGCCACCGTCGTCGATCACGACGGCGTGGCCCGGTCGGGATGGGGCAGCCCGAGTATTGTGAAGTGTCCGTACAGAGAGGTTCCTGGGTGCCCGTGAAGCCGTCCCAACGGCGTACGCAAGCGCAACGTCGGGCGGTGGCCGAGGCGTCGCTGCTCGCGGCGGCCGTCGAGGTCATCGTGGAAGGCGGTGTCCGGGGACTGACGCTGGCGCGAGTCGGCGAGCGGGCCGGGTACAGCCGCGGGAGCGTCAGCCATCACTTCGGGTCGAAACGTGGCCTGATGGAGACCCTAAGCAGAGAGTCGCAGGCCGGATTCGTAACCCACCTCGATGGGATGGCTCCCGGGTTGGAGCGGTTCCTCGCGCACATCGACGGCTACGTCTCGGCCCTGGGTGATGATGCCCCGGGATGGCAAGCGTTCGTGCGCCTTTGGGTGGAGGCCGCGTCCGACGCCGAGCTTGCTCCGATCATGCGTGAACGAGACGCAAGTTTCCGGACGGATCTGCGCAATGACGTCGCGACGGGGTTGGCCGAGGGCGTGGTACATCGTGATGTGGACCCGGCAGCCGTGGCCGTAGCGGCCGTGGGCCAGTTGCGCGGCATCGGCCTCCAGCGGCTGCTCGACCCCGCCGCTGTCGACCTTGCCACGGTGCGCCGGGCTCTTCGGCTGCAGTGGACCCGAAGTCTGCGATCCCGCGAGTGAACGATGATACATGTTGACGGATCAGCATGTATCTTGGGGCGATGACAACACCTGGATCGGTCCTGGAGATGTGCCGTGATCAACCGTTGACGCGCACGCGGGTGATCACCGACGAGCTGACGGCACCTCATGCAGGCGAGGTCCTGCTGGCCGTGGAGCGGTTCGGCCTGAGCTCGAACAACATCTCCTATGCCCTCCTCGGTGACATGCTCGGACATTGGAAGCCGTTTCCGGCGGCCGAGGGATGGGGCCGCGTCCCGGCCTGGGGAGTGGCTCGTGTCCTCGCCGCAGACCCCAGTGTCGCTCGGGAAGGGGCGCGGTTCGCCGGGTACATGCCGATGGCGACTCACGTTCTCATGCAAGCGGAGTCGACCGACGCGGGCTTGCGGGACACGTCGCTGGAGCGGGCTGGAATGCTTCCGCTCTACCGGGAACTTCGCGCGGTCGACGATGATCCGATCTGGCGTGAGGAGGCTATCGACCTCGAGCTGGCGATGATGCCGGTCGAGCCGCTAGCCGCTCTGCTCGACGAGGACCTGCGCCGCTTGGCGGTCACGCATGTCGTGATCTCGAGTGCCAGCAGCAAGACGGCGATGGGTCTCGGCCATCTTCTCCGCGAGCGAAGCGTCCGCGTCACGGGCTTGAGCAGTCCGCGTGGTGCGTCGGCCGTAGCCGGAGCCGAGTCATCCGACACCGTGCTCACCTACGACGACATCGACTCTCTCGGTCGAACCGGCACCATCGCCTACGTCGACATCGCGGGTGACCCCGGGGTAACCCGCTCGGTTCACGAGCACCTCGGCTCGTCGCTGACACACAG
>JAABUU010004531.1_pt1 | contig 16303 bp, 24 predicted proteins | sample 5559301 | NCBI WGS metagenome assembly JAABUU01 (sample SAMN10711884, study PRJNA513360) | rock metagenome | isolation source: Antarctica rocks | place: Antarctica: Victoria Land, Richard Nunatak white | reverse complement strand
AAGCGCGCTCTCTTTGCAATGCAGTACCGCTGCTCAGAGTTGGGTCTTGATGACAAACATCTTCGCTGTTCTTTGTTTTCATCTCTGGTACAGCCAGTCCTTTCATATGGTTGTGAGGTATGGTGTCTCGAAAGGCCCTCCCTGTTTTCGCAAATGAATAGTGTGCATAACCATTTTATGAAACGCACATTACATGTGCGCAAGTCTGTTCAGGATGGCATTGTTTTATGCAAACTGGGAAGAGTGCCATTGCAATTACATTGGCAAAAAACCGTCCCTAAAGTTCAGGGGGTTGGGGACTGCTTGGGTATGCACTTTCAAGGATCTGCACCGAACCGCATGTCTGGATCTGCAGCTTTTCTTGACACACCAGCACCACACGGAAATACATAGCAGGCTATGCTGCAGTACTGTACATGTGCGGTTCTATATGGTTCTACAAGATGCAAATACACGAGGTGCATGCAGCATGTGGATCCACACTGTATCATATTACTGTAGCTCTATGAGGTTTTGCACCTGGGGAACCTTATGGATCTGCCAAACTGCAAAGCCTCATGAGCAAGGATTTCTGAAGAACTTTGCAAGTGTGTAAACATGCAAGTCTGTGTGCCTGCTTGAGCATGTGATTCTGCAGATCTGCAGATCTGCTCAGTTCCACAATGACGTACTTCATGCAGATCTGGACATCTGCGGTCATCTGGAGCATTTTGTTCTTGATTTAAGGTTATAGTACTGCGGAAGGCGTATCTTGGCTGAGGCTATACACTACCAGGCTAGGTAATTATGTCATACATGAGTTGGAAAGCATAACGACTACCACGAAAGGAAATCGAGCCTACAGACTGACACTCTTGATTACTCATGAGACTACTCTGATCAGAAATGGCTTGTTTTGTTATTTCCACTCTGGTCAGTAGCAACCAATTTGTCCAGTGTGTCCACCTCGAGCTCATTTTGATCACATCAGACTGAACCGGTACTTATCGTTTATACGAGGCCCAGATTGAACACAATGCTGACATGAACAATTTCAGGATGCCAAGAAGCCTGACTCAACCTTGCATGATTGCATGCTGAATCAGAGTCTCTATGATCCAGGCATTACTAGGCTTTGCAGATCAGTGCCTCCTTGGGAACGTATATCTGAGACCCAATCTATCAAGGAATTTCGAGGACGCCAGCAGCAGCTCTGCAGATGTGCGCGTTGAATGGCTAGGGCGCTTTGCCGGATGCCTCAATGGCCCTTATAAGGGACAAAGTCAAACTACTCCCACCATCCGTCTTCACAATCAAACCGCTTCTCAACTCTAGCAGCAGCAGCATCGCGCTCGCTGATTCAACCAATCGCGTGCTGCTGCAATAGCAGCACTTGCAGCGGTTGGTGCGTCTCAGCATGTCCTGTCCTGTACGATTAGGGACGACGGTCCTGTCGCGAAACGCGACTGCACCGGCATTGTGTCACGCCGCAAAAAGCAACAGTACACGACATGCGCATTTGAGATTCTCAGCCTTGCCACAAATTGCAAATGTGCAGCACCGACGTACCAGAAGACCCAATTGCCATGCTCGACTGCTGTCTCGAGCGGCTGCAAGATCAGTAGCTGTCGCCGATGAAGGTACTGCTCTTGTTTTGTCCCCGTTCACGTCTATAAGACTAGCGCTTTGCGACGTTAAGAGCATCCAGCTCATGACCAAATCTCATACATAGCACTCTAGGATAGGTTTTGGTTGCCCGTTATTGCTTGAACTGCAAATGCAGACGAGGACTTGGAAGAGGAGGAGGAGTTTGACGACGAGGCTGATGATGGCAGAGGCCTGTCCACAGAGCAGGTCAGCACAACCGAAACAATATGTGGGCTCGTATTGGTCCCTGCCTGTGCCCTTCATCACAAATGTGGGTTCCACATAGGTGACACAGCTCATGGACATGCTCTGCAATGAGACAGATGTGGCCGAGATTGATTTGGAGGTAGAGTATATGGATACCGCTACAACAAACTGGGGCAAGCATGCCATCCTAAGGATATGTCTTGCACGTCTTGTAGATGGGCAACTTTCAGCTGCATGTCAGAAGACGCGTAGATGCATCAGCTGGTGCTGCTTCCCAACCAGCTGCGTCTCCTTCAGCCAATCCAGCTGGTAATTGTCTCCCCATCATGCCATCTTGGCAAACAAGTGCACTCTGTGATTTGCACGCATGCTTGAGCCCTTGTGGTCGTTAGCCTGGTCGCTACAATTAGCCGTTACCATGCTAGTCCAGTCATCAAGCACCTAATTTGATGAGGTTTATTGGTCACCAAGTTGTTTCCCTGCAGTGCTGGGATCCACATCTAATTTTGACTTCCCTCCTGAAGAGCTAGATAAGTTTGCAAAGGATCACAACCTAAACGGTGGGTCAGCTGGTGCTTCCACAGAAGATAGTGATGATGATGACTACAATGAGAATCTAGTGTATGTCAGCTCGCCAAAGGTATGCTCTGTCGGCTGTTCTGCTATTCTCAGGATGAGTATAAGTATTTGTTTTGATAGCCAAAGACTGCCGCATGAGCTGTGCACTTCCTACATCTATTGAATGCTGTCATGTCTCACAGCATGGCCTCCTGGGCATCTACCTTTGCATAGCAATTTTATCACAAAAAGTAGGCAAGGATAGCAACACCTGTGACTGGCCATCACACCACCTGAAGTATCTGGTCGACATTTTCAAGGGCCTTACCTTTTGTTGTGTGTACCAAATGACCTGAAGGCAAGGCTACGCCTTTCGGTATTAAGTAAAGAAAAGCCTGTATGCTGGGTTTCCCTGTGGTGTGCATTCACTACTTCAGCGTGTCAAGTCAAAGGGCTTGGAACTAGCCGACGGGGGCAGGATGACCTCAACTGCTGCAGACATCATACCCAACCTATTTATAAACACTATATAGGCTGATTATGATGTCTGTAGCAATTGTGGCCATGTTGCCCCCATTGGCTAGCTCCCAGCCCTTTGACTCGGCATGTTGAACAAGCTCCTGTAGATGGTGTAGCATTGTGCCTGCTGTGTAGCTGGCGGCACTGTACTGAGCTGGCGGTCCTAAACTTGCCTCCAATGATACTAAATCAAGCTCTGAAGTCATGCATGCGGCCTGCTTGCTTGAGGTCAGGCATCAGGTCCAGGCTGGGTCTGCCTCTGATGCTGAACTGTATGTATGCCGTGTGGGCTGCCCCAGCCAGCCAACTGTGCATATCAGGCAGCCTGCTGTTGTTGCAGGTTGGCATTCTGAGACGTGGGAAGTACTTCAAGGGCAAGAAGGTTGGCAAGGGCAATGCTGTTAATGAGGTATAATGCTGCTCATAACATAGATTGCAATGCTCTATCCCCTTGCTTGCAGTAACAGGCAAGCTCTGACACAAAAACCACATGCGTTACAATGACGCTTCAGCAAGACTCAAATAGGGTTGACCTGCACATCACAAGCTTGCTACATCATGTGTCAGCTGTGGTGCAGCTGCATGCTGAAGACATGTTATGCATATTTTTCTCGAGCTTAAGCGATGGTGCAGGGCGACAAGGTCAAGAAGGGTCAAACTGTGGCATATATTGAGCAGCTGGGCACTTTTGTTCCTGTTGAGGTATGTCAACAGCACATTTGTTGGCCTTGTTGCTGCATCCAGACCCAGCACCTCTATAGATAGCTCCTGTGTATAGTTGCACACCGTTAATTTTGGCATAACCTGCTCATGTGTGCTGTGATTTGTGCGGGTGTCAGAAATTAGAGCTGTCACAGCAGTGTCATGACCAGGAGGAGCAGGTATCGTAAATTCAGGCAGATTGGCAAGGTATGAGCTGGTATGTTGCTGTAGGCTCCACAAGCTGGTGAAGCTGTTGAGTTCCTGATTGAAGAAGGCAAGCCTGTAGAGTTCAGGGAAGAGGTGGTCTCCTTGGCGCCCTTCTTTGGTGGGCACATCATTGGCGATGCAAAATACTCATGAGCATGCATGCCGTATTGCAAACTCGCAGCAGATAGCAGATGTTGCAAATGAGACGATCTTTTGTTGTGAGAGTGAGTGAACTGCCAGGCAGCTGCTTCACTTGGTGGAAAGCTGATGTGAATTTTAAGCTAAGATTTGTGCAACAGTGAGTGGTCTTCTTCGGTAAACACACTATGTCAGTACAGCACATTCTTACATTCGCTAGAGTATTGGTGCTACAACTGAACGGCTACACCACAGTCTACATGTAATGTATCATCAAGTGCTGCATCGTAACGATTGCAAATTCCAGGGTGCAGTTCCCAAGGGTCACTGCAGCGAGGTGCTACCTGCAAGTGGTGCTCAGACTGCAAATGTTCCAGCTTGGCGTGAAGTACGTCGTCACCATGTTGCTGCTTGTACACTGTTTCAACATTGTGTCAATGCAGAGAGCAGCTGCTTGATGTTGACAGCATATTCAGCGCATTCCTCCAAAATACTTTACATACATTGCAGCTGCATTGCATTGTAGCCCGTGCAACCTCGAAGCCAATCTGTTCACACGCACTGGATACTCAACATCTATTGTGGCCACTTGCACACAATGCAGCTACAGTGCTGCAGTGATTTGCAGGATGGGTAATTGACATTTGGAAGGGAGCTCCATTCATCCACATCTGCAGTCAGGTTGGTAGCTTGCAAGATTGAGAACCCTGATAAACACCGCGTACTCAGCCTATGTATTGATTGCACGTCATGACAGAAGGTAAGCAATGTGCTGCGCAAGTGCAGGAGCTGACACTTGCAGAGGCATGGCTATGTTTACAAGGTCAAAGTTGATCTTCTCTAGAAAACATGGAGGCTGCTCTAGCCTACTGTACATGGGAGTTTGTGTGCTCATAGGATGTGCAGCACTTCAGATCTTGCCCAGCGCCTGCAACACGACGTTATACAGTGAGCTTGCTGTGTGCACTTGTATATTGTAAGATGCAAACTAGCAGCAGCATCATCAGCAAAAGAGGATGCTGCAGTAACCTTACCCTCAAAGAAAGGATGGCACCCACACCAATAACATGGGCCATGGTTCCATGCCCTAGCACGTCTACAGCTGTAAAGCCTACACAGCAAGGCAAAACTGATGATTCATATCTTTCAGTGTCTTCAGCAGCCATTGCGGCAAAGGGCACCAGCTTACCTGCTGGGTCGCCTGTGGATAGCCCCTTGGTGCCGTTGTCTACCAGTCTAAGTCCTGATGTTGCTTGCTGCTTGACAGTGGGAGCAAGACCGAATCTGCCAGCTACTAGGAAAGCTGTTGTGGAGGTTACCATAATCTGCAGTTCAGAGCAGGGCTCAAGAGACACAATCACCACAATTGCTGGCACGTGGTTGTAGTACCCCACATCAACTCATCAATAGCATCGTTTCCCATGCTCAGCTCGGGATCGACTTGTCGCACGCAGAGACTTACGATGTTTTCTGGTGAGCCTATGAACCCAGCGTTTACCCTGACTGGCCTCTGGCTGCGTCTCGATCGAACAAGAGCTGCCTGTAGATATGCAGGTAGCAATAAACGCGACACCAAAAACACGTTCGAGCAGGCGCTGAGGTTGCGTGCGACGGTTTCGATCAACACACCTTAGAGTGAACAGGTCTGGCAGGGGTAAACGACTTGGACCCGACGAGGGACTGCTGCATGGTCATTGCAGACATCTTAAAAACAAAAACAGTTAAAGCCGGCACTGAATTGAACGGCGCGAACTTTCTGACAGCGAGTCGTTTGCTTTATCCTTGCCTGAATCATCAAGCCAATCGTGAAGGGATTTATGCGTCCTATCTAGGCTTCAAAGAAGAGGAGCGGTCTCGATCTGCGAACACCAATTGTTGCACCAATTCCTATTGCCTGACACCCCTAGCGATTTGTTCACGACTGACTGAAGCGAGGAAACTCAAATACAGCTCACTTGACATAAGTTGACATAGAACAGTATACAAGATTGGAGCTGGTTTGCAATTAATGCGGCCCTAGAGAACGCTCGCATGCATACTTATGCGCAGAAGGGATTTTCATGCAAGCCCAGCTTCCAGGATTTCTGTGTCAGGTACAGTGGAGAACTGTATATGTGCCAGCATGTCACATATTACACCGGCAAAGGCCAGCCGCAAGCGTTGCAAGCAGGCAAAAGCTTATGTGTTGATGTGTCAGACTTGAAATACCAGCAAATCAAAGTGCCGCGGGGGTTTATTGCTTTCAGCAATTCAGGAAGGGCACTACGTTTCTGCAACCAATCAAGCAGGAGAGCTCTTGGTGGCAATCTCTACTTCTTCTTCTTGCTTGGCTTCTTGGCCATCTTCCCCTTGCCTTTGCCCTTGCCCTTGCCACCATGCCTTGCCAAATAGCCTCGCCAGACAGCCTGGAAAGTCAAAAACAGGCTTCATATTTTGACACTCTCTGCAATGATGCAAGCCTCTTGTCGCCCATGCTTTTCATTAGCACAACAAGTATCTGAAATTGCAGCATTGCTGCCTGGTGCTGCACACAAAAGAAAATGCAAAAGAGATGATGCTTTGGTGAGTGACCTGCAAGGGTTCTGACTGTGCAGAGCAATAATGCTGATCAATATGCCTACTTTGTTGCGGTATGATACTGATCATTGGTCAACGCATCACAAATGCTTCGTTTCACGTAGTCAAATGTGCTCAGGAAACATCAAAGATACCTGAATCCTCAAAGCAGCCGCTGCTTGTCTCTCCCTGAGGATCTGCACAGCCACAATGCCTGATGAGTCACTGGATTCATTGCATGAAAACATCAGCAACAAAGTGTCGTCAGACCAGCTCAGATGCTGCATATGCAGACAACATCTAGAAGAGGGGCGCCTTGGCCCACCAGCAGCATAGATACTGCATGCACATACTGTACTTCTGCAGGGAAACATCAAACTATGTCAATGTGCTCTCTACTTTGACAAACAGGAACATAGCAAGCGGCAAGAAGCAAGAATGCATACAAACGGCACCTATCAAGCAGACAATGTAGGGTGGTCAGGTCTATTGTGTCAGATGTGCACATGCCAGAGATAGTGCATGTGACAGCTGTGCACCTGGTCAGCAGCTTCTCTGTCAGCAGCGTCTTTGGCCATGGAGTCCCTCTCAGCCTTCAGCGAAGTCTCCTTCTCGTGCTTTTCCTTCATATCCTGAAGCAGCCATGCGCAGACTTATGCAAATTGCTGAAGCCTGGTGATGTATGTCTTGCATCAAGCATCTGTAATACTTTTGCAGCAAGTTTGGGCTCATGTTGCTTCCACGCCCCACTGTGCATGCAGCAGTGATGTATAGTTTATAGCTGTAGTGTCAGCATCACATTCATGCATTTTGTGAGATCACCAGCTGAAGTGTGGATCATGGCACAAATGTGTCCACAATCATCTTGATGCTGGTCAGGTGTCAGCATTGACTTTGAGTGACAAGCAGTCAGCCATCCTAGCAACCTCCTAGAAAGAAACCTATTGACGTTTTTTTGTCATGTTGACTAAGGCCGTCCAATTTAACATTCAAATCTGTAATTTCCTCATGCAGCTGCAGTATCAGTGTTTTGGACAGCTAATCACTAATTAGAGGCAGACAGCCTGTAGCATATGCGGGGTATGAAGCATGGCCCGACTACCTTGAGTTTGATGAGGTCACGCTGGCGTTCCTGCTTCACAGCCTCAGTGTCTTTCTCCTTGGCAGCCACATCAACATCTATACGTGAGCCCCACTCCCGGGTCTCCTCACGCAGCCAGCCCTGCACCTTCTGGGAATACGCAGAGCCAGCCTGCAGGGCACAGCCCCCTTCCACTAGAAGGAGTGAAGCAAACAGGTGCAAACCGACACTGAGGTCAGCAGCAGGAAGTCATCTACGAGAAGACAGAAGGGTGGGGGAAGATGTGACAAGGCTATGTGCTGGACCCCAATCAGTTCCTGTGTCAGTGATGCCTCACTCCTATGGACTCAGCTGTGCACCAGTCTGATCCAGCCTGCTTGCTGAGGGGTCCATGCACAGACTAGTCAGCTACACCTGCTGTGCTTGCATGAAACAGCAACAAGCTGATTAGAGGCGCCGTAGTGTACTACCTCCTGGACTTGCTGGTCAATCTCCAGCTGCTGCTGCAGGACAGCAATTTGGTCCTGCAGCTCACTCAGGCTGTTGCTCTCCAGACGGCGAGCACACTCATTGGCAGCCCCCACTTGGGCTTCCCGATACCGGGCCTTGCTGCTCCCCCCTAGGGCCACTGCCTTCTGCTGCCCGTTCAGCTCTGCCAAAGCCTGGCCAGCTCTTCGCATCTGCAGCCAGTGGTGGCGCCTGATAGCCTTCTCACTGGCTGACAGGTACATGCTGTGTGACTCAGCAGTATGGGCCAGCAAGGAGGGCAATTCTTGCAGAGACTCTCAAGGTCCAGCCCGCCATGGCAGAATGCAAAACACAGGAGACATGTCATACTCATCTGTTGACTTGACTGTGTATCATACCTGTGCATGTTTCAAGGGTCAGGCACATTTTAGTTTAGTCGTGATCGGCCTAGTGTACAAGGTATACCCCGATGGTTGCCGGCATAAATATACATTCCTGCCAAGGCTAAGGCCCTACCCCGTGAGGGGGCATTGGCTCTTGTGCAGGGTGGGGCACATGCATCTGGATGAATCTGGTGCTCAATGCGCACTGTGCTGCAAGTAGTGCAACATCAAGAGGCCTCTGCAGCGTAGCTCGAGAGACTTGATCAGTCCACCCTTTCTGCATGCTTTGTGGCACTCAAGCTGCGGCGCTCTCTTTGTTGCAAATCTGTAGTTCATGCAGTGTATTCAGGCATGAATTCAACTCATGCTGCGCGGCAAACAGGAGTTGCCTATCAATGGTCAGACCTGCTCCTCATGCTTGCTCTTCTCATCCTTGATTTCAGCTTTGAGCTGCTTGACAGCAGCACTGGTGATACGTTCCCGCTCTATGGTGGCTTGTGTTTCCAGATCATGCTTCTCCACCCCCTCAACATACTCCGCCTACACATGCACACAGCAGCCACTTGATCGGTGAACAATGCTTTTGCTGCTTGCTTGATGGGTTGATGACTTGCTACAGTGTTGAAAGCTTGGCCAGGTGACAAGTCTATGAGAATGTGCAGACTAACAGGGCTAAATCAAAAATGTGCTTTTGTACTGCCAACTGAGATAGGCAGTACACAGTAATCTGTACTGTGTGTGGTAAGCAAACACCATTCACACAAAGCATATGCACATGTCCGGCAGATGATGTGCATTTATGACTGTCACAAACAATTGTCATGAATAATTATCATAAAAGGATGCAGGCACTTTTCAGACAGAACTGCTATGTGATCATTACAAAGTATGAGCATCAGACTGGACCTGTTGATGTGCATTGACATATGACCTAGGCAGGTAAAGCTTGATGCAGAAGTTTACAAACATCCTCTTGTCTGGCTGACAGCAGCAGAGCATTTGACACCACCGCATATAGAGGCTCAATAGAGGCTCAAAGAGTGTTGCACAGCTTGCACTAACACATTCATTCTGCCACCAAAGGGGGTGCATCAAGTGAAAGCACTGTCTGCATGTCTCCTAGGTTTCGAGATAGATAACCTGGCTTACCAGAACTGGGCAGGTCTGACTGGCTAGCAGCTGAGCAGTGCAGTGGTGCAGCAGCTGCTGCAGGGCCTGCCGCTGTACAGCTACCTTAGCCATGTTCTCACTCACGCCTGGGCTGGCCTGCAGAAGGATTGTGATTTTCAACCCTTGGAGCATGACAACATGCATGTTGGAAGCATTGTGTCTGGTCTGTGCGAGATTTCTCCTGCCTGGTCCCACATAGCATGATGACTGCCAGCAAATGGTGAAATCGCAGAGGATGACAACATGCAATGATACTGCCACGCTATGCCAAAGCCTAATCAAAGCAGGCTCTTGCGTTGACTGCAGAAGCCAATGGTGCATGAGCTACGTTGCTGTATGCGTGGTCAAGCTGACCTTCAGGTTCCGCACAAGAGCCTGAGTTCCAAGCCGGAGCTGTTCGGCAGTGGTATGCACTGCTTTCTGGTTCTCATACAGTTTGTTCTTGTTGGGCAAGTTGCGCAACTGTGGCTGCTCAGCAACAAGAGCTACATACTGATCCTCCAGCTTCTTTTGTTCAGCCAGCATTTGGGTGATCTCCTCGCCCACGCTTTGCGCCAAAGCTGCAGCTTGGAGCTGCATACAAGCAGCATCTTGCTGTTGCTACTAATTTTGCTGCTAGCAGTCAGACTGCTGTTCCTGCCCCTGTATTTGGTACAGGCAAGTGTCCAAAGATGAGTAATACCTGGGGGTCAACCCTGGTTGCGCCTACCAGACCGAGTTTGTCAAGCGCAACATGCAGTACATGCAGGGCCTGCATACGATTCAAACGGCTGGTCGTGCTTCGAAGTCGATGCGCCAGTAACGAATGTGCGGCAAAAAGTGTTTCCTACGTGGACAGTTTCCACGTTGGAAAGGCTCTCCCCCTCATACGAGTCTTCTTCAGCCAGCATTGGAGAGTCCATGAGCAGCAAGGGCCACTAGCTTTGTAGGGCTTTCTCTAGCAGCTCGAAACATCGGAGCAACACTGTACACATGATTTGCCTGGGAACTGATGCATGAAGTTGCCGCCTGCACATATACCTGCACAGGCAATGGAGCAGGGTACAGTACGGACTCACAGACGACAGCCTTCCGCTTTAGTACCTTCAAAGTCTAAAACTTTCTCAGGAGAATTTCTAGGCCACTTTGCGCAAAGACTGAAAGAAGTCAAGGGGACACATTGTCAGGCTAATAACAAGGGGGCGGGTTTCGGACGTCTCGTCGGGCTGTCACACGAAACACATAGCTCGCGTCCTGACCCACACGTCTGACAGACAGCAAGGCCTTCGTCCAGCAGGAGAAGCAGGGTGATGGCAGCACAGGGGGCTGCCTTGCAGTCACATAACAATGAATTAGTGAAATGTAAGTTCCTTCGCTTGTCAAAGATTGTCTGTTGCCCTGACAGTTACACTTAACTTTGACCAACATGCCATACATTCCTGTTGAGGGGGCCTTTGCATTTCAGAAGTGAGCCCCCTGTCAGCTTGACCAGTCGATGAAACCCTACATTGGCATTTGACCTCATCTGTCCCCTTTCCTGCACATTGGTACAGCACTGCACTGCTGTCATGCAACAATATCTCAAAGTTCTTGGTCAGCAGATCCAAAGCCAGATAAGCAGACAAAGCACTTGACTTGACCGGGGCTAACAGCAACTGCTGCATCACACAAACAGGCTACTCCTAATTTTGCTAGTACTAGAAGTGGCAGCAGATTCAGCACAACATATGGCAGGACACTGTTTCAACTAACACACTGACGCTCTGCCTCCTGAACAACAGACAGTGGGACAGATGCAACTATTAATTGCAGCATGAAGCCTTTGCTCTTGCTTTGCAGGCATTGAAGATTTGCGGGAGAAGCGTGAAGAAGTGCAGAAGCAGATCCGTGATGAAGAGGGAGAAAAGGCAAAGCTGCAACAGGACCTTCAAGTGCTGACAAAGCGTTTAGCCCACATTAACGATGGCCTTGCTAGAAAGGTATGTTGCATGTTCTGCTCAGATCGCTACAATTATGGCAGGTTGTACAAGTCCTGTTGCCTTGCAAGCATATGCTGACATGTCCTGCACTTGGGCATTCAATCATTTTGGACGGGCATGCTATCGTGAGCAGCTGTGTTGAAATGGCCTAGCAAATGTGCTTGGCCAGGCATGTGCAGTGCTTGGCTGCTGTCTACATTGATTTGGGATGCCTGACAAAAGCCACTGGAGGCAAAATGTAGTTCAAAATAATGCTCAGCAACCTGATGAAAGGGTGTCGCTACTTCTGCTGCAGATGGCCACAAGGACAGAGTATGACAAAGTCATTCAAGAGACAGAAGGTGCATATCACAAGATTCTGGAAAGCTCACAGACTCTACTGACAGTCCTCAAGCGGGAAAGTGTCAGCATACAGAAGAAGCGACAAACAAGTTCTTGACGATATTTATTTGTCTGTTGTTACATATGTTCTTACAAAGTGCAGCCTCTGTGCACACACAAACTTAAAGTTGTTCAAAGTTATCTAGTGTCCAGGGCTCAAAATGGCAAAGGATGTAGTGTCCCATACATCATGAAATGAGACAACCAAATTAAGGCATCCTGTACTACTGAATGCGCTTATTGTCCAATGAACACCTGTTGATACAGTGTGATTCTGTACAGAATCTAGCAATTGATGTACCTGCGACTCCTCTGTTTACTGAAAAAGCAACCTGCCTTCACTGCCAACCAGGACAAACGTACATGATGCTTTGACAGTACTAGCTGGTATGGGCGTATGTCTGTAGAGCTGAACGCATCACAATGCTGACAGGAATTCTCTTGAGGCCAACAGGACAACAAACACATCAAGCTGATCAACAACTCAGCTTGACATGTATGTCAGCACCTCCAAAGGGCTCAGTGAGGTGATCTGCACACGCCATGCGCAGCCTTTCAGGTGTAGCTGGTGAGTCCAGCTGAAACCAGCCTTCAAGGCCTGCATCTTTCCTGGCTGCATATACTGCCTCCTTCAGCGCAAAGAAAACAGATGCGCCCAAGAAGAAGGGTGGTTCACCAACGGCCTTGGAGGAATACACCATGGGCAGCCGATGGTTGGGTGAATCCTTGAGCAGCATCACACAGAAGTCCAGAGGAATGTCATTGGCTGAAGGGATCTTGTATGTGCCTGCAACGAAAGAGCAGATGAACACTCTCAGCATTGGTATACAGGCCATATGCATCACACACCTGATTGCATTACAGGTGCTACTGCCGTACTATGACTTGTGTGTTCAGCTGACCCTTTGGAGACAGTCTGAGCAATGCCAACATGGCACGGCTGAGGGTGGGGCTTGTGCATCAGCCACAGACAGCATGCTACAGACAGGTGATGAAGGCCAAGTCACCTGGTCCCCGTGTGTGCAGGACTCCGGGCTTGACCCACTTGTGCTCCTTGTCACCCCACACCAGCTCCTCTAGACACGTCCACCCCATGCCCTTCACATCACAACATACAGACATGAATGGAAACATACATTGGAGAATAGACACATCAAGGCTGGCCCGGTGCTGCTGCTGGTGACTAACACTGTCCAGACAGACAATGCATGCATCTGCACAGGCTCAGGCAACCTCCGATAGCATGTGTAATGCATAACTGCTGACAATGACAAAAGTCCCAGTGGCACATCAGAGCAACTGCTGTTGGTGCTCAGTTGAGTAGGTGCAATGCTGAATCGCACCAGAGTAGGCCACACTGCATTTACAGAGCAGCAAGCATCAAACATGTGTCAGCAGCATTAACAATGCCTTGTGGTACTGCTGGAAGGAACCAGCAACACAGCATCATCTGCAACAAGCAAGCCATGAGCTTGACTGTGTCTTGCACCGACTTTACAAGGTCATGAGCCACAATGTCATGCAACACATTGTGTGGAACTGAGAAGGGTGAGCAGACCTGAACAAAGCCGCCTTCGACTTGGCCGATATCGATGGCAGGGTTGACGGAAGAGCCGACATCCATGACAATGTGGGTGCGCAGAGATTGGAAGTCGCCAGTCAGCGTGTCCAGCTCTACCTCTGAGCAGGCTGCTCCGTACGTGAAGTAGTTGAAGGGCATGTCATCGCCAAATCCTGCACTCCACCTTGTATGTGAAGCAGCTGCTCCACATGTGAAACATCGAAAGGGCAAGCCGATCTCAGACATCATCAGGTGCATGCACCAAAAGCAGTCTTAGAGATGGGCATCAGCAGCAAACAGCAGCTTGAGTGAGCACCGCAACCTTCACAAGGTCCCTCTTTGAGTGTACTTGTATGCTTGGACAACATCAAAACTGATGCTGGATACTCCTTACTGACAAATTTCACAGTGAGACAGGAATCAAACTTGCACATGGTTGTGTTGTACATATGCAAACGTACTGCATGTGAACTTGCTCCAGCTTCAGCAGACAGACAATTGGGGAAAGCAGGCGGCAGGCAGCTCACCTGTGACGTCTGGCGTGGCATAGAAGCCATGTGCCGACAGGTCTACCCTGTCAAGGTAGGCAGCGTTGACCAGCTGAGTGAAGGTGGAGTCGGGCCGCTGCTCCCTGTAAGGCTTCAGACGCGCATTCAGCTGGGCACAGGCATCTGCCGCTGCTGAGCCATACATGTCACTGCTGGCCGAGGCTGCTGTGGGGGAGCTGTTGGGGACCTTGTCTGTCGCTGTCTCAGCAATGTACACACTGGACAGTGGAATGCCCAGATCTGCTGCAGCCACCTGCAAGTCACCACATCCAGTGTCTCTGCAATGTATACACTGGACAGTAGAATGCTCAGATCTTGCTGCGGCCAGCCACCACATCTGGTGGCTTGGCTTTGATAAGTTTAAGTCTTCTAAACGAGTTGTGTGAAGAAGATAAAGTTCATGTATAGCACGAAAATTTCAGACCAGAGGTGATAGACCGCTGCTGGTGCATCTTTTGTGGAGGTTACCAGTCTTCTGCCAATGCTCCCTGAGATACACACCCACAGCTGTGGTGGACCAAAACACATGTCTAGAAAATACATTGTGAGGCATTACATACCAAGGCCAGAGCTCAAGCTATGCAATAGACAGAAGCACCATGGCTTTGCCATTACTTCAGGGCAGATAGCCTGCTCAGACTGAGTGAGCGAGTAAGCCAGCCACAATAGCAGTGGAAACGACAGTCTGGTCCAATGCAGCATTCCTCGGCGCAGGTTGAGGCTGAATCAGCACAGGCGAAGCACCATGCAGCAGTGCTTAGCTTTTCAGCAAAAGTCAAACTCAGCTCAGCAGACAGCTGGGGCGTAGTAAGCAGGATGAAGCCTGACCTGGGCAACTTTGGTGTGCAGGCCCTGACCCATCTCCACTCCTCCATGGGTGACGAGCACTGTTCCATCGGTGTAGATGTGCACCAACGCTGCTCCTTGGTTCAGGAACTTGGTAGTGAAGGAGATGCCAAACTTGGTGGGGATGACAGCCAAGCCGCGCTTGCGCCACCTGTTGGCTTTGTTGAAGTCATCCACTGCCGCCTGCCGCTCTGCAAAATGTGCTTGGCTGATCACACCATCCCAGCAAGCCTGCACCAAAAGTTTGCATCAGCATTTTCGTGAGTTGCAACCGTCGTTATTGGTATGATTCAGGCCATATTTGTAGACATCTGTGGTCTTTGTTTGGTGCATCTGCCTGTTTCAACAGCCTTGTCTTGATAGGCATGCATGCAATGCTGTGTTGCCTGAATGGTGCTCTTGCAGAATCTGACAACATGGTTGTATCGAAACAAGTACTGAGCCTCGCTGTGCCCGATTTGCGAGCTGAGCATGAAGTTGTGCCACCAATTCAGGCACAAATACCGCTCAGGGCTGTGTTTCAAGTGTGAAGCAGCCTGTCCAAGCAACATGCTGTGCACGACTGCAATTCCTTTGTGTACTTCATTTGTTGGGAGCAGAAGTGCAGCGCAGACTGCTTATCCCAAAGTTACAGCCTCAACATCAAAATGGCATGCACATGTGGGACCGATACTGTACATGTACCTGGCAGGTATGCCAGCTATGCAGGCTGACCAATGCAGCCAACGAATCAAACAGGATCAAATGCACCACATTTGACAAGTTTCGCAGAGTTTCTGTGCCTGAGATACCTTGCCTGAATCCCCATGTATAGTAGCTCTACAGATCCCTAAAGCAAAAAGAAATATACAGCACTTTCTATGCTGCCTTTACAAAAACAGGTGGCGATGCAGGATGTGCATACCTGAACCTGGCACTTATGCAGGATCTGTCCGTAGTGTGTCTTGTCTTGCTCCTGGTACAGGTTGAGGTGGCGAATGGATTGCAGGGGCTGGTCTGTCATGTGAGCGATGCGGTCCATCCACATTTCAGTCACCAGCATACCCTGTCACGCCAATCATATTTCTGTGAAGCATGCTCTATTGCGCAAGTACCATTGTGGACAGCTGATGCAAAGCTGGCAGATGTGTCACTCAAAAGACGGTGTCTTTCAGCTTCATCCTTCTGGAGGGAGCCAGATTGTGAGAAAGTGTTTGCTATGCGGAGCATACCTGAGGTCCACCAAAGCCTCTGTAGGCAGTGTTACTGGCGATGTTGGTCTTGCAGCAGAGGCCCACCACGCGCACGTTGGGGATCTTGTAGGCGTTGTCAATATGCATCACAGCTCGTTCCATGATGGCTGCGCTCAAGTCCAAGCTGTTGCCGGCGTTGTTATACAGCTTACAGTCCAAGGC
>JAABUU010004529.1_pt1 | contig 16311 bp, 16 predicted proteins | sample 5559301 | NCBI WGS metagenome assembly JAABUU01 (sample SAMN10711884, study PRJNA513360) | rock metagenome | isolation source: Antarctica rocks | place: Antarctica: Victoria Land, Richard Nunatak white | reverse complement strand
CCGCGTCGCCGCTAGCAGCTCAAGAGACTGGCTGCGGCTGACCCGTGGCGAGCGCTTTGACATCGGCAGTGGTGAGTGACTGCCCACCGATGCCCCAGTCGCCACTCTTAACCTCCTCCACGACGACCCAGGTCACCCCGCGCATGTTCTCGCCCTCGATTTCGACCATCGTGTCGGTCAGTTTCCGAACCATCTCGTGTTTCTGGTCCTCATCGAAGACTCCCTCGATGATCTTGACATTCAAGAACGGCATGATCGGCCTCCTTCTGGTGCGACACATTCCACTCAACCGAACCGCTTTACTCGCGTCATCGTGCCATCGCAACCTCCTCGTATACCGGGCGCTGGTGCCCGCCCGGCCCGGTCACGCCGCCAGGGCGCACCAGTCCATACCGCAAGCAACGGCGCTCCTTCCGGGCGGAGATGCCCGGTGGGCGCGGCCTGCGATTGTTGCGTCAGTGAAGGTATCACGGTGGTGGGCGATGGTTGTCGCCGTCCACCCCGTGCATGATCGGCGCTGCCAGGGGAGCAAGGTGCTGGTGGAGCAGGTGTCCCAGCACGGCGATGCCTTGCTCGATCTGTTCCTCGTCCACCGCCGCGAAATTGAGGCGCAGGAAGGGTTGGTCGTTCGGCTCGGGGTAGAAGGCCGCGCCGGCGACGAAGGTCACCCCCGCGCGCGACGCCTCCTCGAAGAGCGCCGCGACGGAGACACCGGGCGGCACCCCCACCCAGAGCACCAGGCCACCCTCCACCCCGGTCCAGGTCGCCCCTGCTGGGAAGTGGCCGCTCCAGGGCGCGCAGCATCGTCGCGTGACGCCGCCGGTAGACGCGGCTGACGTGCTTCCAATGGCGCCGGATCGTCCCGCCTTCCAGGTAGCGGCAGAGCACCCGCTGCATGAGGGTCGAGGAGAAGAGATCCGCCGCGCGCTTCAGGAGCACGATCCGCTCGTGCAATGGGCCGCGCGCGACGATGTAGCCGAGGCGTAGCGCGGGCATCAGCGACTTGGTGAAGCTCCCGGTATGGATCACGGCACCGTAGTGATCGAATGCCGCCAGCGGCGGCGGGATCGGGTTGCCGAAGCGGACCTCCCGCACGTGGTCGTCCTCGAGGATCGGCACCCCGTGGCGATGCGCCAGCGCGACGATCTCCCGGCGGCGGGTCGCGCTCATGACGCACCCGGTCGGGTTGTGGAAGGTCGGCACGGTGTAGATGAGCCCCGGTCTCACCTCCTCCAACGCCGCCGCGAGGGCGTCCGCGCGCAACCCCTCCGCGTCGAGCGGCACCCCGACAACGCGCAGGCCACGGGTCTCCAGGGCGTCGAACACGCCCGGCCAAGTCGGCGTCTCCACGATGACCGCGTCCCCCGGTTGGAGGAGTGCGTCGCAGACCAGGCTGATCGCCTGCTGCGTGCCGGAGGTGATCAGGATCTCCTCCGGCGTGACGACCAGGCCGAGTTGCCGCAGATAGCCCGCGAGCACCGCCCGCAGCGGCGGGTAGCCGTCGCTGTGCTCGGGGCCGAGCGCCGCCGCCCCGTTGATGTCGAGGACGCTGCCGAGGAGTTGCCGGAATTCGCCGGTCGGGACCAGGCGCGGGTCGCCCGCCCCCCAGGCGAAGGAGATGGTGTTGTCGACGATCGGCCCGCGCAGCACCTGCCGCAGCATCCGGTCGCGCACGGAGGGACCATCGGTGGCCAGGCGCGCCTGCCAGGAGGGGAGCGGGGCCGTGCCCGCCGACGCGCCCGCGCCGGGCGGTTTCCAGGGTGGCAGCACGAAGGTGCCGTTCCCGGCCCGCGCCTCCAGGAGTCCCTCGGCGATCAGCTCGGCGTAGGCGTTGTCCACCGTGATCCGGCTGACGCCCAGATCCCGCGCGAGTTGTCGCGACGAGGGGAGTCGCGCGCCCGTGGCCAGCGTGCCGTCTGTGATCTCGCAGCGGAGGCCCGCGCCGATCTGGCGATAGAGGGGTGTGCCACTGTCAGGCTGTAGCGCGAAGGCCATAGCCGCACCTCACCGGTTACTGCGCGTCGTCGCCGAGGATCGTTGGTCCGATTATTATGGCCCCGTACGCCCCACTCCGCTATAGCCACTTGGCGTCCAATTCGATAAGGCCACACCGATCCCCTACCCGCCCACGCCGACGCGCACGCCCTGGTGGCTGCGGGTCTCGGCGGCGGTCCGCGCGCGCATCGCGGCGATGGCGGCGAGGGTGTCGTCCACGGTGTGCAGCGCCAGCAGTTCCAGGCGCAGTTCCGCGCCGAACGGCACCCCCGCGAAGTAGCTCTTGTAGAGCTTCTTGAGGGTGTCGAAGTGCTTCCCCTCCGCGGTCCAGGTGTCGCGCCAGAGGCGGATATGCGCCGCCAGGAGGTCCAGGCGCTCCGTGAGCGGGACCGCCTCGGGGTCGACCGTCGGGTCGAAGAGCCAGAGGTTCTTGAAGATGCCGCGCCCCACCATCAGCCCATCGACGCCGCTCGCGGCGGCCTTCGCCAGGCCGTCCGGCACGCTCGCCACGTCGCCGTTCCCGACGATGACCGTGTCCTTGCCGAGGCTATCGCGCAGCGCCACCACCTTGGCGATCTCCTCCCAGCGCGCCGGGAAGCTCGACCGCTCCCTGGCGATCCGCCCGTGGATCGTCAGCGCCGCCAGATCCTGCGTCAGCAGCGTCTCGGCCCACGCCTCGGTCTGCCAGGCGCTCGTGCCGCAGCGGGTCTTGACCGACACCGGCAACGCCCCCGCGCCCGCCCGGGTCGCCTGGACGATCGCCAGCGCGCGGTCGGGGTGATCGATCAGCCCGGCACAGCCGCCGCGCTTCATGATGCTCGTATCGGGGCAGCCCATGTTGAGGTCGATCCCGGCGTAGGGGCCGAAGACCCCGGCGGCGAGCTGCCGCGCCACCGCGTAGAAATTCTCCGGGTGTGTCCCCCAGATCTGTGCGATCAGCGGCGTCTCCGCGTCGGTGTGCGCCAGCCGGTGGCTGACGGCGTCGCGCCCCGGACTCATCAGCCCGTCCACGGAGACGAACTCGGTGAAGAAGAGGTCCGGCTTGCCGAACCCGGCCACCATGCGGCGGAAGACCGTATCGGTCACATCCTCCATCGGGGCGAGGCAGAAGAACGGCTTCGGCAGAGTGCGCCAGATAGTGTTCTGCGGCGCGGTCGGGGTGCTCATGGTGGTACTCGATCTCCTGGTGCGTATCGCGCTATCCAGACAATCACGACAATCGTGCATATAAGGGGAAGTGTACCGCTTGGGGCGGGGTAGGGTGGGTGGACTGGGCGTGGGTCCGGGGTTGCAATACCCCTGAAGGGCACACTGTACCCATGAAGGGCACACTGTACCCCTGAAGGGCACATGCCCCGGCTAAGGGCGGCTACGCCGCCACGAAGTACCCATGAAGGGCATACTATCCCCGCCGGGGACTGGAACATCTCAAGCGCAAGCAGTGTCGTCCGCCTCTACTCAGCCATAGGCGTCAAGGATGGCGCTGCCCCCGCTCCTCGGATGGGGAGCGGGGGTGGCGCGAAGCGGCAGGGGTGAGGGTTCCGGCCATACCCCGCCCACTCCACAACGAAGCCCCTCTCCCAACTTGGCGGGTGCCCTCTGGGCGGCGGGTGGCAAGCCGGGTGCCCTCCGGGCGACGAGCCGGGGTGAGGGCCGCACCGGCACCGGATGTTGCCGTCACGCGCCGGTGTAGCCGAGGGATTAAAATCCCCGGCTGAAGGCGGCTCCACCGCCACGAAGTGCCCCGGAGGGCAGCTACTACCCATGAAGGGCATACTCTACCCGTGAAGGGCACAATGTCCGCCTGCGCGGACTGGAGCAGCGCCACCGCAATGCTACCCCTCCCGCTCCCAGCGTGACCGGTATCCCCTGGGCGGCGAGAGCAGGAGGGTGAGGCTGGCCGCGCCTCCACCGCGCCCGCCGCGACAGAACCGCGCCTCCCCCCTGCTATGGTACGGAGACCGATACTCTGCGCCGCCCGAACAAACTTCGTGACCCTGCGCGCGCTCAGCGCTGCACCCAGAGTTCCGCGCCCCCACTCGCATAGGCCGAGAGCGCGAGGACATGGACGCCGGGGGCGAGGTAGGTGCCGAAGGGCCGGTCGTCGGCCCACTCGCCCCCCGGCGCGATCGTCACGTCGATCTGCGCCAGCCGCGCGCGCACGGGCTGCGCCGTGTTATTGATGATTCGTAGGTGTTGCCCCGATCGCACCTTCTGGCAGCGCGGCGAGGGGGTATCGCTGCGGACGCGCACCGTCGCCTCCGCCCCCTGTGTCTCCGGGCAGTAGCCGGACGCCGGGGACTGGCCCACCGGTGGCTCCGCGCCTGCGATGTAGAGCCGCCGCCCGAGCTGGCCGAGGAGGACCTGAGCGGCGGGATCGGCGTTCTCCGGGTGCCACTCGAAGCGGGCGCGCTCGAAGTACTGCACGGTGTAGTCCTTGCCGTCTTCCAGGCGCTCGGTGAAGGGTTCGCTGATCGGGTAGCCGAACTGCGCCAGCCCGCCGCGCCCCCAAGGGCCGAGGAAGCGCTTTTCGACGTTGTGGCCCGTCTCGGGGAAGTAGGTGAAGAAGGGGTCGTTCCTTGCTTGAACCGGTGGGTCGGCGGGGTGGACCTCGCGCCCGAGCTGGCCGAGGAGCACAGCGTTCGGGGCGGCGTTCTCGGGATGATATTCCAGCCGCGCCCGCTCGAAATACTGCACGGTGTACGTCTTGCCGTCCCCCGATCGCGCCTCCACCTCCCGACTGAGCGGGTAGCCGAGGAACGCGAGGCCACCGTGCGCGCGCCAGTAGGCGAAGAAGGGCGCGGCGACGTAGAAGGGGAGGCTCCCCGGTGCGCCGAAGGACGTACCCGGTGCTGCCTCGAATGGCTTGACCGGGAAAAGCTGCGAGGGCTGGTCGGTTGCGAGGCAGGGCGGTCCGCCACCGAGCGGCCCTTCCTCGGCCACACTGCCGCGCGGGTGGGCGACGAGTTGCCCCGCGTCGTCGGGGAGAATCACGATTACGGTGATCGGGCCGTCGATCGGCGGGGGCGCGACCGTCGCTCCTTGTGGGCCACACCAATTGCTCCACCGGACGCTGGCACTCGCGCCGACACTGGCGGAGAGGACGACCGGTTGCCCGGCGCTCGGGTCGGGCGGCGGACTCTCGACGAGCAGAGTACCTTGCGCGTCAAAGAGTTGCACCTGTGGCTGCCCCATGAGTGTGCATTCGATGTCGGGCCGGACGGTGGTGATGCCGACGTGGATGAGCGTGGTGTCGGTCACACCTTGATGGCTGATCGCCGCGTCGAGGTCTGCGGCGCGGCAGGGCGACGGCGCGGCGATGATACTCGCACGCGCCGCCGCCCGCACCGGGACGAAGCCGCCCGCGAGCGCGAGGAGCAGCGCGATGGCGAGGGCGAACCCGCCTCGGACGAGTTGGTGCGAGCGGTGGCGGTGCGGTGTGGATGCGTGCATGGTGCCCTCCCCTGCTGCCGGTATCACGGGTCCGGTGGTTTCCCCTGTCCATGAAGACGAGCGGGACATGGTGGTGTTACGGTCAGCGCTTCGCGTGCTGTGCGAACGCGAAAGGTGGGGCGCGGGCGGCGCTGGGGCAGCCCACCCGCCGCTTGCGCGTTCTCATCCCTGCTGGGAGCGGGGCGGGGCGGTTACTCAGCCGCTGTAGCGCTCCCCCGCCGGCGGCAGCGGAACCGCTCCACGCCCGGATACTGTTCGCCGAGGCTGGTGATCGTGAAGCCGCAACGCCGGTAGAAGCCCACCGCGTCCCGGTCGGTTTCGGCGGTCAGCGTGCGTAGCGCGTAGCGTCGGGCAACCGCCGCGAGCAGTTGCCGCCCGCTCCCGCGCCCCCGTTCCTCCGGCACGACCGCGAGATGGCGGATCGTCGCGGCGGCGGGCGCGATCAGTTTGAGGCCGAGCGCGCCGAGGAGCCGACCCGACGCCTCATAGCCGACGATGCGCCAGGTCGGCTCCGTCTGATAGCAGTTCCAGAGCCGCGCGACAGTGGCGGTGGTCGGTGCGCCGATACTCAAGGCGAGCAGGGCACGCCCTACGGCATCATCCTGCGGCACCTGTAATTCGCGCGGCAGCACTCGTCCCGGTTCGCTGTTCGATCGGCAACCGTCGCTAGCCATACCGCCCGCCTCGTCCTGCCCCCGCCGCCGCATCGATCGCATCCTACCAAGGCTGACAAGTGGCGCTTTTGCCCCCATTGCCCCCTTGACAATCCCGCATCCTCGTCGCTATACTATAGAACATAAGTTCTATACGTACAGTGCCGGAAACGACTATACTGTCGCCGACGATGGTTGGCGACGGGGAAACAGCACATGGGGGCGACGATGGCCGGGCGACGGGTCTTCCACATCGATCTCGATGCCTTCTTCGCCAACGCCGAGGTGCTCCGTCGCCCCGAACTCGCCGGGCAGCCGGTGATCGTCGGCGGCGACCAGGACGGGCGCGGCGTCGTCTCCTCGGCCACCTACGCGGCCCGCGCCTGCGGCGTCCGCTCGGCGATGCCCGCCGCGCACGCGCGCCGCCTCTGCCCGGACGCGCATTTCCTTCGCCCGGATTTCCCCTACTACCGCGACCTCTTCGGGCGCTTCCGCGCGATTCTCCACGACCTCAGCCCGATTGTCGAGATCGCCTCGATCGACGAAGCCTACCTCGAAGTCGGCGCGCGCGAGACGGTCATCAGCCAGGGTGTCACGATCCCCCCACCCCCCGCCACCACGGACCACGGACCACGGGCCACGGACTTCCCCACCGACCCCCTCGCCGAGGCGATCAAAGCCCGCCTCCGCGCCGAGACCGGCCTGACCTGCTCGGTCGGCGTGGCGACGAACAAGACGCTCGCCAAGATCGCCTCCGACCTTCGCAAGCCCGACGGCCTCGTCGTCGTCCCGCGCGATGCGGCGGGCGCGGCGGCCTTCCTCGCGCCCCTCCCGGCGGGAGCCTTGCCGGGGGTCGGGCCGAAGGCGCAGGCGCGGCTCACCACCTACGGCCTCCGCACGATCGGCGACCTCGCCGCCGCGCCGCCGAGCACGCTGCGCCAGATCTTCGGGGAGCGGATCGCGGCGGTGGTGGCGTTGCGCGCGCGCGGGGTCGACGACCGCCCGCTGGAGACCGAATCCGCCGCCAAGACCCTCGGCCACGAGCGGACCTTCTCCGCCGACATCGCCGATCTGCCGACGCTGCGCCGCGTGATCCGCGACCTCGCCGAGCAGGCGGCGGCGCAACTGCGGCGTGCCGGGCTCGGGGGGCGGTCGGTGCACCTGAAGCTGCGCGACGAGACGTTCGAGACGCTCGGGCGGCAGCGCGCGCTCGGCGGCTCCACCAAACTGGCCGAGCCGATCCGCGCGACGGCGGAGGCGCTGCTCGACGAACTGCTGGGCCCGCCCGGCACCCCCTGGTACGGGCGGCGGATCCGCCTGCTCGGCGTGCGCGTCGGCGGCCTCGGCCCGCTCGCCCGGCAACTCGATCTCTTCGACGAGACGCCGCAGCGCGACGCGCGCCTCCACGCCGCGCTCGACCGCCTCCACGAGCGCTTCGGTCCTGGCGCGATCGGGCGGGTCGGGGGGGTGTTGCCCCGCCCGCCCCGCCGCTAACCACGCACCCCGGCGAGGTTCCCCGCAAACCCGCCCCTTGATAACGGGCGGGGCGATCGACCACCTTGCGGAGCGGACCGCCAGCCCCCGCCCGGTGCCAGCAACGTACCAGTACAGCATGAGGAAGGAGTGCGCCATGTTCGCCGATGATGCGGAGCCGCAACCATCAGCAAGTGCGCCCGCCGGGTCGCATCCCGCCAGCGCCGCGCCCCGGCGCTGGCTCTGCCACTGCTCCACCCCGCCGATCCTCCTCGCCACGCTGGAGGGGGGCAACGTCAACCTGAAGATCCGCGACCGCTATTACCACATCGAGGGGGTGCAAGGGCGGATCCGCGCCATCTGCCCGAAGTGCGGCCAGCAGCACACGATCGAGCTGGGGAAGTAGCGGGCGAGTAGGCGAGTAGGCGAGTAGGGGAGGTCCGGGTATGGCGGTTGGTGTGTGCCGGATGGGGCGGGGGCCGCCGGCGGGGATCACGCCGGTGTCCGCCGGATTCCGGGGGCTGAAGTACCCCGGCGGGCAGCCACCACCCCGCGAGGGGATACAAGCACCCCGGAGGGCAGCCACTACCCATGAAGGGCACACTGACCCCGGAGGGCAGCCACCCCCCGGCCGGGGGCAGCCATAGGCGGCACCGGCGAAGCCCGCCTGCGCGGACTGGGATCGGGATACTGCCAACCCTTCCGCGATACAGCAGCGCCATGAACGGCAGATCCCCTCCCCTCGGATGGGCGGATACCCCCTATTCGTCATCCATCATCCGTCATTTTTGGAGCCCCGAAGGGCCAGCGCGAGCGCGACAGCGCCACGGTGATGCCGCCCTGGAGGGAAACCATGTCGCGCCACGCCTCGCGGACAACCATCGCACGCCTGCCCAACGCCGCCGCCCCGCCGCCCCTCGCTCACGACGCACGACCCACGACGCACGACTCCGCCGACTGGGATTTCGAGCTGACCCCGGCGCTCGATGCGCGCCTCAACGCGCTCGCCCTGGCCGGGCGGGACGACCCTGCCGCGCGCTGCGCCCTCCACGCGCTGCTCGCGGGGAAGATCGCGCGCTTCCTCGCCCCCTGGCGCGGGCGGCGGATCGCCCTCGGCGACTTCGAGGATCTGCGCCAGGAATCGTTCCTCGTCTTCGCCGAGCTGGTCGCCGATTGGTCCGGCGAAGGGTCGTTCGCGCGCTACTTCCTCGGCTTCTTCCCCTGGCGGCTGCGCCACGCCATCGAGGCGCACGAGCGCCGCTGGCCCACCGCGCGCCTCCTGGTCATCCCCGACCACGCCCTGCTCGCCGCCGATCCGGGCGCGGAGGATGCGCCCGATCCGCTCCTCCTCTTCTGGCCCCTCGCGGACGAGGATCGCCGCTTCCTCCTCCTGCGGCTGCGCGGGCATAACGTGGAGGAGGCCGCGCGGCTCCTGGGATGGACACGGCGCACCGGTTTCCGGCGCTGGCGGGCGCTCGTCGCGCGCCTGGGGCTGGATAGTGGCGGGACTGCCACCGGGCGTCGGGCCTCCTGATGCTGCGGGAACAAAAGTTCGGTTCGGATCGTGTCCTCCGGGCCGATGCGGGCGATTTCCCTTGACAGCACTAGGAAAACGCTTTAGACTGCGGTTCACGATGTTCGGTGTGGCCGGCCAGCGATGACCGGGCGGGCGTGCAGGGTCCGCGCCACACCGAACACAGCAGGGAGGACACCATGCGGAAGCAAGACCTGATCGACGCCATCGCCGCCCAGCAGAATCTGCCGAAGCGCCAGGTCACGATGGTCGTCGATGCGACGTTCAATGCGATTCGCGACGCGATGGCGAATGGCGACAAAGTGACCCTGACCGGCTTCGGCTCGTTCGAGGTGGTGCAGCGCAATGAGCGCGAGGGTCGCAACCCGCGCACCGGCCAAACGATCACCATCGCCGCGCGCCGTTCCCCGCAATTCCGCGCCGGTTCCGAGTTGAAACGCGCGGTCGGCGGCGACGACAGCGAGGATTAGTCGCTCACCGCACCGACCGGGTAGCGTGGCGGGATGCCCTTGGGGGGCGTCCCGCCACCCTTTTGTGCGGCAGCGGATAGCCTTGCGGCGCGGGGTGCGTGCATGACGACACCGGATGGGCACTATCCTCTCTTGGAGTGCGATCCATCTCGGGAGGCGGTGATCGCACCCGCGCCACTTCCCCTATCGGCCATGCCTCAACACGTCGTCCCGTATTTCTTTCGGGATGTGATCGCGCATCTCTGCCGCGATCACGGCGCGCGGATTATCGCTACGTTGCAAAGCGACACCGAACTCGGCCCGCACCATCTGTACGAAGTGCAGCTCGCTGGCCGCAGTCTCGCGGTCTTCCACCCCGGCGTTGGCGCCCCGCTGGCGGTCGCGCTTTTAGAGGAAGTGCTCGCGCTCGGTGCGCGGGCGCTGATCGCTTGTGGCGGGGGCGGCGCCCTCGATCCGTCGCTATCGGTCGGTCAGTTGATCCCGCCTACCGCTGCCGTACGCGATGAGGGCACGTCCTACCATTACTCGCCGCCGTCGCGAGAAGTCGCCGCCAATCCTGCGGGCGTGGCGGCGGTATCGACGATCCTGCAAAGGCACAACATCCCGTATACGCTGGGGGAAACGTGGACCACCGATGCGTTCTACCGCGAAACCCCGGCGAAGGTTGTGCGACGACGAGCGGAAGGCTGCCTCATCGTCGAGATGGAGGCGGCGGCGCTTTTCGCGGTGGCACAATTCCGGGGTGTGACGCTCGCACAGCTGCTCTATGTCGGGGGCGATAGTAGCGGACCGACCTGGGATGACCGCTCGTGGGAGAGCAATGACGTTCGTGAGTGCCCTTTCTGGCTCGCCGCCGAAGCCTGCCTGACGTTATAGTGCGGAGGCACAGAACGATCTCCATGAACAGTGCCGATAGCGGGGTGCGTGCATGACGACACCGGGGACGGACGAGACGCCGCTGATCGTCGCCTGCACGGAGCCGGTCGCCGGGAGCGCCGCCCGCCGCGCCCCGCTGACGGTGCGCGCGGCGGGCGAGGCGCGGATCGTCGGGCGGGACGTGCGGGCGCGGAGCGGCCATCTCGGCGGTTACGGCATGGGCGGCTATGGCTTCTTCGGCCTGCGCCTCGCCCCGACCGTCGACTTCCCCGCCGAGTGGCTGATCCTGACCCTTTTCGCGGCGGATAACTGGCTGCTGCTCGACGGGCGGTGGGTGGCCGCGCACCCCGCGCTGTGAGCTGTGCAGCGCCCGCTGACCGCCGACTTCGGCGGGGACGAGAGTTGGGACGACCTCTCGCCACTCCTCATCGGCGCGCGGCTCGTCGCGGCGACGGTCACGGACACCACCGCGCGCTTCATGCTACGTCAGGGCGCGGAGGGCTATCTGTTGGAAGTCCCGGCGGAGGCGGGGCGCCTGCCACCGTTCGGCGGCACCGGCCAACCGCGCCGCTGGAACCCGCGCGAGAGCCTGCGCGATGCCTGGGTTCTCGCGGAGAGCGGGGACCTGGTCGGTTAGTGCGGGGCACTGCCGCCCCTCGGCACGCTGTCCGCCGTGCTGTGCGGTGACCTGAGCGGCGCGCTCGATAGCAAGAAGGAGTGGCGATGGCGACAGGATACGGGCCGGAGTACGACGCGGCACTGGCCTTCCTCCTCGCGCCGACCGATCCGGGTCGCCCGGTCGTTGCCAGCCCGACCGCCGATCGGAACCTGCCCCGGATGCGCCGCCTCCTCGACCTCCTCGGCGCGCCCGACGCGCGCTTCCCGGCGGTCGTCGTCGCGGGGACGAAGGGCAAAGGCTCCACCGCGGCCACCCTCGCCGCCCTCCTGCGCGCCGCCGGATTGCGCGTCGGCCTCTACAGCCAGCCGCACCTGCACGATTACCGCGAGCGTGTCCGCGTCGCTGGCGTCCCGATCGCCCCGGAGGCATTGATCGCGTCGGTCGCGCGCCTGCGCCCCGCCGCCGCCCGGGTGGTCGCGGAGGGGACGCTCGGCGCACCGTCCACCTACGATCTCGGCACCGCGCTCGCGCTCGATCACTTCGGCGCGGTGGGGGTGGACATCGCCGTACTCGAGGTGGGATTGGGCGGGCGCTACGACAGCGTCAACACCGTCGTGCCGCGCGTCTCGGTCATCACCGCGATCAGCCGCGACCACATGGCGGTCCTCGGCGATACGATCGCGCGGATCGCCCGGGAGAAGGCGGGGATCATCAAGCCGGGCGTGCCGGTCGTCGTCGCGCGCCAGCCGGAGGCGGACGCCGCCACCGTCCTGCGCGAGGTCGCCGCCACGGTCGGTGCGCCCCTCCACTGGGCCGACGAACTCGCGAGCGTCGCCGCCGCGCCCGATCAGCCCGATCCGCTCACCGGCACGCAACGGCTGGCGATCGCGCTGGGGGAGTCGGCGATCGGCGGTCGGCGGTCGGCGGAAGACGGGGCGGCGGTCGGCAGTCGCCGGTCGGCGGAAGAAGATGAGGCGAAGAGCGGTGATACCCATTCGTCATTCGTCAGTGGCTCCCCTCGGGGGATTCGTCATTCGTCATTCGAGGCGGATTTGCCCCTGCTCGGGCATTTCCAGCGCCCGAACGTCGCGGCGGCGCTCGCGGCGGCGACCGTGCTGGCGGGGCAGGGACTCCTGACGCTCGATCGCGCCACGATCGTGCGCGGCCTCGCGACGACCTCGTGGCCCGGTCGGTTGGAGATCGTCCGTCGCGCGCCGCTGACCATCGTGGACGGCGCGCACAACGACGACTCCGCCCATCAGCTGCGCCGCGCCCTCGCCGAACTCTTCCCCGGTCGCCCCCTGGTCCTCGTCCTCGGCACCTCGCTCGACAAGGACATCGCCGGGATCGCCGCCGCGCTCGTCCCCGCCGCCGCGCGCCTGCTCCTGACCGTCTCCGCCCACCCGCGCTCCGCCCCGCTCGCCCTCCTGCGGGAGCGCTGCGCCGCGTACGGCGTCCCCACCGAGGAGACCGCGAACGTCGCCGACGCCCTGGCGCGCGCCGTCGCCATCACCCCACCGGGTGGTCTGATCTGCGCCACCGGCTCCCTCTTCGTCGTCGCGGACGCGCGCGAGGCGGTCGGCCTCGGCGGGGCGGTCGCGATCTGACCGTTTCGCGCAGGGTGGGCGGGAGACTTTACACAGGTTGTACAAAGAGAACCCCCCGCTATTCTGGTTAAGTCACTGCGGGTCTTTTGTATCGACGATACGCTTTTTGGCGATTGGGAAACTGTAAAAGCACCTTCTATGAAAAATGAGAAATCCACAGAATGTGAAGGTATTTCTGTGGATTTCTCATTGACAATCCCCCGGAGCGGCCCTATAGTTATTGTAGGGCCACACCACGAGCTGTACCACGCGGGCGCGATGGCCGATGCTCGAACGGACAAAATGAGCGTGTGCTAGGCAAGTCGAAACCTCGTTTGGCTTGGGGAATCTGTGATTCGGCGCCTCACGCTGCTGCTGTCGGTGGCTCTCCTGCTCGTCGGTGGGTGCGGTTTCTGGCTTTTCGGCTCGCTCAAGAATGCCCCCACTGCGGTGGCTGCGGCCCCCATCGGCTCGCCCCGCGTCATCAATGACCCCGACGTCTACATCTACATCCCCGCCTCCGCCGACACCACCCAGCCGCTGCAAGTGCTCGTCACGATGCACGGCATGGGCGACAACGGGCAGAACTTCTGCCAGAGCATGATCCCCGTCGCCGAGCGCAACGGCTGGATCATCGTCTCCCCCACCTTCAAGTACCATGATTACAAGAGCGCCGACAGCACCTTGCAAGACGATCTGACCTTCCTCCCGTCCCTGACCAACATCCTGGACAGCGTCCCGGCGCGCACCGGCCTCGTCACCCGCAACAAGGTGCTCCTCTTCGGCTTCTCGCGCGGCGGGCAGGCGGTCCACCGCTTCGCCACCATGTTCCCGGAGCGGGTCGCGGCGGTGGCGGTCAATTCCGCCGGGTCGTACACCCTCCCGCTGAACTCGATGCTGGTCAACGGGCGCTCGCAGAGCCTGCCGCTGCCCTATGGCGTCGCGAACATGGCGGCGCTAACCGGCCATGCGTTCGACTTCGCCACCTTCCAGCAGATCCCCTTCCGCGTCTCGGTCGGCGGGGCGGATGTGAACCCGAACGATACCCCTCGCGCCTGGGATGCCTACGTCGGCGTGACCCGCGTGGAGCGCGCCACCAACTACACGCGCACCTTGCAGGATCTCGGCGTCGGTGCCACCCTGGCCGTCTATCCCGGCGTCGGCCATCAGGTGACGCCGCAGATGGTGGACGAGAACGCGGCCTTCCTGAAGGGTGTGCTCGACAATCAGGCACGGCGCTTCGGCCACGGCCCCGCCATCAGCGCCGCCTCCTTCGGCGCGATCATCACCGCCAGCGTCCGGGCGCGGCGGTAGGCGACGAGGGTCGGCAGTCCGTAGCCCGTAGTCGGTAGTCGGTAGTCGGTAATCCGTAGAGAGCCAAAACAGTGCGCGAACACGGGTGACCGGGGTGTGAGAAGCGCCCCGGCCCCTGGCGTACGGACCGCACCCCGCCGCCCGCAACGTTCCCACCGCAGGCGTTGCCAGGGCATCGGTTCCCTCCACTATACGCTACCGGTATACGCTACCGGCTGCTTAACACCGCTGCGGCACGGTCCATGACAATGTCCGCTCTGGTACGCTACGTCGTAGATGCCTCCATAGTATCATGGCTGAAAAGCCTGTCGCAGTGCCACAGAAACCACCGGACTACTTCAGCCGCGATGTACTGGTTGGCATGGACTGTTTCGCCGCGCATGCCGGGAACAAGCGTTCTACCACGGCGAAGGTGCGACAAGTGCTACGCTGTGTGACGTGATCGGCGCTTCGCGTGCCGCGCTCGTCAGCGAGCAAGCGTCTCTCCCCGATACTGGCGCATCATAGGGTCATCCCATCCTTGGGACAATACCCGGCGTCATGGCGCACAGCCTAACTCGTACAATGGGTGAGATGGATAGTTTTGTCGTGCGGTAGGGATATCCACGTGGAGAAAGGGGATCGAGTCGCCTATAGACGCGCCTATGGGGCGCAAAGCACGGAGTATACAAAGCGGCGAGTTATGCGGTGCGGAAATCGTAGCGCCCGAGCAGTATGAGGCCGAGCAACCCGGCCAGCGTCAAGAGCGTGCCACCAAGCCAGAATAGCGGGCGAATCCCGACCGTATCCACCAGGATACCACCGAGCGCCAGGGACAGGAGCCGCATCGCGTTCCAGGTCACATCCAGGAGGGTGAAGACGCGCCCGCGCACCTTATCCGGCACGACGCCCTGGATGGTCGAACTGAAGACGACCATACCCGTTGAAGTGTTCAGTCCGTAGACGAACAGGATGACCAGCGCGACCGGCAGGGGGGTGAAGACGGCAATCAACACGTCGCCAAGCCCGCGAAGCACATACGGCATGAACAGCCAACGGGCATCCCGATAATCCGCCGCCAGGGTGTTCGGGATGAGCGGACCCAGGAGCGCCCCCGCCCCCAATCGCCCCGATGAGCCACGCGAACCCGGCAGGCGGCAGGCGCAAATGCTGTTCAGAGAGGACCACCAGGAGCGCCCCGGTTGCGCCGACCGCGAACGATGCCAACGCCTGCACTAGCAGGAGCCGCGATATGAAGGCATCGCGCAAGGCATAGGTCAACCCCGCCCGCGCCTCCCCGAAGAACGTCCCTAGCCCGCGCTTCGCCCCGGTCCCGATCTCCCCTGCATGGGCCGGTATCGGCAACAGGAGGATGAGTGCAGCGGAAACGACGAAGGATGCAGCATTGACGGCGAAGGCCGGCCCCGTGCCGACCAGGGCGATCAGCCCCCCCGCGATGACCGACGCGAGAATCTGCACCAGTCGCCCGGTGGACCACGCGACCGAGTTGGCGGCGAGGCGTTGCCCCTCCGTTGTCAGCACCGGGATAACGGCTTGCACGGTAGGGTTGAAGAACGTGTTCCCCGCCGCCAGCCCCGCCGCGACGAGATAGGCGTGCCACGCACCTTGCGGCCAGACCAGCGACAGGACCAGGAGCGCCCGGAACAGGTCGGAGCCGACCAGGACCGCCTTGCGGCTGAATCGGTCGATGACGACTCCAGCAAGCGGCCCCAGTAGCAGCACCGGCACGATTTCGGCGGCGACGACACCCGCAACCGCCACGCCTTGCCCGGTGAGTTGGAAGACCAGGATGACCAGGGCGATATAGTGCAGCGTATCCCCGAAATTGGAGAGGAGTTGCCCCGCCCACAGCGGGAAATACGTCGGGCTGCGGATAACCCCCGCATACGCTGTCGTGACCTTGCCCAGCCGTTGCGTCAGACCGCGCATAGTTCCTTGCCCGCTACGTCATGCCAGGGCTACCGATGCCGAAGCCTTGCCGTCCGCATCGTCGGCTTTCCGAGCGCTGCCGTCTGCATCAACATCGATCACCGAAACCAAACCACAGTGCTTCCCCTCTGGCCTGTGGTCATGCGAGGACGGGCATATTGTAGGCGATGATAATAGGCCGGGCCTGAAGGATACAAGGCGATGGGCCAGGTGAGTAGCACGGCAAGGTTTTCGATCCACCGCCCCCATCACGCTATGATCCCTTCATCCAAAATCGCCCTGCCTCCCAATGATCACTCGTCTGATCACTCGTCGCTCGTCATCTGCTTAGAGGGTGTTAGGCATCCTGGGCGAACAAGCGTATGAGTCGGGTCGCCCGCACGATGGCGAAGGCGACGAGGTGGAGCCC
>JAABUU010004528.1_pt1 | contig 16313 bp, 12 predicted proteins | sample 5559301 | NCBI WGS metagenome assembly JAABUU01 (sample SAMN10711884, study PRJNA513360) | rock metagenome | isolation source: Antarctica rocks | place: Antarctica: Victoria Land, Richard Nunatak white | reverse complement strand
GCACGCGCGCTGTGGTTGGTCTGGTCAACCGCCGCCTCGACCGCCAACAGCGGTGCCGGGCGGCGTAACCCGCTCACCGGGGAGGGGGCCATACGTCTCTCCTCCTATTCCGAAGATGAACTAATGAGGCCAAGCACGAAGAGCTTGCCCTGCCACCAGGGGAGCAGGCGTTCGAGCATGGAGATGGACCCGTCGCCGTGGGGGCTCGCCGCGGCCACCCGGCGGTACATCGGGAGGGCGCCGCCGAGCGTGACCAGCACGAGGATGAGTGTGGCGACGGGGGAGAGGACGCCGGCGGCGAGGGCCGCGATGCCCGGCGCGTAGCCCAACGAGGAGAAGTAGTCGACACCCGTCAGGCACATCACCCGCCACCAGGGGTGCTGATGGGGCGTGGCCTTCTCGTAGGGACCCTCGCGCTGCGCGGGCGCGTAGCCCTGCAGCAACCAGCGCTTAAAGCGGCCCTCCGGCCGTCGGCGCGTGCCATTCGATGAGACCAATGAACCCTTCCTCACTACGCGGTGTCCGTGGGCGGACGACCCACAGGAGGATGACATAGCAAGGTGAGAACCAGGGCGAGCGCATCGGCGCGATGTCTAATTCCCGTGGCGCCATGAGGGCGGTGATCGCGCTCCTACCGTCCGCCACGGGGTGCGCGCGGCCAGACGGGCGACGTGGGCAACGGTGGCTGCGGTGTTGGCGTCGCCGCTAGCACTCCGGCTACGGCGGCGCGGAACTGGGGGTGCGTGGGGGTGCGGGCAAAGGTAGCGCATGTGCCTACGTATGCCGTGGCGTGAACGTACGGGGGCTGCCCATGCGGGGACGGCCCGGCGACCTGAGCTTGGTAGCCCGACGCCACGGCCGCGCCACGCCGGAGCCGCGCGTGTCCGTGGGCTTCGTGTCAGCGGACGAGGCGGGCTTCGTGTCGCCGGAGGGGAGGTAGAGCAGGGCTTCGTGTCGCCGGAGGGGAGGTAGAGCAGGGCTTCGTGTCGCCGGAGGGGAGGTAGAGCAGGGCGAGGGGGCACCAGGACGCACGACACGGCCCCAGGAGCCACACAAGGGCGACGGCTGACAACGGGGACGCCACGCCAACGCAGCGAGGCCCCGGCAGCCACGCAGCTACCGGGGCCTCCCCACACGCGTCACGCGCTCGCCTGTGTCCGCTTGCGCGCACGGTACGCCCGTTGCCGCGTCCGCGCCCCCTCGCCCGTCGCCGGCGGCGTGGTGTCTGCCTTGCGCTCCTCCCAGCCCCGCGTCCCTAACACCTCCGCCCGGTACCGCGCGATCTCCGCCGTCGTCACCAGGTTCCGCCCCCCCACGCGCTCCACCGCCAGCCGCGCTCACCTGCTCACCCGGCCCCTTGGCGCCCCCACCACCGGGATAGGCTCTCCCCAGCCCGCGCCTGGGGAGGCGAAAACCCATGGGCTACGACCCGCCTTGACGGCACGCCCCGCCTGCCGATGCTGCCCCGTCACCGACATACCCGTCCTTCGACCGCTCGCGATGTGCCTCGCTTAGTGCGCCCGCCTGGCGCCTGGGGGCAGGGTGCACCTCGAAATAGTGGGATCGGGCGCAAGGGAGCCTGTGACTGCGGTCGCATGGCAGTGCACGCCGACTGCGGTCGGGATCTGAGCCCCGCGATCGAACGCGCGGGCCGGCCCTTTTCGGCGCCGCCGTGCCCTTTGCTGCCATGCGACCGCAGTCGCAGGCCGCGTCCACTATTTCGAGGTGCACCCCTGGGGGCAGGCGTTGCTGGCACCGCGCTGATCAGGGGCGTACACTGAGGACACCCCAACCGGGGGCGCATCCACTCCGATGCCCGTCACCCTGTCTAACTCTCTTTGAGGATCGTAGCCATGCTGAGAGGCGAGAAGGTGGTCCTACGCGCCATGAGGCGCGAGGATCTGCAGCGCCAGTGGGCGTTCAACAATGACGTGGCCTTCGAGGTGCTCGGCGGCGGCGACCCCTGGGAGCCGCAATCCTTCGAGCGGCTGCAGGCGCACTTTGAGGAGACCCTGAGCAAGGGCGAGCGCGATGGGGCCGACTTCGCTATCGAGGCCGAGGGGACGTATATCGGCAGCTGCGGGCTGTTCCGCTTTGATGGGACTGCACACACCGCGGAACTGGGGATCGGCATCGGGGACCTAGCCTATCAAGGGCGCGGGTACGGGCGCGATGCCGTCCGCGTCCTCCTGGACTACGCGTTCCGACTGCGCAACCTGCGCAAGGTCTGGCTGACGGTCAACGGCGACAACGCGCGGGCCATCCACGCCTACGGCGCCTGCGGCTTCGTCGAGGAGGGACGCTTGCGCGCCCAGGTGTGGAGCGCTGGTGGCTACGTCGACCTCGTCTACATGGGCATCCTGGCCGACGAGTGGACGGCGGCGCGGTCATCCTTGTAAGGCGTCACACTGCCTGCGCCGAACGTCAGAGGGCCTGCGCCACTCCGCAGCACAGGCCCTCTCCCGAGGGCGACACGTCCTCTGTCACGCTCATCTCACCCTCCCCAAGCACCCTGTCCACACCGAGCCACACGCACACCCTCGCGTGGATTGGCGCACGCACTCTGACGTTTCGGGTCGCCTTGAGCGTGAGGTTGGCGCACGCACTCTGACGCCTTACACCAGGGCACAGGAGCTTACCACGCCCCCAACGCCCCCCAATGCCCGCCAGCGGCCACCACAGCGCCCTACGCACGATGGGGCTACCGCCCCACGAGGCAGCCTATGAGGGGCAGGGGTGACGGTCCGACGCCACACGCGCCGGCGTCGGGCATACTGGAGACAGGCACGCGTCGCGCCATCTTTTACGGCTATGACAAGGAGCTAAAGTGGCACGGTCCATTAGGGGTAACGTCGCGCTGGTGACGGGAGCTGGGCGAGGCATCGGCCAAGCCATTGCCCGCGCTCTTGCCGACGAGGGCTGCGACGTGGCCCTCCTGGCCCGTAACGCCGACGAGTTGGAGGAAACGGCGCGCCACTGTCGGGCCTCCGGGGTCCGCACCCTCTGCCTCCCCGCCGACCTCACCCAGGCGGGCGCGATCGAGGCCTCTGTCGAGCGGTGCGCGGAGACGCTGGGCCGGTTAGATATCCTGATCAATAACGCCGGCATCTTCCACTGGGGTTCGTCATTGGAGGCCGACCCCGCGGCGTGGGATCAGCTCATCGACGTCAACCTGCGCGCCGCGATGCGCGCCACCCGCCGCGCCTTGCCCTATATCGCCCGTAGCGAGCACGGGGCCGTCATTTTCATCGCCTCCATGGCCGGGAAGTTCGCCTATGGCATGAACCCGGCCTATGTCGCCTCCAAGCACGGCCTCGTCGGGTTCGCCGGCTCCGTCTTCGAGGATGTGCGCGAGCGCGGCATCAAGGTGTGCGCGATCTGCCCCGGCCTCGTCAGCACCGCCGTCACCGCGGACATCGGCATCGACCCCGCCAGGGCCATTCAGCCCCAGGACGTGGCCGCCGCGGTCCGCTTTGTCGTCACCTTCCCCCGCTCCGCCTGCCCCACCGAGATCCTCCTGAGCCCCCAACGCAATCCCTGGAGCGCCCATCCCTAATAAGAGCTTTGGCACCATCGCCACGGCCGGCCGGCCGCGTGCTACACGGCCACCGGCAACCGGCGCCGCGCGACGGGGCACGCGCGGCGTCGGCGCGCCCTTGCCCCCGGCCTGCACGACACCTCGCCACGATTGACTGGCTCTGCGCCATTCTCGATCTTGCTGGCGAATTCATGGGAGTGGCCAAAGCGCTCGAACTATCGCCATCCGGCGGCCCTTCTCGCTCGTCGCCTATAGCCAAAGATGGGTCGCGAACCGAATAAGCGGAGGGTTGCCGGAATTCGCCAGCAGGATCATTAGGTGAGCCAATCCGCACGTTGCGTCACATTAAGTGAGTCATCCCTCACCATGTCCTCTTCACCGCCTCTCTCGACGTCAATCTAAGCGTGAAAACGCCGTTGGGGATACCGCACGCCGCGCGCCGACGTGCACTCCTCACGCGCGGATTGGCTCACCGGTAGCTCCTCAACTACCAGGGCACCCCCTGCGTGCGCCGGCGTCCGCTTGTGGCCCCTGTCCGGCGTCAGCAGGACAGACCGGGTTACACAGTCTTTACACATCGGTTACGGCGCGCCGACCACGGATCGATCGGACAGGATAAGAAGAAGACAGGGCTAGCACGCGGAACACAGACTCATGAGGACCTACGAACAGTGTCGCCGCTGCGGTCACCGCGCAGAAGGCAGCAAGCCTCTCCTTGCTGCTCCCCCTCGACAGTGAGAGACCCGCTGCTGCGGTCTGCCCCAGCCCAGCGCGCTAGCCTTCTCCTCGTGGCATCACAGCAGGGGGACCAGCCGTGTCTAGCGCCGGCACAAGCGCGGTTAACGTGCGATTCATCTCCGCTTGCTATGCTCTGGGACAGACCACCGGTCATCTCAGCGTCCGCATCCCGCGTCCCCCGCGCACGGCGCTCCATGCTCGCGCCGTAGCTACACCACGAGAAAGGACGAACCCGCGATGTCGCACCGAATCGTACGTTTATTCCTCGGCCTCACCATAGTTCTACTCATCCTTGGACCACTGACAGGCGCCCGTTCGGCGCATGCGGCCACCTGGCCGATCGAACAGCGCGGCGCCGGCGGCGCCAACGTCGTGGCTATCCAATATCTGCTCGATGGACGCGGCTACACGCTGTCGCCCGACGGGGTGTTCGGGCCGCGCACCGCGCGCGCGGTGGGACGCTTTCAGACGGCCCATCACCTCAGCGCGGACGGTGTGGTCGGCCCGCTCACGTGGCCGCGGCTCGTCGTCGCCGTGCACAACGGCAGCGTCGGTGACGCGGTCCGCGCCTTACAAGACGAGCTTGTCGCCCGGCGTGTGGCGGCGTTGCGTGTGGACGGCGCTTTCGGCCCCGCGACCTACGCAGCCGTGCTTCGTTTCCAGCAGACGCGCGGACTGCGCGCCACCGGCGCCGCGGATGTCTACACCTGGCAGGCGCTCATCGCCGGCGTTCCGGCGCGGCCCGTGGCGCCGTCCGTAGCGCCAGCCCCGGCGGCGGCGCTGGCGGTCACACCCAGCGCGATCAACCGCGGCGGTGTCGTCGTGGTGAGTGGGGCCGGATTCGCCCGCGATGAGACGGTCGTGCTGTTGGTCAGCGGCACACGGGCCGCCGTCGCGGCCAGGGCGGACGCGCACGGCCTGCTGCCCGCGACTGGCGTCGCCATCCCCTATGCCCTGGCGACGGGGACGTATACGATCACGGCGATTGGCGAGCGCAGCAAGCGGCGCGCCACCGCGACGATTACGGTGCAACAGGTGACGCCAACGATTAGCCTGAGCGCTCCCGCGGTAACTCCCGGTGGGGGCGAGACGGTCACGGGCCACGGTTTCGCCGTGCGCGAGCGGGTCACGCTCTCCCTCGACGGCGAGGCGCTGGCGACCACGCCGAGCCCTATCATCACGTCAAACGGCGCTTTCACCGCCCGGTTCAAGGCCCCGAGTTCCTTGCGGCGCGGCGCGAACACCGTGAGCGCGATCGGCAACCAGAGCCGCGTGAGCGCCGCGGTCGCGCTAACCGGCATTCTCGTGAGCAGGACGCAGGCCTATATGGCCGGCGGCCTGAACACGGCGAGCGAGAGCTCGAATGTCATTATCCTCAACACGAACCTCGCCTCGACCAGGGTAGACCTGATATTTTATTTCGACAACGGCGCGCGTATCCCCAAGACGGTCGTCGTGCCCGCCCATTCGTCGCAACTCTATGTTGGCAGCGCCCTGGGGCTGCCGCAGGGTACGTTCGGCGTAGAAGTACGCGCCGACCGTCCGGTCGCGTCCGAGCTAACCGTGAACCGCTACAACCACACCGACGACGACGCGATCGCCGGCGCCGCTGGGTTGAGCGCGCACTGGTACCTCGCCGCCGGCTCAACCAATGGCGGGACGGAGACACTCTCGATCCTCAACACCAATTCGTCGCGCGCGGCGAACGTGCAATTGCAAGTGCTCGGCGCCACGAGCGGCGCGCGTCGCGTGGTGACGGTGACGATTCCGCCGCACACCACTGGTGTGACCAACCTGAACACGCTCGTCCCCAATCAGGACGTGAGCGTGGTGGCTCTCTCCGACATCCCGGTGCTGGTTGAGCGCACGCAGACGTTCGGTCCCGGCGCGAGTGGGCTGACCACTAGCGCGGGCGCGACCGCGCCGGCGGTGGAGTGGCTTTTCGCGGCCGGCACGACGGCCAATGGCGTGCGTACAGAGTATACGGCGCTCAATCCAGGCGACGCGCCCGCGCTGGTGACGACAAGCTTCTACGCCCAGGATGGCGGGGCGCTCGGTAGCCAGACCGTCAGTGTCGCCCCACGTAGCCGCGCGACGATCAATCTAGGCGCCACGACGCAGGGCGACCGCATCGCCGCCGTCGTGACAAGCGACCAGGCCGTTGTCGTGGAGCGTGAGGAATACACCGGGACGTTCGCCTCGGCGAAGTCGGGCTCGGTGACGTTCGGGCGCAACGGCACGGGCACACGTTGGGACTTTCCGTCCGGTGACACAACGCCCGGCGTCAACGAAGCGTTGGTTCTCTTCAACCCCTCGGCGGTGACTATAGCGGTCACGGCGACGTTCTACGACAGCGCCGGCCGTGTCGTCACGCGGCATATCACCGTCGCCCCGACGGCGCACAACGAGATCTCCGTCAACACGCTGGGTCTGGCCCCCCAGCACGGCGCGGTGTTGCGCTCGGCCCATGGGTTGGGCTTCATCGCCGAGCAGGGTGTGACGACGGGCGACGGGAGCCAGTTCCGCTCGACCCAGGGGCTCGCCCAATAACGGTCGCACCCGTCTGGACGGCGGGTGACGCGGGCGTGGAGGGCCCGGTGCCCGGATGCGCGGGCGCTAGCCGGCGCCTTGCGCCAGACCAGGAGCGTCAGGCGCAAGGCGCTGTGGGGTGACGACAGGGCAGGGGATGTCTACCATCGGGCGGTCGTGGCGCGCGTGCAGCGGGGCCGGATCGCGCCGCGAGCAGCGCCTCGGCGCGATCCAGTTGACGGACACGTCCCCGCGTTCGTTCAGCGTCTCTCAAGGCAGGCTGACCGTGTCATGCGCGGCGGCGCGGCGCGCGTGCGGTCCGGCCTCTGTCGGAGGCGCGCCTGTGTAGGGCTGTCTACACCCGCGACGGCGGATGGCCGGTAGATTGTGTGGGGCTGTAGCCAGAGCGCCAACAAACCCCACAGGCGGCCACACGGTGGCTACCTCTGTGATCTACAGTGGTGGGAGCGTCACCCCCGGCCGATACTAGAGTAGTACGGCGCGCAGAGCGACGGTACGGACGCCGTACAAACACGGTGTGACAGACAAAAAGGAGACAGTATGACAGCAACACGCACAACGGTCCTCGCCGGCGCGCTATGCCTGGCGACGAGTCTGGCCGGCGCGGGGGCGTCCCCTGCGGTAGCCGCCCGCGGGCCGAAGGCGCCGGCCGCGACGCCGTGCCCCGCGGGACCGACCGGGTCTATCACCGACGCCGGTGTGACCGTTACCTTTAGCGCGCCAACACGCGATAAGGGGGGGCAGGACTCCTCGCTCAAACCCGGCTACATCTTCCAGGTCGTGCAGGTCACGCTGCGCAACCACGGTACGTTCACCTACAAGTACAACCCGCTCGACTTCACCCTCCTCGACCCCGGCGCGCACGCCTATGAGGAAGGCACGGCCTACGACAACAACCTTTCCCAAGCCATCGACACGGGCAGCCTCGCCCCCGGCAAGACCATCTCCGGCCAAATCGCCTACATCGTGCCGGCGAAGCTGACCCCCGCGGCCATCTCCTGGCAGCCGACCGGCCTTGGCCTGGACCAATCCGGCGGCGACAAGATCGACACCAACCCCCGCAACATCCTTCTACCCGGCTACAAGGGCAGCGGCGCGCAGTGCCCCGCCGGCCCCACCGGCGCCACGACCCTCGACGGCGTCACCGTAACGCTCGGCGCCAGTAAGTCCGGCGGCCATAGCAGCGAACTCAAGCAGGGCGACGTCTTCCAGGAACTCCACGTCATCATGCGCGATATGGGTAAGTACAGCTACGAGTACAACCCCAACGACTTCATCGCCCTCGACGCGGGGGCGCGCGAATACCCCCAGGTCACGGCCTATGACAATAACCTGGCACAGCCTATCGACACGGGCACGCTGCACAAGGGCGCGACGGCCACGGGCGATCTCGCCTTCGAGGTCCCGGCGGGCGTCACGATCGTCGCGGTACGCTGGATCCCCACCGGCCTCGGCCTGCAGCAGCAGGCCAACCTGGACATCAGTAACCAGATCATCCGGCTACACAAATAATCCGGTAACGCGCGCGGGCCGCCGCTGGACCTGCTCATGGACGTGAGCAGGTCCAGCCGCGTCGTCGACGTGGAGCCCGCGCGTGAAGACCGTGGAGGCGTCAGGCCCACTCAGAAGCGCCGAGCGTCCCATAGGGCCAGGGGGAACCGGAGGGGCACACAGGGTGCCGTGGCGCGCGCGCAGGGCGAGCAGGGGGAGCCACACCGCCCGCAGGCGCGTGCCCCGGCCTGTGGACCATTAGGCTATGGACACCCCCGACCCCATCGCCCACACGACGTGTGTAGGCGTTAATCGGCGCGTGCACCGGCTAGCCCAAGGAGACCACGCATGCCCCTGTCCCCTCAGACCCTCGCGGCGACCCTCGCTTTGTTCGATGGCGACGCCGACGAAGCCACCGTCGTCGCGCGCATCGTGGCGCTGCGTCAGGACCCCGACTGGCGGGTGGCCCTCCATAATGGGAACAAGCGCTGCGCGATCGCCCTGACGCACCGCCCCACGGACCACCTGTACCGCGTGTACCTACAGCGGGTAACGTGTGCCGAAGGCGTCGTCTGGCGGCGCGCCGCCTAGCCGCGTTCCTCGAACAGGCCCGCAAGCCCCCCAGCGCCCTCCTCCCCGGCCACATCAGCCCCCCGAGGGACGCCCGCTGCCGCGCCCCCCGTGTCCGGCGTGGGTTCGCTCGCCTTGCGGCCCACCCGACGCCCCCCTCATCGACGTCGATCAATAGCGTCAGCGCCCACAGGGCGTACAACGGTCACGATCCAGGGGAGAGGCAGCGGGAGAGCGCCGGCAACCGCGCACGACATGCCCTCCGCCGTCGGCGCGGCCGTGCAGCGACAGGCGCGACCCCCACCTCGCCGCACAAATGCACCGTAAGATTTCCCCCTGTCGCACCTCTATACTAGTAGAGGGCGACGTGTGCGACACCGTGCGCCCCTCACCGTCCCCTGGAGGGACCCTTGACCATGACCACGACCCTCGACCCCCGTCCCAGTCCCACCCAGGTGCACGCCTGGCTCGCGGCCGACTTCTCTGACGATGCCTTACGCGCGCTCGTCGCGGTCTTGGCCACCGACCCCAGACGACTACCGGTTGCCCGGCCCCGGCGGGTACGTGTTCCTAGCGACTGATCGGCCGCCCACGGTCCCCGCAGCGCTCACCAGTATCCAAGACATTGGCGGGCTATCCACCTTCCTCCGGGCGCACGTCGGGTAGGAGTCGGTCAAGGTGCGGGAGGGTCCCGTCGTCGCGCGGCGACCGGAACCTCATTAGGACGCGCAACATCCCTCGCCTGACGGCCGCCGAGGCACCATCGTCGGGCCACCGCCGCGTGCCGGCGTCACGCCTGATCCAGGCGCTGGCGGCGCGCGTATATAGCGCGAGACCACACGCACCGCGCACGGGACGATACCCGACGGCGCCGTGCGACGAGAAGGAGCCTCGGATGCGCAAAGGACGCGGCCTACGCTGCGACGGCTGTCGCGCGTCCATGCCGGCCGTCCAGGCCACGGTCACCGCCACGGACCTGCTCTGTCCCGCTTGCGCTCTCGCCGGGCCCGCCACCCCTCTCGCCGCGCACAAACCCCGTGCGATCGGTGCTGAACCTGTCGGGCCGTCGGGGCGTGTTCAGCGACAATTAGAATTGCCGGCGCGTATTGCCTCATGGAAGAATGTAACCCTTCGACGGTTGTTGCCTCATGGGATATCTTACCGCAACGAGGCCATAACGATCGGCGAGGACGGCCACATGTCAGTCCTGGGGATGGTTTGTACCTATGCCCTGACATGTGGCCGCCGCAGCCGAAACGGGGTTCAAGGGGCTTGCCCCTTGGTCCGGCGTAGCCGGACAGTGGCGCATGGGTGGGCAGACCGCTAGCCAGGGGCGGGTGTCGCACGCCGGATGCCCTCACGGTCGGACGCCGATGAGGTGCCGTGCGGCGCGCATGGCGGCCATGCGCTGGCGTGCTTGGTCACGCTTCCGCTCCTCCCGACAGACATCACAATAGGCGGTGAGGGGGCCACGCTCGCCCCGGATGGCCGTCTCGCGCTCGCCACAGGCGGCGCATTTGATGCGCCGTTCTTTGCGTGCCATATCTTTCCTTTCATTGTTACGCTAGTTTTCACTAGAAACTGTCGTAACATATAGCGGGTCCGCCGTTGTTACGCTAGTTTTCACTAGAAACTAGCGTAACATATACGGGGCCATAGCGCCGCTCATCCTGCGGCAGCCGTGACGGTGCTCTCGCTGCACAGCCGTAAGGTGCCTGACCCCCGCTGATCGAGGGGCGTGTCCTCATCGAGCCACCCATCATCGAACGCGAGGATAGCCGTCGCCCGCCACGCACCGATGCGCCGCTGGAGGGTGCGGAGTTGCCCGTCGGGGTGGCGATCGGGATCGCGTCGCTGCAACTCTAAGAAGATGGACTTCGCGGTGCGCTCCGGCTCGACGGCCAGCCAGCCGTGGATCTCGTCCCACGCGCCCGCGAACGGATCCTCGCGGGTCCGATAGGTGCGCGGCCCCGCGGCCTTGGCCGCCCGCCGATAGGCGCGTGTGTGGCTGGTGCGCGTGAGCCGGCCCCGCGCGTCGCTCTCCGCGCCCGTGCCGGGCGCCAGGCCGCACGCCCCGGCGCTGAACCGCTCCGTCGGCCCCGTTGGAAGTGGCGTCTTCACGACGGCGTGCCGCCACAGCGCCTCCTGCAAGGTCTGGAGTTGCCGCAGCAACCGCACCGGGTCGAGCGCCTCATAGAACGTGTGCAGCCGCTCACGGGACACGTCGTCGAGCACGCCCGCGGCCAGCAAGCGTTGGAGCGGGGTTTGGGCCGCGTCGTAGCGGCGATAGACGTGGCTGCCCTCCCGGCGCTTGAGCTGTAGCTTGAGCGAGGGCTGAAAGAAATTGACATACAGGCGCACTGCCCGGTACAGCTCGGCGAGTTGGCGGTAGGCGCGCTCGCCCGCGAAGCGGTCATAGCCCACGAGTTGCCGTACCACCGAGCCGTTCTTCTGCTCGACGTAGCACTGGTCGTTCTTCCGGTACGCCCGGCCGCGCGTGAAGGTGATCGTCTCACGGGCGCAGTAGGCCAGCAGATGGTTGTTCAAGAACTCGCCGCCGTTGTCGGTGTCCAGGCCCCGCAGCGGGAACGGCAGCAGGCGCCCCGCGTGGTCGAGCGCCTGGGTGACGGCCTCGGGACTGCGGTACGGCAGGGCGAGGCATTCGGTCCAGCCGGTGGCGATGTCGGTGAGCGTCAGCGTATAGAGGTAGGCCCCCTCCGCACTGGTCCCGCAATGCGCGACCAAGTCGGCCTCCATGAAGCCGGGGCGGACATCGTCCCACTCCGCGAAGGTGCGGATCGGTACACGGTGCTTGAGGAGCGTGCCGGCCTTGGTCGTGCCGATGCCGTGGGGGCGATCGGCCGCGCGCACCCGCCGTAAGATGCGATCGGCCGTGGCCGGGCTGAGCGCCAGGAGCTGCGCCCGCACATCGGCGGGGAGCGCGAGATGCCCGTGGCGCTCCAAGGAGACCACTAACTCCGGCAGGAAAGGCACCAGACGCTTGGCGCAGACGACGTTGGCCGCCGCCCAGGCGACCTCGAGGGCCGCGACGACGGCGGGGCCATAGCGCGGCTCCCGTGGCCGCGTGATGGGGCCGGCCGCAGGGACGGTTGGTTGCCCGAGGACACGGATGGCGTATTTGCGCGCGTAGCCCGTCGCGGCGACAAATTCATCGAGGATGTGGCGCTTCTGTGCCCCCTCGCCTCGTGGTAGCGCGGGGCGACCTGCCCTAAGAGCTCGCGCTTGGCCTGGAAACTCATGCTGGACCTCACTTTTTCTCCCCTCCACTGTGCCGGTGGCACGATCGCTTCGGGTTACATTATTCGTGAGGCAACGTTTCCGTGAAAGTAAGATCTACCGTGATGCAATACGCCATGAGGTGACGACGATGTCGTGACACCCGCACGGCGCGGCGGCGGTGCGGGGGTGCCGGCCAAGGAAGAGGACGATGACGTTTCGCGTCCTTATCGTGCGCGTGTCGGGCTGACACCGCACGTCCCTGATCTACCTTCTGCATAGGGCCGTCCATACGCACCCGCGCTGCCGTGTCGCGGGCGTGACGGGGATGGAAGACCGTGCCCGGCGTGGAGTCGCGGACAGGATGCTAATGAACGCCGACGAGACCGACGCGCCTGGGTAAGGCGTCAGCGTTGTTGTGCCTAACGTCACCGTGGCTGCGTCACCATGGGACTCGCGCACCTAATGATATTGAGGGCGAAGTCATTGTGGGGGTCGTAGCTACAGGTAAAATCGGCTCGTCGTGGCGCGAATAACCCATGGATGCGAACGCAAAATGACTTCGCCACCAATATTACCTAATGTGACGCCTTACAACGGCAGCTTTGGTGGCATAACGCAGGGACACCTCGCCACGATTAGCTTGACACATGTTTGCAATGGACGATGAGACGAAAAGCGGCCGCCTGACACACCAATTAGGCCGTCTGCACGCGTGGAAGGGCGGCATTACCGGCCAGCCATACCTCGAAATCGTCTCACTGACCATTGCAAACATGTGTCAAGCTAATCGTGGCGAAGTGTCTAACGCAGGTACCACTGCCTCATGGAGACGCTAGCCTGCCTCAGTCATGCACACCCTTTGCACCACGGCGACAGGAGGGCTGTCGGGGGCTAGCACAACTCATGCCTTAGCTGACGTGATCGTCATACACTTTGCTTGAAAGACATGTGCATGCACCCACCATCAATCCGCCTCATTACCTCCGTCCAACCAGGGCCATCAGAGCCCAACGGGCCGGCGGAAGTATCCGTCGAGATCGAAAACATCGGAGAGAGCGACCGCCACTGCGTCGTGGCGGTCGCCGGTCTGCCCGCAGCGTGGTATGCCCTGCGGCCCCACGATTTCTCACTCGCGCCGGGAGCGCGCGTGCCGTTGCGGCTGACGATACGCTCGCCGGGGACGGCGCCGGGCCGCTACCCGTTCACGGTGTCGGCGCGGACGGACGACGCCAACGTCGTCGAGGCGCTCAGTTTCACACTCGTGATGAGCGCGGGCGGCGCGATGCGTGTCTACCCAGGGGTAGTCATGAGGCAGGCCAGGGCCGCCGTCACGGCGGAGACAACCGGGGCGGTTGTCGCGGCGCGGCCACAGATCCCGCGACTCCTGTTTCTGGCGGCGCCGCTCCTACTCCTGCTTTTGCTCCTGGGCGCCGCCCTCAGCAAACAGTCGCCGCGCGCCACACGCATGGCCATGGCTCCCGTTCTCTCGCCCACGGCCACGCCGGTCTATCACGCCGCCGCTGGCCGTGCAACACTGACGGCAACGGATGCCGGGACGGGGGCTTTTGGCGACTCTAGCGGGACACCGCCGCCAACCATTCCGGGCGAGGCGCAGACGGTCACCGCGGCCGAAATGGTCATCGCCAGCAAACCACGCTCATCGCCCCCCGTCCCAATGGCGACGAGCGTGGCACGCGTGGCGCACGCGACGCGCCAGTCTGCGGAGGTAACGCCCGCAGCTCACCCTATACAAGCGGACGGCGGGCGCCGACAATCCGCCCAAGCGGTGTCAGCGTCGAGGCAAGTGTTGGCGGCGTCCGTCGGCGTGGTGCGACCGGCGCCGGCCTCCGCGACACCCCCTAGAGCGCCATTCAAGTAATCGAAAGTCCGGTTGGCGTCGCTCTTGACGCCGTCCAGGAGGTCAGCCATGCCGACCGTTTTGAGCGTCAATGAGGCGTGCGAGATGCCCGCCGCGGTGGCCGATCCAGACAGGATCACCGGATTTTTGCGCCAGTGCTGATTACTTGAATGGCGCTCTAGCATCCCGTCCACAGCGACCATCGCGCGCCAGACCACAGCGGGCACGCCACTACACAGCGTCGCCGGCGTCGTCCACGCGCACGCCCCGCGCCAGACCCACACGAACAGTACCGGCAACGGTCAGGCGCGGCGGCAGGTCGCAACCACACAGGTCCATCAAGGTAACACGCCGCGACACATGGCCACGCGCGCGTCGGCCTCGTCGCGGCGACGCCGACCCATGCGGTCGAGCTATCGGCGGTCACAAACAGGACATCCGCAAGCCCGTCGCATTATCGCCACGCGCCACTCGTCCCGACGCTCTGCCGTCGCAGCCCGGCAGGGACAACGCCGCGTGCGACAACATAGATCCATCCTGCAACGCCACCCACAGCAGTCCGCGGTGCGACGCCGCCCACAGCAGTCCGCGGTGCGACGTGCGCCGGTCACGAAGGTTGCTGCGGCACGCACGGGGAGCGCGTTGCACGTCACATGGCCGGCTCACGCCCTCCTATACTTCGATCGCCCGGACGCGCTGCGCCTCGTCACCGCGCCGGGCGCGTCCATCGCCGTCACACTGCAGGCGATCATCCGGACGCGTGGCGTCGGCGGCCGGGATCTCGCACTCCCGTACCACACCACCACCTACGCCGTGGCCGACCGTTACGGTCGGGTGAGCATACCGCTGCGCGACGCCTACGTCCCCACCCACCCCACGCCCGCCACGCTCACGGTAGTAGCCCACACGGCCTACGGCGTGTCGCAGCGTAGCGCCCCGATCACGCTGCGGCGGTAAGTGAAGAAAGCGCACGGGCGGCAGGACCAGCGGTGTTATCCTGCCCGTGGCTTCCGCCCCCTGCGGGACGGGTGGATGGCCCTCATGATCGCCCTCCGCACGCGCGTGTTCGTGCGCGGCGTCGTCCTCGTGCGCCGCCGCATCGTCGACCGACGCTTGCTTACGGTCGGCAGTCGTGTCCGCGCACGCGCCACACGCGTCCGCCTTCACCGCGCCCGCAGCCACTCCGGCCACCTCCTCGGGGACCTCTTCGCCGCCTCGTTTGTCCGTCGTGCCTGCGGCTATGTGGGGAGGGTCATAGGGCTGAGGGTGCCGCCCGCGCCGCTGGCGTCGCGCCGCGCCCTCCGCGCGGCCCGCTCCTGCCTCTTTATGGCACGGGTCGCCCCAGATAATCAAGAGACACAGCGTCACGTAGACGAGGAGGGCGGCGCGGGCCGCGCGCAGCGCTCATCGGCGCGCCTCTTAGCATACTCCAGCCCAACAGGCCGAGACCGGCCACGCCGACGAGCGGTCGGATCGTCCAGGTGCGGTGTTCCCACCAGACCTGGCGTGTCACACGCCGGTCAGCATCCGCAGTCCTGCGCCACGGCGCCCTCGTCTCCCGTCTCCCGTCCCCCGCACGTCTACGCCGTTGCCCGCCATCGCCCATCCCGCGTGGCAGAAGACCTAGTGGCGCACCAACGTCATAGCCACGCTTTGTCGCGTCGTGCGGCGACCGGCCTGGACTGTTACCGTCAGGGTGACGAGCGCGGGCCGCGTCGGCACGTAGGCGTAGCGCAGCGGGACCGTCGCGTCGCCGTGTCCGTTCGTGCGTGTGTACAGCATGAAACGGTACACGCGCGGACCCCGCGGCCCCAGGCTATGGGAGGCCGTCGGACCGCTTATTTGAAGTGCCACGACGACAGAAGCGTCGGACATGGTGCGCAGGCGCAGGGCTTCCCGCCGGTCGAAATGGAGGAGATGGCCGGTCGGCCAGAAAACGGCCAGGGGCATATGCGCTGCCGTGCGGTGGACCGCCTGCCGCACCGTGCGGTGGACCGCCTGCCGCACCGTGCGGTAGCGCCGCGTCGCATGGTGGGAGGATGGTACAGTGCGCCGCATCGTATAGGTGGGATGCGTCCGGATATGTAGGGGATGCGGTGTCGTCACGGAATGGTGCGCGGCGTGAGGCGTGGCCCGGTGCGCCCGATAGGCGGGGTGTAACGCGCGCGCGCTCCGCGGTTGCGACCGGTGGCCGCCAGCCACTGGCGCGCGTGAAGGTCGCGCCGCCGGAAGGGCCGGCGGCTGGCGCGGCAGAGCGTACGTCGTCGGCGTGATGGGCATGGCGGCGCGGGGTCGCGCCGGTGCCGCGACCCCGTTGTACCGACCGCT
>JAABUU010004527.1_pt1 | contig 16315 bp, 11 predicted proteins | sample 5559301 | NCBI WGS metagenome assembly JAABUU01 (sample SAMN10711884, study PRJNA513360) | rock metagenome | isolation source: Antarctica rocks | place: Antarctica: Victoria Land, Richard Nunatak white | reverse complement strand
GGAGGCGTTCGGGCAGGCGGCGACGCAGGCGCCGCATTGGATGCAGGCCGCGGCGCCGAACGCCCGGTCGGCGTCGTCCTTGTGCACCAGCACGCTGTGGGCGTCGGGAGCGGCGCCGGTGTTGACGCTGACGTAGCCGCCGGACTGGACGATCCGGTCGAGCGCCGACCGGTCGACGACGAGGTCCTTGAGCACCGGGAACGCGGTCGCCCGCCACGGCTCGACGGTGATCGTCTCGCCGTCCTCGAACGAGCGCATGTGCAGCTGGCAGACGGCCGAGATCTCCGGGCCGTGTGCGTCGCCGTTGATCATCAAACCGCAGGTGCCGCAGATGCCTTCGCGGCAGTCGCTGTCGAACGCGACCGGATCCTCGCCCCCGAGGATGAGCTGCTCGTTGAGGACGTCGAGCATCTCGAGGAACGACATGTCCGGCGTGATGTCGTCCACCTCGTAGGTGGCCATCCGGCCATCGGCCCCGGAGTTCGCCTGGCGCCAGATCTTGAGGGTGATCTTCACTTGTAGCTCCGTTGCTTCAGGTGCACGTACTCGTAGGCCAGGTCTTCCTTGTGCAGGACGGGCACGAGTGCACCGGCGCCGTCGTCGCCCTCTGCCTGACCGAACTCCCACGCCGCCACGTACGCGAAGTCGTCGTCGTTGCGCAGGGCCTCGCCGTCCTCGGTGCGGCTCTCGGTCCGGAAGTGCCCGCCGCAGGACTCGCGCCGGTGCAGGGCGTCGATGCACATGAGCTCGCCGAGCTCGAGGAAGTCTGCGACCCGGCCGGCCTTCTCGAGCGACTGGTTGATCTCCTCGCCCGACCCGAGCACCCGCACGTCGCGCCAGAACTCGTCCCGCAGGCCGCGGATGAGGTCGATGCCCTTGAGCAGGCCCTCCTCGGACCGCTCCATCCCGCAGTACTCCCACATGATGCTGCCGAGCTCCTTGTGGAAGGAGTCGACGGTGCGCTCGCCCTGGATCGAGAGCAGCTTCTCGATCCGCGCGTCCACCGCGACGCGGGCTGCAACGACCGCCTCGTGGCTCGGCGCGACCTGCGGGTAGGGGCCGTGGGCGAGGTAGTCGCGGATCGTGTTCGGCAGGACGAAGTAGCCGTCCGCGAGGCCCTGCATGAGGGCCGAGGCGCCAAGCCGGTTGGCGCCGTGGTCGGAGAAGTTCGCCTCACCGGTGACGAACAGCCCCGGGAGGTTGGACTGCAGGTCGTAGTCGACCCACAGGCCGCCCATCGTGTAGTGCACCGCGGGGTAGATGCGCATCGGCACCTCATAGGGGTTCTCGCCGGTGATCCGCTGGTACATGTCGAGGAGGTTTCCGTACTTGTCAGCGACCGCCTCGTTGCTCATCCGCTGGAGTGCGTCGGTGAAGTCGAGGTAGACCCCGCGGCGGAAGTCGCCGACGAGCGGGCCGACGCCGCGGCCCTCGTCGCAGACGTTCTTGGCCTGGCGTGAGGCGATGTCGCGCGGGACGAGGTTGCCGAACGCGGGGTAGATCCGCTCGAGGTAGTAGTCGCGGTCCTCCTCCGGGATCTCGCGCGGGTCCTTGTCGCAGTCCTCGCGGTTCTTCGGCACCCAGATGCGGCCGTCGTTGCGCAGCGACTCGCTCATGAGCGTGAGCTTCGACTGGTGCTCGCCGGCGACGGGGATGCAGGTCGGGTGGATCTGGGTGTAGCAGGGGTTGCCGAAGTAGGCGCCCTTGCGGTGGGCCCGCCACGTCGCCGTCACGTTGCACCCCATGGCGTTGGTCGAGAGGTAGAAGACGTTGCTGTAGCCGCCGCTCGCGAGGACGACGGCGTCGGCGAGGTGGGTCTCGACCTCGCCGGTGACCATGTCGCGGACGATGACGCCGCGGGCCCGGCCGTCGACGACGACGAGCTCGAGCATCTCGTGGCGTGCCTTCATCTCCACGGTGCCGGCCACAATCTGCCGCTCGAGGGCCTGGTAGGCGCCGATGAGCAGCTGCTGACCTGTCTGCCCTCGCGCGTAGAAGGTGCGCGAGACCTGGACGCCACCGAAGGACCTGTTGTCGAGCATGCCGCCGTACTCCCGGGCGAAGGGCACGCCCTGGGCGACACACTGGTCGATGATGTCGGCGCTGACCTGCGCGAGACGGTAGACGTTGGACTCCCGGGAGCGGAAGTCCCCGCCTTTCACGGTGTCGTAGAAGAGGCGGTAGACCGAGTCGCCGTCCTCCTTGTAGTTCTTCGCCGCGTTGATGCCACCCTGCGCGGCGATCGAGTGGGCCCGTCGCGGCGAGTCCTGGTAGCAGAACGACGTGACGCGGTAGCCGGCCTCCCCGAGGGTCGCCGCCGCGGAGGCGCCGGCCAGACCGGTGCCGACGATGATCACGCTGAGCTTGCGGCGGTTGGCCGGGTTGACCAGCTCGGCCTCGAACTGGCGGGTGCCCCACCGCTCCGCGATCGGGCCCTTCGGGGCCTTGGCATCCGCGATGTCCTCGTCCTCGCGGTAGAGGCCGGTGGCGAGACCGACGTCGTTGCCGGCGGGCCGCGGGGTCGTGCTGTCAGTCATGAGGTCCCTACTTGATCAGGCCGAAGAAGATGGACAGCGGCGGCAGGAGGAAGCCGACCGCGACGACGGTCGCAACGACGACCCCGAGCTGGTTGGCCAGGCGACGAGACCGCGCCGTGCTCGTCCACCCGAGGGTCTGGCTCGCGCTCCAGATGCCGTGCCGCACGTGCATCGCGAGGGCCCCCATCGCCAGGACGTAGATGAGGACGACCCACCAGACCTGGAAGCTGGACACGACCCGCACGTAGCTGCTCGAATGAATTCCGTTGACCTGAATGGTGTTCGTCGTGAACTGTAGGAGGTGGAAGATGATGAAGAGGAGCAGTGCGACGCCGCCCCAGCGCATGGTGCGCGAGGAGAGCGTGGACGATGTGGCCTTCTTCACCTGGTACCTCGTCGTGCGCGCGCCCTGCGCCCGGCTCCAGAGGAAGAACGCCGAGTAGATGTGCGCGATGACGGCGACGATCAGCGCCGTCCGGAAGAGCCACAGGAACCCGGAGTAGGGAAGGATCGGTTCTCCGAGCACTCGCAGGTGGTGCGCGTACTCCTCGTATGCCGCCTGGCCCCCGAACAGCTTGAGGTTTCCGTACATGTGCATGAGGACGTAGAGGACGAACAGCGCACCGGTCACGGCCATGACCATCTTCATGGCGACCGTGGTGCGCCGAGCACTGATCTGTCCCGCGGGGACGGTCGAGGTGGCCACCTGACGACGGTATCTCTCGAGTTTGGCCCGTCCGCGCGGGTGGGACCTGAGGCACGTGTGGACAATCTCTCGTTCCCGGTATGCCGGGTGCGCGCCTCGCGCGGGCGGGCCGGGTCCGATGGCCTAGCCTCGGTGCCCATGACGGGGAACGTGGTCGAGCCGGTGGAGCCGATCGACGGGTTCTGGGCCGTCATCCCGGCCGGCGGCGCGGGGACCCGGCTCTGGCCGCTGTCACGGCAGGCCTCGCCGAAGTTCCTCCACGACCTCACCGGCACGGGGCGCACCCTGCTGCAGTCGACGGTGGACCGCCTCATGCCCCTGGTCTCGGACCGCGTCGTCGTCGTGACCGGGGAGGCGCATGCCGGTGCTGTTCAGGCGCAGCTGCCCGGTGTGGCGGCTGAGAACATCTTGGCCGAGCCGAGCCCGCGCGACTCGATGCCCGCCATCGGGCTGGCCGCGGCGGTGATCGAACGCCGGGACCCGTCGGCCGTGATCGGCTCGTTCGCCGCGGACCACGTCATCGGGCAGCTGGGCGAGTTCCACGCCGCGGTGCGCCAGACGGTCGCGGTGGCCCGGACGGGCGGGATCGTCACGCTGGGCATCACGCCCACCGGCCCGTCGACAGGGTTCGGCTACATCCGAGAGGGCCCACCCTTGGACGTCGCCGGCGCGCCGAGTGCGCGCGCAGTCGCGGCCTTCGTCGAGAAGCCGGATGCCGCGACAGCCGCCGAGTACCTCACCGCCGGCGGGTTCTGGTGGAACGCCGGGATGTTCGTCGTCCGGGCCTCGGTGCTGCTCGACACCCTGTCGGCCCACGACCCCGAGCTGGCCACCGGACTGCGCTCGATCGCCGCCGATCCGGCCCGGCTCGGCGACGTCTGGCCCAGGCTGACGAAGATCGCCATCGACCACGCCATTGCCGAGCCGGCTGCCCGGGACGGGCTCGTGGCCGTCGTCCCTGCCTCGTTCACCTGGGACGACGTCGGCGACTTCGCTTCTCTCGGTGCACTGCTCGCTGACGTCGAGGGCCGTCCCGGCGTGAAGGTCATCGGTGATCCGGGCAAGGTCGTCACCGTCGACGCCACGGGGATCATCGCCGGCGGCGGCCGGACCATCGCCCTCATCGGACTCGACGACGTGGTCGTCGTCGACACCCCTGACGCGCTCCTGGTCATGTCGAGGGAGCGCGCCCAGGACGTCAAGGCCGTGGTCGAGGCCCTCAAGGCGGCCGGCCGCACCGATCTGACCTGACCGGCATTGATGTCAAAGAATCGCCCATTCGGGCACCGAACCGCGAGTCTTTGACATAGGTCTTCGGGCGTGGGCGTGGGCGCGGACGCGGCGCGACGGGCTGGCGCAACGATGCGGGGGGAGACCGACCGGGCCCCGACGCCAGGCAGCCGGCAGCAGCACCGGGATCCGATGCCTGCGCGTTCTCGCCGACGGCGTCCGGACCTTCGGCGGCCCGCCCACCGCAGGGGACGAACAACGGGAGCGAGGCTGTCCGCGGTCGGCCGGCGAGCGTGAGTGGTGATACCGGTCCCGTCATTCGTCCCCAGCGCGGTCGGCCGGCGAGCGTGAGTGTTCAGACCCCGGACCCGGAACCGGTCCCGGAGCCAGACCCCGTCGCTCGTCGTCCCGTGCGGCCGGGAAGTGCCAGGAAGAGCGGTTGTGTGCTCCGGCATACGAGGGCTGCCTGTGGATGACGACGGACCGGTGAGGCGAAGGCTCGGCAGGCTGACCACATGGACGACGCCGTGACGCAGCTGAACGCGCTGGGAGGAGTGGCCACGTGGGGCCAGCTCAAGCGGCGGGTGCCCTGGCGGATCATCGCGGCCGCGTTGGAGGACGAGGCGATCGTCCGGTCCTCGCGCGGGCGGTATGAGCTGCCCCACGCCGAGCCCGACCGGGCCGCCGCGTGCCGGCTCAGCGGCGTCTGCTCGCACCTGTCAGCAGCCGTCCACTGGGGGTGGGAGGTCAAGACGGGCCCGCCGCTCCCGCACGTCACGGTTCCCAGCAACCGCAACGTGGCGCCGGCCCGCCGCACAGGCGTCGTGCTGCACTGGCGCACGCTCGGGGCAGCCGAGGTCAACGGGTGGGTGACGACCAGGGTGCGGACCGTCATCGACTGCTGCCTCGACCTCCCGTTCGACGAGGCGCTCGCCGTCTTCGACTCCTCCTGGCGCGACGGGCTGAAGCCTCGCGAGGTCCAGCTCGCTGCCCTGGTCCTGCCTCCCAGGTCACGTCGACGAGTGCTGGCCCTGGCGGCGACGGCGTACCCCCGGGCGGCCAACCCGTTCGAGTCGGTGCTGCGGGCGATCGCCCTCGGCGTTCCTGGACTGACCGTGGCGCCTCAGGTCGCGATCAGGGACGGCCGTTTCTTCGCCCGCGTGGACCTCGCCGACGAAGAGGTGCGGATCGTCCTCGAGGCGGACAGCTTCGAGTTCCACGGCAAGCGCAAGCTCATGGAGCGCGACTGCCGTCGTTACGACGAGCTCGTCGTCCGAGGCTGGCTGGTGCTGCGGTTCTCCTGGGAGCAGGTGATGTCCGACCCGCAGTGGGTGGCCGCGACCATCCTTGCCGCGGTCGCAGCGGCGGGCCCGGGGACGAAGAACGGGAGCGACCGTCCTCAAAGCCGTCCGGCACGCTTGACCGCCGGGTTCGGTCCCGTTCTTCGTCCCACGCCAGCCTCGACACCGCTGGTCGGACGCGTCCCGCCACCCGCAGGTATGCCGGGTGAGCCGCTCGCGTGGGGCGCCCACCACCGCGGCCGGTGAGGTTGACCACGAAGGCGACTGCCCGGCATACCTGCTCGCTAGGCTCCGCCTCATGGTAGAAGGCAACCGCAGTGAGTCCGACCTGCCGATCAAGGAGGTCTACGGACCGCACGACCTGAGCGGCTTCGACCCGGCGACCCAGCTCGGGGAGCCGGGGGAGTACCCCTACACGCGCGGTGTCTACCCGTCGATGTACACCGGGCGGCCGTGGACCATGCGCCAGTACGCCGGCTTCGGGACGGCGAAGGAGTCCAACGAGCGCTACCACCAGCTCGTCGCGGCCGGGACCGGTGGACTGTCCGTGGCCTTCGACCTGCCGACACAGATGGGCTACGACTCGGACGAGCCGGTCAGCCATGGCGAGGTCGGCAAGGTGGGCGTTGCCATCGACTCGCTCGACGACATGCGGCTGCTCTTCGACGGGCTGCCGCTGGACAAGCTGTCGACGTCGATGACGATCAACGCGCCGGGCGCCGTGCTGCTCCTGCTCTATGAGCTCGTCGCCGAGGAGAACGGCATTCGCGGCGAGCAGCTGACGGGGACCATCCAGAACGACGTCCTCAAGGAGTACATCGCCAGGGGGACCTACATCTATCCCCCCAAGGACTCCCTGCGCCTTGTCTCCGACGTGTTCTCCTACTGCCACAAGGAGATGCCGCGCTGGAACACGATCTCCATCTCCGGCTACCACATGGCCGAGGCGGGCGCGACCCCCGTGCAGGAGATCGCCTTCACCCTCGCCAACGCCAAGGAGTACGTCCGCGCGGCGCAGGCGGCGGGGCTCGGTGTGGACGACTTCGCCCCCCGCCTGTCGTTCTTCTTCGTCGCGCGGACCACCCTCCTCGAGGAGGTCGCGAAGTTCCGCGCCGCCCGCCGGATCTGGGCGAAGGTGATGCGCGAGGAGTTCAGCGCGAAGGACCCCCGGTCGCTCATGCTCCGCTTCCACACGCAGACGGCCGGGGTGCAGCTCACCGCCCAGCAGCCCGAGGTCAACCTCGTCCGCGTCGCCCTCCAGGGGCTCGGCGCCGTTTTCGGTGGCACCCAGTCCCTGCACACGAACTCCTACGACGAGGCGATCGCCCTGCCGTCGCAGAAGGCGTCCCGCCTGGCCCTGCGCACCCAGCAGGTCATCGCCTACGAGACCGACGTGACCAAGACGGTGGACCCGTTCGCCGGCTCCTACGTCATGGAGGCGATGACCGACGACCTCGAGGACGCCGTGCTGGCGCTGATGACCCTGGTCGAGGACAAGGGCGGTGCGGTCGCTGCCATCGAGGAGGGCTTCCAGAAGTCCGAGATCGAGCGGTCGGCCTACCGGATCGCCCTCGAGATTGACCACCAGGAGCGAACCATCGTGGGGCTCAACCGTTTTCGGGTGGACCAGGAGGAGGCCTACGTGCCCCTGCGCGTCGACCCTGCCATCGAGCAGGAGCAGGTCGCGCGGCTGGCCACCCTGCGCGCCGAGCGGGACAACGCCGCCGTCACGGCCGCCCTAGCCCGGCTCCAGGACGCCGCCCGGGGTAGGGACAACGTGCTCTACCCGATGAAGGAGGCGCTGCGCCTGCGCGCCACCGGCGGCGAGGTGGCGCACGCCCTGCGCGAGGTGTGGGGCGTCTACGTCCCCCGGGACGCGTTCTGACCGCTCGCTCTACGCGCCTTGCCCGAATGCCGGTGCCCGCGACCTTTCCAGGGGCTGGCATCCCCTGCTTCAGGTCGCTCTTTCGCTAGAGTCGAGCACGGATGCACGACTCGGAGGACCAACGACAGGGGACATCACATGAGCAGCCAGCCTCCGCAGGATCCCAACCAGCCGCAGAACCCGGGCGGCTACGGCACGCCGCAGCCGCCCACTCCCCAGCAGCAGAACCCGGGCAGCTACGGCACGCCACAGTACGGCTCCGCACCGCCCACTCCCCAGCAGCAGAACCCGGACGGCTACGGCACGCCACAGTACGGCTCCGCACCGCCACCCGCCGGGCAGCACTACGGCCAGGCGCCTCCCTACGCGTCGGCCCCGCCGCCGGATCAAGGGCCGGGAAGCCCCTACGCCACGGCCGGCACCACGACCCAGCCGCAGTCCATCAATCAGGCGGTGATGCTGATGAGGGTGGGAGCCGTCCTCTCGGTACTGAGTCTGATCGCCGCCCTGGCGACCATTGGCAGCATCAAGGACATGGTCCGCCAGGCCGGCGTCGACAGCGGTACGCCGATGTCGGAGAGCACCGTCAACACTGCCGCAACCGCTGGACTCGTGGCCGCGGTCATCTTCGGTCTGCTCGGAGCGGGGCTGTGGCTGTGGATGGCCTCGGCGAACGGCAAGGGCAAGAAGTGGGCTCGCATCGTTGCCACCGTCTTCTTCGTGGTGTCGGTGCTGTCCATCGTCTCCAACCTGGCGCAGGGCAAGACCCCGGCCCTGAGCCTCATTCTCGGGCTGGTCAGCCTCGTCCTCGGCGCCTACATCATCTTCCTGCTCTACAAGAAGGAGTCGACGGCCTTCTACGACGGGATGGCGGCAGCTCGCACCCCACGCTGAAAGCTCCACCCGAGGTATGCCGTGCGGCCGGGCCGCACGGCATACCGATGTCCCGCAGGGGTTTCCGTCCACAGCCGCGGCCGTGTCCCGAGTCCGGCGGCTGCCGCGCATGCGACTCGGTTGCACGGCATACCGCTGTCTTGCAGCGGTTTTCGTCTACGGCTGCGGCCGTGCGCCGATGCCGGCGGCTGCCGCGCTGCCGGCTGCGACCGCGGCGTGCAGTGCCCGTGCCGGATCCCCGTCGGTGAGCCAGCTGGCGAGAAGCCCGGCGTTGAAGGCGTCGCCGGCTCCGGTCGAGTCGATGCAGTGGACCGAGGGTGCGGCAGCGCGCACGTCGCCCTCTGTCGTGAACCACCGCGCGCCGTCGGCGCCGTAGGTCACGACGACCTGCTCGACCGCGGCGAGGATGGCGTCGGGTCCGCCCAGCGCCTCGGCCTCGACCTCGTTGGGCAGGAGCAGGTCGACGCCGCCCAGCCAGCCGAGAAACTCGGTGGCTCCCACCTCGGCCACGAGCTCGGCCGTCTGGGGGTCGACCGACGTGGTCCAGCCGCGGACGCGGGCTTCGGCGAGAGCGGCGAGCCCTGCCGCGCGCGAGCCGGCGTCGAGGAGGACGTAGCCACTGAGGTGCAGGTGCGGCAATCCCTGCGCCTCGACAGCATTGGCGGCGTCGTCGAGGAGGACGCCCTCGGCGCGATACGCCGTGTTGGCACCGCGGTCGGAGAACATCGTGCGCTCACCGGACGCGTCCACGAGGACGACGACGACACCCGTGGGCAGGACGTCATCGACCGAGAAGACACACCGGACGCCGGCCGACTCGAGCGCTCCGCGAGCCGTGACGCCGGCCTGGTCGTTGCCGATCCGCGCGAGGAGCGAGACGTCGACGGCATGGGCCGCCAGCCACGCGGCGGTGTTGCCCCCGGCTCCACCCGGGACGAGGGAGATACGGGACGTCGCCTCCCCGCCTTGCACGACCGGCATCTGGGCTCGGGTGAGCACGTCGATGCCGACGTCACCGACGACGACCACCGGCCTGGGAACCCGGCCTGTCGGCCACAGCATCCCGCTCGTCGGCATCCTGCTCACCGGCGTGGCACCCGGCCCCCAGGCCGGGGGGCCCGGCTCATCGGCCGTGGGCCCGGCTCACCAGCCGGCGAGCGGCTCATCGGGCGGCGAGCTCGAGGGCGGCGAGCTCGACGGCCACCTCGCCGGCGAGAGCCGCGTTGGCGAGGACGAGCTCGACGTTGGCCCGCAGGCTCTCACCTCCAGAGTTCTCGTGGAAGAACTCGAGCAGCCGCGGCGTGACGTCCTTGCCGCGGACTCCTTCGCGGGCCAGCAGGGCGAGCCCCTCGGCGACGAGCCGGTCGTGCAACCGGGGGTCGACCTGGCGGCCCACCGGCAGGGGGTTCGCGAGGACGACGCCGGCCGGGTCGGTGTCGAGCACGAGCCGGGCGTGCACGATGGCCGCCGCCTCCGCCGCGGACTCGACCCGCCACGGCGTCTGGTGACCGGAGTCGGAAAGGTAGAAGCCCGGGAAGGCGGTGGTCCGGTAGCCGAGGACCGGGACGGAGAAGGACTCCAGGACCTCCAGAGTTGCTGCGACATCGAGGATCGACTTGACTCCGGCGCAGACGACGAGCACCGGCGTCCGGGCGAGGACGCCGAGGTCGGCGGAGACGTCGAACGTCTCCGCCGCGCCACGGTGGACCCCACCGAGCCCGCCCGTCGCAAAGACGCGGATGCCCGCCCGGTGCGCCAGCGCCGACGTCGAGGCGACCGTCGTCGCCCCGGTCCGGCCCAGGGCCGTCGCGACGCCGACGTCGCGAAGGCTCAGCTTGAGGACGTCGTCCCCCAGGCAGAGCCGGTCCAGCTCGTCGGGCGTCAGCCCGACGTGGACGACACCGTCGAGGATGGCGATGGTGGCCGGAACTGCCCCGGCGGCGTGGACCGTCGCGGCGCCGCGGACCGTCGCGGCGCCGCGGACGGCCTCCTCGATCTCGTGGGCGATCCGCCGGTTGTCGCCGCGGGGGAGGCCGTGGGCGAGGATCGTGCTCTCGAGGGCGACGACCCCCCGTCCGGCTCGAAGCGCCTCGGCGACCTCGGGGTGGATGACCGGTTCGGCTGACACAGGCATGGCAGCGCAGCGTAGCCGTCGGGGCGGCCCCATCCTGACGCCGGTAACGTCGGCGCAGCCCGTGGCTCGGCGCAGCCCGTGGCTCGACGCAGCCCGTGGCGCGGCCCGTGGCGCACCGGGGGTTTGGCACGGCGCAGCCCCTGGCGCACCGGGGCCCGGCTCGGCGTGCCCCACCCGGACGCCGGTAACGTGGCCTGCACCATGGACACCCTGCTCGCCGGCCTGCACGCCGCTCTCAGCGATCTCGAGCCCGAGCTCATCGCCCTGCGCCGGGACATCCACGCACACCCCGAGCTGTCCCATCAGGAACGGCGCACCAGCGCCCTGGTCGCCGACCGGCTCGAGCTCGCGGGTTTCAAGGTCACCCGGCTGCCCGACAGCGGCGTCGTCGCCGACCTCGGCCCGGAGCACCCCGGCCGCCGGCTGGCCCTGCGGGCCGACCTCGACGCGCTTCCCGTGCTCGAGCGCACCGGCCTGGACTGGAGCTCCACGGTCAGCGGGGTCGCCCACGCCTGCGGGCACGACGCCCACACCGTCATCGTCCTCGGTGCCGGCCTCGCGCTCGCAACCCAGCGCGACGCCCTCGTCCAGCGCGACCTCGGCATCCGGCTCGTCTTCCAGCCGGCCGAGGAGGTCATCCCCGGAGGGGCCCACGAGATCATCGAGGGAGGCTGGCTGAGCGACGTCGACGAGGTGTTCGCACTCCACTGCGACCCGAGCCTCGACGTCGGCGAGGTCGGTCTCCTCGTCGGTGCCATCACCGCGGCGGCCGACAGCGTCGAGGTCACCCTGAAGGGACTCGGCGGCCACACCTCGCGTCCGCACCTGACCCAAGACCTCACCTACGCACTGGCGAAGGTCGTCACCGACGTCCCGGCCGCCCTGTCCCGGCGGCTCGACCCGCGGGCCGGGGCGGCGCTGGTCTGGGGCAGCGTCCACGCGGGCGGGGCGCAGAACGTCATCCCGTCGACGGGCACGGTCAGCGGCACCCTGCGGATGCTCGACGTCGCGGTGTGGCAGACCGTCGGCCCACTCGTCGAGGAGCTCGTCCTCGCCGTCGTCGCGCCCTACGGCGTGACGGCCGAGATCACCCACACGCCCGGCGTGCCTCCCGTGGTCAACGCGGCAGGCCCGGTGGAGGTGCTACGCACGGCAGCGCGCGAGGCCGGGCTCGTCGGCACGTCCACGACCCAGTCGCTCGGCGGCGAGGACTTCGCGTGGTACCTCACGAAGCTCCCCGGCGCGATGGCCCGGCTCGGCACCCGCACGCCCGGCGGACGGACCTACGACCTGCACCAGGGAGACCTCGTCCTCGATGAGCGGGCGATCCTGTTTGGTGCCAAGGTGCTTGCCGGGGCCGTTGTGACGCCAGCGCCGATGCTGGTGCCTGCGGCCTGACGTTCCGACTCGATAACGTTCACCCTCCCTCCACCCAAACGGCCCGGACGGGCGCCGGGTGCGCGTTAGTGTTCGCACCGAACGCGCCAACCGTATGCCGTTCGTCACAGGAACAGAGGAGACTCCCTTGCGTCAGGTCATCAAGATCGCAGCCGCCATGTCGGCCGCTGCCGTGGCATTGGCCGGTTGCGGAAGCAGCTCGGACACCGGCGGTGCCGCCGGTGGAGGGGCCCAGACGGGGGGAGCCGCGACCGGGGGTGGCGGCGCCAGCGCCGGCCTCAAGGTCGGCATGGCCTATGACGTCGGCGGCCGGGGCGACCAGTCGTTCAACGACTCCGCCGCCGCAGGGCTCGACAAGGCCAAGAAGGAGCTCGGCGTGCAGGTCAAGGAGGCCGCGGCTACCAACGGCGAGCCGGAGTCCGCACGCCAGGAGCGGCTCCAGCAGCTCATCGACGCCGGTTACACCAACATCGTCGCCGTCGGCTTCGCCTACGCCAAGTCCGTCGGCGCGGCAGCCAAGGCCAACCCTGACGTGAAATTCGCCATCGTGGACGACGCGTCGCCGGACTCCACGGCCGCAAACATCGACAACATCACCTTCGCCGAGAACGAGGGGTCCTTCCTCGTCGGTGCGGCGGCGGCGCTGAAGTCCAAGGCCAACCACATCGGCTTCGTGGGCGGGGTCGACACCGACCTGATCAAGAAGTTCCAGGCCGGCTACGTCGCCGGTGCCAAGGCGGTCAACCCCAGCATCGTCATCGACGCCAAGTACCTCACCCAGCCGCCGGACTTCTCCGGATTCGCCTCCGTCGACAAGGGCAAGGCTGCCGCCGAGGGCATGTACCAGGGCGGGGCGGACGTCGTCTACCACGCTGCCGGCGGGTCCGGTGGCGGCGTCTTCACCGCCGCGAAGGCGGCCGGGAAGATGGCCATCGGGGTCGACTCGGACCAGGCTCTGACGGCTCCGGCCGACGTGCGCGACGTCATCATCACCTCGATGATCAAGAAGGTCGACGTCGGCGTCTACGACTTCATCAAGTCGGTCAAGGACGGCAGCTTCAAGAACGGCCTGCACGTCTTCGACCTGAAGTCCGGCGGTGTCGACTACTCGACCACCGGTGGCAAGGTGGACGACATCAAGACCAAGCTCGACGACTACAAGAAGCAGATCATCGACGGCAAGATCACCGTCCCCGCGAAGTGAGCTGCAACAGGCCCACTGACGTCAGATGAGCGGCCGGCCCGGATGGCACCTGAATGCGTGCCTCCGGGCCTTCGCGTGCCGTAGGTTGTGCGGACGGTTGGCCGGCGCTGACCCAGCGTCGACTGGCGCTGACCCAGCGTCGACAGGCGCCGACCCTGCGTTTGTGGGCGCCGACCCAGCGCCGGGGACCCGATCGCTCAGGATGGCCACGACGACGTGGGCCGGGACGAGGAGAGTGCGTCATCACTGACTCCACCGTGAGGGACCGGTCCGCGACGCCTGCTGGGCAGGCCGCCCCTGCCGTGCAGCTGAGCGGCATCACGAAGCGGTTTCCCGGCGTCGTCGCCAACCAGGACATCGAGATCACCGTGGCCCGGGGCACGGTGCACGCCATCGTCGGCGAGAACGGCGCCGGCAAGTCGACGCTGATGAAGATCCTCTACGGCGTCCAGCAGCCCGACGAGGGCACGATCGCGGTCAACGGCACCGCGCTGACTCTCAGGAGCCCGACCGACGCCATCCGGGCCGGCATCGGCATGGTGTTCCAGCACTTCATGCTCGCCGACAACCTCACCGTCCTGGAGAACGTCGTCCTCGGCGCCGAGAAGCTGCACGGCATCGGCGACGCAGCCCGGGCCGAGATCGTCACGATCTCCACGGCATACGGTCTCGGCGTCGAGCCCGACGACCTCGTGGCCGACCTCGGGGTGGGCCGGCGTCAGCGCGTGGAGATCCTCAAGGTCCTCTACCGGGGAGCGCAGATCCTCATCCTCGACGAGCCCACGGCCGTCCTGGTGCCCCAGGAGGTCAACGAGCTCTTCGACAACCTGCGTGAGCTCAAGGCAGAGGGCCTGACCGTCATCTTCATCTCGCACAAGCTCGACGAGGTCCTCTCCGTGGCCGACGAGATCACGGTCATCCGCCGGGGCACCACGGTCCGGACCGTCGAACCCGGCTCGGTCAACGCCCGCCAGCTCGCCGAGCTCATGGTCGGCTCCGAGCTGCCGTCGCCGAGCACGGAGGAGTCGACGGTCACCGACCGGGCCGTCCTCACCGTGGAACGGGTGAGCCTCGACGGTCCGGCTGGAAACCGCAGGGTCCTCGACGACATCTCGCTGACGATCCACGCCGGCGAGGTCGTGGGCATCGCCGGCGTCGAGGGCAACGGCCAGGCCGAGCTGGTCGAGGTCATCATGGGTATGCGTGAGCCAAGTTCAGGCGTCATCACCCTCGACGGCGTGGACATCTCCGACTGGCAGGTGCGCGAGATCCGTGACGCCGGAGTGGGTTTCATCCCCGAGGACCGGCACCGTCACGGCATGCTGCTCGAGGCTCCGCTGTGGGAGAACGTCATCCTCGGGCACCAGACCCAGAAGCCCAACGTCAACGGGTTCCTCCTCAACGCGAAGGCGGCGAAGGAGGAGGCGCGGCGGATCGTCGAGGACTACGACGTACGAACCCCCTCGATCTTCGTCACGGGCGAGTCGCTCTCGGGCGGCAACCAGCAGAAGCTCATCATCGGTCGCGAGATGAGCCACCACCCCAAGGTGCTCCTCGCCGCCCACCCCACGCGGGGCGTCGACGTCGGCGCCCAGGCCGCCATCTGGGACCACATCAAGCGAGCCCGCGGCGACGGCCTCGGCGTCCTGCTCGTCTCCGCCGACCTCGAGGAGCTCGTCGGGCTGTCGGACACGATTCGCGTCATCCTGCGCGGCGCGCTGTCCGGCGACTTCGACCCGGACACGGTGACCAAGGAGGAGCTCGGCGCCGCGATGACGGGGGCCGGCGGAGAGTATGCCGAGCGGCCGCCGACCGCAGCCGGAGCGGCTCCCAGCGGCGCAAGGTCCCCCGGCGCACAGGTGCCACGGCCGCCCGGCCCGGCTACCCGGCATACGGGCGAGTCGAGCACCGAGGAGTCCCGATGAGGCGAATCGACCCGCGGCGCGTCGCCCTGGCCCTTGCGGCCCCGCTGCTCGCCGTCATCGTGGCGTTCGTCGTCACCTCGGTCATCCTGCTCGTCGCAAAGGACCCGTTCGGCGCGGTGTGGGCGCAGCTGTTCAAGGCGCCGCTTCCTCGCCAGGTCGTCGCCATCCTCAACGCGGCGACCGTCTACTACCTGTCGGCGATCGCGGTGGCCATCGGCTTCCGGATGAACCTGTTCAACATCGGCGTCGACGGGCAGTACCGTGTCGCCGCCTTCGCGGCAGCCGTCTTCGCGGGGCAGGGCTGGCTGCCGGGGTGGCTCAACATCCTCGCCGCGCTCGTCGTCGCCATGGCCGCCGGCGGCATCTGGGCCGGCATCGCGGGTCTGCTCAAGGTCGGACGCGGCGTCTCCGAGGTCATCTCGACGATCATGCTCAACTCCATCGCCACCTTCCTCGTCTCGTTCCTGCTCGGCAAGGCGGCGAATCGGGTGCAGGGCAGCAACGCCGTGAACACCAAGCCCGTCCCCGAGGGCTCGCGGGTGCCGGGCATCTCCGTGGACGGGCTCCTCGCGACGCCGAGCAAGGTCTACGGTCTGGTCCTGCTCGCCGTCCTCGTCGGGTTCCTCTACTGGTTCGTCCTGAACAAGACGCGGTTCGGTTTCGACCTGCGGGCCACCGGTCGCTCCGAGACGGCCGCCGTCGCCAGCGGTGTCAAGGTCAAGCGGATGGTCCTCATCTCGATGATGCTCTCCGGCGCGGCCGCGGGACTCGTCGGGATGCCGTTGCTCTTCGGGCAGGACTTCGCCTACGGCGACACCTTCCAGTCGGGTCTGGGCTTCGCCGGCATCGCCATCGCGCTGCTGGGCCGCAACAACGCGATCGGCATCGGCTTCGCGGCCCTGCTGTGGGCCTACCTCGACGCGCAGGGCAACGGACTGCAGATCAACGCCGGCGTGTCGGACCGGCTCGTCCTGGTCATCCAGGGCGTCATCGTCCTCTCGGTGGTCATCGCCTACGAGCTCGTGCGCCGGGCCGGCACGCGGATGGAGCAGCGTCGCGTCGCGTCGCAGCTCGCCGCGCAACCGCAACCGGTGACGCAGG
>JAABUU010004526.1_pt1 | contig 16318 bp, 22 predicted proteins | sample 5559301 | NCBI WGS metagenome assembly JAABUU01 (sample SAMN10711884, study PRJNA513360) | rock metagenome | isolation source: Antarctica rocks | place: Antarctica: Victoria Land, Richard Nunatak white | reverse complement strand
AAGATTCTCGGTCCTGCACCCTGCCGCGCGGGCGATCTCGCCAGCCGCCCGCCACCTTCGCTCTGCGGACCGGCTCCGCGCCGCTCCACCGGACCGCGCCGCGCACCCCGCCCCGCCGCCCCGGGCTGGTGCGCGTCGCGCCTGGTCCCCGCCGTGGTGGTCCCTGCGGTCCGCCCGCACGGCGGGGCCGGCGGTGCCACGCGCGTCATGCCCGTCGCTGAACTGGCATCGTGAGCGGGGACAGGCCCCGCGCCCCAGCGCTCCGGGCGTCGCTCCAGCGGTGCGGCTGCGCCGCGCGTTGTCGCGTCCTCCCGCTGGCCCCAGCGTAGCGGCCACCCCACCCGGTCAAGGGCGCTCCGCCGCGCTGCGCGTCCCGGCGGGATGCCGCTGCGCTCCACCCCTGACCGGGCGAGGCCCCGGCCGCTGTACTTGCGGCCGAGGGCGACGCGACGGTGGCTCCGGACGGTAGGCGGGTGAAGGGGGCACTTGGTCGCCCACACAAGGGTCAGCGGTGCGGCCTGCGGGCCGCGATTCTGAGAGGGCGCGCTCGGGTTCACCACCGGTAGGGGTGCTGGGGTGCGGCCCGGCCGCACCCGGTCACGACGCGGCGGCGAAGACGCGCGGCGGCGGGATCGGGTCGCCGAAGCGCCGCGCCGTGGCGCGCCAAGTGGCGATCGCGTCCTCGCCCTGCCGCACGGCCGCCTCGTGCGTCACTCCGTGGGTCATGCAGCCGGGCAGCTCAGGGACGGTGACGACGTACAGGCCGTCCTCATCGCTCCACTCGATCGTCAGGGAGTAGCGCCGGATCGCGGCCAGTTCGTCGGTTACCCGTTGGTCGCTCATTGTTGTTGCCCCTGTGCCTCGCGTAATTGGGTCAGGATGCGCCGCACCTGCCGCTCCTGGTAGGGCTGCGCGTCGTCGCCGTCGCCGCCGGAGAGGGTCAGCTTCTCCGTTAGGAGCGGGTGCCGCCAACCGGTGTGGCTGCCCCGCCCCGGTGCCTCGGCGAATCCCGCCCGCCGCAGATCGGCCTGCAATTCCCGGAGCTTGCGGGGCACTGGTACACTCCCACCGCTCGTCGGCGACGCAACCGCCGCGAGCGCCGGGCCGCGTAGGTCACTCTACGCGGCCGCTTTTCCCTCCGCTGGCTCCAACCCCATCTCTTGGCGCAGCCGCTCGATCGCCGCAGCCTCGAAGCGGCGATACCCGCTCGGCAGCTTCACATGCGCCACCAGCCCCTTATCGGCCCAGGACCGCAACGTGTTCTGATGCACCCCGAGCCGCGCGGCTGCCTGGCTGATGGTCAGGAGCCGTTCCTGCTGTGGCATCGCTACCCCTCCTCCTTGTCTGCTCACCATAAGATAACAATGGAGACTTTGTCAAGAACTATTGACCAACTATGTAGACTTTGACAAACTATGGATAGGCAAAGGGAGGCCCTGGGGGGTGCCGACAAGCTCTCACCCCAGGGCCATAAGTGGGCCGAGGCCCGAAAGGAAGTCTAGCATGGTCAAGGCGTTCAGCAAGCCCCAGGCGGCGCGGGAGATCGAGGCCCGCGCCCGCGCCCGCACCTGCGGCGTCCGGGTCGCGGTCGTCGTCGAGGCCCGGCGCTACGTCGCGGTCAGCCAGTCCGAGCCGGGCCTCATCCGCACCATCGCGCGCACCCCCGTCGGCTGGGCCTGCTCCTGCCCCGGCTACGAGCACACCGGCGTTTGCAAGCATCTCGGCGCGGTCGCGCGCCGCGCCGAGCGCGAGGGTTGGCCCTTCGGCAGCATCGCCCCCCTGGACACGGTGGAGCGCTACATGCCCCTCGACCCGGACCCGGAGCCGGAGCCGACGCCCCCCGCCGGGGGCGCGGCCCTGTCGTCGGTCGAGGCGGTGCGGGCGCGGGGGCGGGCGGCGCTGGCCGAGTTGTTCGACGACGCGGCGTAAGGAGGTGCGCGATGACGATCGACGACGCGATGCGCGCCCTGGTGGCGGAGTTGGGGGCGGGCGGCGTGCCCGCCCCGCTCACGCAGCTGTTCACGCTGGCGACGGTCTGGGACGACCTGGCGCGGCTAGCCGGGGAGCCGACCCCGCCCGAGGTCGCGGCCCTGCTCGACGGGCGCGGCGTCACCGTCCTACCGGGCCGGGCGGAGGTCAATCGCCCGATCCCACCGCAGGGAGGCCCCCGCCATGACGACGAATAATAGCCACGGCCTCTTCCCGCTCGGCTTCACCCATATCACCCCCGGCGCGCGCGACCTGCTCGATGCCGCCGGGATCAGCCCGGCCGCCCTCCTCGCCCGCCACGTCACCGGGGACTGGGGGGCAGTCCCGCCGGAGGACGCCCGCGAGAACGCGCTGAGCCTGCGCGCAGGGTTCCGCCTCGTGTCGAGCTACCCGGTCGGCGACGACCCCGCCGCCAGGGTCTGGGTGATCACCGAGGCGGACCGCTCGTCGACGTTGCTCTTACTGCCCGACGAATACTGATCGCGTCACCGGGGGCGGCCGGTACGGTCGCCCCCCGGCGACGGCATGTGCAAGGGAGGAACCATGCCCACCGTAGAGCGCACCGCCGGGGCGAAGCAGCTCCGCAAAGTGACGAAGATGTGGTACCGCGCCGAGCACGAGGCCGCGAATGCGGGGTGCGCCCTCGTCGTGGGCTACCCCGCCGGACTCCTGAAGGCGCGCGGCGTGTCGCCCGGTGCGATCGCCGGTGGTAAGGTGCGGGGCGGGGATCTCGTCGTGGCGTGGGCCAATGCGTGGGGCTACCTGCTCGAACCGGGCGAGGATCTGCGCGCCGACCGGGCGCGGGCGGTGCTGCTGACGCCGGGCGCGAGCTACCGCTGCACCCTCGAGTTCGCGCCGGACACCCCCGACGGGTGGTTCGTCCCGCCGATGTACCAAACCGACAACGCCCGCCGGGCGGCCTGAGACTGGGTGCGCCCGCACCCAGTCGGACAGCGAGCCGGGCCGCGCCTACTGAGGGGGAGCCATGAAGAAAACGTACGACTCCACCCACCACTACCGGGGCATCTGGCACGGCGGTGGCCGGTGCCGCATCGAGGTCTACACGCCCGAGGCGGGCGAGGCTGAGCGCCACCCGGTGATCGTCGCCTCCGGGCTTGATGAGAACGAAGGGTCATCCGTGACCAACATGGCCGAGTATCTGGCCGCCGAGGTTGTGGGCCGCCACTTCCCGCACCTGCTGGACACGGCCGTTACGGGAGACCAGCCGGTCGTCTGGCTCGAACATTACCCACCGGGGGGCGGGGCACCGGCGGAGTACGATCGCGTGACTTTCGCCCCCTGGCGCATCCGGGCGACCTGGCTTGGGGGTACCCTGCGCCAGGCGCTCGGCACCCCCGACTGGGTGCGGGTCGATCACGCGGGGGTAGCGGCGCTGCTCGAGCAGCCCGAGGCGGGTGCTAGGGGGTGACATGCCGGGGCGGCGTGCCAAGGGGCAGGTTGGATAGCGGCCAGCCCCTTCCGTTGGGATTATCGCCGTGCTGCCCTGCCGATCGGGGACGTATCCACAGTATATGAGCACGCGCGGCCAGGACATAGGGGCTCTGACGTACTCTCGGTGCGGTGGGCAGCGGGACGCCGGCTGACCTTAAGTATCGGCGCGCAACTGCTCCAACCAAGCGTTGAAGGCACTGAGATACATCGGCCCCGCAGTCGCCGCTGGTGTTGCCACCCGGCCTTGGTACTGCGCTGCGATCGCAGCGAGGGCAGCGGCGATGGCGGCATCGTCCGCCCCTTCACGCCAGATAGGACCATGCGGTTCATACGCTGGCGGCGTCGGGTGCTCCCCGTCCCAGTTGCTGATGATGAAGCCGCCGCGGGCGAGCGGCGGATCGTGCGTGGCATCGACGAGCACCCAGTGCCCCTCGATCGCCACCTCAACCGCGGTGTGGATGTCGTCGCGCGAGGGGAGCAGGTCAACCTCTGGCGGTCGTAGCGGGAGCTGGTAGCGCCAGCGCACGCGTCGGGCCTCACCGCCCAACAGCCGCAAGCCCCGCGTCAGCAGATCGGCTTTGGCCAAACAGTTGCCGCGCCCCAGGCGGACCAGGGCGGCAGCATCGGCGGCGGCGTTCGTCGCGTAGGGGAGGTCGCGCACCGCGGTGAATACCGCCCGGCGTGCCGCCGCACCGCGTGCCCTGCCGGCGGCCACCGCCACGAACTGCGCGATCGGCACATCGTCGTCGGCCGCCACTCACCCCTCCTCACTCCGACCGGGCCGCCGCCTGCGGCGCCCCCTCACGCAACGGCCAGGACCCGCCGGCGCAGGAGGGCGAAGCCGGCGCGGCCGTAGGCCTGCCGCTTCAGGAGCTTCAGCCGGTTGACCTGACCCTCGGTTTGTCCGTTCGACCAGGCCTCGCTGAGGCCGGCGCACACGGCCGGGTCGTCCTGGAGCCCGAGTGCGAAACGCCGGAGGTGCTTGACGTCCGCCTGCGCCGCCTCCCCGATCCACGCGTCCAGCCGCTCGCTTTGGCGCTCACGGACGATGGTGGCGAAGCCCTGGGCAAGCTCATAGGCCGCCGCGACGCTCGCGTCCAGCTCGCACAGCCGGTCGAGCACCCGCCGATGCGCGGGCTTGAGGTCGTCCGGGCGGCGCAGGAACAGGAGCCCCGCCTGCCGCACGGTCAGGCGCTGCTTGGCGGGCGGGAGCGGGACGGGGCGCAGCCCGGCGCGCTGCTGGCGTCGGAGGCGGGCCGCCAGCTTGGCCACCGGCGACTGCGTGCCCGGGAAGCCTGCGGCGCGGATCTCGCGCCAGAGCTGGGCGGCATTCTGGCAGCCCTCGTCCCAGCGTTGCATGAGATAGTCGAGGTAGGGGGCCAGCATCGGCTGCCGCGCCCGGCGGGTCGGCCGCTTGACCGGGGGGGGCTCAGGCATGTGCAGGTAACGGTAGACGGTGCGCCGGCCGACGCCCAGGGTCCGGGCGATGTCCTTGATGTACACCCCGCGCGCGTGCAGCTCGTGGATCCGGCGATACTGCTCGATGCGCAACTGGTGGCGGTGCTGACTCGTCTCCGCCAGCCGCTGCCGCCAGGGCGGTACGGGGGCTTCGGGCACCGCAGTGCCCTGTGGCTGGTTGATGCCGGGCGGCTCGTCCCCCCAGCGGACCTGGCGCAGGGCGGCCGTCTTGGTGAACAGGAAGTGCTCGACCGCCTCGCCGAGGTTGAGGAGCAGGTGGAAACGGTCGACGACCTGGCGGGCCTGCGGCGCGCCCTGCGTGGCCGCGGTCGCGTAGGCGTCGTAGCGGTCGCGGACGACCACCTCGACGCTCGGGGGCGCCGCCAGCCACCCCGCGACCGTGCCGCCAGCACGGTCGGGCAGCACGTCGATGGGCCGGTGGCGCTCCAGGTCGACGACCAACGTGCCATAGGTCAGGCCCCGCCGGAACGCGAAGTCGTCGATACCCACCACCCGCGGTGGATCGGTGTCGGACTCGGGCGCCTGCGCGACGAGGCGCAGGACGGTGTCGTGGCTGACGGCCAGGCCGAGGCGCTCGGCCAAGCGCGCCCCGGCGCGCCCACCCAAGGCGAGGCCGATCTGCCGCAAGTCGGTCTGGTGCCGGTCGGTGCGGCGTGCGTACGGCTCGGCCAGGCCAGGGAAGCGCTCGGCGAAGATCCGGCGCGGACAGACGGCGTTCCGGCAGTAGAACCGCCGAACCCGCAGGACGAGGACGAGGCGCCGGCCGCCCACCGGGCGGTCCACCACGGTGCGCTGGTACCGGCCTTGGAGGTGTCCGGAGCGCGCGCCGCAAGAGGGGCAACACGCCGCGTCGCTGCGCGCGGTCGCCCGCACCGTGACGGTATCCACGGCGAACTCGGCCGACGCGACGTGCAGGTGGGCGAGCTGGGGCAAGATGGTGGCCAAGCGCACGGTGCTTCCTCTCGTGGTGACGCCACGCCTCAGTGACACAGCCTGCTGCAGTTGTACTACAGCACGGACGAATTTGGTGCAGCGAGAGTACGTCAGAGCCTATGTCCTGGCCGCGCGTGTATATGAGCGCCCTCACCGCCATCTTGGGACGTATCCACAGTATATGAGCCAGCACAGCGGCGATCGCAGTGGCGGGCGGCCTCGCGGTGCCGTTGTTCGCCCTCCTGAAGGGGGCGGCTGGTTGCGTGCGCGCCCCTTCCTCTCCCGGAGGTCAGCTGCCGAGTTGCGCGGCGGCATCCATGGTGGCATCGGCTGCCTGGAGGAGCGTTTCCAGGTAGGTGGCGTGGGAGAACCCGGCGTGCCAGCGTTGGCCGAAGAGTTCGTCGGAGACGGCGACGATCAGGCCAGCGCGGGCGCCGCGCACGCGCGCGACCGCGAACATCGCCGCCGCTTCCATCTCCACGACGGAGACGCCCGCCGTCCGGTGCCGCAGGATCGCCCCGGTCGTCTCGCGGTAGGGCGCATCGATCGTCCAGGCGCGACCACGGACCGGCGCGAGGCCCCGGCTCGTGGCGCAGGACGCCAGCAGCTCCGTGAGGTCCGGGTCGGCGACCACCTCCTCGCCCACCGGCAGGTAATGGTGCGAGGTGCCGTCCTCCCGTTCCGCGCCGGTGACGACCACCGCGGCGCCCAGCGGCAGGCCCGGTTGCAGGCTGCCCGCCGAGCCCACCACGAGCATCCGGCGGACGCCGCGCGCGATGGCCACCTCCATCACGAGCGCGGCCGCCGGCGCACCGACGGTGGGACGGGCGATCACGACCGGCACCCCGCTTACGCGGCCGATGGCGTGGGCGGCGGTCGCGCCCCCGGAAAAGCGCGCCGAGACCGACGCTTGCGGGTCGACGCCGGCGCGCTCCGCCAACCGGGCGTAGGCCTGGCGCTGGAAGGTCGCCACCAGCGTCGACGGCAGCGCCCATTCCTCGGGCGTCAATCCGGCGCTCAGCCGTTGCGCCTCCAGCGCGTGTTCGGCGAGGACATATGGCTCGGAAGTGTCGAATGGCCAGCTCATGCCGCGCCTCCAGCCTCGCCGGGCCGCGCCCGGTGCGACGCTCGTGTCGCCGAACAGGCCCGAGCACACGCGACCATTCTCGCAGGGGCCGCGTCGCCTCCGGCTCGCCCGCGAGGCTCTGGCGCGCTCACACCTCGCCGCATGCTCCGGGGTCTTGCCGCCATTCGCTGATCCGGCTTCGGCTTGTCCTGATGGCGGGAAAGAGCTGCCTATGGACGCCGCGCCAGGTAGGCGCCGTTACACGGTAAGGCCATTGCCCGGCGTGCGACCGATGATGCCGTTCTGAGCGCCTGCGCACCCCGTCGCCAGAGGGTGAGCCCTGTCGCCCAGAGGATTACGGCTGCGCCGAAGCCGACGAGCAACGAGCGGCCAAGCATCTCCCGAGCGGCCAACGTGACCGTCTCCGGTACGACGAGGAGGGCGATGATCCCGAGGAGGCAGAGCAGCACCCCGACCCCGTAGTAGACGGTGACGCCGAAGAGGCGTGCCAGTGGCAGGAAGTGCAGCCCGACGATGATCGCCATGATCGGGAAGAAGAGATCGTAGCGAGTGTTGACGTTGCAGAGATAACTCGCGATCCCGATCGCGATCCCCTCCGCCGCGAAGATGATCCCGAACCAGCGCCCGGTCGTATCCGCTTCCGGGATCGCTTCTTTGGCTAACCGCTCTGCCCCGCGCCACAAGCTGACACCACCGCCGAGCAGCGTGACGCCGATGAGGAGGGCGACGATCAGCAGCCAGGGTGCCCCCCACCCGTGCAGCCCGCCCACGCCGATCAGCGACCAGAAGGTGCCGAAGAAGGCCAGGAAGAGGACACCGGAGGCGATGCCCCGCATGGCGGCGCGCGGGAGTGACTGTGACCGATGCGACATCGGGGTGGGAATCCTTTCCGGCGTGAATAGGGTTCGTCTTGTCGGTAGGACAAGGGGATATACGTAGCGACAACGGCAACGTTACAGTATGTGAGGCACGATGATGTCGCCTCTTTGTGTTGTGGTATTTCGCACGGACATCCTCACGGCGACAACCGTTGTCGTCGGCAGAAAGTAGAAGCCGTCGGATGCCCGATGAATACCCGAGAACGCGCGAAGGGGCGGCGCAATTGCGCCGCCCCTTCTGGTTGCGTGTTGTCTTCGTCCGCCGCGAGCGCCTCGCGGGTCTGGAGGACCGGGCGCAGGAATTCGCCGGTGAACGATTTGCTGTGCTCGGCGATCGCCTCAGGCGTCCCTTCGGCGACGATCTGGCCGCCGCGATGGCCGCCCTCGGACACCTCGCCATGACATGCGGGTCTTGCCGACATTCGATGATCGCCTGCCGCGCATTCTCTGCGTTGACACGGTCGAATCAGTGGCTCCGCGTGCCCACCGTCGCAAGGCCGTTGGCGTCCGCCAACACTTCGTGCTGCCGCTCAGGAAATGCCGCATTCCGATCATCGAATGTCGGCAAGACCCCGGATCATGTGGCGAGGTCTGTTTGCACGCCTCGTCAGAGCCTACTTTACGCCTGCCTTATCTTGGTCTGGCAGCGGCCTACTTGGGGGTGAGCATCATGCGGTTTACACCGCACAGAGCAACGCATACTTTTCGGCTATGGCCGCGTACTTGGCGCGACTGGCCGCATCACGCCGCCGAACACCCTCCTCAAGCCCGCGTCGATACAATTCTCGAAGGCTAGACAGCCCTATAACGTTGAATACGCACTCGTCAATGATGAGCGTGTCGTCACCGGTCGGCACACCTGCAAACCAATACTCAATCGAGTCAAAATCGACTTTCAGACCGTCTTTCCGCACTTGTAGTACGTGCCATGCCTTTACTTCGGTCTCCATACCTTGTGCTGCCAACGCGTAGCTGAGTCGTGAAAACGCTAACTCAGAACATGTGAGGTCAATGTCGTTGACCCACATCATCTGGTTACGTGTGTAAGCGAACACAGCAAAACTGCCCGTGAGGAGCGGTGTGATTTGCAAGTCCTGGCAAACAGGAACAATGTCCCGATAGAACGCAAGCAGTCTGGAGAAATGCTCGCTGTTCAGCGGGCGCTCGTTCCCTATCTCTATCATGGCAGCCTCTCATATGCAGCTGGTATTCCATCACTATTCTGCCACCGCAGCAAGCAATATGTGTAAAGGAGGTCGGCTCTCCCGATCTTTTGATGATCGAGGGTCCAGGATAGGGAAGACGCCCAGGAAAGTGGCCTGGAGGACGTCTCGAAGGGCCGAAGAAGGCCGACTTCTGGCCCTCCATCCCCACTTCCAGGGGCAATTCTGCCCGGATCACCAGAAGATCGGGAGAGCCAGGAGGTCGTGACGAGGGGTGGTTGACGGTAAGGGTGTATTTGATGGTTGCTGTTCCCCGTAGTTCTTCGACATCGTGGTGGGTGCTTCGGGCAATGAGGCACCATGGGAAGGCGAAGTCGTACTAAACTAAAGCGCCGATGAGATCTACATGGGGAGCCTTGTGCTGGGATTCGAGCGCCGGTTCGAGTGTGGCCTCGGCCAGCGCCTGCAACGTGCGGCGGCAGCGGGAGCGGACTTCGGCGGTGCGGGTCGTCAGCCCGTCGAAGAACTGTTGCATCTTCTCTTGCACCTTCGCCTTGGTCCCGAGGCAGGCGTTGGCGGTGACCTCCTCACGCGCCCAGGCCCAGATCGCCTCATCGGGGTTGCAATCGGGGCTGTAAGCCGGTAGGCGAATCAGGCGCAGGCCAAGGTCGGGCGTCGCCAGGTAGTCCCGCACCGCGTCGCCACCGTGCGCGGGGCCATTATCCCAAATGACGATGAGCGGCCCGGCGTGAGCGGCGCGCAACTGTCGGAGGAAGGCCGCGCTGGTCGCGGACGAGCTGGTCCCGGCCAGTTCCATGTGCTCGACCTCGCCCGTTTCCAGGCAGACCGCCGAGTAGTAGCTGGCCTGCTCCCCCCAGCGCGGGCAGGTCGAGTCGACGAGCGCTGGCTGGCCCTGGAGCACCCACTTGCCCTGCAAGTCGCCATCGGCACGGAAGTGCGCCTCGTCGGCGAAGAAGATCTTGGTCGCGTGCGCCCGCGCCGCTACCAGCAGGGCGGCATAGTCCTCCACGAGGTACTGTCACGTTAAGTTTTGACTGAACGAAACCTCCCCACACCGAGCCAGTTCTGGCCGTCGCTAGCGCTTGTAAAGGCCGGATCCGGTCTCCTATGCGCCGATCGTTCCCCACTTTCGGACCGCCGTCGGCGCCCAAAAGGCTTAACTTGACAGTGCCGTCTGGAACGCCGAGGAGTGGAGCGTCACGAAGTGAGCGCACGTGGTCGTTGGCCTGGTAGCAGGCCGCACGGTATTTGTGCGGCAGTTGCGACATTGTCAAGCCTATAGAGTCGCCCCACGAAAGCGGGTCAATCCCAATCGCATCAAGCAGGACCACTATAGGATGAACCGACGCTATTACTCCATGTGCGGTTTCGGCTCGTTCACATCGGTGACCCGCTTTTGCGCCGTACATGTTGACTATGGTTGCCGCAGACTGCAAGCCGTATCCTGCTCGAAACGGGCGATCCGGGCGGCATCGGCGGCCCGGAATGGTTAGGGCCGCTGCGCGCTGCGCTCGGCGGACCGGTCGAGGAGTACCCGCTGACGCATAAGGGGGCGATCGACCACGACTGGCTCGACGCCTGGATGGCAGCGCGACTCGGAGTACCGGCCCACCCGCGCCTCTGGCAGACCACCGATTCCGCGCCATAACGCAGGTACTGTCAGGTAAAGTCGGGTCGGCTGGCCGGCGGGTGAACGAGGGCGCGCTGAAGGAAGGAAGTGCCCCTCGTCAGGCCATGGCCGGGGTGCCGGTGACCGCCCGCCAGGTGGCGTAGCGCTCGGCTCTGGTCGCGCGGTAGGCGGCAGCGGTGAGGCGGTGGCGGCGCGGGCGGAAGTGGCTGGCGATCGGGCCGTAGGCGGCGAGGAAGCGCTGGGCCTGGCCCGGGTCCTTGAAGCGCCGCATCCGCCGCTCGCGCTCGCGGGTCGGCTGGTGGGAATTCTCGGCGCGGTTGTTCAGCCCCTTGTGGCGGCGATGCTCCACGCTCGGGAGCACCGCGCGCATCGCCGCGCCGTAGCTGGCGAGCTTGTCCGTGATCACGACGCGCGGGACGTAGCGCAGGCCCTTGAGGAGCTTGCGCAGGAATTTCGTGGCCGCCGCCTCGTCGCGCCGGGCCTGGACCAGGATGTCGAGCACATTCCCGTCCTGATCCACCGCGCGCCAGAGATAGTGCTGCGTGCCATTGATGGAAATGAAGACCTCATCGAGGTGCCACTTATCCCCAGGCCGCGGGTGACGACGACGGAGTTCGTTCGCGTACGTCTGCCCGAACTTCTGGCACCACTGGCGCACCGACTCGTAGGTGACGATGACGCCGCGCTCGGCGAGCAGCTCCTCCACGTCCCGGTAGCTCAGCGCGAAGCGGAAGTAGAGCCAAATCGCGTGGCCGATGATCTCCGGCGGGAAGCGGTGCCGCTTGTAGGTGGGGGCGCAGGCGTGTTCTTTCATGTGCCGAGTATCGCACACCCGCCCGCCCGCGAGACCAGCCAGTTACCTTGACAGTACCGGATGAAGAGTGTGAACCTGCGCGCGGTGTGCGCGTTCGGGCAGGCGTCGCTGCGGCCGGACGGGCACGGCGGCGTCATCGACGGAGCCATCCCGCGGCACGAGATCGACTGGTACGCGGCGCAGCTACTCGCGGAGGGAGCCGACGTCATCGTGGAGTCGCCTCCCGAGCTCATCGCCGCCATCCGCCGTCACGTCCACACTGTTGCCGAACTGTATCCACGCTAACGGTACCTTCACCACGGAGGCGGCAGTCTCATGTCATCTGCGCAACCCATAAAGATGTGCGAAACCCTGACATGTGTATCGGAAGTCGTGGCCGCGCGTGGTCCATCCTCCCTCCATCACGAGAAGAGGTAGCTGCCCCGTGCGCCTTCTTTTCCAGGTAGGAGGGCATCGGCTTGCGTCGTTTGACCCTTCCTTGGAGCGTGGGGAGACGACCGCACGCGGGCGCAGAGCTCCTAAACCAAAGCTCAGGTGAAATCCACATAGTTCCTAGCGTAGTACATGTAGTTCTCATCGGAGCTTTGGTTTAGCGTCAGCGCACGGGCATGTCGAAAACGGGCACCCAATATTGCACGGACGAGAGCGCCACGCCGACGAGCAGGAGCACGGCGCCGCTGGCGCCCTAACGGCGAGCGGGCAAGTGGCCGGCCCAGCACCTAACGAAAAGGATCATTGCGCTGAGCACTACGCCGACGAGGGTAGTCACGCTCCCGACAGCCATGCCGCGCCCGATGCCGAAGCCGCCCTGCATCAGGAGGCCGGCGACGACCGCCACCCCGCCGATGATCGCCGCGAGTGGGGGGATCGCGCGAGTGGGTCAATGTGTCAATGGGGGGGTCCGATCAGGTCGCAGCCCTCCCGCCGTCCCCGAGTAACCACGCGGCGAGGCTCAAGCCGCCGACGATGATCGCGGCCCAGCCGGGCAAGTGGACACCGCCGAGGAGCATGAGGAATAGCCCGAGCGCGGCGGTCGTCGCCGCGATCCCGAACGCGAGCGCCACCAGCCCGTCGCCCGCGCGACGCACGCTCGCCAGGGTCGCCAGTACGACGACCTCGAACACGGCCGCCCCCACCCCAATCGCCGCGAACGACGGCGCCGCCCCGATAGGCCACGTCCAGGCCGTGTCCCGGCCCACCGCCGAGGCCAGCCCGCACACACCGAGCAGCGTCGGGAGGCCCGCCAGGGCGACGAGCGGCGCGACGCCGACGCGCACGGCCCGACCGGCCGCGTGCAGGGTGACCCCGCGCTGCGCGCCCTCCTCCCGTTCGAGCGTTGGCCTCACCCCGGCGCAGACGGCGGCCCCGAGCGCCACGCCGCCGTAGAAGGCCGCGACCGTCTGGTCCGCCCGCCCGGCGAGCGCAGGCCGGTCGGCCTGCGCGAGGGCGTCCGCGACGTGGAGTACCACGACCTGACAGGCCAGGGTCGCGGCACCGAAGGCCGCTGTGAGCCGCCAGAAGGCCGCCCGGTCGTGCGCTGATGTGTGGCCGGGTGGCGGGGGAGCGGGGCGCGCGGGAGCGGGAGCGGCGCGCTGCTGGGAGAGGTCGCATCCGGCCACGACGAGCAGCAGGAGCGCGTCGAGGAGCAGAGCGCCGACCACGCCGCGGTAGCCGGCCATGGCCACTGGGCCGAGGAGCAACCCGACGATGAACCCCAGGAAATACGCGGACTCCGCGACGGCGAGCCACGACGGGTGCCATGCGGCGGCCAGCCCCGCGCGCACCGATCGGCCCGCGTACCAGAGGGCGCACCGCCCCACCAGGCTAGCGAAGAACACCCACGCCATCGCGCCGGCCAGGGACGCGTGACCGGGACGCGCGGCGATCCCTGTCCGCTCAACCAACGCGGGCGGGGTGCCCAGCCAGACGACCCCGAGCAACACGACGGAGCTGAGCACGGCACCCAGGGACAGGCCGATCAGCGCCCGCCTCTGAGGTATCCGGCGCACCGCGAGCAGCAGGCCCAGGCCCAGCGCGTTGCCCGCGAGGAGGGCCAGGAGGGACCCGCTGCCGAGCACGGCCAGGCCCGTCACGCCCTTGGCCGCGCTCAGGACCCGGCCGCCGCCGACCGCGGCCAGCAGATTGGCGAGGGCCAGCAGGCCGAGCGGCCAGCGCGGGCGGCCACCCGCGCTCACAACACCAGTTCCCACGTCTCCCCAACGAGGTCGTGGCCGAAGCTGTGGTGCTCCTCCGCCGCGACGAGCGTGAATCCCGCCTTCTCGTAGATGCGTCGCGCCTCGACGAGCACGCTGTTGGTCCAGAGCATGAGCTTTTGGTAGCCGGCGCGGCGCGCGAAGCGGATGCACTCCTCCACGAGGCGGGAGCCCAGGCCCAGCCCGCGCGCCGTGGGCTCGACCAGCAGCAGCCGGAGCTTCGCGGTCGTGTCGTCGGCCTGCACGACGAAGACGGAGCCGACGACCTGGCCGTTCATCTCCGCGATCCAGCAGCGTTCGCGCGCCGGGTTGTAGGCGGTGATGAAGTCGGAGACGATCTGCGCCACGAGGGCCTCGAAACGCTCGTCCCAGCCGTACTCCTGGGCGTAGAGGACGCCGTGCCGGTGGACGATCCAACCCATATCACCCGGCTCGTGCGTCCGCAAGAAAAAGGGCTCGGCGTACTTGAGCCCCTTGTCGAGCACGCCTTCGATGGTGCCCATGGCCACCAGCAGGCGTTGTTGGTCGCCGTTGCCCAGCCCGTCCAGCATCTCGCCCACCTCATCGCGCGAGCGCCGGTCGAGGAGGGCGAAGGCGGCCTCGCCGTCCGGGGTGAGGCGCAGGAGGCGCTGCCGCCCATCGCTCTCCGAGCGCACCTTCTCTAGGAGCCTGCGCCCTTCGAGCGCGGCCAAGGTGCGGCTGAGATAGCCCGCGTCCAGGCCCAACGCGCGGCCCAACTCCGAGGCGGTCAGGTCGGCGCGCTGCGCCACCTCGAACAGGATGCGGGCCTCGGTCAGGGAGTAGGGGCTGTGCAGCAGGCCCTCGCGTAGCACACCGATCCGGCGGGTGAAGGTACGATTGAAGCGCCGCACGGCGCTAATCTTGTCCTCGCGGGTGTCTGCGTACATCGGCGAACCTCCTTGCGGCCCCTTTTAATTGCCATTATCTATTATATTTTTGCTTTAGTCAACTATCAGATGCCACCATGTTACCATCATCCCAAGGGCGACGACAGCATAGGAACGACAGCATAGGGGAGACACGCCGATGATGACCGACGTGGTACCAATGCGCGAGGACTGGGAGAGGCAGGGGACGTAGGAGCGCGCGGCTTGGCAGGTCACAGTGCTCGCGGGAGAACTCGGGCTGGAGTTGGACGCCGAGGCGATCATACTAAGCGATGTGCGAGACCTGCTAACGCTACGAGGCCAGCTACGCCGTCAGCTCACGCGTGGTGCGTGGCCTGTGCGCCGGTCGCTCGTCACGGGGGATAGGGATAGGCGGAACTTCGGCGGCGGCACCGGCATAGCTCGGGCACCGGCATAGCTCGCTACGCTTATGCCGTCAGGCTGTTCCATCATAATGCTTTCACTTCGACTTGACGTGAAAGACAGTGGCTCGCGGCTCGTGGCTCGTGGCTCGTCCCCTCCGAATAAGCGGCACGGACGCCGACCTCGGATACCTCTTTCTCCCCACCGGGGCCCGCGTTGATCAACGCGGGCCCCGGTGGGGGCGGGGGAAAGGGCGGCGGACGGCGCGGCATTTCGACGAGCGCGGTGTGGACGGGCAGGTCACCCGCATCCTGGTCGAGCCGGTCGCGGTCAGCGCCGCCGACGCGATTGGCCTCATCGACGACATCCACATGGCGCTGGACAGGCTCGGCCTGACGGCCCCACGCTTGCAGCACGGCGACGGGGAGGCCACCTGGGTGCTCCTCACTGATGCGATCCATCGCGGCCTTGACACCCGCATCGGTCTCGAAGACACGCTGTACGAGCCGGACGGCGCGCGAACGACGGGTAACGCGGCGCTCGTCCGCGCTGCCCGTGCGCTAGGTGCTGGTGCTGACTACGACTAAGACTCGCCCTGTGGATCGGCCGAGCGTGTACGTGCTGGACAAGGGTAACGCAATAGGGCAAGGCTAACCCCGACGTTCTGGGGAGACATTCTCCCCCTACAGTTCGTGTGTCGCGCGGCTGAATCCACGGCATAGGCAGTTTGTACAACGATATCGTCGTCAATCGATCCTCGCTTGCCTAACTTGAGCGTCTACCTATCAAGATACCTTGCACTTCGTGACAGCAACGCTTATTCCAGGCCTACAAGTTCGACCTCATCAAAGACCCGAACATGACGCCGCGCGAAGGTATGATCGTGGTGAAGGTTCCTGATGCGACCCCCGGCCTCGTGACCAAGTATGCGCTCGACGACGAGCAGGGGCTGCTGGCCCGGCTCCGCTACAACCGCCTCATCGACATCTTCACCGGGCTGGTCTGCTACTCGGGGGTTTTTGCATATCCCCTCAAAAAGGTGCATCAAGGGTCTTCTTCCTCTGGCACGATTGGGCGTTGTGCCAAGTGCCGCACGATGTCCGGCAGATCGATGGGTTGGGGGCTGTCATGGCCGAAAAGCTCGTCCGTGAAGGCGTTGCGGCCGGGCGGCGCGTTTGTCCATTCTCCTCGTTAGCGCACAAGCGGTTACACTCGGGCCTCGGGACCGCGGTGCCGTGCTAGCGAAGGAAGATCTGCGTGAACCTAGTATTACAACGCGGGAACAGATGAGCTAGGGATCAGCCAGCAAGCGGAGTCGGCGGGCACGGTGGGCGAGGTAGGCGGCGCGCTTGTGGCGCTGGTGGTAGCCGAGCAGGGCGAGCGCCTGC
>JAABUU010004523.1_pt1 | contig 16321 bp, 14 predicted proteins | sample 5559301 | NCBI WGS metagenome assembly JAABUU01 (sample SAMN10711884, study PRJNA513360) | rock metagenome | isolation source: Antarctica rocks | place: Antarctica: Victoria Land, Richard Nunatak white | reverse complement strand
CCGTCAGCTCCATCGCCCCTCCTCACCCCAGCGGCACATGCCCCCGGCCGTTGGAGTCTAACACGCACGGGATATCTATTTCTGCTCGCGTCCCTTAGCTCCCCACACGTGTGCTCCCGATCTCATCGATACCCCTAACGAGTCTCGATGCCCTGTTCAGCGAGCAGGTCGAGGAAATTGCACGACTTCTCCGACCAGGAAGCCGCAAACGGGTGGAGGCCCAATCGAAGCTTCGCGCACTAATGATTACCGACGACGCGCTAACCGGTAATGTCGGCCAACCGAGCGTGCGAGAACTGACACGTCGCACCAAGGCTATCCGGGCCGGGGCAAGTTGGGATGATCTCTTCCCCGGCGTGGCCGCACTGGAAACGACAACGACCGGAATAGGGCCGTCGATCGCCTTGCGTCTCAGCAAGAAGGAAGGCGTTCAGGTTGAGGTTGTTCCCGAGGGCACGCCAGGCGCGGGGAAGCTTGCCCTGAAGCGTGTGAACGAGTTGGACTTCTATAATCTCGGTCATAACCAAGTAGCCGAGAAGATTGGCCTTACCCCGGCGAAAGCCGGTGCGGTCATCTGGCATCTGAACTTGAAGCAAGACCTAAATTGCTTCAAGGAGATCACGATCGGCAGCTCGATATATCAGCGCTTCTCTCAGCACGCGCCGAAGGTGCTCAAAGACTTCCTCGCGACCGCTGATGTTGATGCGATCTGGGAACAGTACAAATCCCGCCATAAAACTGACAGCAAGACTTAAGTAGAAGGGCTAGTTAGCTCGACTTTGGCCGTTCGTGATTGCTCACGCGGCGTAGCAGAGCGCATCGGTCAAGCGGTCCAGGAAGGCGCGGGGGATTTTTACCATGTCGGGGTCCGAGGACGATATGCCAAAAGCCGCCTGCGTCCATAACTCCCGCCGCACCAGCGCCACGGCATCGGAGAAGGTCGGGAGCGGCTTGGGGTACCAAGCCGCCTGTCGCACGAGGTCGCCAGCCGCCCCCATCGGTCGGTGGGCCCAGCGCGTCACCAGCGAGAAGAGGCCCAGCAGCGCCGGGGTGGTGCGCAGGATAGCGCGATCGGACCACTGGCGCTGCGTCTCGACGCCGAGGTGGCGGCGGACTTCCTCGAAGGTGCCCTCCAGTTGCCAGCGCAGCACGAACCAGGCGAGGATCTGCGTCGGGTCCACCGTCAGGTCGGTGCAGCGCAACGCCTGCGGGGCGAACTGTCCGTGCGGGTCGCGGACCAGCACCCAGCGGAGCGGCACTGGCGGGAGGCCGGTGTGGTACCAGACCGCCGTGTCGGAGGCGACCTCCACCGTGCGTGCCCCCTCCCCGTACCAGTTGGCGACCGTGACGGGCGTCCAGGCTGTCGCCGGGTCGGCGCGGCGGGCGGCGCGGGTCGGCAGCCGCGCCCCCTTCTTCCGTGGCCGCCCCCGCTGCCCGGCCTGGCGCGGTGGTGCGGGCGCGTAGAGCGCGGCGTCCGGCCGTAAGCGGGTAATCATTGCGAGCGGCTGCGCGAGGTGCGCGCAACGGGCGCGCAGGGCGAGGGCCGCGTAGCCGCTGTCGGCGACGACCACGATGGCCCGGTCGGGCAGCCAGCGCCGCAGCTGCAGCAGCGCCTGGCGCGCCCAATCCGTCAGCGTCTTATGTCGCCGCCCGCGCTCCCGGTCGTGCCGCTCGGAGGGTGCCAGGATGCTCAGGACCGGCAGCGCCCAGACGCGCTCCGCCCAAGGAAGCGGCACAGGAGCAGCAGGCAGCGCCAGCGCAAGCCGCTGACCTTGACGAAATAGTCCTTGCTCGAGCGCACGGCGTCCCGGTAGAGGCCCTTCGCCGCGATCGGCGGCCCCCAGCGCCGCTCGATCGTCTCGTCAAGGCCGAAGACCAGCGGCCCGCGCGGGGCGAACGTCGCCACGAGCAGGCCCAACCGCACCCGGCTGACCGCGCGGCTCGACCACTTGGCCCGGTTGAGGACGCGGTGGTAGCGCGTCCAGCGCGTGCTCTGGCCCAGGCCCATCGCGCGCAACGCGGCGCAGACTGTGCGCTTGCCCGGCGCGAGGAGGGTGCCCGCCACCAGCACCAGCGCATGGCACCACACGCGGCGCGAGAACAGTGGCGCGAACGGGGCGAGCAGGTGTAGCATGGCAGGCGGTAGGGTCAGCATCGTTACCTCCTCCGGCACGAGTGGTTGGCGATGCTGACCCTACCATACCTTCAACGGCAAAAGGCCAAAGTCGAGGTTAGATGAGCACAGCAACCAGCACGATCGTCCAGCGCCTGTGGAACTATTGCAACACCCTGCGCGACGACGGCATGTCCTACGGCGACTACCTGGAGCAGCTGACCTACCTGCTCTTCCTGAAGATGGCGCACGAGCGGACGCAGCCACCGTATAGCGAGCCCTCGCGTATCCCCGACGCGTATGCGTGGCCCTCGCTGCTGAACAAGAGCGGCGACGCGCTGGAGGCGCACTACCGCCACGCGCTGGAGGAGCTCGGCAAGCAGCCCGGCCTCCTCGGCGTGATCTTCCGCAAGGCGCAGAACAAGGTGCAGGACCCGGCCAAGCTGAAGATGCTTGTGTCCGACCTGATCGACAGCACGAGCTGGGTCACGATGGACGCCGACGTGAAGGGGGACGCCTACGAGGGGCTGCTCCAGAAGAACGCCGAGGACACCAAGAGCGGCGCGGGGCAATACTTCACGCCGCGCCCGCTGATCCGCGCCATCGTGGACGTGATGCGCCCCCGCCCCGGCCAGACCGTCGCCGACCCGGCGTGCGGGACCGGCGGCTTCCTCCTCGCCGCGCACGAGTACCTGACCGACCACTATCAGCTCGACCGCGACGAGAAGCGCGAGCTGAAGCACGACGCCCTCTACGGCTGGGAGATCGTGGATGCCACCGCGCGGCTCTGCGTGATGAACCTCTTCCTCCACGGCATCGGCCCGGACGACGCGACCGGGCGCGACCCGGTACGGGTGGCCGACAGCCTCGCCACCGACCCCGGCACCCGCTTCGACATGATCCTCACCAACCCGCCGTTCGGGCGCAAGAGCAGCGTCACCTACGTCGGCGAGGGCGGCCACGTCGACAAGGCCAGCCAGTCGGTCGAGCGCGCCGACTTCGCGGCGACGACGAACAACAAGCAGCTCAACTTCGTGCAGCACGTCAAGACGCTGCTGAAGGTCGGCGGCACGGCGGCGGTCGTCGTCCCCGACAATGTCCTCTTCGAGGGCGGGGCGGGGGAGACGGTGCGCCGCAAGCTCCTGGCCGAGTGCGACGCGCACACGCTGCTGCGCCTGCCGACCGGCATCTTCTACGCCCAGGGGGTCAAGGCGAACGTCCTCTTCTTCGACAAGAAGCCGGGCAGCCCGACCGCCTGGACGAAGACGCTGTGGGTCTACGACCTGCGGACGAATCAGAACTTCACGCTGAAGACCCGCCCGCTCGTCCGCGCCGACCTCGACGACTTCGTGGCCCGCTACAGCGCCGATGATCGGGGTCAGCGCCAGGAGGGCGAGCGCTTCAAGCCATTCGCCTACGACGAGCTGCTGAAGCGCGACAAGGCGAACCTCGATCTCTTCTGGCTGCGCGACGAGAGCCTCGAAGGGGCCGACTCGCTGCCCGCGCCCGACGTGCTGGCCGCGAGCATCGTGGAGGATCTGCGCGCCGCGCTGGAGCAGTTCGCCGCGATCGCCGAGGACCTTGGCGGCGAGGCGCTGGCCGACGACCCGGCGGCGGACGATTAGATGGGCAACTTTCTGTCTGCGTTAGTGGTTACAACGTCGCGACAGGTGGGTGATGGTGTCGCGCATAGGACACCGCCTCCGACACACGCTTCCTCATGCCCCCCGGGTCTTGCCGACATTCGATGATCCGGATGCGGCTTTTCCTGAGCGGCAGCACGAGTTGTTGTCCGTCGGTGACGACCTTGCGACGGGGAGCACTCGGCACGGCCGGTCTACCCGCACCAACGTATAAAAGGTTGGAAGACCCAGTAAAAGTTGACGAGATGTTGTCCCAGGGCAAGCGGTGAGGGAGCTGGCAGAGCGTGTGGCAGGGATCGAGGACTTAAAAGGGTTTTGTTGGGTTGTGCAGTGGTGACCAAGATTGGCACCGATCGGGGGGCTTGATGCGGCGCAATGACCAATATTTTGGCAAACCACGGTACAGATAGCACACTGATGCTGGTATGTTGATGCCCTAAGGGACGCCTCGTTGCTTCAGCACTGCACAACCTAACAGAACCGTGTGTATCACCTGCTCGCCAGCCAGCACCGCCTCTATCGCGATCGCGGGGCGCACTACTTCGACGAGCGGGCGCGGCAGGCCGTCGAGCGGCGGCTCGTCCATCGCCTCGAGGCCCTTGGTTACAAGGTCGCCCTCGATCCCGTCGCCGCCTGAACGCGGGGAGGAGGCTATTTTCACACCAGAGTCCTGAAGTGTTGGCCAAGCGTGAGAATCTGTGATACTTTGTTGTTAGCGGTACTTTGTTGACTTGGGTGGACGTGTGGTGGTAGAAGGCGGGCAGGAAGTGGGCCGATGACCGCACGCTTGACCGTGACCGCCGCCCCGCTACCGCTAGTTCTACAGTTGCACTTGGCTAATTGGGCGATGGTGAGCGCAGTACGGATACGCCCGCGCCGCCGATCCGCAGCACCAAGGAACGTAGTACGAACTTCGAAGTGCAACTGTAGGACTAGAGGCGTATGCCGCGCAGTTCGATGACCTGTTCACCCAGCGCAGCCAGCGCGAGGGCTTCCGGCGCTACCTGGAGGGTCTGCTGTTGCCCGCCGAGCGCAACAAGACGCTGACCGGCCTGGCGAACACGGAGCCGGTGGTCGGCGCGCAGCACCCGCGGGCGCAGGGGCTGCAATGGTTCCTGTCGGAGTCGACCTGGGCGGCGGCGGCCCTCAACGCGCGGCGGCTGGCGCTGCGGCGCGCCGACCCGGCGACGGCCCCCGACGCGCAGGGGGTGCTGGTCATCGACGAGCACGGCGACCGCAAGTGGGGGCACAAGACGGCCCATGTCGGGCGGCAGTACCTGGCCAACCTGGGCAAGACCGACAGCGGCGTGGTGTCGGTGACGAGCCTGTGGGCCGACGCGCGGGTCTACTACCCGCTGGATTACGAACCCTACACGCCCAAGCACCATTTCGCCACGGGTAAGGCCGACCCGGCCTTCCGCACCAAGTTGCAGATCGCGGGGGAGCTGGTGGCGGCGGCGGTCGCGGCGGCGTTGCCGTTCCGGGCGGTCGTGGCCGATAGCTTCTACGGGGAGGATGCCGGGTTCTGCCAGCGGCTGCACGCGCTGCGGGTCGGGTACGTGCTCGCGCTCAAGCCCTCGCACGGCTGGTGGCACCAGGCCGGGACCATCGGCACCTTGAAGGAAGCGGCCGCCGCGGCGGGGTGGCGGGAGCCCCTGCACCCGGGGGCCTGGGTCAGGGTCGTGCGGACCTTCCGCGACGGGCACAGCGAGACGTGGTGGGCGCTGGAGGTCGTGGCCGGGCCGTATGGCCCCGCGCCCGGGCTGCGGGCGGTCGTCGCCACCACCGATCCGGCGACCCTGCCCGACCACCAGTCCTGGTACCTGGCCACCAACCTGCCGACAGCAGACGAACAATTGCGCGCTGCCGGGGCGCTGCCACCAGCCGACCTGGCGGAGGTGGTGCGCCTGTACGGCCTGCGGATGTGGGTGGAGCAAAGCTACAAGCAGACGAAGTACGCGCTGGGCTGGAGCCAGTACCAGGTCCGCTCCGACCAGGCCATGCGACGGCATTGGCAGCTGGTCTGCTGCGCGTTCTCCTTCTGCTGGTGGCACGACAGCCACCCATCCCTGACGGTCGAGGCCCCGCCGGACGCGCACCACGAGGCCCAACCGGCCGCCGACGAGGCGGCGGGGCGGGGGAAAATACGCGCCACTCGCCCGCAGGTGTGCTGGCCGGTGGCGCTGCGCGGCGTGCGCGCCTGGCTGGAGCCGTGGCTCATGCTCCGGCGCTACTGGCGCAGCTGGTCGCCGCTGCCCCCGCCGCCCGCGTTGTGGTGTCTGCTTGAGCACCTCCGGCACGGGCACGGCCTCGCCCTGTACGCCTCGCCCTGACCCAAGTCAACAAAGTACCGTTAGAGCATTTACTTAGTGCATTGTTCCTCATATATGGTACACATACTACAAGGCATACGTACTACAGTTGTCCGTTAGAAGTGTAGGAACTGCGCGCCTTCTAATGTGCACCGCCATTGAGGAACAATGCATTAGGGACACGAAAGCATTGCACATACGTCGACTGTGTTCTCTGAAGTGAGGAGTGTAACTAGTGGGGGATAGGGATTCAGGTGATTCCAACCACCAGCACCATTCGCACAGCGCGCCGCCTTCGCTGGCAAGCTTTGCCCAAGAGAATGGTGCGCTCATTGTTCTTCTGACACTCTTTGTAGCTCTTGTAGCAGCGTTACCTGTTCTCAGTGATGCTACCCCACTCAACTCTCCGCTGCGCTTACTTAGCCCATCATTCATACGCTTGGCTGTCCTCGGCATTCTACTTATCACCGTAGCCCTAATCGCGCCAGGCATTCGTTCTATCTTTGGAGCGCTAGATTACGATTTCGATCGCCCTCAAACAATTGGTGAACTGGCAAATAGGGTTATTAATTTGGTCCTCCTGGGAGGGTTTCTCGTAGTGATGCTACTTATTGTAGTAGCTGTTGTCACATACGGTATAGTAACGAACCTCGATTTCGCTCTCACATTTACGCGCTATAGCATTGGATTTGCAATGTTGCTGGTGCTACTACCCTATCTAGGGTGGGCTCATAGGTTGAATCAGCACCACATGGGATTAACGGTACGTATAGCTCATGTGGGATTCATCGTACTGGTAGGTATTATGTCATTTTTGTTGTGGCCCCTACTTAAACCTACGATCGACACAGGAATCTTGCTTTTCGCTGTTATTGGTTCAATTATTATTGGTGTTGGTGCTTTTTACTTATCTAGAAGGTCTGAGTTTCATCGAAAGGTAACAGGAGCACGACCACGCCCGCGTCAGGATCAGTGACACGGGCGTGTACTTGGAATGGCAGCAAAGACAGCAGAACGAGAGGGTGTTTCCGCTCTGATAAACCGGTTCGCGCTCACCCGAGGAGCGGTTTTCCTGCTGCGCTGACAGCAGACCTGTGTCACCTGATCTGTGTCACCTCATCATGGGTCATTCGACCTGTAAAGCCACCATCGCTTCACCCTCTGGTAGAGTCACGGTGGCTAGAGCCTCGACCAATCAAGAATGGAACCGCCGCAGGTGGCGTGCAGCGTTCTTGACCGGGTGAGGGGTCGGCATACTGGCAGGAAAGGGCGAACGCGATTAGCCACGACCGGCATGATGACGCTGCCCCGTGATGTGCCGCCCCCCTCGTTCCTGGCCCTTCACAAACGTTGACACTGGTGGCGAATTCGTTATGGTAAGCTGCGGGCGATCTGGGAGGTGGCCACTCTCGCTGAGGCAGGTTGTTGGTGGCTGAGCGTCGCTCCTGGGCTGTCAGAGCGGCAATCGCCCGGCGCGTGCTGTCGACTGGGTCGGCTATACGGTGCATCTGACGGAGACGTGCGACCCGGACACACCCCATCTGATCACGCATGTGGAAACGACGCCCGCCACGACCCAGGATGACCAGGTGCTCACGCTCGTGCATACCGCACTCGCGGCCCACGACCTGCTGCCGCAGGAGCACCTCGTCGATGCCGGCTACACCACGGCCGACGTGCTCGTGACGAGTCAACGCGAGCATGGCGTGGCGGTCGTCGGCCCCGTCGCCGTGGATCCGAGCTGGCAGGCCAAGGCCGGGGCGGGCTTCGCGAAGGCGCACTTCGCGGTGGACTGGGCGGCCGAGACGGTGACGTGCCCGGCGGGGAAACGGAGCCTGTCGTGGCACCCGGTGACCGATCCCACGAAAGACGCGGCCTTCCATGTACGCTTCGCCCGCAGCGATTGCCTGGCATGCGCCGATCGGACACGCTGCACCAGGGCCAAGATCGAGCCGCGTGCGCTCATGCTCCAGCCGCGCGAGGAATACGAGGCGCTACACGCCATGCGACAACGACAGACGACGGCCGTGTTCCGGGAGCAGTACGCCGCGCGAGCCGGGGTCGAGGCGACGCACGCGCAGGGGGTGCGCCGGTGCGGCTTGCGGCAGGCCCGGTATCTCGGGCTGGCGAAGACGAAGCTGCAGCATAGCTGCACCGCCGCAGCGCTGAATCTCGTGCGGGTGGGGGAGTGGTTGGCCGAGACGCCCCGCGCGACGACGCGCCGGTCCCCGTTCGCCGCCCTGCAATTGGCGCGCGGCTGAGGCAGGACGGCTCAGCCGAATTCGCCACCAGTATCAACGTTGAGACTGTTGCCCATTCGGTTATGGTAAGCTGTGGGCCGTGCGTGGCGCGGTGCAGCGCCGACAACGGATGCTGAGGAGGGGCAGATGTCGTACCACCCGCAGCCGATCACCCCCGTCCCGGACGAGACGAGCCGCATCGCGCGGGCGGTCTTCCCCACAGGCATCTTGGCCATGGCGTTGCGTGATGACCTCGCGGATCTGTACACCGACGAGGACTTCGTCGATCTCTTCGCCGCCCGTGGCCAGGCCGCCGAGTGCCCTTGGCGCCTCGCCGTGGTGACGATCCTCCAGTTCCTCGAAGGCCTGACCGATCGCCAGGCGGCGGATGCCGTGCGCAGCCGCATCGATTGGAAGTACCTGCTCGGCCTGGAGATCACCGACACCGGCTTCCACTTCACCGTGCTCCACGCCTTTCGGACGCGCCTGATCGCCGGCCACGCTGAACTGCGGCTCTTGACGATCATGCTGGAGCGCTTCCAGCGCGACGGGCTGCTCAAGGCCCGTGGCCGCCAACGCACCGATTCCACCCACGTCCTCGCGGCCGTGCGGACGATGAACCGCCTGGAAATCGTCGGCGAGACGCTGCGTTTCGCCCTGAATCGACTCGCCACTATCGCGCCCGACTGGCTCCGGGCGCAGGTCACGCCCGAGTGGTTCGCACGCTACAGCGTCCGCGTCGAGAAGTATCGCCTGCCAAAAGCGGACACTGAGCGGACGGCGTTAGCCGCGACCATCGGCGCGGATGGCTTCCATGTGCTACGTGTCGCGCTCGATCCGCAGGCTCCAGCGGCGGTACGAACGGCCCTGGCGCTCGATATCCTCCGCCAGGTCTGGGTGCAGCAATATTATGGCCCGGAGGAACCCGTGCGTTGGCGAGCGAGCGGCGACGTCCCCCCCGCCGAGCGCTTGATCCACTCGCCCTACGACGTTGAGGCGCGCTACAGCATCAAGCGTGGCCTGCCCTGGCTCGGCTATAAGGTGCATCTGACTGAGACCTGTGACGACGACACGCCGCATCTGATCACGCAGGTGGAGACGACCGTCGCCACGGTTCAGGATGACGCCGTCACCGCCCGCATCCAAGACGATCTGGCGGCGCGGGGGCTCGCGCCTGCGATCCACCTGGTCGACGCGGGCTACACGACCGCCGCACACCTCGTGACCAGTCGCACCACCCACGGCATCGATCTCGTCGGGCCGGTGGCGGTGAGCGGTGGCTGGCAAGCGCGCGCCGGCACTGGCTTCGATCTCGACCGCTTCGTGATCGACTGGGATGAGCGGACGGTGGTGTGTCCACAAGGGAAACGCAGCCGGTCCTGGGAGGCGAGTACGGCACCGACAGGCCGCGCCCAGATCAAGGTCCGCTTCCACGCGGGCGATTGCCGCGCCTGCGCCTCCCGGGACGCATGCACACGCCGCAAGACCGAGCCGCGCGCGCTCACGCTGTTGCCCCAGGCGGAATACGAAGCCTTGCGGGCCGCCCGCCTCCGCCAGGAAACGCCCGGATATAAGGAAGCCTATGCCGACCGTGCCGGGATCGAGGGTACCCTTGCCCAAGGGATCCGCGTGAGCGATCTCCGCCACACGCGCTATCTTGGCCTCGCCCGAACGCATTTGCAGCAGATCATCATCGCGGTGGCGCTCAATCTCCTCCGCATGCTCGCCTGGCTGCACGAGGTGCCCCGCGCCCCGACGCGCGTGTCGCGCTTCGCCGCGCTCGCGCCCTAGCCACCGCGCTGGACCGCCCGCAGCACCCTGCCTACGGAGTGGCGGGAGGCCGCGAGCTTACCATAACCGAATGGGCAACAGCCTCAACGTTTGTAAAGGGCCTGGACGGAGGGCGGCACCCTGCTGCGCGCGGAAGTGTGGGCGGACCTGGTCCTGCCCGAGGCCGCGGCGAACGCCCCAACCTTCGCGGTGGTCGCCCTGTACGACCCACGGCACCACGAGCCCGTGCGCCTCGCCGCGCCGCTCCCGGTCACGCCGCCGGTGTTGCGCGCGCTCTACCGCGACCGCTGGCCGGTGGCGCAACTGCCGCTCGCGGCCAAGCAGATGGTGGAGGCCGCCCGGCAGTTCGTCCATGCCCCCGAGACCTGCCAGCGCCTGCCCGAGGTGGCGCTGCTGGCCGGGAGCGTGCTCTCGTATGCGGCGGCCAGTGCCCCGGCGATCCCCACCGGCTTCTGGGATCGCCAGCCACACCCGACCTCGGGGCGGCTCCGCCGCTGCTTGGCGCGGCGGCCCTTGCCCCAGGACTACCCCCTCCCGCCGCGCATCCGCGCACAAGCCACCCTCACCGGGCATCGCCCCACCGGCTTTTGGGGCCAACGCCGCCACCGGGGCACCGAGGGCCCGGCTGAGTCCCACCGAGAAGCAGCCTGAGTTACCGAAAACTAGAGTTCTATCAACCCAAAATAACTACTCCTCCTGTTGCGCGTGTAAGGGACCGCCTTAGCAAACGCGTTTACTTGACGGACTTGACAGACTTGACAGAACACAAGAAAGGGCATATGCTACCGGATGAGCCCTATAGGAATCGGGCCAAGCGCCCCGTACCGGCCGGCGGTATGGCGAGCGAATTCCTAGCATTGCTAACCGGAAAGTTGAGGCAAGCCAATGGTTGACGTGTATTCGGAAGAGGAGGAAACGTACGTCGCGTTTGAGGTGTCGGCACGCGACCTAGAAAGCCTTAGGCCAGTTTTGCAGGCTCTTCAAGCCCCGATAACTGATGAGTTTGTACGGGGCCTGTCAATAGACCGAATAGTCGCCGGACTGGTCCTTGGCGAAGGACTTGGTGGCGTCTGGAGTCAATCAGAGCACGACCGGCGCTATTTCTTCTGTGCCCCAAATGCGCCTATGCCGCTTGACCGTGAGCAGTTGTCTAGAGCTGCGGTGATCGAACTTCTTGAGAAGATACAGGCATCCGCCAAACAGCAGTCCCAAAAATGGAATCTGGCAGAGGCACGCACCCGCAATCTAAGGCGTGTACTCAAGAGGCAGGCGCACCTTTTGGCATCGTGCATCGATGGGAAAACGCTCCAGGAGGGGCTGAATTTGTCGCGGCAGCGGCTTAACCAGCTAGTGCATGAGGAGCGGATCATCGCGATCCAACTTCACGACCGAGGTGCGCACTTCTATCCCTTCTGGCAGTTTGAGGTGGGCAGCCCAGTCGGCCAACCGCATAAGTTGGAGGGCCTAATCGCGGCGTCAAAGGAAGCGGACATGGACATGCTCATGCTCCACTCATTCATGACGGGACCCAATGACCGTCTAGAGGGAGCCGCGCCATTCGAGCTGCTTGGGCAGGACGCAATCGACCGCGTGATCGAGGTGCTGCAGTCCTCTGGTCTTGGGCCAGCATAATATGTCGCAGCCCACCAACCAGCCGCATCCCCTCGTCAAGCCATTCGCACCAATGCCACAGATCGCCACCATGCAATGGGAAGGCGATCTGTGGCGTATCGGCAAAGACTCCACGCCTGTAACCAAAGTATATAGCGCACCGCACTACCGCTATGACGCGCCTGCTCAACAATATCCTGCGCTTTATACATGCGACACCGAGACCGGAACCTTTGCGGAGGTTTATGGCGAAAAGGGCTATGACATAGGCCCATCACAGGCGCAACGCTATCTACTTCATCTGCGCACGAAATCGCCGCTGACGCTGATCGACTTTCGCGATCCGGCGACATTGCGAGCGCTGCACCTCGATGTGCGCATCTGCGTTGGCGACGATTATCCTTGCTGTCAAGCTTGGGCACTCGCTATCTATCAACAGTACCCGAATGTCTGCGGCATAAGGTACCAGTCCCGCAAGGCACTCATAAGCGTGTCTAATATTTTCCTTTTTGGTGACCGCTGCCTCGATGCGCTCGAGATCGTCGAAGCTCCGAAACTAGAGGACATCGAGGCGCGTGTTCTCCTGGCTGCTGATGCCTACCAAATTACCGTATTCTTCGCCTTTAAGTGAGACTAAACATCTCAGCCGACCGGCTCCTGGCCAAGGCACCGACTAGGCGTGACGCCTTTCCGATAATTTGCGCTGCGTACATCATCTCTTGCCCGTATCTCGCCAACTCGTCTTGCGTGATATTGCCGTGAGCCAGTTTGTCAGATAGACCTTGGAACCAGTCGGCAATCTGCCGCCACGCATAAGCGCGTGGCGACGTGTCGTCGTGCACGATTCTCTCCGCCGATTCCAGCCGCGTCACCAGATCGGTGGCTTGGCGGAGCAGCCTTTCAAGCTCTAATAACGAGCAACCCCCGTTCCCCTCGCCATGCCAGATAAGCAGGGTCGGTGGCACCGACGTTCAATCGGCCACATCGAGTTCGGTTAGCTCCGAGTGCCGGATGCCGCTGATGTACGGCACGACGAGGATCGCCGTACCCTAGCGCGACCCCGGTCGGTACCCGCGACGCGGCGATCCTCGTCGTGCGGAGATCCGACGGGCGCGACCATCGCATCCACCTCTTCGACCATTCCCACCTCCAAATCGTCGCATTATGTCGAATTAATACGGAAGTGCGCTAGTGCGCTATAATCGCTTGCGGAAAGGTGGCATTGCAATCAAGCCATCCAGGTGCCACTTGTCGCCTGCGCGCGGACGACAGCGGCGCAGGTCGTTGGCATCGGCCTGCCCGAACTTATGGCACCACTGACGCACGGTTTCATCGGTCAGGACCACGCCGCGTTCGGCCAATAATTCTTCGACATCGCGATAGCTGAGGGCGAAGCGGAAATAGAGCCACACGGCATGCGCGCTAATCTCCGGCGGAAATCGATGACGCCTGTAGCTGAGGGTGGAAGCAGATTCTCTCATGCGCCGAGTATCGCACAACAAGCCACTCGCGTTACCTTGACAGTACCACCGCCAGGGGTTCCGCCTGTTCTGGCGACGGCAATCAGCGCCCCGCGCCCGCCCGTCGCCGCTGGCGGCCGCGACGATCGCCCGCAGCGGACAGCTGGCGCGCGACAATCCGCTCTGGGGCGCCGAGCGCATCCGGGGCGAACTGCTCAAGCTCGGCATCCGCGCGAGCAAGCGCATGATCCAGAAGTACGCGCGCCAGGCCGCGCGGCCGCGCCCACCCGGACAGCGCTGGGCGACCTTCCTGCGGAACCACGCGCACGAGACCTGGGCGTGCGACTTCCTGCCGGTGACGGATCTGGTCTTCCGGCCCGTGTTCGCGTTCTTCCTCGTGGAGCTCGGATCCCGCCGGGTCGTCCACGTCGGGGTCACGCGGCACCCGACCGACGCCTGGGTGGCCCAGCAACTGCGCGAGGCGACGCCGCATGGCGCGTGTCCCCGGTTGCTGGTGCGCGACAACGACGCCAAGTACGGCCCGCGCTTCGCGCCGCGCGCCGCGCGCCAACGCCGTCGCCGAGCGCTTCTTGCGTAGCGTCCGATGCGCGTGCCTCGATCATGTGCTGCTGCTCGGCGAGGCGTACCTGCGGCGGGTCCTCGGCCGGTACGTCGCCTACTGCAACCAGGCCCGGCCGCACCAGGGGCTGGGCCAGCGCGTGCCGGAATCGGGTGTCTCGTCGGGGCCGGCGCCCCACGATGGGGACACCATCGTCGGCATCCCGGTCCTCGGCGGGCTGCACCACACCTACCAGCGCGCCGCCTGAGGCGGCCGCGAAACGCGTGTCCGGGCGCTGGATGATCGGCGCGTCAGCCGCATCGAGCACGATCAGCAAGGCCGTGGTTGGGGGTGCGCCGGGGGCCGGACGCCCTGCGCCGCCGCGCGACTCGATCCGCGCGTCACTGGCGTGTCGTGCCCTGATGCACGACGCCCGGAGCCACCACGACCTGCGCGAACTGCGCCCGATGCCGGACGGATGAGCACGGATGAGCTGGGTAGCCATTGCAGCTAACAACATAACGGCCACACCCCTCGCGTTCCGTGCCGTTCTCTGCTATCCTGTCGTCGAGCAATACAATCTGATCGGTAGATGCCACAACGAGGAGGAGGGGGGGTGCCATGCGCACGCGCGTGATCCTGGTTGCGCTGATCCTGCTGACCACGCTGGCGGTCGCCGTCGGCACGCCGATCGTCCGGGCCGACGATCCCGATCCGGCCACGCCCACGCCCGCAGCGACGGCGACCCCGACGCGACCCGCAGCCCCCAGCACCCCCGTCGCCGCGCCGAGCGCCTCGGTCGCCTTCCAACGCGCCTGGGAGCGGACCGATAGCCCGACGGTGCGCGGCGCGCGCCCCTATATCTGGGGACCGCAACCGCTCCTGCCGAGCATCTACGAGCCGCTGGCGGGCATCACCGGCCTCCGCCCGGTCGTCTACTGGGACAAGGGCCGGATGGAGATCAACGACACCAAGGCGCCCTACGACGCCTACTACGTCTCCAATGGCCGCCTCGTCGCCGAGATGGTGACCGGGCGCGTGCAGGTCGGCATCAAGCCCGATCAGTTCGCCGATCGCGGCCCGGCGCAGCTCCCGTTCGGCGACCTCGATGACCCGAACGGCCCGACCTTCGCCTCGTTCGGCGGGCGGCTGAACGATCCGCCCCTGGCCGTCGGCGCTCCGGTGGCCGAGGCGCTCGATCGGTCGGGCGGGCTGAGCGCGACCGATTCAGGCGGCGTGACCTGCGGCACGGTCGTCGCCGCGACCCGCCACTGCATCGCCGCCCCCTTCGTCGCCTACCTCGATCAGACCGGCCCGCTCCTCAATGCGAGCCGGGTAACGACCGGCAAGGTCTTCGACCCGCCCTTCTCCCTGACCGGCCTGCCGATCGCGGAGCCGTACTGGATCACCGTGCAGTCGGCGGGCAAGCCGACCCGCGTGCTGATCCAGCTCTTCGAGCGCCGCACCCTCACCTATAACCCGGCCAACCCCGCCGACACGCGCGTCGAGATGGGCAATGTCGGGCTGGAGTACTACCACTGGCGCTACGACGCCGTCGTGCCGTCCGATCCGCCGACCGGCCTCGACCCGGTCTTGCGCCAGGCCGAGACGCTGATCTACGAGGCTCGCCCCGACTTCCGCGCGCTGATCGGCAACCTGGCCGGGGGGCGCTACCAGCTCCTGCTCCAGGGCATCGCCAGCCAGGGCGCATACGGGGCCACCTCCGAGCGCTACCATGTGATCCTCTTCGACACCGGCTTCACGAAGCTCGACAACCACGACCTCGCCGGGGTGATGGGGCACGAGGCCCAGCACGCCGCCGACTTCACCGCCTCCGGCGGGCCGGTCACCGCCAACGAGTGCTACGCCTTCGAGTTGCGCGGCTTCCTCGTCGGGTCGGCGCTCTGGCAATCGTTCTACGGCCCGAACGGCAAGCCGAACCCGAGCAACGCCTTCGAGTTGCGCGAGAACGCGATCCTGCTGGAGTTCCGCCAGAACCCGGCCCGCTTCGTCAAGAACCTGCAAACCTTCTACGCGTCGGAATGCGACACCCTCGGCCCCGGTGCGCCCGACCGCTTCCTGACGCTCGCCAATCTGCCGCCAGGGATCGAGACGCAGTTGCCGGTCGCCCAGGCGTTCGCCGCGCTGCGCGACCCGGCCCTGGCCCAGCGGCCCCTGCCGGGCCTTCAGGTGAACGGCGGCGGCGCGCAAGCCCCGGTCGACGTGCGCAGCATCGCCGACCTCGTCCCGGCGATCGATCGCGGCTCGCAACACTTCATGGAGCCGTAAGGCTTCGTACGCCCGGGAAGCATGACGCTATCCGGCGCGCCACACCGCCAAAGAACGCAAAGGTTGAGGGGCGTCGCATAGGTGCGACGCCCCTCAACTATGAGCACCTTAGTGCTCCATGTCAGGGATAGTTGTCGGGTTAGGCGGCGACCGGCGGCAGTTGCGGCGGCAGGGATAGTGGTGGCGGGAGTGCGGGCAGGGCGGCGAGGCGGGCGTGTAGGTGTTGGCGGGTGAAGCGCCAATGGAACGGGACCGCCGTGTCGTTGTAGCGCGCTGCGAAGGCCAGTAAGCGTTGCTCGACGG
>JAABUU010004522.1_pt1 | contig 16322 bp, 24 predicted proteins | sample 5559301 | NCBI WGS metagenome assembly JAABUU01 (sample SAMN10711884, study PRJNA513360) | rock metagenome | isolation source: Antarctica rocks | place: Antarctica: Victoria Land, Richard Nunatak white | reverse complement strand
GGCTGGTGTCAGCACGGCATTGGTTCTCTGGACCAAGGATAGATGTTGACAATTCTGATGCTGTCAGAGTCAAATACTGGGTGACGGATCCACCCAGAAAGGACTCGTAGTCAAAGGAAAATGAAGAATTGTACAGGCCACAGCGAATTTGCTTTGACTGTATGTACCTGCACGGCAACCAGACCATATGTGGTTTGTCAGGCCGTGTACAGTGATGTGTTGCTCCTCTGGAACTGGTGATTGCACCAAACATTCTCTGTAGACAGACGCAAACCAACTAATAGTGTTCACTGCACCATTGTGACACCTGTCTGGCTTTATATCATGTGGCACATGCATGGCTTAGGGTTTAGGTGGCATGTCATTTATATCACTGACTGCAGCTGCAAGGATAGATTGGGACTTGCAGACAAGTCACAGCTCAAGCTTGATATTGTTCTGAATGCTGTCTTCTGTACAGCGTGCGCAACAACCGTCATTTGGGATTACTAAAGAGCATTGAGCACTGCCAGGTAGGCAAGTGAAAACCTCCAAAAAATATTGATGCTTGCGAGTTCAATAGCGTGTATCTCACAGTTGCAGTGCTTAAGTAAACAGTGTTCTAGACAGGTCTGTGAAAATGTTTGCTGATGATTCTTAAGTCTGAAGCAATCTCATGTAATTTGATTGCCCTAGAACTGTGTGCACAAGCAAGTTGCACATTGTGTGCATGCGTAACACAAGTACAGTGCACTGCTGCTACGGCCCACACCGATGGTTTGGTAGTCTATTGCACTTCATGTTAAATTGTACATGGGCATACATGTGCCTGGTCTGCCTGCCATTGCAAACAAATTTTGCTCGCTGGTATAGCTGTATATAAACTGCAATGAAGACCATGTTACACTTCTCTCTTGTTCTGACGGGTCATATTCGACTGGACCATGTCAAGCAATTCAAGCCTATCTTGCTCTGGCAACAATTCATTCACCTCTGCCACGTCCCTGTTCAATGCCTGCGGCGCAACAGCACTCAAGTCACAATTTGCTGAGTCACGTAACCAATGATACAGAACACATATCGATTCTGGCTGAAAGACCCTCAATCAGTGACAATAGAATATGCTGGACAAGAAGATCTCGTTGTGGCAATCAGTGACAATAGTATATGCTAGACAGGGCAGTCTTGCCTGTAAACAGTACCTTATCTGTAAGCATTGCATGACCTGTAAATCTTGCCTTAGCCTCCAAGGTCATGTGTATCATGATTGTATCTGCAGCATGCATGCATATGACTACATGCTGTAGCTTGAGTGTCCCTGTGCACACCTTCATATCATGTGCATTGTGTGTCACTGCATGCAGCTGCACCAACAAGCACGTACAGCCAGACAACACTCAGAAATATTGGGGACTTCAACTGCGTTTCTGATGGGCAGCAAAGTCCATAGTATTCGAGACCGTGCAGGCCCAGCATAATGTCCTACAGGTGCAGCACCACAGCCAGACAACACCTGGCAAGAAGTGAGTCACCTGTTGGATGGTGTAGGCAGATGTACGTAGCCAGGTTCTGAAGCCAGTCTGGCCCAGCTTGCCTCGTGCCATCAGCCTGTAGAAGTCTTCCTGGGCTTCTAAAGCAACCTGCAGATTTAAAAATGCTAGCTACAACTGGATTCAGCAAAATTCACGAGATCATTCTTTGCCTAGCGTTTTTTGCCAGTTTTGTTGTAAGAGTGCAGACGTAGCAGCATTGCTTAATCAAGCTATCAGCCCATATGTGGGCAACACCATGCCAGTTGCAATGAGAGCAAGCTAGCATGAACTTTAAGGACACGCCTTTCCTGCTGGCAAATATCTGCATTGATGTGAAGGGCCACATGGGTAGATTGTGCAAACTAGTGCAGTCGTTGACTTTTTGCTCACAGAGAGACTGTACATTTTGTGTACGCTACAATTCACAGAAACACGTCGCTTGATCATGACTTGATCAGAATGCAGCAAGTCAACAGGGACTGACTGTGCACTGTCACAGCATCATGCAGCAGCCATTGATGAGACAATGACAATTGGCTGTGAGAGAGTCTAACCCTTTGACCCTGAATACATAGAAGTACACTGGCTGCAAGAGACTTTAACCCCTCAAGTCTGAACACACAGAGGTACACAGAGATACATGGTACACAGAGATACATAGAACTGGAATCTTGAAGACACAGGGATACACTGACTGCAGCCACTAGCAATGTCACAAATTAGATTAGCATGTCGGATGCAAAGTTTTGAGGAAGCTGATTTCTCTGTCAAGTTTGCAGAGTAATTTGGCAAAGCTTCTTTGAGGAGAATACACAGGGATACATCGAGGTACATAGAAATACAACCTAGAGTACACAATAATACATTGAGGTACATAGAAGTACAGGCCATAATACACAGGGTTACCTGACGTAAGCTGGCGAGGTCCAGCAGGTGCAGCTCATGCACTATGAGGGCGGCCTGCACAAAGGTGGTGAAGTAGAAGAACTTGCCGGTGCCGGCCTGCCCCTGCTCTGCAGCACTCAGCAGGGCCTCTGTCTCTGTTGCATCCTCACTCTCCACAGCCCTGCACATGTTTTGGGGTGGGGTATCAAGACTGTGGACCTAGTGGAGTGACAATAATATTTGAAAGAAAATCGTAATATTAGTACCAGTAGTAATGATAGTAATAACAGTAATGATAATATATACAAATACGGGTCACCTAACAGGCATAAGGTGCATGCGACGCAAATCAGCTCCCTCCAGACAGGCTTGTTTGGAGCATCACTGCTGGGTTGTGCGACAAAAACAGACATCGTTGGCTATTTGTGACGATGCTGTGTACGGGTCCTGAGCCCATGCGTCACATGAGTCCATGCATCACATGAGTCCATGCATCATGTGACATGGGTGGTGCAGCATCACATGAGTCATGCGTCACATGGCATGAGTGATATAGCAGATTGGAGCCATGTTGATGGACAACAACACGCGAAGTCTGTTCCTGAGCATTTTCTTGAAAAAGAGACCCAGGTATGGGTCAGATGCTAAGGGTTTAGGGTTTGCGATGCAAAGCACGCAACCTGTTGTAGGCATGAGTCACACAGCAGGTGCAATGATGCACCTGTCGTCGTGTTGAGGCTGTGGGATCAGAGCATGAAGACTGCTGTAGTATTTTTGTCGAAACTTTTGGTTGTTCTTTGAGGAAAGTGTCATGATTTTCTTTTTCCTACCCAAGAAGTATTGTGGAAGATGCACGATTTAAACAAGATTGCATGTAGTCTCTGAGGAATCTTGGCAGGGCTCATACCTGAGGGTGTGTTTCTGCTCCTGGACAGTGTGGATGAGGGCTCCATGGAAGACGGGATTGCAGGTGCCCCCCAGGGGGGTGCTGCTGTACGAGGAGCTGTCCTTCCTTGACTGCATCAACCCATTGGTTTCTGCAATCACATGTTGTAATGGAATTTTTAAGTGGACACTGCTGTACGAGGAGCTATCCTTTTCCTTGACTGCATGAACCCATTAATATCTGCAATCACATGTTGTAATGAACGGTTTCACAGTGGACACTGCTTTACAAGGAGCTATCGTTCCTTGCCTGCATCAACCCATTGGTATCTGCAATCACATATTGTAATGAATGATTTTTAAGTGGACACTGCTGTACGAGGAGCTATCCTTTTCCTTGACTGCATCAACCCATTGATATCTGCAATTACATGTTGTAATGAATAGCTTTACAGTGGACACAATTTACAAATCCTTCCTTGCCTGCATCAGGCTTTGTATCTGCAATCATGTCTTGTAATGGTCTCACAGTGGACACTGCTGTATATGAAGCTAAATCACACCGTTTGCATCTGCAGTCCCATTTTGTATTGAATGGAAAAGAAAAGTGTAGTACGCCGTTTGGCGATCATAATGAGAGCCTCCTGAGGCAGCAGCCCGAAGCCTCGGACTGGATAGTTTCACTTTTGGGCATTGCTTGTGGAGTTGATTGCAGGCAGCACATACATGACCTTACGACCCAAGCAGTTCCCTGTGACTGCCTCCTCTTTGATCCGAAAACTACATGACTCTGGACTGCACATGGGTGTGTGTCAGAGAGTCTGAGGACTGTAGTAAGCCACCAGCGCATACAAGATATAGCAAGCAACTCCACGTTCTCAAAGCTTGATACCGATCATTTCAGAAATTGAATAAACAGTCTAACAGTGCTCCATCCATGGGGGCTTGTTCTGATGCGACAGACTGGAAAGGAGTAAAATCCGTCTGTTCTTGCAATGCATCAAATCGCAGGCAAGGCAGACAGCTGAAGCACAGCAGTGTCGATGCAGGTCCTATAGCTATCTGCCCGGTCACAGATGGCTCACCAGCTTTCTCTATGACTCGGTCAGCACACATGGCGTCTCCCTGGCCATTGTCTCCCAGGAAGATGAAGTCGTACTCAGGGTACAGCTGCACATACTCCATGAAGGAGTGGTACTTGTGCATCCCCACCGGAGCCCAAGCCTGTATCATGTGAGGCAAGAAAGTGAGTCCTGAAGCATGTGTCCCTGAATGACAGGTCAAATGGTTGATACAAAGGCGGATCTTTTTAAGCCTGTGCCTGCGTCATGTCATGCTAGCAAACGAGGTGCAAAGCATGTGTCCAAGGACGGCAGGTCAGTTGTTTTGTAGCAAAAGAACATACAACAGTTGATGTTTGTTTGTCAGAAAGTCGTCAGTTTCTTTGGCCACAATGCGGCCACAAGCATGACAGCATCTCATGACGTCAAGCAGGCTAGGTAAGAACAGCTATATCTGCAGCAGAACAAATGCCCTGCGACTTTCATCTTGGTCATCAACACATTAGATGAGTAAAGTTGTGTTGAAGAAGACGCCTGCATGCTCTTCAAGAACCGTGACTGTATCATTGTGGCAATGCCCTAGAGTCTACAACACTCCACGTCATCTATAACACAGCTGAAACAGAAATCAAGCGTCTACTGACACTTTACAACAGCTGTAACACTTTGTAACCCTCTATATTTGGCATATAGACAGGCGGCTCTGGAAATTAATCATTGTAATATTTGGCTGAGATGAGGGCCCGCCTTGGTGTAGGACTTCCACGCCCTATCTCGTTTGATGAAGATGCGGCGCAGGATGCTCTTAACTGCCTTAAGCCCGGCATGCCACTGGCCAGGCAGCAAGGTGGGCAAGGCGTGCATGTGGCCAGATGTGACCAGCTCCTGAAATCTAGCATAGATGAGCCGGGTCAGCAGTCCCCCTCCCCTGCATGCCACACCCTAAGTTGGCTCAATGCCAGACCCTAAGTTGGCTCAATGCGAGACCCTGAATTAGCTCGATGACAGACCCTAAGTTGGTTCAATGCTAGACCCTAAGTTGGCTCAATGCCAGACCCTAAAGAGGCTCAGTGTTAGACCTTAAGTTGGCTCAATGCCAGACCCTAAGTTGGCTCAATGCCAGACCCTATGCTGACTCAATGCCAGACTCTAAGTTGGCTCAATGATGCCAGACCCTAACTTGGCTCAATGCCAGAACCTACATGAACTGTATCCCATAAGCATGGACTTTTCAGAACATAAGGCAGAATCTTGCCTCGATGGCCAGATTGATGTAACAACGGCAAGATGCATAACTCAACAGCAAAGACGTGCACATGCATATGACAGGCTGCTCCTCGCAAAGTCAGCCTTGTGACAGTAATCACAGGAGAGGAGCTTCCTCGTAGCAAACCAGGGCACTTGTTCCTGAATAAAATTGCCTGGTCATGTCTAGACATGCCCTGCAACCATTGAATACCCTATGTGCGGTGGCAACAACTACAGAGATGTAGACAGATGGTCTACAGCAGCTGTAGACATTTGGGTAGACAAAACAATGACGCACCGCTTGCCTCCTGGTCTTGCAGACAGCAGCACCAGATTGATCTCGAAAATGGGCTCCCCATGTGGCAGCCTGGGTATGACGTCATCCTGGCTTTCTGGATCCAGATTCACCCAGTACTGCTGCACACTGCTGTCATCTTCTGTCAGGGCGTTGCCCAGAAGCTGTGCAGCATCTGTGAGAGATGCATCTGCAGGAAGCTGGATGGAAGTCAGCTGGTCGCTGCTGGGATCCACGGCGCACACTGTCACCTGCGTTGATGATAGTGGCAATATTTACAACGCTTGGTGAGCCAAAACAGGCATCACCAGCATTGCACAGCTTCTGTCAGTGTTGTTTGCTCTGCCGCACACACACTCCGACACACTGTCAGTAGAGCATCAGCAATGCTGCCATATGTCAACGTTATAATGAACATATTTTTGCATATATATATATATATATATACACATAATATGACACAGCACAGCAAAGCATAGCATAGCATGGCATGGCATGGCATGGCATGGCATGGCAGGGCACAGCATGGCATAGCACAGCACGGCACGGCACAGCACAGCACAGCACAGCACAGCACAGCACAGCATAGCATGAGCTACACACATCTTCACCTGGTAGGATGCATGAGCTACACATCTTCACCTGGTAGGATGCATACCTGATCAACCTGCACAGAATCCTGAGCAGAGACCACACTGGCTGAGTCAGCAGGTGCAGGCGATCCATTTGCAGCCAGATTGCCAAACATGCGCTGGCTCTGTATCCTGTGCATGCGCCTGTAGTGCCGCGCCTCTGTCAGGGCTCTGTACAAGGCAATGACTCCTGGATAAATTGTGCCCTTTGGGAAGCGCTTGTCCACGCCTGCAGGAGTACTCAAAGGAATTAGGTGGTGCTGCACTCTTGCTGGACTGCCTGCCCGGCAGCTCTGGGATACAACTAAACATGAGTGTACTATGAGATCAGCAGTCAAAAGAAATGCAGTCCTGGATGCGATGACGCTCAGGGCTGTCACCAATCAGAAAAGGACAGCTGACAGAGCAATATGAAACCAAGCAGCATGCTTTAGTAACTCCAACGTGCGCTAAAGTATAGCATAGCAGGGTCCAGAATCAATAAAAAAAGCAATATAGGGATGAAAAGAGCCTGAAGGAGCCAAAAAAGAGCCTTGAGGGCCCAATAAACCAAAAAGAGCCTCAAGAAATAAAAAGAAGATGCTCACCTGAGGGGAAGGAGCCTCCGCTACACAAGAAGGTGTCATCGATGTCACTGACCACCTTGAGAGCCCTCCAGCCCGCATCTCTCACTGCTGTCGCTTCCTTGGCAATGTGCACCAACAACTCCTCTCGCACATTGTGATCCTGTGCATGGACACAACATCAGCCATGTGCCATTACAACAGAGAAATAATCTCAAACGGCTGTTGACTTGGTGTATGCTGTACAAGGCGGCACAGCATTGCAGCCTCCAATAACGGCTCAAACTCAACAACGGTTAATTTGTGCATATTCCATACCACTGTCTTGGGGGTAATACATCCAACTGTGTCTAGACACTGGTGCACGGAGCACAAGACCAACACAAACAAGGACAGCAAGCTGTGCTGCATAAGGCAGCGAGTGAAAGCTCTGATGCAGTAGTCACAGATGCATGTTTGCTACACAGACAAATAGCAGCTCTCAGTGTTGCCTGGCTTGCACGTACCAGTATGTCATTGTAGATCAGCTTGTGGATGTTGTGGGCATCACCGCCATCATCCATGGCATTCTTGAGGGCTGTTAGGTCCTGCCCATGCATGTTCAGCACAATGTCCCTGACCCAGTCCACCCACCAGCCCCTCAGCCCCAGGTTCCTCTGAAAGATGCCTCTGCAAACACATGCAGAGTGTCAGACATGTGATGGGAATGCGCTTTGATGGGATGAGAGCGTCTAAGTTGACGGTGTTGTGTTTGCTGACAGGCAACAGCAACATAACATGATGAAGTTCAAGGAGGGCCAGAAACTTGTTATCTGTGGTCTGTGGCACCGGTTATGGAGCCTTGTCCAGAGACTGCCGGTGTCTCAATAAGCATAGTACAGACACTTGCAAATAGAAGGTGGAGGGACCAGAGTTACTCACAGCTTTTGCAGGCCAGAAATCATTGCTTCGCAGGCGGAGGGCCTCAGCTCTGGCAAACGCGGCTGCAAAGTCTCCCTCACATCCGTGTTCACCAGCCGCCAAAAGCGCTCCATGTCACTGTTTGCTATCTGCACAAAACATGGTGTTCCAGGTGTTGACAATCTGCCGAGAGAATTGAAGAACACCTGACAGCCCAGATAGTCTACTTGCGCAAAACTGCAGCAATGTAAGAGCTTGTGCAGAGGCTCATGCCTGATGCCCATCTGCAGCCAGAGCTGCTTTCACTCTTCATGCATGCATTGCTCATGCTTGCATCAGATGCTTGCTTATAATCTCAAGCATCCCTCAATCTCGCCGATCCAGATCACATTGTCCCCTTGGTAAGCATCGAAACCCACTTCTACATCGATTGCAGGCCAACATGATAACCGGGTGCTCGATGAATGCGGCTGCAAAAGTCTGATAACAAACACATTGTCTGAGGAGCAGACTGAGCAAGGAAGCCAGAGTGCATGCAACTCACCATGTGGTTGAGCTCAGTGGGTGAGGCTTCAGCAATGAGGGTGCGCACCACCTCCCGCCCATTGCTCCTGTGAAACCAGCCACTCCAGGAATCTAGATGCAGCAGAGCCTCCTCAAGGGCCTCTGTCCTCCAAGGCAGGCCCCCTAGGCCTGCATCACAAAGGCCACATGGCAAATGCATGCTGTAGCTGCGCGCGTTATCATGATACATGACGCAGCTGTTGCCGTGGGTACTGTGGTAAATAACAGCATGTGTCCCCTGGCCCTGACTCTGGCCCTGCTCTGTATGTCATTTGTGTAGCGTGGCTGACACGACATACACTTGCATGTTGATGCCTTTGCTGACACTGGCATGAGTCATTACCAGGAATCTACCATGTGCATGCACTACAGCGTGTGGAACACTGTGTTTTGTGCATTGACATGGTCTCTGCGACAGCAGCATTCCGACTACACAAGTGCATAGAGTGTGGACATCAGGCAAAACTGGAATAGCACGTGCATAAAGGAAGTCTGCTCACCAGTTCGCAGACTAGAGCGAGAAGCAATAGTGGGTAGCTTAGAAGACATTAGACCAGTGGATGGGCGCAGCAACCTGCATGCATACAGAACATCATGTCTGAAATCTAGAACTAAGTTGACCTCTTTAAGCATAAGACAGGTCATAAATGTTACTGGGCGGTTGAGGGTGCCACAGACCTAGACAGCTGTCGGACCAGGGACGATTGCCTCTTCATGGTGTTCGTGGACGCCCTGCATTCAGAAGTGGTCGTCAGCTGCATGGGTCTGAGGCGAGTCAGGGTGCTATACGCTTGGGAACCTGGCGTGTGGTGGGCCTACATCAAAGGGGGTTTGCTGCCAGTGAACACAGCCTCCACCGAGTTCAGCAAATTCCGAGCGCTATTTGAGCCGCTGCTGCTGCCAGCAGCTGCTTTGCCCTTGTCGATTTGAAAACTTTGCAACCCCATGCATAGTTTAGGCCATCTGTTTTGTGCACAGGCTGACTTGTGGGTGAGTCAAGCTCACTCTAGGTACAAGGTGCGACAGAGTCTTCAACGCTGGAACACAGATTCACCGCTGGCCACCTCGTGGCTCGCCATGGAGTCTGCTGGGCGCTCGTGTTGCTGACAGATGTGCACGGCAGGTGCTGATCACGAAGTGCGCGTCCTGACAGAGACAAGCCACAGGACCACACTTCGGACAGGTCGACGACCAGATTGCGTCCACAGCTGAACCCTAAGTCTTTAGCGAACAGGTTTGCGTCCTGTACGACCCGTCCTCTGATCAGTGCAGAGAGACAGAACTATGAAGCCAGTATAGCAAGGGCGTCCTTCTTCTTCCATGCAAAAACCAAAGTGGCCTAGGTTGAGCCCCAGTCGCTCCTGGTGTGGCAAATCATGCAGACACCAGGCATGTACTGTCCTTGAGCACTGTTAAGGGCAAGACAATCACAGGCGCCTTCTATCATATCTGTATGTTACATGCATGCCAAGTTGAGCTTGATGTTGTGGCATGAGGAGTCTGCAGCTGCAAGTGACCAAAAACCTGTACAGCTGTGAATCTTCACTCTCCTTGAAATGACTGCAGTTGAGGCAATTTCAGCTTCTTGACATACGCCTGAAGTGCTATGAAGACAACAAACAAAGCAATGTGCATAAAAATGGCACAGCATTCTTCCTTGGCTTCATAACATAATGTGCTGACTATAGCTACACCAGCTACTTGCTCTATACATAGTTACCTCCTTTCACTTCTACTGCCTTTCCGCCTCCAGCTTTTGTCTTTGACACTCTCACCATCAGCATCAATGTGACTATCGGACATGACCTTCCTCAGCTGCATCATTTCTTGTAGCAAATTGTCTATGTCACTAGCCATATTGTAGTACATGTCAAGCCAGTGCCTAGGAGCGGGATTGCGCTGTATCTGATTCACAGTTGATGATAGCACTGCAATGTGGTCTGCCATCTCTGGTAACCTCACCACAGCTGTGGACAATGCATTTAATGCTGTGACTGCTCTGACTGCCACAACGATCACCTTAGGAGCTGCAAGAACAGCACTGACTGCCAAACAAGAAAAGGCAATAATGTCAATGACACCGACTCCTTGTAACCATCTGAATATTGTGCTGAAATGGTTCAGTAGTAGAAGGACTCCAGCTATCGCAGGCAATGCTGCAGCCGATGCCAGAAACTGCTGTAGCTGGTCAGTGTCTAACAAGGTGTCTACCCAGCTTTGGTGTTCTGCTGGACCAGTGGCCGATGATCTTGGTGTTCCCGCTTGACCTTCTACTGAAGTTCTGTAAGTTTTGCCGGTGGGTTGTGCAGGCTGAATGAGAGGGGTGTCAGAGAATCGTGGTCCAGTTCTGTTGTCTGCATACATGCCTGCGGCTTCTTGGGCCTGCACAACGTACCAGCTACGAATGGGAGTAGCGTGACAATAATGCAGTCCTGGAGCATTGCTTACCTACAAAGGAACTGACAATTTTGTACGTTGCGCGACTCTAAATGCCCGCGGCCCAGTGTCAGGCATGCGTGCACATGCAAGAATTTAATTCTTATGCTGCAACTCACGTGTCGGAGAGGCAGCAGCAAGGTTCGTGTCAATATACAACCAAGTTTGATGTATATCAGGTGCCACCAACACATCGATGGTGCAACGTCCAGGGCGCACTTGGGATGTGCACATTAGTAAGCAGGTGCACAGGTACCAGACACAGTCGCATGCAAACTGCATACGTCTTCTTGAGCGCATATCAGTTTCGGTTCGTACAACAATCAGAGCAAGAAAGGGAGAGCAGGATCTTGGATGTCGGGAGCATTTCAGCCCAACCCATGCGCACCTGAACTCTTGAAAGTCAGCAGAGCCCATGTGTACACAAGCATCAGCTCATGAGGCTGATCGGTTTTTGATCCAGCTCAACATGCACATGCACAGAGGATGTATGTCCCGGATGTCTTAAATTTGAGGACTAGGGTTAGCAAAAATGCATTCTGCAAGAATGTCTGTTGAACAATGTCTTCAGAGTGCTGCAGCAAGCCAAATTAGGCAAGGACTTTCGCCACAGCACAGCACGGTTTCGAACTCGTGCTATTAGCCCTCGACACATCGTACCTTGCCGTCACAGACAATCTGCGGACAATATCAGTGGCACATGCTTTGGAGGAGTCTTTCTGAGCTGCTATTTGAGTCGTCAGTGTCGTGGATCACAGTATCTTGACATGCTCTGGGACGATGCCCCAGACGCTGACTGGTCAGCCGTTCTCCTCATTTGCAATATCAGCTTCTGACACTGTGAATGTTTGCAAAGTGCCAAAAACGATATTTTGCAGGGACGAGGCTGTGCATGCATATTGCGCAGCTGCTGAAGCAGGACTGTCAGCGCTCGGAACACGCACTGACGCGCGGGAAGACAGCCTTGCTGCAAAGCCTGCAATTGGACAGCTGCATGCCAGCATGTCCTTGCCGGCTCAGACTACACAGCTGCAACCAGTCTTGCCTCCAGTGTATGGCAACTTGAGGCTCCCCTCCGTCAACCTGCAGCGTGTACAGCAGCAGCAGCAGCAGCAGCTTTCTTGCAGTCATCCAGCTGCTGAGATACTTCAAGCTTGTGAGCAAAGGAGCAACGCCCAGCATACTTCTCAGCATCACTCCGCTCTGCCACAACCTGCAGAGCCAATGCATTCAAGTTATCACCATCAGCAGAACCATGCGCAGACCGCTCAACCAAATGCTGCACGAAGTCACGCTGGGCACAGCTTCCCACAGCACTCCCGACTGCACCTTCAGCCACAGCCGGGTTGTACAAGTCACAGTTCAGTTCCTGTGTGTCAGCCTCCTTTATCTGTGGGCAACATCAGCCATCATGCCCATCGTAACACCAATCTCGACCACAGGACACACAACAGTGGCCTCACACCACAGGACATTCAGCACAGGGCGCGGCGCTTTGCTCAACAGATGCACTTGCTGCCCCCACTAGCGCCAAGGCACAGCAGGTCTGCTTCTAGCAAATCCAGTCCGATACCATACCCATGATATAGTATCGACAGCATGTTATGCTTGCATTCAGCCCATCTACCACGCCATGTAGCGGTCTTTTGCTCACGACAAGTCTCACAACATTCACCATAGCACTTTTCAGCAACACAATTGGAATAAAGTCCACCGCCATTGCCACTTGCGTTTACAGCAGTAAAGGTGTGTACCTGCACGGCAATCAGCAAAGCTGACACTAGGTATTGATATGTTCATGTCTGTCCATGCAAACTTTCAGAAGCACTGGTGCTTGACCGCAATGTCAAGTCTCTGTAGCAACTGCACATATATTGAACAGGCAGGCTCAGCGTCCTGGCTCATCTGGTTCTAAAGTGCTGGCAGAGGGACAACAACCTTGAACTGGTAACCATCTCTGCAGGTGTCCTGGTGTTTACTCAGGACAGGGCTGTGGGGCCAAACTGAAATGGGTTCAGTTCAGGGAGGGGGGTGGCTGCTGGGGCTGCTCCTCATGGCCTGCCTGTGACTACAAAGAGGCTGCAACTGAGCGCTTAGCCAACCCTCAAGTGACTTTAGAGGCTGTCAGCAAAGATGTGTTCAAGGTGAATGTGCATACGCATCATCAGTGTGCACCAATCAAGAAGACTGAGCAATCCAATGATGATGATATGCCAGTCAGTGCATACGTACATTCCACTTTTTGCGTCCAGCAATCTAGAGCACTACCTCCAGCAGCTTTGCCTTTCATGCAAGCTGCTTGCATACAGGTAGCGGTCAGGCGCCCCAGAGTACATGAACAAAACAACAAGTATGCTTCCACAATAGCATTGCGCATTTCAGAATCTTGGCTTCTGATCATTGAGCTGAATCATCCATTTGACATGGCTTGTTGGGCAGCACACGTCAGCAAGCAAACATGTGCTCAAGCACACGCCCTTTGTGCAGGTGGAGGCAGCAACAGGAGGTGAAGACGTGGTCAGACTCTGTGGTCTCACAGCTGTGCTGGCAGCAGCTGGCATCCCACTGCAGAAGGCTCTGCCCTGCCCAGATCTGCCTGATGCTCAAGGCACCACCAGCTCACAGCATGCTGCATCCATGACTGCCAGTAGCAGCAGCAGCAGCATTCTGGGCCCTAGAGACAATGAGGTGCCACTCAATGAAGCTGCAGATCAGAAGCAGAATCTTGCTGGTCAGGAGCAGCATGCCAGTGCTGCTGAGCTGGGAGCAGACATGAGACAGAGGAACCAGGTTGGCTGCAGTCCCACCAACAGGCCTTTGTTGTGATAAGCTGTTTGGCTTAGAAGCCATGTTGCCCAACACAGCACTGGGCATCACTCGGTCATTTTGCATGCTCTGCTCTGCAGCCCTGAATCATATTCCCCACCAAGTCATCTTTTCCATCTGTGATCTAACTGGTGCACCACCTCTTTGCGCAGCAGGCTCTTCCTGCTTCATTGGCCATGACCGCCGGGGAGCCATCTGTGGCGTCTCATAAGATGGGCAAAGCACTGCTGTGCAAGCAGGACCAACATCACCTTACACTGCTGCAGGTGCTGTTCAGCTTTGTGGACTATGATGACATCTGTCGCAGACTGCAGAGCCGGCAACTGCAGCCCAGCCTGCTAGGCAGCTCTGCGCTCATCCCATATGCTACCCTCACCTCACTCAGGTGAATGTGCACTTCTACTGATCTTGCCAACAGTGACTGAACACCCTTGGATCGCACCATTGTTACCACTAGGCATATTCTAGACATGGTCAGGTTCCACACATGTAGCCCACGATGATCCACTGTTGTCCTATTGCCTGGTCAAAGCGGTCGTTGCATTGGCCACTGATGTGAGTGAGTTCATCCCGGCAGTCTCAGGTGAGCTGAGCACTGACAGAGACTGCACTCTCTAGCCAGGCTGAGCCGAGTCGCCCCAAAACAAGCAAATGCATATCATTTTGCATGATATTGTTCCAGCTGTCATGACTGAAGTACATGTGACACAGGGGTGGGGGCAGGCGAGCCATTGAGAGTGAAGCAGAGGAGCGGTTGAGCAGCATGCCGCACCATCTGGGGCAAGCCCTCATGCCCTTCCAGCGAGCTGGGGTGCAGTTTGCCCTACGGCGGGAGGGCAGAACCCTGCTGGCAGATGAAATGGGAGTTGGCAAAACCGTACAAGCCATTGCAATCGCGTCTTGTTACCGGGTGAGTCGATGCAACACATCAGCTGAAGCTGTCGTCAAGCTGTACAAAAGCTATCACCCACATGCTGATTGTCTTGCCTCGCACTGACACATCCATGCTTCAGGTCATGCTTCTGTCCAAAGGTGCCTCACAGAGGAAGCAAACGATACACTGTTTCAGCTTATTGCTCGTGGGCCACACGCTTATACATGTACATCAGCAAGCAGGGCAAATGCTGCAGGAGGAATGGCCTCTGCTGATCATTGTGCCTGCCAGCTTGCGTCTTGTATGGGCAGAGGAGCTAGAGAAATGGCTCCCCCACCTGCGGCCAAGCAGCATCCATGTGATTGAGGGCAAGTCTGACAGGCTGCAAGGCTCAGACCTGCCAGCTGTTTGTATCACATCATATGAGATGATGCAGCGCCTGACATGCGATGCCTGCAAGGGGATAGATGGCCGGCCTGTTGTGCTGACTGCCTGTGCCGGCTCCCAGGTGTGCTTTGGTGGTCTTGTCACGCAGAGCTCAATGCAAGAAACTACTGCTTGTCAGATAGGAGTTCCAGCCGGCTCTGCAAGCGCTGCATTGTGACGACTCAGGCGCTCTTTTGCACTGCATTGCAGCATAGCAAGCCTGTGACAGTTGTGTCATTGATGTCTTGACCTTGGCATTCCACAGTCCCTTGGTTGCTCAGATTTGCATCACATCTCTACAGATACTCATGATGCATGCATGCAGCACTGCCTGGCGTCCAAAGGCTGGAAGATCATCATTGCTGATGAGAGCCACACCCTGCGCACCAGCGAGAAGCCTCCAGACGCCCGTCACACCGAGGCTGCTGTCTCGGCTGTGAGGCGCAGCCGCAGGGCCATCTTCCTGACTGGCACGCCCTCCTTGTCCCGCCCCTTTGATCTCTTCAGACAGGTGAGACTCTGCATTTGCCTAAGAGAAGGACAGAGAAAAGAGATGTCTAAACGCGTCCTGAAATGACAGCCCAAAGCTGCAGCTGACGAATGCTATCTCTTGTCGTCTGGGTCTTGCGTCATGGCATTCTGATGTGTGAGAGCCCCTGGCAATGCTTGAACCTGGGAGTGCATACACATAGCCAGTAGCTGGCAAGTTGTGGCCCTGCTTAAGAGAAAAAGCGAGATGACAATGGTTCAGCCATCAACAAGTTTGATCACGTACTGAAGAAGACAGGTTGTGTGTTACAAAAAATCCGGAACTCCGAAACAGAGTTCACGTCTGGCATTGGTTGTCAGAGACCAGATCAAAATGTCTACCGATGCTTCATGTCTAGCACCATGTAGCACAGTCACATAAGCCTATGACTTCTGCTAGCTGGACAGGTTGCCCACATGTGCCAACACACCATTTGCTAACACCTTGAGCCCAGGCACAACATATGTGTTGCATCAACCTGGAAGCATACTTGGTGCTGAATGAGCATAGACACATGCCAGTTCTGATGTGGTCATTGATTGATTCATGGATTGATTGATTGACTGGCTGATTGATTCATGGATTGATTGATTGACTGGCTGATTGATTGATTGATTGATTGATTGATTGATTGATTGATTGATTGGTTGGTTGATTGATTGATTGATTGACTGATTTATTGATGTG
>JAABUU010004517.1_pt1 | contig 16330 bp, 16 predicted proteins | sample 5559301 | NCBI WGS metagenome assembly JAABUU01 (sample SAMN10711884, study PRJNA513360) | rock metagenome | isolation source: Antarctica rocks | place: Antarctica: Victoria Land, Richard Nunatak white | reverse complement strand
CAGAGCTCTTCGCGCGCTACCTGGTGCCTGGAGCGGCGGCCTACGTGCCTCGCCAGCGCCCGAGCGTCTATGAGGCGATCGAGGCGATCCACGCCGCGGGCGGGCAGGCGGTGTGGGCGCACCCATTCTGGGACATCCCCGAGGCAGAGGTGGTGCTGGCCATGATCGGGCGCTTCAGCGACGCCGACCTGGACGGCGTCGAGGCGTTCTATCCGACCCATTCGGCCGAGCAGGTGGAGAGCCTCTGTGACGCGTGTGACCAGGCGGGCCTGTTGACCACCGGGTCATCGGACTTCCACGGGCCCCGGCACGCCACCTTCTCGAGATTTCGGGACTTCGAGCTTTACGGGCACGCCCCTCGGCTCGGGCCGATAGCCATATGAGCGCCACCGATCCAGCGGGGTCGACGGCTACCGCGCCAACGGCCGGGGCAGCGGCCGTGGGCGCCGTCGGGGGCCAGCCATCCTTGTTTGGCCAGCGCGGGGCCACCGTCTGGTTCACCGGTCTTTCAGGCGCCGGGAAGTCGACGGTCGCCGAGGCGGTGCGCCAGCGCCTGGCCGTGACGGGCAGACGGGCCTACCTGCTTGACGGTGACCGCCTGCGCGCCGGACTGAACGCCGACTTGGGCTTCGATCCCGCCTCACGCTGTGAGAACGTGCGTCGCGTCGCCGAGGTGGCGCGGCTGGTGGCTGACGCCGGCTTGATCGCCCTGGTGTCGGTGATCGCCCCCTATGGGGCCGATCGCGCCCGGGCGCGAACCCTGCACGAGCAGGACGGGCTGGCCTTTCGCGAGGTGTGGGTCTCCACGGCGCTCAGTGAATGCGAGCGCCGCGACCCCAAGGGCCTCTACGTGCGCGCGCGCAGCGGCGAACTGGCGGGAATGACCGGCATCGACGCCCCCTACGAGCCTCCCATTGCCGCCGATCTCGAGCTGTCGGGGCGCCTGAGCGTCCACGAGGGCGCGGAGCGGGTCCTCGAGCTCATAGAGCCCCTGACCGCCCCGAGCGCGGGCGCAACCCCAGGTTGCATCGGTATGGGCATGCCCGAAGGAGGTCGGAGCGATCTGGGGCCGGCGGTGGCGCACGACCGGCCGGTGCTGACCAACGGAGCCAACACGATGGTGCTGCGTCCACCCGTCGAGGGTGACGCAGGGATCCTCCAGGAGATGCTCGGCGAGCCTGAGGTGGCGCGCTGGTGGGGGCTCTGGGACATCTCGCGCGTCACGCGCGAGATGGTCGGGAGTGGGCAGGGCTGGGTGATCGTCCTCGACGACCGGGTGGCGGGATGGGTCGAGGCCAGCGTGGAGACCGATCCCGACTATGAGCATGTCGGCCTGGACATCATCCTGGCCAGGCAGTGGCGCGGGCAAGGTCACGGTCCCGCGGCCCTGACCCTGCTCATGCGTCATTTTCGTGCGCTGGGACATCACCGCTTCACCATCGATCCCGCCGTCGAGAACGTCGAGGCCATCCGCGCCTACAGGAGTCTGGGCTTTGCGCCGGTTGGCGTTATGCGCGCCTACGAGCGAGGACCGGACGGGCGCTGGCGCGACGGGCTTCTCATGGACCTGTTGGCCGAGGATCTCGACGGGGACCCATGTATCCAGTCGACTTCGACAGTCTCCCCGACATGATTCCCACGTCCGTGCAACGCGGTCAGAAGACGGCGACTGGCCTGCTGATCCCCGGCCAGGTCGTCTCGGCGCAGGCTCGGAGAGTCGCCCCGTCCGGGTCACCATCGGCGACCATACCTACCGCGCTCGCTCATGTTGACCACGCAAGGCGGTTCTTCGACGGTCTCGCCTTCACCCATCGCCAGGAGTGGGTGCGGTGGATCGAAAAAGCCAAGAAGCCCGTCGCCGGCAGCACACGTGTCGACAAGGCTGTCGTGGCGCGGCGCCCCGGTAAGCGGGGACATTGAGCGCTCGGGCGACCGGGGCGGGCGGCCCGTCGCTGCGCGGCGGTCGGCGGACGCCCAGACCGTTGGGCGTCCGATCCTATTCCAGACGGCGGGTCGAGAGCCAGATAGCGAGTATGGGCGTCCCCGCCTTGCGGTAGGTGCCGAAGAAGGTCAGCCATCGCCCGACGCCGAAGCGGATCGCACAGACTGGATAGTGGGTGTAGCCGCTGTCTCCGCCAATCGAGTCCTCACCGCAGCGGGCGCCCGGGTAGGCCATGTGCACCAAGCTCATGCTGTCCCCCGGGCCGATGCCAGTCGCCGTCGCGACGGCGCTGTCGTTGACATCGATCCAGCGCACGCGGCCGTTCTCCAGGGCGAACCCCACATGGGCGTAGCGAAGGGAGGTGTCCTGCGGGGGCCTGAAGTCATACGAGCTCGGCCCGTCAAAGCCATCGCTGCCCTGCAGCGGAGCGGTGTTCGGATCCGGCCGCGGCGCTGAATCTGAGCCAAAGACGCGCTGGGCCACGATCGCAGGATCGCCGAGCTTGACGCCGCGAAACGCGCCCCTGCGCTCGTCGATGAGCCGTCCTGCTCGGTGGCTGAGCTTCACCGTCGCCTGAAGCTCGACCAGCGCGTAGGGATAGGCCAACAGACTCACGGCGAGGGCCACGCCGCCGAGGACCCTGACCGCTTCCCCAGCACGTTCACGTGACCTGAGGACCCTGAGAGTGATCGCCGCCACGGTCACACCGAGCAACGCCACCACCACGATCAGCGGGGGTACCAGGATCGTGTTGATGGACGATGCTCTGGTCTCCAGCCCAGCCACCGTGCCCGCGATCCCGGCGACCGCCACCAGCCCGAGGACGCCCGGCCAGCGGGTCGGCTCTATCAGGACACGAACGCCAAAGCCCGCGAGCAAGAGCACCTTGAGGACGCCCGAAGGCGCAAGCGGTAAGTGGGCATCACTGATCGCCACGCTCAGCATTGCGACGGTGACGACAAAGATCAGCGCCACCGTCCACTTCCAACCCGCCGGGAGTGGACGCCAACGCCTCGCTGCCTCCCGGCGACAACGGCCCGGGCGGCGCATGGCCTTCTGACCAACGTGACCCCTCACATCCCCAGGTACCCCGGCAACGCAAGCGCACGACAAATCGACCACCGGCTGCGTCAAACCAGGGGTATCCTTCGCTTCGAGGACGCCGCCCGGCGGTCAGCCGGGACCGCGATACGCGTGCTCTAATTGCCGGACGGTGCACTAGCCTTGCCCACCGTGTCACGCCGGCTGCTGCTCATCGTCAATCCCGCGGCGGGCGCCGGGCGTGCTGCCCGTGTCCTGCCGCAGGTGCAGGCGGCTCTGACCGACCACGGCCTCACCCACCGGACCGAGCCCACCCGCGACCTCGAGCATGCCCGAAGCCTGGCCCGGGAGGCCTCGGACGCGGGGGAAGTGGCGGTGACCCTGGGTGGCGACGGGCTGGTGGGCTGTGTGGCGGGTGTCCTCAGCCAGATTCCGGGCTCGGTCCTCGGAGTGCTCCCGGGGGGCCGGGGCAACGACCTTGCCCGGGTGCTTGATATTCCCCCCGACCCGGTGGCGGCCACCGCGGTCATCGCCGACGGGGTGGAGCGGGGGATCGACCTCGGCGAGGTCGACGGGCGGCCGTTCATTGGCGTGGCCAGTGTCGGCTTTGACTCCGAGGCCAACCGCATCGCCAACGACGCCCCCGCGCGTCTGGGCAACCTGGTCTACGCCTACGGTGCCCTGCGAGCACTGGCCAGCTGGCGCCCGGCGTGCTTCGAGCTCGAGCTCGACGGCGTGAGGAGGTCGTTCACCGGTTACAGCGTGGTGGCGGCCAACTCACGCGTCTACGGTGGCGGCATGCTCATCGCTCCCGATGCCCTGCTCGACGACGGCCGCCTGGACGTGATCATCTCAGCGCATACGCCGCGCTGGCGCTTTCTGGCCAGCCTGCCCAAGGTGTTTCAGGGCCGCCACGTGCACGAGCCGACGGTCTCGGTCTCGCGCTGTGACCAGCTGCGCATCAGTGCTGATCGATCCTTCACCGTCTACGCCGACGGCGACCCGATCGCCGAGCTCCCGGTCATGGTCACCGTGCGGCCACGGGCCGTGCGGGTGCTCTGCCCCCTGCGGGCCCCAGCGGCGCTGTCGCCCGAGTCTGTCTCGCCCCCGTGATGCTGGCCGCCAAGCTGTCGATGGCCCGCGCCGTCGGCTCGATCTCGCGGCGCAGCGGCCGGGGCGCCACCAGCCTGCCCGGCCGGGTGCTGATGCGCCTGGACGGCCACGCCATCGCTCGCCTGGGCGCCCGCCTGGAGGGTGGCAGCGTCGTTCTGTCAGCCACCAACGGCAAGACCACCACTGCCGCCATGGCCGCCAGCATCCTCAAGCGCGCCCGCAGGGAGGTGGTCCACAACCGGGCCGGGGCCAACATGGCGGGGGGCATCGCCTCCACCCTGCTGGCGGCGGCCGGCCCTGGCGCGACGATGGCGGGAGACCTCGGACTCTTTGAAGTGGATGAGTTCTTCCTGGCCGGCGTCGTGGACGAGCTGTCGCCACGGCTCCTCGTCCTCGGCAACCTCTTTCGCGACCAGCTCGACCGCTACGGCGAGCTTGAGAGCATCGCCGACCGCTGGGCCCAGACGGTGCAGAGGCACCCCCCAGACCAGCTTGGCCTCGCGCTCAACGCCGACGATCCCCTGGTCGCCGACCTGGGTCGTGACCGTGGCGGCGTCCTGTACTTCGGCGTCGACGACCAGCGGCTGGCGCTGGAGGGACTGGCTCACGCCTCGGACTCGAAGCATTGTCGTCGCTGTGGATCTCCCTATCGCTACTCGGCGGTGTATCTGGGCCACCTGGGTCACTACGAGTGTCCGGTGTGCGGCGCCCGGCGCCCGACACCCTCCGTGGTGGCCGAGAACGTGGTCCTCCAGGGGGTACGCTCCAGCCGATTTGCCCTGCGCACCCCGGACGGGCGAGCCGAGGTGCACCTCCCCCTGCCCGGCCTCTACAACGTCTACAACGCCTTGGCCGCCGCCGCTTTGGCGCTCTCGCTTGAGGTGTCGCTCTCCGACGTGGTCTCGGGCCTGGAGGCCACGCGTCCCGCCTTCGGTCGCTCGGAGTCCGTCAGGCTCGGCGAGCGCGAGCTGGCAATCCTGCTGGTCAAGAACCCGGCCGGGGCCAACGAGGTGCTGCGCACCCTGGCCCTGGAGCCCGGCCAGCATGACCTACTGGGAATTCTCAACGACAACGCCGCCGACGGACGCGACGTCTCCTGGATCTGGGATGCCGACTTTGAGACCCTGGCCTCGCGCCTGCGCCGTGTCACGTGCGCCGGCACCCGGGCGCCCGAGCTCGCCCTGCGTCTGAAGTACGCCGGGGTAGAGCCTGAGAGCATTCGCGTCGAGGCCGATCTCGCCCGCGCGGTGGACGGCGCCCTCGCCGATCTTCCCCCCGTGGCCCCCCGCTCAGAGCCGGCGATCACACCTCCGGTGTACGCGCTTCCCACCTACACCGCGATGCTGGCACTGCGCGAGCTGCTGCGCGCACGCGGTCAGGTGTCCAGCTCATGGTCGTGAGCGACGCCCGCACCGACCCACGGGTGATCTGGCACGACCTGGAGTGTGGCGCCTACCGCGCGGACCTGGCCTTATGGCGCGACCTGGCCGGCGCCCGTCCGGGCCCGGTCCTCGACATCGGCGCTGGTACCGGGCGGGTGGCACTCACCCTCGCCCCGGCACGAGAGGTGACCGCCGTCGACTCAGACCCGGTGCTGCTGAGCGCCCTGGAGGAGCGCTCACGCGATCTGCCGGTGCCCACGGTGTGCGCCGACGTCCGCGCCTTTGACCTCGGTCGGCGCTTTGGGCTGTGCATGGTGCCCATGCAGACCGTCCAGCTGCTCGGTGGCCCCGCCGGGCGCGACGCCTTTCTTGCCTGTGCCCGGCGACATCTGCTTCCCGGCGGGCTGTTGGCGATGGCCATCGTCGAGGACCTGGTCGCCTTTGGCGCCGAGGAGGGCCACATCCTGGCACCTGATCTGCGCGAGCTTGACGGCACCGTCTACTCAAGCCGACCCGTGGCGGTTCGCGTCGAGGGCGAGCGCTCTTGCCTGGAGCGTCTGCGCGAGACCGTGGACCCCCACGGTCACCGACGCGTCGAAGTCGACCTCATCAGTCTCGACCGGTTGGGCGCGCGGGAGCTACGAGCCGAGGGTGCCGGCCACGGCCTGCAGGCGCTGCCGTCGCGCACGATCGCCCCCACCGCTGACCATGTGGGCAGCGAGGTGGTGATCCTCCGTGCCTGAGTTGCGGGTGTGCGCCCTCTACCCCGACCTCATGAACATCTACGCCGACCGGGGCAACCTGCTCATGCTCGAGCGTCGCTGCGCCTGGCGTGGCATCGACTTCACTCTCACCGCCTCGGGGCTCGGGGAGGCACTCGACGGCGAGGCTCACGACCTCCTCTACCTGGGGGGCGGCCAGGACCGCGATCAGCTCCTGTGCGCCGAGGACCTGGTTTCGCGCAAGGGGGATGGGCTGCGGGCGACGGCAGACCGCGGTGCGGTGGTGCTCGGAGTCTGTGGCGGCTATCAGCTGCTCGGCCACACCTACGTCCTGGGGGGACAGGAGGTGGTAGGGGTGGGCCTGCTCGACGTGCGCACGGTTCGGGTGGAGGGTCCCCGTCTGATCGGCAACGTGGCCATCGAGGTCGATCTCGACGGCCTCGACGCCACCTCGGGGCCGCGAGTGCTCGCGGGCTTTGAGAACCACGGCGGTCACACTCAGCTTGCCGACGGCCAACGGGCGCTGGGACGTGTGCTGCGCGGGCACGGCAACGACGGACGCAGCGGCTGGGAGGGGGCTCGGCGCGCCAACGTCATCGGCACCTACCTGCACGGTCCCCTGCTGCCCAAGAACTCCTGGTTTGCCGACTGGCTCATCGCCACCGCCCTGGGCGTGGCCCCCGAAGGACTCCCCGCGCTGGATGACCGTCTCGAGCTCGCCGCCCACGCCAGCGCCCGACGGGCGGCAGGCCTGCGCTGAGGGTCCAGGATCAAGCCCGCGGCGGTTGGGTCTCAGCTCGATCCGCTGGAGCCCAGGCCCCGCTCTCCGCGCTGGCTGTCTTCGAGCTCTGACACCTCGAGGATGTCCGGGGTCTCCACCTTGACGAGCACGAGCTGGGCGATGCGGTCGCCGGCCGAGATCGCAAAGGCGTGCTCGCGATCGGTGTTGAGCAGCAGGACCTGCAACTCGCCGCGGTAGCCGGCGTCGATGAGACCCGGGGCGTTGGCCAGGGCGATACCGTGACGGGCGGCCAGCCCCGACCGGGGAAGGATCAGCCCGGCGTGTCGCTGGGGGACCTCGACGGCGATGCCCGTTCCCACCGACGCACGCCGCCCGGGCTCCAGGCGCGCATCGACGTCGGCGTAGAGGTCAAAGCCGGCGTCGCCCTCATAGGACCTGGTGGGCAGGCGAGAGCTCGGCGTCAGGCGCCGCACGCTTAGCACCATCAGCGCACGTGGCCGTTGGCCAGGGCAAAGCGTGCATAGCGCTCGATCAGAGCGGCGGGCAGGCGGGCACTGACCCGCACTCCGTCGGCGGTGTCCTCGCGCTCGAGGTCACCAGCGATCTCGTGCAGCTCGGCCAGCCGCGCGCCCTCGGCGAAGGGCACCAGCAGCTCCACCGGGCGCAGCGATCGCAGAAATTCGCTGGCGATGCGCTCGCGCAGAGCGTCGAGGCCCTCGCCGGTGGTGCTGGAGACAACGACGCCGTCGGGATGACGGAAGCCCAGCTCGCGCCGGCCGTCGTCATCGAGGAGGTCGACCTTGTTGAATACCTGCACCCGAGTCTGCTCACCGGCCCCGAGCTCCTCCAGGACGTCCTCCACCGCGCGCATCCTCTCCGCGCGGTCATCCTCCGGGTCACAGGCGTCGACGACGTGGAGAATGAGGTCGGCGCGCCGGGTCTCCTCGAGGGTGGCGCCGAAGGCGTCGACGAGCTGGTGGGGCAGCTTGCGGATGAACCCGACGGTGTCGGTGAGCAGGTATGGGCGCCCGTCGATCCGCGTCGTGCGCGTGCTCGGATCCAGCGTGTGGAACAGGCGGTCGCGCACACCGACATCGGCTCCGGTGAGGGCGTTGAGCAGTGTCGACTTGCCGGCGTTGGTGTAGCCGGCAAGCGCGACCTGGGGAAGGTGGGCCCGCTCGCGCTCGGCGCGCATGACCGAGCGCGAGGAGCTGACATGGTCCAGGCGCCGGCGCAGCGCGGCGATGCGGTCACGGGCCAACCGGCGGTCGGTCTCGATCTGGCTCTCCCCGGGGCCGCGCGTCCCGATGCCACCCCCAAGGCGCTCGAGGTGCGTCCACAGACCCCGCATACGGGCCAGGTTGTATTCCAGCTGGGCGAGCTCGACCTGGAGCTTCCCTTCGGCGCTGGAGGCATGGCTGGCAAAGATGTCGAGGATCACGGTGGTGCGATCGACGACCGGCATGCCCAGCTCGGCTTCGAGGTTTCGCTCCTGGCGGGGAGACAGCTCGTCGTCACAGGCCACCAGGTTGGCGTCCTGGGCGGCGGCGGCGTGCTTGAGCTCTGAGAGCTTGCCCGGTCCCAGGTAGGTGTTGGGATGGGGCTGGTCGCGGTGCTGGACGAGCTGGCCGACCACCGCCACTCCCGCGGTGCGCAGCAGCTCTGAGAGCTCAGACAGATCGTCGCCGCTGGGCAGGGCGGCGATGCACATTGCGCGCTGGCGCGCGCGAGGCAGACGCTGCTCGGTGCCGTGAGGGCGCGAGCCGTTTGCGTCCAGGTGACGGTGGGCCATCGTTGGTGAGTCTAGTGGCCGCTCCGGCACCGCCGAGTTTCTCAGGTCAGCTGTCCCAGACGCTTCACCGCCTCCACCAGGCGCTCGTCGGGGGTGGTTAGGGAGATCCGAAAGAACCCCTCACCGTTGGGTCCGTAGGCGCCACCCGGAGAGACGACCACGGCCGCCTCCTCCAGCACGTGCTCGGCGTAGGCCGCGGCGCTGGCAAACCCCGCGGGCACCGGAGCCCAGACGTAGATGGTTCCCCGGGGAGGCGTCACCCGGACTCCAATGTCGGCCAGGGCAGCGCAGATGAGGTCGCGACGGCGGGCGTAGATGGCGTTCATCTCGCGCACGTGGCCGTCGACCGCGGGGTCCAGGGCGGCCGCTGCGGCAAGCTGCACGGCCTCGAACAGGCCGGAGTCGATGTTGGTCTTCAGGCGCCAGTAGGACGCGATCGCCTCGGCGTTTCCCACGATGGCGGCGCACCGCCATCCGGTCATGTTGTAGCCCTTGGACAGGGAGAAGACCTCAACGCCCACATCCCGGGCACCGGGTGTGGCCAGGAAGGAGGGAGCGACGTAGCCGTCGTAGGTGGTCTCTGAGTAGGCGTTGTCGTGAACAATCAGGGTGTCGCTCTCGCGCCCGAAGTCCACGAGCTCTGCGAAGAAGCCGTCGGGCACCACCGCTCCGGTGGGGTTGTTGGGGTAGTTACAGAACGCCAGGCGCGCGCGCTGGCGCTGCTCGTCGGTCACGGCGCCGAGGTCGGGAGCGAAGCCGCGCTCGGGCAGCAGGGGCATGAGGACCGCCTCGGCGCCCGCGAGCGCGGGCCCGGCGGTGTAGACCGGATAGCCGGGATCGGAGGCCAGCGCCACGTCGCCGGGATCCAGAAAGGCGAGATTCAGATTGAAGATGCACTCCTTGGCGCCGATGGCGGGCATGACCTCGGTGTGGGGGTCGAGCGTGACCCCGAAGCGGCGCGCGTAGAAGTCGGCCACTGCCTGGCGAAACTCCGGACGCCCCCGGTTTGAGGGGTACTGGTGGGTCCCCGGGTCGGCGACCGCCGCCTGCGCGGCGGACACGATGGGTGGGTAGGTGGGCCGGTCAGGGTCACCGATGCCCAGGCTGATGACGTCGACTCCCGCGGCGCGCTTGGCGGCCACCTTGCGCTCGAGCTCGGCGAACAGATACGGCGGTATGCGCTCCAGGCGCTCACTGTGTCTCATGCAACTCCTCGATCAGCTCTCTGGCCAGTCGACCACGGTAGACGGGCACGGCCCAGCCCGTCAGGTACACGGTCAGATCCTCCTCGACCTCCACCTCCAGCTCTCCGCCGTCCAAGAGCACCGTGACCGGCGAACGCCCGCCTCCCAGGACGTGGGCGACGGCGGCCCCGCTGGCCCCGGTCCCCGAGGAGAGCGTCTCCCCCACCCCCCGCTCAAAGATCCGGGCCCGGATACGGCCATCGGGCATCTCCGTGAACCAGGAGACGTTCGTCCGCCGGGGGAAGGCCTCGTGGTGTTCGATGGGTGGCCCCAGGGCAGCGAGGTCGAGCGCCTCGAGCGCCTCTGGATCCTCGATGCGGAAGGCGCACTGGGGGTTGCCGATGGAGACATGCTGAAAGGCCCAGCTGCGACCCGCCGCCTCCAGCCGGCCGCGCCCGTCGGGGGGGCCTCCGGGGAAGTCCGATGAGCGGGTGCTGGCCCGACCCATGTCCACCCGGCAGGTGCTCGGTGAGGTGATGACGGGACGGATCGGTCCGGCGGCCGTCTCCAGGATGAAGCGGTCGGAGTCCGTCCACCCCGCGCGTCGCAGGTAGAGGATCGCCTGGCGGGCACCGTTTCCCGACAGCTCGGCCTCTGAGCCATCGGGGTTATAGATGCGCAGCCGCGCCACCGCGGTCGGGTTCTCAGGCGGTCCGAGCACGAGTACCCCGTCGCCGCCCGGCCCTAGGTGCGCGTCACACAGGCGCCGAATACGAGGGGCACTCAGAGGCCAGGGCAGCTCGCGTTCCTCGACGAGCAGATAGTCGTTGCCCAGGGCCTGCCACTTCTCAAACTGCATGGGGCCTCTCGTCGTAGCGGTCCGGTCGCGCCGGTCTCAGTGAGACGCCGGGCCCGGCGATGATGTCAATGACGCGGCGAGCTCGTCGGCGTCGCGCCCGGAGACGTCGACGAGCTCCACCCCCGAGAGCTTGCGCATCCACGTGAGCTGGCGGCGGGCGTAGTGGCGACTGCGGCGCTTCATCGCCTCCACGTCGCCGGAGAGTAGCTCGGAAAAGCCCAGGGCGCGGCGCGCGGTGGCAGAGGCCCCCGCGGCTTCAGCGGCGCGCACCTGCGCGACCGCCCCCGCCGCCACCATGACCTCCACCCGGGCGTCGATACGGGCATAGAGCTCGCTGCGCTCCATGGTCAGACCGATCAGCCGGGTGGGGTGGCGGGTCTGGCTCGTCCACAGCTGGGAGGGCTCGACCGATGGACGCAGGGCCCCCAGATCGGAGAGCTCGAGGGCGCGGATGAGGCGGTGGCGGTCGGCGGGATGTATGGTCTGTGCCGCCCAGGGGGCGCGCCGGGCGAGCTCGTCATGAAGGGCTGCGAGGCCGTCGCGTTGCGCGCGGTCCTGCCAGTGAGCGCGCAGCCGTGCCGGCGGGCTGGGTCCCAGCGCCAGGTCGGCCAGGGCAGCTCTGAGGTACAGCCCCGTGCCGCCGACCACGAGGGGCAGGCGGCCACGCCGCAGCAGCGAGTCAATCTCGGCGTGGGCCAGTCGCGCGTACTCCCCCACGCTGAAGCGGGCGTCGACGGACACCACGGAGACGAGGCGGTGCTCGAGCTCGGAGCGTTGAGCCCAGGTCGCCACCCCGGTGAGGACCTCCAGTCCACGATAGACCTGCAGGGCATCGGCCGAAACCGCCACCGGATACTCACCGGCGTCACGCAGGCGCCGGGCCAGCTCGACGGCCAGCTCGGTCTTTCCCACCCCGGTGGGTCCGAACAGGGCGATGACCGACCGGTGAGCGTCCATTCCTGACAGTATTGGCCGTCGATGGACGTGTCAGGACGTAGCGTGCTGCTCACCGGCGCCACCGGCGGCTTGGGCGCCGCCATCGCCCGTCGCCTGCACCGTGCCGGCGCCCAGCTCATCCTCACCGGCCGGCGCGCCGAGGTCCTCGAGCCCCTGGCCGCGGAGGTCGGCGGCCACGCGCTGGTGGTCGACCTCAGCCAGCCCGAGGAGGTCAGGCGGCTGATCTCGCAGGCGGGCGATGTCGACGTGCTCGTGGCCAACGCCGCCCTGCCCGCCTCGGGTCGCCTGTCGGGCTACACCGTCGAGGAGATCGACCGCGCGCTCGAGGTCAATCTGCGCGCCCCCATCGTGCTCAGCCACGCCCTCGCGCAGCGCATGACCGCTCGTGGCGAGGGTCACCTGCTGCTGATGTCCTCACTGGCGGGACGGGCGGCCACCCCGGGCGCCTCGCTCTATAACGCCACCAAGTTCGGGCTGCGAGGCTTTGCCCTCGCCCTGCGCGGTGAGCTGCGCAGCCAGGGCGTCGGAGTGTCGCTCGTCTATCCGGGTTTCATCCGCGGGGCGGGAATGTTTGCCGACTCGGGGGCAAAGCTTCCGCCCGGGGTGGGTACGCGCAGCCCCGAAGACGTCGCCGAGGCGGTCCTCAGCGCCGTCGTGAACAACCGCGGCGAAGTCGACGTAGCTCCCCTGCCCGTGCGAGCGGGAGCGCTGATCGGCGCCGTCGCGCCCGGACTGGCCGACGCGTTCAGCCGGCGTATGGGCTCTGACAAGCTCAGCCAGGACATGGAGGCCGGTCAGCGCGGCAAGCGCTGAGTCGAGTCGCGCTCGTCAGAACAGGCTCGGCTGAACCGCCGGCGCGATGGCCGCAGAATCCGTGCCGCGCTTCCCGGAAGCCGGGTCGGCGACCTCGAGGTCGCCGGTGCGCCGGGCCGGGGCCACACCACGCATTCGCTCCGGGCCCCCGAGGCCGAAGTCGCTGACGAGCCGGCTCAGGCGCTGGCGCTCAGCCGCAGGTGCGTAGGCGCCACGTCGATAGAGCTTCTCGTAGTGCTCCACCAGGTCAGGCCGGTGAGCTTCCAGCCAGGCAAGAAAGATCCCGCGCACCTCGCCGCGCAGGTGCAGGGCGATTCCACCTACCCCCGTCGCTCCGGCCTCGGCGGCCAGCTCGAGGATGCGCTCCACCTGCTCGGGGGCGTCGTTGATGCCGGGCATGAGCGGGGCGATGAGCACGCCGGTGGGGATTCCCGCCCGGTTGAGCTCGGCCACCGCCTCCAGTCGGGCGCGCGGGTGGGGGGTGTGGGGCTCGGTGGCCCGCCAGGCGCGCTCGTCCAGGGTGGGCACCGACAGGTTGGCGCTCACCGGCGCTCGCCTCGAGACCTCGAGCATGAGCGGGAGGTCGCGCAGGACCAGCGGCGACTTGGTCAGCACCGAGCACGGGGTGGCCGTGTCGCGCAGCGCCTCCCAGATTCCCGGCATGAGCCGGTAACGCCCCTCCACCCATTGATAGGGATCGGTGTTGGTCCCCATGGCCACGTGCTCGCGCGACCAGGACGGGCGCGACAGCTCGGCGCGCAGGACCTCAGGAACGTTGACCTTGACCACGATCTCTCGCTCGAAGTCCCGGCCGGCGTCGAGATCGAGATACTTGTGGGTGGGACGGGCAAAGCAGTAGGCACAGGCGTGAGTGCAGCCCCGGTAGGGGTTGACCGTCCAGCGAAAGGGCATCTGCGATGACACGGGAACCCGGTTGAGCGCCGACCGGGCGTGCACCTCGTAGAAGCGGATGTCCAGAGCCTCGGGAGCGTCAAAGCGCCGCACCACCGCCGGGTCGCGATATCCGGGTAGGCGCTGGCTGTCCTCCCCGGCCGCGTCGCTCAGCAAATTCTCCCAACGCACGAACACATGTTCGCACATCCTGGACCGCAGTCGCCCGTCGAGAGCGTTGATGCGTCAGATCCTTCTGCCCTGCGTGTGGCGGTCTGAGGCCTGGCGACCTGCCGTGGCTACCGGTTCCCCGCCATGCTCAGCAGGCGCTCCTCGCCGGCCAGGCTCTGACTGGTGGCGGCGGTGATGAGCACGCTGACGATGTCCCCCGGGGCGGCGGAGCCTTCGAAGTTGACCGCCTTGTTGTGGCGGGTGCGCCCGCGCAGGCGGCTGGGGTCGGTTCGCGACGGGCCCTCCACGAGCACGTCGAGCGTACGTCCGACGAAACGCTGGGCGCGCTGGGCGGCACGGCGCTGGACAACCTCCAGCAGCCGCTCCATGCGTGCCACCTTCACCGGATGAGACACCAGCCCCTCATCCAGATCGGCCGCCGCCGTGCCCCGACGCGCAGAGAACACGAAGGTGAAGGCACCGTCGTAGCCCACCTCCTCGACGACCTCGAGGGTCTGCTCAAAGTCCTCCTCGGTCTCCCCGGGGAAGCCGACGATGATGTCGGTGGTCAGGGCGCAGTCGGGCACGTGCTCACGGATCAGGGCAACACGATCGAGGTAGCGCTCGCGCGTGTAGGTGCGCCGCATGGCCTTGAGGACGCTCGAGGAGCCCGACTGCAGGGGTAGGTGGATGTGCTCGCACACCGAGTCCAGCTCGGCATGGGCGCGGATGACGTCCTCGCGCATGTCCTTGGGATGAGGGCTGGTGTAGCGGATGCGCTCCAGGCCGTCGATGGCGTCCAGTCGGTGCAGCAGCCCAGCGAAGCTCGTCCGCTCGCCGTCGCCGGAACCGACCCCCGCCTGGCCAGCGCCCGCCGGCCAGGCGCCCGTCCGCGGGGTCCCCACCCCGAGGTCACGGCCGTAGGAGTTGACGTTCTGGCCCAGGAGGGTGAGCTCGCGTACCCCGTCGCTAACCAGCCGCTGGGCCTCGGTGACGAGCTCATCCGCCGGGCGGCTGACCTCGCGTCCGCGCGTGGAGGGCACGATGCAGTAGGAGCACACGCAGTTACAGCCCACGCTGATCTGCATCCACGCCTGATGGGCCCGTGAGCGCTTGTCGGGCAGATGGCCGGTGAATCCCTCGAACTCGAAGTAGCCCTGAGCGCTGAGAGAGTCGCTGGTCAGAAACTCGGCCAGGCGGTGGACCTGGCCGGGCCCGAAGGCGACATCGACGAAGGGAAAGCGGCGAAACACCTCGTCCCTGACCGACTGCGCCCAGCAGCCCCCCACTCCCACCACTCGGTCGGGGCGCTCGCGCTTGAGGCGCTTGGCCTCCCCCAGATGGGCGACGAAGCGATTGTCGGCAGACTCCCGGATGGAGCAGGTGTTGAACAGGATGAGATCGGCATCGGCCCGGGCCTGGGCCTGCTCATAGCCCAGCGAATCGAGCATGCCTTTCATGCGCTCGGAGTCGTGCTCGTTCATCTGACAGCCAAAGGTGGTGACGTGGTAGCGCTTCATCGCCAGCCCAGCCTAGCCGGGGCCGCGGCCCCGGTGGAGCGCGGCGCCTCTGGGTGACCTATGACGCACGCCAAGCCCAAGCCGGTCAAGCCGCTGGACCGGATGTCATGGTGGCGAAGTAATCGGGCCGGCCGGTCAGGGTGCCCCGCGGTCACCCGCCACGTCCTCTCTCGGGCCGGCCGCCAATTGAGATCCCTGAGCCCTGTCGCCCTCCAGCCGGCGCACGGCGTCATAGGCGAGCTCAAGCGCATAGCCGCGGCGCACGAGCATCCCCAGGGCACGTTGTCGCTCACGTTCATCGGTGGGCGAGACGCCCCCTCCGCCACGGCGACGCAGCACGGCAACCGCGGCCTGCAGCTCGTCCTCGGCCCCGCGGCCGCCCAGCGCCGCCTCGATCAGCTCCGGGGAGACGCCGAGGTCGAGCAGACGGCGCTCGATGCGTAGGGTCCCCCACCCGTCGAGGGAGCGACGGTCCTCGGTGAAGCGCTGGACGTAGCGAGCGTCGTCGAGGTAGCCCTGATCCTCAAGCTCGGCCACCGCCGCCCGTGCGGCGGCCTCCCCCACTCCGTGCCCCCCAAGATGCCCAAGGATCTCAGCGACGGTCCGGTCGCGCTTGCCCAGATGGCGGTAGGCCAGCTCCAGGGCGCGCTGGCCGTCGTCGACGTGCTCCTCGGGATCGGTGCCGGCGCTCAGGCCGCCCGCTCCCCGGCGGGCACCGCCTCCACCGCCTCCAGGGGCGCCAGATCGTCGCCCGCGGGCTCGATCGGCGCCACCAGGTCGCGACCCAGGCCCAGCGCGGCGTAGACCTTGGCCTCGATCTCTGAGGCGATATCGGGGTGCTCGTCGAGATAGGCCTTGGAGTTGCCGCGTCCTTGTCCCAGGCGCTCGTCGCCGTAGGAGAAAAACGATCCCGACTTGGACACCACGTTGTGCTCGATGCCCAGGTCGAGCAGGCAGCCCGAGGTGGAGATCCCCTTGCCGAACTCGATGTCGAACTCCGCCTGGCGGAAGGGAGCCGCCACCTTGTTCTTGACGACCTTGACGCGAACCCGGTTGCCCACCGCCTCGGTGCCATCCTTGAGGGTCTCGATCCGCCGGATGTCCAGACGCTGGGAGGAGTAGAACTTCAGCGCGCGCCCACCGGGCTGGGTCTCCGGGGACCCGAACATGACGCCCACCTTCTCGCGGATCTGGTTGGTGA
>JAABUU010004513.1_pt1 | contig 16337 bp, 12 predicted proteins | sample 5559301 | NCBI WGS metagenome assembly JAABUU01 (sample SAMN10711884, study PRJNA513360) | rock metagenome | isolation source: Antarctica rocks | place: Antarctica: Victoria Land, Richard Nunatak white | reverse complement strand
GCAGGAGGCACTCGCGCCGAGCTGCCCGCTGTCCTACCCGGACCCGCCCGGGCGCGAGGCCGGCCAGGCCTCCCAGGCCTGACGCGGGGCGGTAGACACTGGCCACACCGGCTTCGCGGTGCAAGGCTCCGTTACGTCCGCAGCAAGCGGACCGGATTTTCGGGGAACCGTGCTGATCTCGGCTACGGAACTGTCGCGAGAGAAAGGCCCGTGGGGAGCAATGGAAACGCGATCCATCGGTACCGACCGCACCAAGGCCGTCGCCGACACCTCGCTGGAGCGGTTGTTCCGCCGCGAGGACGTCCCGATCCGGGAGAAATGCCTGTGGCGGCTGCTGTATGAGACCGCTGCCCGCACGCAGGAAGTCCTCTCCCTCAACGTGGAGGACGTCGACCTGGACAACAAGCGCGCCCGCACCCCCTCCAAGGGCGGTGGCATCGAGTGGCTGCATTTCCAGTCCGGCTCTGCCCGCCTGCTGCCCCGCATCATCGCCGGGGGCCAAGCCGGCCCGCTGTTCCTCGCCGATCGCCGACCCGCACCCGCCCGCACACCCGCCACCGTCGACGCCTGCCCCGTGACCGGGCGGGGACGCCTGTCCTACGAACGTGCTGAGTACCTGTTCAAGCGGCACTCCCAGCGGATCAGCCGCACCGGACTGACCCTGCACCAGCTCCGGCACTCGGCGCTGACACCCTCGCCGACGCCAACGTCTCCCTGCCCCTGCTGAGGGCAAGAGCCGCCACAAGAACCTGCGGTCCCTCCAGCGCTACGTTCACCCCTCGCCGAGGCCGTCGCCGCGATGACCGCAGCCCATGTCAACGCCGGGCCAAAATTGACAGGATCAGACAGGGCGTTTGATACAGAGTCAAATTAGCCTTGCCGCATGGATGTGCGTCAACTCGAGTGTTTTCTGGCTGTTGTCGACCACGGCAGCATGACCAAGGCGGCTTCGGCGGTGCATCTCGCTCAGCCGTCGTTGTCGCAGATCATTCGGAAGCTGGAGCGGGAGCTGAAGACCGATCTGTTCCGTCGGGTGGGGCGCGGCCTGGTGCTCACGCCCGCCGGTGAGTCGCTCATCGGCCCGAGCCGTCTGGTCGTGCGCGACATGGCGCAAGTTCGCGACGTGGCCCAAGGGTTCCGGGGGTTAGAGGCTGGCCGTTTAGATGTGGGTTGCGTTTCCACGTTGGCTCGCGATTTCATCGCGGAGTGGGTGGGCGCTTTCCGTCGTCGGTATCCTGGGATGACCGTGCGGATTGACCTGCACGAAGATCCGCAGGGTGTAGCTGACCGAGTGAGCTCGGGCAGTTGCGAGCTCGGTTACAGCACGGTGCGGGTTGCCCGCAAGGGCGTAGTCACACGCGCATTCGCTGATCAGCACCTGGCCCTTGCGCTGCCCCCAGGGTTGGGGACGGAGCTGCCGGAGCCCGTGCCGCTGGCGGGGCTGAGCGGTGTTCCGTTCGTGCTGGTGCGCGGTGCGGGTTCGGCCAACTTCGACACTGTTTCTCTGCTCGCCGAATACGGCCTGGCACCGACGATCGTGGTGGAACTCAACGATGACACGTCATTAGTGCCCTTGGTGCTCAGTGGTGCAGGCGCTGCGTTCATTCCGCTGCGGCACGCAGTTGAGGCGGGACGACGCGGTGCCACCACACGTTCGACTGTTCCCCCGCTGTCCAGACCGCTGTACGTCGTCTGCCGGGAAGGACCGCTGTCCCCAGCAGCGCAGGCGTTCCTCGACTTGAACACCCTCGAGCTGCAGCGCTGGTCCACTGCTATCGCCGAACGCCAAGCGGCGGGAAGCACGCTGGTGGAGGCTGCGACCTTGACCGATGACACGATTAACCGCGGGTACGCGAGGCTCGGCCCCCAAATACGAGCTTCTTTTCGTGCTGAATAAGTTCGTCATCCAGTTGGCGTGATGCGTTTCGAATCCTGGCTTTGCTCGGGCGGCTCGGTCACTGCCCCTGTCGCGAGCAAGCGTTGGATAGCCGTGGTGCTGTAGCCGAGGTCGTGGAGTACTTCGCGGGAGTGCCCGCCTGTTTCGGGTGCGGGGTACGTGGCTAGGCGCTCGACGCCTCGGAAGGAGTAGGGCGGTGCCACGTACCGGTAGGTGTCGGTCGCACCGGGAAGTGTTTCGGGGAACATGTCCAGGCGTTTCACGTCGTCGCTGTCCAGGACCTGGGAGTAGGTCCGCACCGCCCCGGCCACGATGCCTGCAGCGCTGAGCATGTCGATGCTTTCCTGCAGAGTGAGGTCGCTCAACGCCTGCGATAACATCTCTCGCAGCTGACTGCGGTGCGCGAGCCGGGCGTCGTTGTCGACGAAGCGGGGGTCCGTCGCGAGCTCCGGTCGACCGATGGTGGTGCACAAACGTACCCAATGCGCCGGTGTGTACGCGGACACGACGATGTGCCCGTCCTTGACGGATACCAGTTCGGCTGCGGGTGCGGCACTGGGTTGGCCGTTGCCGCAGCGCATCGGTTCCTCACCGCTTGTGAGGTAGTCGACCCAGTGGGGGGCTTGCAGGTGGAGGGCGCTCTCGAGCAGCGAGGTGTCGATGATGGCGCCTTCACCTGTGCGTTCCCGGCGGAACAACGCTGCGAGGACAGCCTGCACCGCTGCGTAGGACGCGGCCGCATCGACAGTCGTGAAGCCCACCCGCTGCGGATCACCGTCGCGTTCGCCGGTGACCGACATAATGCCGCTCTCGGCCTGAACCGCGATGTCGAGACCGGCCCGCGATGGTGGGGCATCCCTGCCGAATGCTGTGATCGAGAGGTAGACGATCCGCGGGTTCAGCGCGTGCGCCTGTTCCGGGCCGAGACCGAGTCGGTGCATCGTTCCGGGCCGCATGTTTTGGATCAGCACGTCGCTGTCCGCGACCAGGCGTTGTGCGACTGCGAGCCCTTCCGGGTTGCGTAAGTCGACGGCGAGGGATCGTTTACTGCGGTTGTGCGTGCGCAGCATGGCAGCACCGAAGGTCCCAGCGCCACGGACGGCGTCTCCTTCGGGCGGTTCCACTTTGATGACCGAGGCACCGAGTTCGGTGAGCAGCATGGCGACCGCTGGACCGGCGATGAACTGTCCGAAGTCGGCGACTTTGATGCCCTCGAGGGGTCGGCTGTCTGTGTTAGTCACGGTTGCCTCCTTGTGCTGCGCGCGTTCTCGGCGACGCGGGAGAACTGGTCGATGTTCTCGCCTCGGGCGTCGCGCAGCGCCCGTTTGGTCAGTGCCGCTCCGCGGCCGGGGTAGCTGGCCAACTGGGCTGCGAGAGCACGCGCCTTGGTCAGCACGTCCTGGTCGGGCACACTTTCCAACGCAACTGTGAGGCGTACCAGGTCCGGTCCGGGAAAGCGGCGACAGCTCAGCGCTAGTTGCAAACCAACAGCTGCGGGATAGCGCAGCGCGAGCCATGTGGCGTTCACAGGAGGGGTCATGCCCATCTCTGCTTCCTTGATCTGGAGGTAGGCGCCGTCGCCGACCACCATCAGGTCGCAGGCAAGGGCCAGCGCCGCCCCGGCGTTGATGGCGCCGCCCTGTAACGCGCACACGATCGGTACGTCGAGCGCCGCCAGGGCGCGATGCACGCCGATCCAAGTCGCGGTTGGCGGCTGCCCGGTGTCGATCTCCTTCAGGTCGAGTCCAGAGCAGAAGAATTCTGCCTCACCGCGCAGCACGACGGCTTCCACCTGGTCGTCGCCATCGATCTGGTGGAAGGCATCGGTCAACGCGGTCATCGCAGGCGGCGTCAGAGCGTTCCGCCGGTGCGGGCGGTTCAACACGATCTCGGCATACCCGTCGGTCTTCTCAACGCGGACGGGCTGCGCATCTGGTTTCGGCGCCGCGCTCACTTGGGGAGTCCGAGCAGGCGTTCGGCGATGATGTTGCGCTGGATCTGGTTGGTGCCACGTGCAATGCGGCGGCCACGGCTTTCCAGCAGTATTCGCTGGAACATGCTCAACGCGTAGGCATCACCGCCTGGACGCACGAGGCCGTCGATACCGAGTTCCTCGATCGCCATCTCCCCGAACCAGGCGTGGTACTCCGACCAGTTCAGTTTGTCGACCGCGAGCAATGCATCCGCGGACTGACCTGCGAGCATGGCGCCGGTGACCCGTTGGCCGCTGAGGCGCATCAGCTCCACCTCCAGGTAGGCATCGACGAGTCGGGGCGGGGCGTTGTCAACGCTGTTCTGTGTCAGGCCGAGCGTGCGCACCAGCGCGAACAGCTCACGTTGGTAGCCGAGGTACTGCGTCGTCGCGTCCCCCGCACGCTCGGCGCCCAAGGTCGTCATCGCGACGTTCCAGCCTTCGTTCAGATCACCAATCACGTGGAAGAGCGGCGCCCGGGATGCGGTGAAGAAGACCTGGTTGAAGCCTCGGTCGCCGGTGAGCATGCGGATCGGCTCAACCCGCACCCCGTTGCCCGTCATCGGGATAAGGACGTAGGAAATGCCTTTGTGTCGTGGGGCGTTTGGGTCGGTGCGGCACAGGGTGAAAATCATGTTCGCTTGGTGCGCCCCGGACTGCCAGATCTTCTCACCATCGACCACGAGATCGTCGCCGTCGACGACTGCTCGGGTCCGCAGCCGGGCAAGGTCAGACCCGGACTCCGGCTCGGAAAATCCTTGGCAGTAGACATCGTGACCGCTCAGGATGCGCGGAAGGAAGTACTCCTTCTGGTCGCTCGTCCCATGCTCGAGAATTGCCGGAGCGACGAGGTTCTCGCCCATACCGAGGCGAGGACGCTGTACGCCGGCCTTGGCGAACTCCTCGTTGACGGCGATGCACTCCAGCGGCCCCAATCCGCGTCCACCGTAGTTCTGGGGCCATGACAGGCACAGCCACCGTCCTTCGCGTAGCCGCGACACCCAGCGTTGTCCCAACTCGCCGGGGTCGTAGTCCATTTTGTCGTGCGTGAGCTCGGCGACAGGAGCGCCGGTGGCGTTGGCCGCCAACCAGCTGCGCACCTCGGTACGTAGCTCATCGAGGCCGGTCCCGTTGATGGTCGCTGTCGTGGTCATGATTCCTCTCCCACCGGCGGGCCGAACGAACTTGCCAACGACACCTCACCCAGCAGGTGTTGGGCGAGCAGTCTCCGATGCTGGCGGTTGCTGCCGAACAGGGTGCGGTTGGTGATAGCACGCTTGAAATGCAGGTGCAGTTCGTGTTCCCAGGTGAAGCCGATGGCACCGTGCAGTTGGATCGCAGTTCCCGCGGTCGCGGCAAAGGCTTCCACGGCGCTGTACGCGGCCACCGACGCGAGACGTGGCAAGTCGGGATCGTGAGCGGCGACGGCCTCCATGGCGGCGTATGCCGCCGCTTTGGCTGGCTCAATGCGCCGTACCAGATCGGCGCAGGAGTGCTTGATCGCCTGGAACCTGCCGATGGTCTGTCCGAATTGCTGCCGTGTCTTGGCGTAGTCGACGGTCAGTTGCAGGCAACGCTCCGCGCCGCCGATGGATTCGAGGGCGATGGCGGCGCTCGCGAACAACAAGGCTTCCCGCACGGCATCGCTGCCGGTGGATGTGACCAGCCGGATGCCAGGTGCGTCGTCGAGCCGGATTTCCGCAAGCCCACGGGTGATGTCCAAACTCGGCAGAGGTGTGACGATGGCATTAGCCGCATCGACGGCGTACACAACGAGGGCGTCATTTTCTTGCGCCGGGCACAGCAGGACCTCGGCGAGCGCGCCGTCGAGCACCGCGCGCACCTCACCCCGCAGCCGGCCGCTGGCCGTCACTTGGAGCGTGGGAATGTAGGCCGAGTCGGCGAAGGCGCTGGCCTCCACCGCGGCCATGACACGCAGGCCATCACGAGCGACGCGGGCGAGCAGGGTTTCCGCCTCCGGGGCACCGGTGGCCTCCAGAAGTCGGATGCCCGTCATCGTGCTGAGGTACGGAGCCACCAGCAGCCGCCGTCCCGCTGCTTCCAAGGCGATGCCAACTTCGCACCAGGTGGCGCCACCCCCGCCGACGTTGTCCGCGATTGGCAGTCCGACAAGGTCGAGCTCGGTGGTGATCCGCGACCACAGCGGGTCTAGGTGGGCGGCGTCGGGGGGCGCATCATCCTGGGTTAGGTGCTTGGCCCCCAACCCGCTCGGCAGGTCGGCGAGGAACTGTTCGACAGTGTCCGCGAACAGGAGCTGATCTTTGTCATAGGCAAGGGGCATTGGGGTCTCTCCGTGACGAGGTTTCGAGCAGAGGATGGGGCATCAGCAGGTCTGCCCGTGCAGCGCGAGAACTCAGCAACGGTCTATGCGCCGACTCGGTGGCAGCTGATTTGGCGGCCAAGCATTGGATTGACGGCGCTGTGCGGCTGACCGAAATTCGGGGATCGCGCCATGGGCGTGAGTGGTAGTTCTCAGTGCTGCCGTGGCTCGCTCCTTCCTCGTTGCCGGTGGGGGTTGTCGGCGGATACCCGCACGTCGACCAAATCGATCTCGGTCGCCACGCCTTCCTCGTGGCCATTCATCCTGCGGGAAAATTGGAGGCGCACTCCCCGCGTCGGGTCCACGCGGGGTGAAGATGCTGGGGCTGTGTCTCGGTGCGAGCCGAACCGCAAACAGGTCACCGCATGCCGCATTCGTGACAACGCAGAGAGTCTCGCCGAAACGCCAGCCGATTCAGGGCCGTGCTCATCACAGGATCCCGCGCTCATGCAGCGCGGCTAGCTGCTCGTCGTCGAGTCCCAGAAGCTCGCCGTACACCTGCGAGTTGTGGCTCCCCAGTCCCGGCCCGAGCGTGCGTATCGCGCCAGGGGTCTGGCTCAACTTGGGTAGCGGCGCAGGGAGTAGCAGGTCGCCGTGCTCTTCGTCGGAGACCTCGACCAAGGTGCCGCGCTCGCGGTAATGCGGCTCGGCGACGATGTCGGCGATGCTCATCAGGGGTGAGGTCGGGATGTCCCTTGTCGAGAGCACGGCCATGAGCTCGTCGGTGTCCATCGTCAGCGCCCACGCAGCGAGGACCTCGTACAGCTCGTCTTGGTGTTGCACCCTCGCCTCGTGGCTGTGGAAGCGGTCGTCCTGGGCGAGCTCACGCCGTCCCATCGCCTCGGCCAGCCGTCGGAACAGCGAGTCGGTCGCAGCGTGGATGGTCACCCGCCGCCCGTCCTTCGTTGTCACGTCAGTGGCCGGAACGACGTGGCGGTTGCGGTTGCCAGTCCGCTCCCGGACCGCGCCGGTGGCCGAGTAGTGGACCAGGGCGTCCTCGGAAGCCCGGAACCCGGCCTCGTACAGGGCGAGGTCGATGACCTGACCGCTGCCACCGTGGCAATCGCGGTGGTAGAGCGCCATCAGGATCGCCGAGACCCCCAGATAGGCGGTCATGTAGTCGATCACGGCGTACCCGCTGCGCACTGGCGGTCGGTCGGGGTCACCGCTGACGTAGGTCAGCCCGGAGAAGGCGCTCGCGACGCGGTCGAACGCTCCCCGGTCCCGGTAGGGACCGGTCAGTCCGTAGCCCGTTATATATGCCAGCACGCCCTGGGGATGCAGCGCCTGCAGCGTGTCGGGATCCATCCGCCATTCGCGCAGCGTGGGAACCCGGAAGTTGGTGAGGACGACATCGAACTGTGGCACCAAGGCGTGGAGGAGTTCCTGGCCCTCCGGCGTGCGCAAATTAAGCGTGACGGACTTCTTGTTGCGACCCTCTTGGACCCATTGCAGCGAGCGGCCCCCCGGCTGTTTGGCGCGCCGCCGCGTCATGTCGCCCACTGTGGGCTGCTCCACCTTGACGACTTCGGCGCCGAAATCCCCGAGCATCGTCGCTGCCACCGGCGCCGCCAGGACCGTCGACACGTCCAGGACCCGCACACCCAGCAAGGCAGGCGTCACGGCTTGCCCTCCGCCTGCCCGGGCTGGCCTGCACCGTCACGTCCGCTCGTACCGGCGACGGCTCCGCCGAACGCCCACTGAGTTCGGCCTGTGGCTGCCCGGTCGACCTCGCTGCCGGTGTCGGAGCCGGTTGCGAGCGCCCGAGACTCGGCGGCCGCCCACCCGTAGAGGCCCTTGGCCATCGTCGAGGTCGATTCCTGCTCCAGGCGCCGGAACACCTCGGCTCGCGTCGCTTGCACGTTGGGGGCGTCCGGCGCCGCGAGGGCCGCCGTCTCCGCGAGATGCCCCGCCAACCGCAGCTCACCCTGCTCGGCGAGCACCCGGGCCCGGTCAGCCATCACTTGTGCGCCACCAGCCAGCCCGGCGAGCTCGCGGGCCAGCGCATTCTCCGGAGCCGGCTTCAGGGTCGCTGGGTTGCCGTCATACCACCCGCCGTAGAGCCGCCAGACGTTGTGGACCACGAACTCCGGTTCGTCGTATGAGGGCTTCAGGTACGGCTTGTCGAGCAGGTGCTGGGGTGCGCGGACGGTGTGCAGGATCTCGTTCAGACGGGCACCGGCGTTCATCATTTCGACGGTCTGGTCATGCAGCGACTCCAGCAGCTCCGCTGCATCACTGAGGGCCGTGCTGATGCGCGCGGCCCCGGCGATGGGGACACCGTGGCCGGAGAGCAGAATCTCGGCCCCCAGAGACGCCATGTGCCGCAACGCCGCCGCCCATTCCAGCGGGTAGCGCTGCACTTTCTGCGGGTTGCCTGCATTCGGTGACGCCCAGATGAAGAAGTCGCCAGCATAGAGGAGCTTGCGCTCTGGCACCCAGGTGTAGGTGTGGTCGTCGGTCTCGCCGCGGGCGTGGGTCAACCCGAACGTCAACTCGCCCCGGCGCAGCAACAGGCTGTCGCGGTAGGTGATGTCGGGGTAGCGGTAGGACGTCGGCCAGCTGATCCGGGTGTTCTGAAACTGCCGTTGGTTGATCACCGTGTTGTAACCGGCGGTACGCGTGTAGCGATCGAACCGGGCGGGCAGCGCCTCGTGCCCGACTACCAGCGGCCGCGGCCGGCCCGCCTCGGCGGCCTCCTCGTCGAACGGCCCGACACCGAAGACGTGGTCGATATGCCCGTGCGAGTAGATGGCGGTGTGCAGTGGCGCCTTCGGGCGCCAGCGACGGACCGCGTCGCGCAAGTCCTTCGCTGTGCGCGCGTCACCTGTGTCGATGAAGACCAGCCCGTCGCCGCCATCACACACGGCCACGTTGCCGAACGCCGGCCACAGTGCGATGCCGTCCGCCACCTCCCACAGCCCCTGCTGACGGAGCAGCCCGGTGTGGTAGTCGGTCATCGTTGACTCGCCCTGCCAGACCCGTTCGGCGTACTTGAGCAGCTCAGACATCTTCTTGTCCTTTCTCGGAGCGGACGATCAGGCAGTCGACAGCAAGCAGCGCGCCTTCAGCGGTGACCACGACGGGATTGACGTCGACCTCGACGACGTCAGGTCGGGAGGTCAGCAACCCAGCCAGGAGCTGGAGGATCGACCGCAGGTCTGCCTCCGGGAGCCCGGGCCACCGATCGGCGACCCGCTTGGCCAGTGCCTGCACGTCCGCCGCGGTCGCGGGAAGTAACACAGCGTCGCGGTCGGAGTCGAAGTCCTCGATAGCAGTGCCGCCGCGACCCACGACGAGGGCCGCCCCGAAGACCGGGTCGCGCACCGCCCCGATGCCGATCTCCACATCGTGGGCGATCATCGGCTGCACAATTACCTGCTGGCGGGGTGCGCCAGAGAGCAAGCCCGTGGAGTTCAGCATTCGCTGCGCCTGCTCCACGAGGTCCTCCCGCGCGACGCCCAGGCGAATCAGCCCGTGCTTGGCGCGGTGCGGCACGTCGGCGGCGTCGCCCTTCACAACGTAAGGCCCGGGCCAGCCGGCGGAATCGACAGCAACCGCAGCTTCCTCGGCGGAGCTGGCGACGACGGTCGGGACGTAGGGGATGCCGACCGCCGACAGCACGGGACCGGCCTCCGCCTCGGACAGCACGAGCCCCTCGGGCAGCTCGACCGGCGTCGCCGCAACGAGCTCATCACCACCGGCATCGCTTGGTGCCACCGGCCTCGCCCGGCCCACCAGTGAGGAGATCTGACGTACCACCGCGGCGATGGAGGGGACCACCACATCCGGACGGCCCACCTCCGCGAGAGCTCCGGGCGGTGCCGCACCCCATACCAGCCAGGCCGGCGTCCGCATCCGCGTAGCGGTGTCGGCGAGGCTTGCGTACGCCTCACGGAGCATGTCGCCGAAGGTGAAATAAAGAACGATGGCGTCGATGTCTGAAGCGTCGTCCAGCAACTGGCAGACCGCGGCCACCCGGTCGATTGAGCGACCGAACATGCCACCGAGATCGATGGGGTTCTGGTCCCCGACGGCACCGGCCCCGAGTTCGGCGAGCTTGGAGCGGACCGTTGCCGACAGGGTGGGAACGTCAGCACCGACCGCGCTGAGCCGATCGGCCAGCACCGCGCTGGCTCCGCCGGACATGGTGACCACGGCCACCCGAGGCCGGGCGGTCAGCGCTGCGCCGCGCTGCATCCCGACGATCGCGTCAGCCAGCTCCTCATCGTCGCGGACCCGGTCCATCCCACCCTGCCGACACAACGCGGACAGCAGCAGGTCGTCGCCCGCCACCGCGGCGGTGTGGGACAGGGCAGCGCGGCGTCCCGCGCCGCTGCTCCCCGCGGCGAGAACCACGACGCGCTTGCCGAGTTCACGACTGCGGCGACCGAGCGCTAGGAGGCCCTGCGGGTCGCGCACGCCCTCCAGGTACAGGACGAGCACCTCCACGTCGGACTGCTCGACGAGGTACTGACCGACCTGGGCGGTCCGCAGCCCACCCTCGTTACCCATGCTGGCGTAGTAGGAGTAACCCAGACCACGCTGCTCGAGCAGATCAGCCAGCACGAAGCCCAACGCCCCGCTTTGCGTCAAAACCGCGACGGGACCGGGCGCCGGGCGGGGGCGGTCCAAGAATGCCGTGGTCGACACCAGCAGCCTCTTGCTTCGGTTGACCACGCCCAGACAATTGGGTCCGAGGAAGGGCATCGGACCGGCTGCCTGACGCAGCCGCTCCTCGAGCTGACGACCGGCCGACCCCATCTCGGCGAAGCCGGAGGAGTAGATGATGGCTGCACCGGCCCCTCGTCGCCGAGCCTGCTCAACGACGTCGGGCACTGCCGGCGCAGGAACCGCCACGACGAGCAGCTCCGGAACCTCGGCAAGGTCGGCGAGTCGGGGCACTGTGCGCACACGCGGCAGCGGCTCTTGAGGACCGATAGCGACGACGTCCCCGCTATAGCCCCCGGCCAGCAGCACATCCAGGGTTCGGCGACCCCAGGAATCCGGCCGTGACCCCGACACACCGACGATGCCGACCGACCGTGGTGCGAACAACGCGCGCAGCGCCGCCACCCCGACGAGAGCTCCAGCGTCGCGGTGCAGTGCCGGGGTCACGCACCGTCCCGGGCGAGCAGCCGCCGCGTGTCCTTGCCCGGCCGGATGACGAGAGCACCAATGACACCACCGATTAGCAGAAGCAGCCCGGCGACGTCGAAGCCCTGCTGGTAACCGGCGGCGGGCGAGGCGGCCGCCTGCACCAAATTACCCATCACGGTTGGCGCAAAGATGCCCGCAATGGTCGCGACCGCGAGGCCGGCACCGAGCACCAAGCCTCGCTGCCTCACCGGGGTGATCTCACCCTGCAGCGTGGACGCCAGGGCAAAGGTGATGCCGGCTAGTCCAAACGCCAACGTGAGCACAATGATCTGCAGAGCCCCCCCGCCGATCCGGGTGAACACAAAGGTCAGGACGCCACCGACGATCACCACCACCGAGGCCAGCATCCCGCGCGCCCACCGGCTGGAGACTCCGGCGTTCATCATCCGCTGTGAGACGAATCCGCTGACCAGAATCATGACGCCAGAGAGCGCCCAGGGTAGCGTCACCAAATACCCGGTGGTGGTGACGCTGTAGCCCAATCCTTTCTCAAGGTAACTCGGCAGCCACGCGACGAGCAGCGCGAGCCCCCAGTACGAGGCGAAGCTGATCAGCACGGTGCCGAGCCACGTACCGGACGTGAAGATCTTCCAGTACGGAACGTGCGGCGTCTCCACCTGCTCGACCTCAATGGCGAGGGAAGCATCGTCGCCGACGGAACCTTCGCTGCCGAGCAACTGCCATGCAGCTACCCAGATCAGCCCCAGGACGCCGAGGACGATAAAAGCTGCCCGCCACCCAAAGTTAACGATCACCCATGTGAGACCCGGGGCAGCGGCGATGACACCGACGCTCGCCCCCATCGCAACCACGCTGCTCGGCAGCTGCCGATCCTCATTTTTAAACCACTTCTGGAGCGCGTGGTTCGCGGTGGAGTACGCAGGACCTTCGGCGGCTCCGAGCGCAATCCGGCTCGCCACCAACACCCCAAAGCTGGTCGTGAACCCGACCGGGAACTGCACGAGCGCCCAGATTACGGCCAGCACACCCAGTACCCAACGGGTCGCGATCCGGTTGGCTAGGAAGCCAACTAGCAGCGCCGACACGCTGAACAAAAAGTAGAAGCTGCTCGCGACGTGCCCGAATTCGCCGGGCGTTAGCTTAAAATCTTTGATCAGCGGTCCCGCGGCCAACCCAAGAACGGCCTTGTCGGCGAAGTTGAGGAGCATGAACACGAACAACAGGCCCGTGATCAGCCATGCGCGGCTATGCAGCTTCGGGCCTGACATCACCCGACGAGCGCGAATGTCCGTACCAGAACCTGTTGCGGTCATCGGCTGAGCCTCCTTTGGGGCGCCCCCAGACGGTCGTGGCGCACATCACATGTTGCGCGCCGTTCGAGTACATGTCCAAGAGCAATCATCACCGCGACCGATAGGCGAACGCAATGAGACACGCGTCGTGGCGCGCGGATACCACTGAGCAAGGGGGCTTTGTCCGTTAATTCGCGGTCAGCGGCACGTGGACCAGAATCTGCTGACAAAAGTTGGTGGGCGCGACGGTCGCGCTAAGCCAGGCCGCCAAGGAGTGGCAGATGCGCTCCTTGAACGCCGCGGCCCATCGCCCGCAGGCATGACGTGCGTTGTCGAGGTCCGGTCTATGCACGCACGCATGGGTCCAGACAAGGTCACCGACAGTGGCAGATAGACATGAAAGGCAACCGCACTCGGCCCAACAAGCCTCTGTTTGGAGCCGCCGGCGCTTGGGCGAACTGTCGTCCATGAGCGGTCCGGATTTGACGGTCACCCTGGGGGATTTCGTAGATGGTGGACTACGGTCTTCGACTTGGGCGCACCGACCCGCCCGCTCCTAAGGACGAAAAGGACCGATCGATGGATGAATCTGGCACCGGTGATCAGTTAGATGGTCAGCAGAACACCAGCCCACGTTCTGCAGCCGAGCCGACACGGGCCGCCAACGCAGCGGTCGCAGCGCAGCTGCCGTTCGACGACCGGCAGGCTTTCGACGATGCTCACCGCGGCTTCGTCGCTGCGCTCGACCCGCCGGTGATCACCGGCGCGTCCGGCAGAACGGTCTGGAGCTTGGAGCCCTACGACTTCCTCCGAGGCGAGGCACCGGACACCGTTAACCCGAGCTTGTGGCGAATGGCCCAACTCAACCAGATCCACGGGCTGTTCACCGTTCGCGACAAGATCCACCAAGTTCGTGGATATGACCTCTCCAACATGACGGTGATCGAAGGCACTCGCGGCTACATCGTGATCGACCCGCTGATCTCGGCCGAAACCGCGGCGGCTGGCATGCAACTCGTCAGGCAGCAACTGGGGGACCGGCCGGTCACCGCCGTCATCTACACGCACAGTCACCTAGACCACTTCGGGGGCGCCCAAGGCATCATTGATTTCTACGACGTGAACAGCGGGGAGGTTCCGGTCGTGGCGCCCGCCGGTTTCACAGAACACGCGATCAGCGAAAATATCTACGCGGGTAATGCGATGAGCCGTAGGTCCATTTATATGTATGGTCCGGTTCTCCCCCCCGGCCCCCGCGGGCAAATCTCTGCCGGCCTTGGTGTAACCACCTCGCGCGGCACCAGTTCGCTCGTCCCTCCCACCACGCTAATCGATACCACCGGGACCGAGCTGGTCCTCGACGGGGTGCGCTTCGTGTTCCAATACACCCCCGACAGCGAAGCTCCCGCTGAGATGACGTTCCACCTGCCAGACATGCGCGCCTTGTGTATGGCCGAGAATGTATCTCACGTCATGCACAACTTGTACACACTTCGTGGCGCTGAGATTCGGGATGCGCGGGCTTGGAGCTTTTACCTCGATGAAGCAATCGAGATGTTCGGAGACATGACCGACGTCATGTTCATCAGTCACCACTGGCCGGTGTGGGGAAGCGAACGAGTCATCAAATTTATACAGATGCAACGCGATCTGTATAAATTCATCCACGACGAGACTCTCCGATTTGCCAACCACGGGTACACCATGGTCGAGATAGCGGAGATGGTGCAACTGCCCGATAAACTGGCCCAGTTCTGGGCCAACAGAGGACTATACGGCTCCCTCAACCATAATATCAAAGCGGTCTATCAAAAATACCTCGGCTGGTTCGACGGAAATCCCGCTAACCTGCACCCACTGACCCCCGCCGATGCCGGGGCCCGCTACGTCGAACTCGCTGGCGGGGCGGCCAAAGCCTTGGCCCACGCCCGCGCCGCGCACAACGCCGGAGACTACCGCTGGACCGTGGAAGTAGTGAAGCACGTCCTCGCCGCCAATCCCGACAACGAAGATGCGCGACAGCTACAGGCAGACGCGTTCGAGCAGTTGGGTTACCAGGCAGAGAGTGCCCCGTGGCGCAACTTCTACCTTAGTGGAGCACACGAGCTTCGCCTCGGGGTCAGCAGGCCGAAGACGACCCGCACGACCCAATCGGGAATTACCGACGCCATGACAACAGACTTGTTTTTGGACTTTCTCGGAATTCGTTTCAACGGTCTTCGCGCACCTGACCTAAAAACCAGCGTAAACTTGCTTGTGACCGACACCTCCGAACGCTACCTGTTGACCATAGGTAATGGGGTGCTCATCCACACGAAAAACAAGCAAAGCGGCGACGCTGCCCTAACGCTTCACATTGATCGTGAAACCCTGGGGAAGCTCACCGGAGGCATCGCCACTCTGGATACAGCCATCGCTGACAGGCGCGCACGAATTGATGGCGACCGTACGCAACTCGATGAACTTTTATCCTGTTTCGATGATTTTGAGCTCTGGTTCAACCTTGTGACCCAAACCCAAATTTTTCACCGGACCGTCTCTGACCATCGCGACGGCTATGGGGCGTTACCGGCGCCGAACTCGGCAATGAGGTACTCGCCCGCCTCGAGTCGCCGTACTCAGGGTGGACAACTTCCAGTGTCCCGCGGGGGTCGTGACGGCGTGTTGAACGACCGCAAATCGAGGTGAATGAAGGCCCCAACCCCGCCAGGCACCGTTCTCGGCGTGGCTGCCTTATTTGGCGGTCAGGCGGGCGGAATAAATTGAGTAGCCGTCGAGGTAGCGGGTGATGGCGGTGGCGGTCACGGTGGCAACCATCATCGGGACCATGAGCTGGAATCCGCTGTGGGTGAGTTCGAGGACCAACGCAAGCGCGGCGAGCGGGGCTTGCATCGCGGCGCCGATCATGGCGGCGGCGCCGATGATGGCGTAGGCACCCACGGGTGATCCCGGCCACGCGTAGGACCAGAGCAGTCCAAGAGCCCCGCCGAGTACGGCCCCGGTGCTCATGACCGGAGTGAACAAACCACCGGAGGCGCCACTGCCCAGACACAGGGCGGTCACCAACGGTTTGAGGATGAACAGCGCAAGCAACAAACCCACCCCCCCGCCGCCGAGAAACACATCGTGAGCCATGTTCTTGCCGTTGCCGAACAGCTGCGGATAGCCAAGGCCAACCGCCCCGAGGACGGCGAACGCGACAAGCGGCGCCGCCAGCGCCTTACGCCCGCTCACCCGGTGGTGTGACACCCAACCGAGCAGTCGGATGTAGCCCGCGGCAAACACCCCCACAACTGGGCCGAGCAGTAGCGCCCACACGATCAGGCGCGTATCGGAATGGAAGGCGGGGATGTCGATGTAGGTGGCGCTCGTGGGGAGGTAGAGCCACGCGGTGGCGGTCGCGATCCACGAGCAGGCCAAGGCAGGAAGGATCGTGGGCAGGGCGATGCTCCCGACGAGGACCTCGGCAGTGAACAGGGCGCCGCCCAGGGGCACGTTGTACACCGCGCCCAACCCCGCGCCGGCACCGCACGCCACGAGGAGACGGCGCTGCGCCGGGGACAGGCCGACCCATCCCGCCAACACACTCGCCGAGGCACCACCCATGAGCTTGGGCGCCGCCTCTCGGCCGAGTGAAGCGCCCATGCCGATGACCACCTCAGAAATCACCGACGTCCCCAGGCTGCGCCGCAACGACAGCTTCCCGCTGCCGTT